>Ga0207647_10003808_pt1 | contig 11272 bp, 9 predicted proteins | sample KBSCornC2_FD_184295 | JGI IMG/M metagenome (GOLD analysis project Ga0207647, IMG submission 184295) | Corn rhizosphere microbial communities from Kellogg Biological Station, Michigan, USA - C2 (SPAdes) (version 2) | ecosystem: Host-associated > Plants > Roots > Rhizosphere ...
TTGATGTGGAGCTGGAATTCGACTTTCTCAGTCATCGCCGCCGTTTGCGCTGTCGGTGAGGGTTGGGTCTCGTCGATCACAGCAGCGACCGCTCCAAAGCGCGGCGCGTAACCGTGCGCGCGAGGTCGCGGCGATATTCCGCGCTGGTTTGCGCGTCTTCCATCGGATCGATCGCCGCGGCCGCCCGCTCGGCAGCGGCGACAAAGCTGTCGGCCACCGGCGCCCGTCCAGCCAGAACCTGTTCCGCCTCGGCCATCCTGCGGGCATGGGTCTCGGCGCCACCAACAGCAAGCCGCGGCTCGACGATCCGCCCATCCTCGACGCGATAGACTGCCAGCGCCATGGCAAGCGCAAAATCGCCGGCGCGACGGTTGAACTCGTAAAAGCCGAAGCGCGTGTCGGGTGGAAGCAGCGGCAAGCGCACCTCGGTCAGAAGCTCATCGTCTTCAAGAGTCGTCGTCATGATCCCTGCGAAGAACTCATGCGCGGGAATGACCCGCGTCCCGCGCACGCTTTGCGCGACCATTTCGGCGCCGAGCGCGGCCGCAACGGTGCACCACTCCGAAGCCGGGTCGGCGTGAGCTATGCTACCGCAAAAGGTGCCACGCGCGCGGATGGGATAATGCGCAATGTGGCGCACCACGGTCGACAACAGCTCTCCCAGGGGACCTTCCACCGCCGGGCGATGGAAGGCCGAATGCCGAACGCATGCACCGATGCCGAGCCGATCGCCGTCGATGGCAAGGCGCCGCAGCGCCTCCACCCCGTTGATGTCGACGAGATGGGCCGGCCTCGACAATCGGAATGCCATGATCGGAACGAGACTCTGGCCCCCGGCCAGGATACGTCCGTCGAGCGGTGCGACTTCAGCCAGCAGGCTCACCGCTTCGTCAATCGTTTGCGGTGCATGGTATCGGAAGGGAGCAACCTTCATCTTGGACCCGTGTCAGCCGTCGCGGCATCGATCGATCCGGCAATGCGCCGACTTTCCGCCCGCCGATTTCACTCCCCGCTCCGCTGGCAGTTCGAGTGATACATGCATTTTTCGGCGTGTAAAGCGGAAGGGGCGTGCAGGCCGGCTTGAACCCGGAATGCATTGGCGCGATGCATTTGGAGCGCCTAGGATTGCCTACCGCACGTTCGACAAGTCACGCTCGGTCGATGCCGCGATATGATCGAGCAGATCCTGCCACCGTCACAATGATAAGGGTACAAGCTATGTGGAAGCTGCTGTTTGCCGTCGCACTCATTGCCGGTTCGACGGCGGGCGGTGCGACGGCACAGGTCTACCCCGCGCGTCCCGTTACGATGGTGGTGCCGTTTGCCGCGGGCGGGTCGTCCGACACGATCGGGCGCATCATGGCCGATGGGATGCGGGCCCCTCTCGGTCAAACCGTTATCATTGAGAACGTCGGCGGAGCATCGGGCAATATCGGCGTCGGCCGGGTCGCCCGCGCCGCGCCTGATGGCTACACGCTCATCCTGGGCAGTTGGCCCACGCACGTCTTGAATGCTGCCATTTTCGCGCTGCCGTACGATCCCTTGAACGATTTCGAACCGGTGTCGCTGGTCGCGGCCCAACCGCTGCTCGTGATCGGAAAGAAGGGGTTGCCCCCGAAAGATTTGCTGGAGCTCATCGCCTGGCTGAAAGCGAGCCCGCACACGGCGACGCAGGCGACGGCCGGGGCCGGCGGGGCGTCGCATGTCGCGGGCGTCTTCTTCCAGAGGGCGACCGGCACGCGCTTTCAGTTCGTGCCGTATCGGGGCAGCGGCCCCGGGATGCAGGACCTGCTGGCCGGACAGATCGACATGATGATCGACCTGGCAGCCAGTTCCACGCCGCAGGTACGTGCTGGCACCGTCAAGGCCTACGCCGTCACGGCCAAGAGCCGGTCGGCCGCAGCGCCGGATGTTCCCACGGTCGACGAGGCCGGACTGCCCGGTTTCCATGTTTTGTCCTGGCACGCCATCTGGGTGCCGAAGGCAACGCCGAAGAGCGTTATCGCCAAGCTCAATGGCGCCGTCGTGGAGGCCCTGGCCGATCCAGCGGTGCGAAGGCGGCTGGCGGATGTCGGGCAGGAGATGTACCCACGCGAGCAGCAGACGCCGGAGGCGCTGAGTGCCTACCAGTCAGGCGAGATCGGGAAATGGTGGCCGATCATCCGGGAAGCCAACATCAAGGCGGAGTGACGGACTGCAGGCCCTCGCCGCGACCACGACCGCGGATGCCGATGTCTGCGCCCAGCAGTCGAATGCGATCGTCGTCGCAGACCCGAGTGACATGACGGGAGGCGGGACAGCAGGAGGCGGCAAATGAAGACGACGCGGCATTTCCACCGGACGCGCAGGAGGTTCTTGCAGAGGGCCGGAGTTGCGGCAGCCTTGGGTCCCCTCATCATCACCGACCGCACGATTGCCCAGACCCGGACCCTGTATGTGAACTCCTGGGGCGGGAGCTATACCGCCGCCCAGGATGCCGCGTTCTTCAAGCCCTTCACCGCGGCGACAGGCATCCAGATCCGCACGGTAACACCGGTGGCATACGGCAAGATCAAAGCGCAGGTGCAGAGCCGCACCTACGAGTTCGACATGACATCGGTCAACTCCGTGCAGTGGCTGCGGGCGAGCCGAGAGGGCCTGGCCGAGCCGATCGACTGGACGATCGTCAAGAAAGATGATCTGCCGCCAAGTGCCATCGTCGCCGACGGGTACGGCATCGCGCAAAATATTCTGGGGACGGCGCTCTGTTATCGTAGCGACAAATATCGCGACGGCAGTCCCAGCTCGTGGGCAGATTTCTGGGACGTCAAGAAGTTTCCCGGTAGCCGCAGCCTATGCCTGAGCGATTCGCCGCGGACCCTGATCTTCGCGCTGCTCGCCGACGGCGTGCCGCGCGATCAACTCTACCCGCTCGACATCGATCGTGCCTTCAAGAAGCTCGATCAGATCAAACCACACGTCAAAGTGTGGTGGCGCGAGGGCACCCAGTCGCAACAACTCATCCGCGACGGCGAGGTCGACATGATGTCGATCTGGAACGCGCGAGCGAGCGAGCTTAAGCAGCAGGGCGTTCCGGTCGAGGTGGTTTGGAATGGAGCGGTTCGCAGCACGAGCACCTGGTCGGTGCTCAAGGGAGCACCTAACCGCAAGCTTGCGTGGGAATTGATCGCATTTGCCTCGCAGGCCAAGCCGCAGGCCGAGTTCAACACGCGGCTCTTTTACGGCCCAATCCATCCGGGCGCCTATGCCTTCATCCCCAAGGAGATCGCGCTTCAGTTGCCGACCTACGCGGACAACCAAGCGATTTCGGTTCGGGAGGACGATCAATGGGAGGCCGACCGGATTGTTCAGATCGAACAGCGGTTTACACAATGGCTCGCGTCGTAACGCACATCGAAGGCCGAAACCTTGCACGGTGATCACGAATTCGGGGAACCATCACGATGATCATTCAAACAGCACCGGCCGGAAAGCCTCGCCTGGCCATCATGATGCACGAACATACCGCGCTCTCCGGCCAGTTCGCTCGCGCCTTCGGCAATGATCTTTTCGAAGCGGCGCAGCCCGACGACTTGCTGTTCTACGTTGTTTCACACCACGACGAGGGATGGGCCGAATTCGACCGCAACCCCGTCACCGACGAGAATACCGGCCTGCCCTACAATCTGGTGGAGACGCCCGCGGAGTACATCACGGTCACGAGCCGGCGATCGCCCGATTTCAACGAGCGGCGGCATCCTTACTGCGGCCTGCTGTCGAGCATGCACAGCTGGGGCCTCTACAATGGGCGCTACGGACTTTCAAACCTTGTGCTCATCGACAAAATCCCGCTGCATGACCGGCCTTTGGCCGAACGGATGCTCGAAGGCGAGATCAACCGCCAGACCAGGCTCAAGACCGAGATCGCAAAAGAGCCGCAGGCGACGGCATGGATCGAGGAAAAGCACTTGTTCCAGAATTACAAGCAGCTTCAATTCTTCGACACCCTCGCGCTCTATTTCAACCGTGTGCATCCGCACGAACGTACCGAACAAAGATTCGAGCATGTGCCGTTGAACGCCGGACAGGACATGAGCATCACCATCCGTCCGAGGGACCCCGGTGTATACGAGATGTCGCCATATCCCTTCGCTGCCAATTTCGCCGAGTTTGCCTTCGCCGGCCGCTTCATCGAGCCGCGGCAGGGAGACGCAGGCTGGTCGGCGGCGCTCAGGGAAACACCTACAGCGTGGGAAAGCTTTCGTCTGGTTGCGGGATAATGGCGGCGTTCGTGGCATCTTGCAACAAGACGCAGAAGGCTTCGCTATTTCCCGCTGTTACATTTTGACGTACGTTGTCCGCATTAGGTCGATCCATCCCCGCCGGGAGTACACCTATGACTCGTCGTTATCGAGGTCGAGCCGCTGTCACGTTGAGTTTTCTGTTTCTATTGATGTCCATCTCCGCCGGATGGAGCCAGGCCGCGAGAACGATCAAGATCGTGGTTCCTTACGCGCCGGGGAGCGGTCCCGATATCCTCGGGCGCCTTCTTGCCGAACAAATCGGCCGCGCCAACGGACTGACAGTTTTCGTGGAAAGTCGCCCCGGGGCCGGCACGGTCATCGGGACGGAAGCCGTGGCACGTGCCGCTCCGGACGGAAACACGGTCCTGGTCGTGGCGCCTTCGTTCGTCATCAATCCGACCTTGCGAAAGGTGAATTATGATGCGTCGAAAGATTTCGAGCCGATTTGCCATCTTGCCGCGACTCCCATCGTTCTCGTCATCAACAGCGCCTCGCCCTATCGCACGGTCGCAGACCTGATTGGTGCGGCGCGAGCCAAACCCGGCGAGCTGACGCTCGGAAGCGGCGGGCCCGGCTCCTCCTTGCACATTGCATTCGAGGTACTGAAACGTGCTGCCGGAATTAACATGACTTATGTTCCCTTTGCCGGTTCGGGACCGGCCATCAACGCTCTGTTGGGGGGCCACTTGACCGCAGTGTTCGCGGATTACCCGACCGTCGTGGAGCAGCTGAAAACCGGCACGCTACGCGCACTCGCCACCACTTCGCGAACCCGCGCCGAGGCGCTGCCGGATGTTCCCACCATAACGGAACTTGGCTTGAAGGATTACGAGGACGAAATCTGGTATGGGCTGGTTGCGCCGGCGAAGACACCGCAAGATTCGCTTTCCCAGCTCTCAGGCTGGGCCGCGGCCGCAATCAACTCGCCGGATATGAAGCCGAAGCTCGCGCTACAAGGCCTCTCTCCCGTTGGGGTCTGCGGCTCCGAGTTCGGCGCGCTACTGCGCAAACGTCACGAAGACTACGCACGCGTGATCCGGGACTCGCACATCAAGGCGGAATAGCCCGCACGCAGACTTACGCACAAACATTCTCACCAAGCCAGTCGATTGCAGCTTGCACGCCGGCCGTGCCGTGCGGCATCCGCAGAGCCCTGAGGCCGACCTCGATCACGCCGAGCGTGCCCAGGATCATTGGTGCATTGACGTGTCCCATGTGCGCGATGCGAAAGGCCTTGCCCGATAGCGCACCGATGCCAATACCGAGCACGACCCCGCACTTCTCGTCGCAATATTGGACCAGGGGGCGCGGGTCACCCGAGCCGTTCATCAGGACGGTCGTCACCGTATCAGAGCGCTCGACCGGCTCGGCAACGCCAAACCCGAACGAATTCCCTTGAGACCAGATCGCGACCGCGCGACGGACGGCCTCCGCCAGCAGCCGATGCCGTAGAAAGACATTATCGAGGCCTTCCTCGAACAACATGTCCAGTGCCTGCCGCAACCCGAACATGAGGTGCTCGGGCGGAGTGCCCGCGTATTTCTGATAGTGCACGTGGCCGTCGCGGGCGGTCCAATCCCAATATGGGGTTCTCAAATCGGCACGCGCGTGAGCTTCGCGCGCGCGCTGGCTGACGGCCACAAACCCGAGACCGGGCGGCATCATGAGGCCCTTCTGCGATCCCGCGACTGCGACGTCGACGCCCCATTCATCCATCTCGAAAGGCACGCAGCCCAGCGAGGCAACCACATCCACCATGAACAAGGCACTGTGCCGCGCAGCCTTGATCGCCTGGCCGATTGCATCAATATCGTTGGCGACACCCGAGGCGGTATCGACCTGGACGGCCAATATTGCCTTGATCTTGCCCGCCCTGTCCTCACGCAGGCGCGCCTCGACCTCGGCCGGACGTACCGCGCGGCGCCAATCCCCCTTGAGCACCTCGACGTCGACGCCAAGCCCAGCGGCAGCATCGCCCCAGCCCACCGCGAACCGGCCGCTTTCCAACACCAGGATCTTGTCCCCCTTCGAGAGCACGTTGGTCAACGCCGCTTCCCACGCGCCATGCCCATTGGCGATGTAGATGTACGAGCGTCCCTGGGTTCGGAACAGCCGGCTGAGATCGCTCAGCAAGCTATCGGTGAGCTGCACCAGTGGCCCGGAATAGATGTCTACCGCCGGCCGATGCATCGCCCGCAAGACCTCGTCGGGTACGGTGGTTGGACCGGGGATCGCCAGGAACTCGCGTCCGGCTCGAACTGACATCGCTTATCCTCTTTCGCAGCTACAAATCATGCTCGCATGGCGAAGCATTTCCCGCCAGCGCCGTCCACCCTGACGGAGAAACATCTCGTTCGTACTGGACGCGCGACGGCAACTAGCCGACATATCTTCGCGGCACATTCTTGATAGGATCGCTGTCCACCGATGCCGCCGCCGGAGCAGCAGATCAGTCGCGGAGAGCTGTAAATTGGCAACAACCAGGACCAAGATCGGCAAGGACCACGTCGGTATGGGCGCGAGAAAAAGCCGGGCTGAAGCCGGCAGGAGCTTGCGCCATCGACAGTCGGTAGAGACCATGCTCGCGGAGCTCAAGCGCCGCCTGCTCGAGATCGGCGACCTCAACGCCGCGGGTGCGCTGCTTGGCTGGGATCATGCAACCTACATGCCGAAATGCGGAGCAGGCGCGCGGGCCCGCCAGAGCGCCACCCTTAGCAAGCTGGTGCATGAAAAGTCGGTCGATCCGCAACTCGGAAAGCTGCTCGACGCGCTCGAGCCCCATGCCGGCCGCCTGCCCCAAGACTCGGACGATGCGAGCCTGATACGCGTGGCAAGGCGCGACTTCGAAAAGGCGATCAAAGTCCCCGCTGAATATGTCGCGCGTGCCAGCGCGTTCGGCTCCACTTCATACGACGCCTGGACGCGGGCCAGGCCGGCAAACGACTTCGCCACCATGCGGCCCTTCCTGGAAATGGGCGTCGATCTTGGTCGCGAGTATGCCGGCTTTTTCGCGCCCTATGCCAACATTGCCGATCCTCTGATCGATGGCGCCGATGAAGGCATGACGACGGCGGCGATATGCAGCCTGTTTGCGGCGCTGAGGGAAGCGCTGGTCCCGCTCGTGCGCGCCATCGCCGAGCAACCGCCGATCGACGATGGCTGCCTGCACGGCACTTTCAACGAGCCGGCACAACTCGACTTCGGCCTGTTCGTGGCCAAGCGCATTGGATACGACCTCGAGCGCGGTCGCCTCGACAAAACCCATCATCCATTCTGCACGACGTTGTCGGCAGGCGACGTGCGGATTACTACCCGCGTAGACGAGCGTGATATCGGCCAGTCATTGTTCTCGATACTGCATGAGGCCGGCCACGCGCTGTACGAACAGGGTATCAGCTCCATACTCGAAGGCACCCCGCTCGGATCCGGCGCTTCCGCAGGCGTGCATGAAAGCCAATCCAGGCTGTGGGAAAACATGGTCGGTCGCGACCTTGCCTTCTGGCACCATTTTTACCCGGCGCTGCAGCGCATCTTTCCGGATCAGCTGGGCGGGGTGACGGTTGAATCCTTCTATCGTGCCATCAACAAAGTCGAACGATCCCTGATCCGAACGGATGCAGACGAGGTGACGTACAACCTTCACATCATGATGCGCTTCGACCTGGAGCTGGACTTGCTCGAAGGCCGTCTCCGAGTGAAAGATTTGCCGGAAGCCTGGCGCGAACGGATGCAGGCGGATCTCGGCCTTGTTCCACCCGACGATCGCGACGGCTGCTTACAGGATGTCCATTGGTATGGGGGCGCCATCGGCGGCGGCTTCCAGGGCTACACAATCGGCAATATTCTCAGCGCGCAGTTCTTTGATGCCGCGCTCAAAGCAGATCCTGAAATCTCGCACGAGATCGCGGCGGGAGAGTACCGCAGGCTCCACCAATGGCTGCGGACGCACGTCTATCAATATGGGCGCAAGTTCAAGCCGAACGAACTCGTGGAACGGGCGACCGGCGGCGAAATGAGTATAGGTCCCTATCTATCGTACCTTCGAAACAAGTACGGCGAGCTTTATCGACTGCAAAACATCTGATGCAAGCCATTTTCGGCGATCGCATCGGCGAGATCTGGATACCCGGACCTTGGTCCGCGAAAGAGATCCTCGGGGGTTTTCGCCTCGCGGCTTTCGTTCATCACCACAAGTCTCGCCATAGGGCCGAGATGCGCGATCAAGGCAATATCCATCCGGCGGCACACATGCACCTCGGCCGGTTTCAGGCAATGTCCTGCGAACCGCTCACGCCGTTCCTCCGGGTCCGCAGATGACATTCAACAGCGCCTGCCGCTTTTCATTCTTTACGACCGATATTGCGCGCTCCAGCGCGCCGGGAAGCGATTCCGGATCGTCCACGCGTTCGCCGTAGCCGCCGGCGGATTCGCAAATCTGTTCGAATGCCGGCAGTTTTCCCAGCTGAACGAAATTTGCTTCGTTGCTCCTGGACGCCAGCCCTTCGGGATACATGGCGAGGGTGCTGCGTTGAACCGCACCCCACATCGCATTGTTCATGACGACAAAGAGAACCGGCAGATCGTGCAACGCCGAGGCATGATGTACGGCGGCAGGATTGCTGAACATGAATGCGCCGTCGCCGACGACGGCCATGACCGGGCTTTGCGGGCGTGCGAGCTTGGCGCCAAGCGCCGCGCCGGGGCCCCACCCCAGGCCCGATGCGGAGCTCGATCCGAAATACAGATCCGGAGACTCGAAGCTGCAATACTCGGGGAACAGCGTGTACTCATTGATGACGATGCAGCGCGGATCCTTGGCGCGATCGATACAGTGGCTCACCCATGCAGGATCGAGCGGGGCTCTTCGCGCGGCGGCGTCGAGCGCCGTCTTCCAGGCCGTGGTCAATGTCGCGCGCTCGTCCGCGATCCAGCGCCGGCGCGGCGCGACCGCTTCGGCCGCGACCAACTGGTCGAGAGCCGAGGTCAGCGCGGAAAGCGTCGCGAGGGCGCCTCCCGTGATGGCGACATCGCAGGGAAAACCGCGGATCGGGTAACGCGTGAACAGAGGGTCGAGCCCACATTGGATGACCTTGCAGTCTTCGTTGACCGCGACTTGGCTTGGAATCCAGGGAACGTCGCTCTCGATCACCAGTATCGCATCTGCCTTTGGCACCAAGCGCGCCGGATTGAACCCGAGATTCATGGGATGAGACGAGGTCAGCGAGAGATAACGCGGCCGATGCTGGACGACCGGCACCGCGAAGCGCTCCGCGAACTGCGCCAATGCGCCGAATGCCGCCGCATCTCTTCCCGCGTTCGACGTCACGATCAGGGGTCGCTTCGCCTGGGCGAGCAGGCGCGCAGCCTCGGCAATCGCATTTGCATCCGGGGCCGCCGGGGCCGCCGGAGTGAGACGCGAGGGCGAGGCTTGCTCCGGCTCAGCGAACGGCGCTGCGATCACCTCACGCGGCAAAGAGAGATAAACCGGACCGCGCGGTTCCGTCGCCGCGATCGCGAGGGCGCGGTCGACCACCGTCGTGAGTTGCTCGCCATTTCTCAGCTCATAGTCCCATTTGACGATCTCGCGGATCATGCCGGCCTGATCGTACATCTCCTGGGCCCAGTGAATGTAGCCGTCGCGCGATCCCAGCAAGCCGGTTTCCGTAAGCGGCGATCTGCCCGCGGTCAGGAGAATCGCGACGTTCTCGCGCGCCGCGTTCATGGCCGCACAGACCATGTTCGCGGTTCCGACGCTGACATGCACCATCACGGCAGGTATCCGGCGAGACACCATGCCGTAGCCGTGCGCCATCGAGACGGCGAGATTTTCGTGCGTTGCCAGGATCGGGCGCGGAACGGCAACCCCGGTTTGCGCGGCCTGCGAATAGGCTTCTATCAGCGGCGCAAAATCGGTCCCCGCATTGCCGAACAAATAGTCGACCCCCCGATCGGCCAATAACGCAAGGAAGGCCCCCGCGACATTGCCGCCTTCCTTCGCTTTCGGTCGGTTGCTGCGCTCCAAGCGCGGTCCCATCACGATGCACTCCTGTGGCAGGGCGCAATCTACCCTTATCGTCCGGCATCAACCAACCCTCGCGCCAAAGTTGCGCAGCTCGCAAGCCAAGCGGGACGTGCAGGGACCCCGCAACGCTGGACAAGTTCCGTAGCCTGACCGAATAATGGCCAGCCGGATATCGACGCGCGCTGCTCGGCTTGTCCGCGATTCGCCGGGCGTCGAGCGGCTCACGAGGAAAACGGAGAGGTAGGAGCATGAAGCGGCTTTCCATGGCGCTCGGCGCGTTGGCTCTGTTGTTGACGTCGATCCCGGCCACGGCTCAGGACAAGCTCGTCGTCAGCATATGGGGTGGCAGCTGGCGCGACATGGCCGCCAACATCATCGGCAAGAAGTTCACGGCCGAGACCGGGGTGCCGGTCGAGTACATCACGGGCGGTACGATCGATCGGCTGAACAAGGAGAAGCTTGCCAAGGGCAATCCGGAGAGCGACATCACGTTCACGACGTCGCATGTCGGCTGGCTCTATGCGAACGACGGCCTTTACGAACAACTCGATCTCGCGAAGGTGCCGAACGCCAGACACCTCGTCGAACAGGCGAAGATCAGCCCCTATCACGTCGGTACATGGGCCTATGTCTACACGATCGGGTACCGGCCCGACCTTCTCAAAGGCGTGGCTTTCGAGAGCTGGGCGGATCTCTGGAAGCCCGAGATCAAGGGCAAGCTCGCCGCGCCGGATTTCGATCCGAGCCATCTCATCGCCGTCGCCGCGATGCTGTCCGGCGGCGACGCCGCCACCTGGGAAAAAGGACAAACAAAGCTCAAGGCGCTGAAACCCAGTTTCAAGGCGTATTACACCAACGATGCCAACAGCCAGCAGCTCATTGCCAACGGCGAGACGCCGGTTCAGGTGATCTTGTCGATGAACGCGCACTATATGGCCGGCGAGGGCGTGCCGATCCAGCTGGTGAT
>Ga0207647_10003812_pt1 | contig 11267 bp, 8 predicted proteins | sample KBSCornC2_FD_184295 | JGI IMG/M metagenome (GOLD analysis project Ga0207647, IMG submission 184295) | Corn rhizosphere microbial communities from Kellogg Biological Station, Michigan, USA - C2 (SPAdes) (version 2) | ecosystem: Host-associated > Plants > Roots > Rhizosphere ...
CGAGCCTTGGCTCTGAAGGCCATTTTCTTTGGGTTACTTTTCTTTTGGGCCAGCAAAAGAAAAGTGACTCGAGCGTCGGCAGACGATCGAAACGCCCGCCGCGTAGGCGGCCCGTTCGCGACAACGCCACAACCGAAGAATCATCAAACCGGATGACTCGGTTCGCCTCGCCTCTAAGAGATCCCTCGCGCTTCCTCGGTGCTTGGCGTTCCGCCCAGCCTGTGGCGGGACGGCGAGCAATGAAGACCGCGACGAAAGGCTGTCGCGCACAGGGTGCGCTCCTACAAGAGAGAGTCGCCGCAAGCAGAAACATCCGGACGAAAAAAAGGCCGCTTCAGCGGCCTTTTTCTCCGAACCCCGAAACGGTCAGGCCGCCTTGGCCTTCTCGTCCGCGCGCTCCACGCTGCGCGTGATCATCCACTGCTGCGCCAGGCTGGTGATGCCGTTGACCACCCAGTACAGCACCAGGCCGGCCGGGAAGAACAGGAACATGAAGCCGAACACCACCGGCATCACCTTCATCATCTTCTGCTGCGCCGGGTCCATGCCGGCGGCGGACGGCGACAGCCATTGCGTCGCCAGCATCACCAGGATGTAGATCACCGGCAGCACGAAGAACGGATCGGGCGCGGAAAGGTCGTGGATCCAGCCGAAGAACGGCGAGTGGCGCAGCTCCACGCTTTCCATCAGCACGCGGTACAGGCCGAAGAACACCGGCATGGTGATGAGCACCGGCAGGCAGCCCGACATCGGGTTGACCTTCTCCTTCTTGTACAGCTCCATCATCGCCTGCTGCATCTTCATCTTGTCGTCGCCGTAACGCTCCTTGAGAGCGGTCACGCGCGGCTGCAGCTTGCGCATCTTGGCGCCGGAACGGAACTGCGCGGCGGTCAACTTCCACAGCGCGGCCTTCAGCAGCAGCACCAGCAGGATGATGGCCACGCCCCAGTTGCCGCTGATCGCGTGCAGCTGCGAAAGCAGCCAGTGCAGCGGCTGCGCGACCACGGTCAGCCAGCCGTAGTTGGTGGTGAGGTCCAGGCCCGGCGCGACCGTGTCGAGCGTGCCCTGCAGCTTCGGGCCGATGTACAGGCGCGACGCCGTATCCACGCTCTGTCCAGGCGCCACGTTCAGCGATGGGCCCATCGTACGGATCAGGTATACCGGCTGCGCGGTATCCGCATTGATCACGCTGGTGCTGTAGGTATTGGCGTCCTGCCCCGGCGGGATCCAGCCCACGAAGAAGTAATGCTGCAACATCGAGGCCCAGCCGCCGGTAATGGCGTGGTTCAACGGCTTCTTGGCGAAGTCGCTGAAGGGCAGCGTGGTCATCTTGTCTTCGGGGCTGTACCAGGCCGCACCGTAGAAGCTGTGCGAGGACGGGTCGCTGAAGTTCTGCCACCAGCTCTTCTGCTGCACCGGCGCCACACGCTGCAGCTGCTCGTAGGCGTTGCCCTGCCATGCGGTGCTGCCGCCGTTGTCAATCTTCTGGTCGAGGCCGACCACGTAGCTGCCACGCTTGAGCGTATAGGTCTTGGTGACCTTGAGGCCCGCGGCGTCCGCCCAGGTCAGGTCGACCTTGAGCTCGTCCTGGCCCTGCGCCAGCGCATAGCGGGTCTGCGCGGCCTGGAACACGGCGCGGTGATCGGGCGCGGCGCCCTGGTTGCTCACCAGGCCGCTCTGCGCCACGAAGTACTGCGAGCGCTCATCGTCGAGCAGCCGTACCGGCGCGGGGTCCGGATCCTTCTTGGTGCGCGGTACGGCCGGAAAGTTGAGCAGCTCCGAACGCACGATGGTGCCGCCGCGGGTGTCCACCGTGAGGCGCAGCACATCCGTGCTGATCGTGACGAGCTGCGCGGACGCTTCGGTGGTGGTGCCTGGCACGGCCGCCGGCGATGCGGATGCAGATGCGGGAACCGTCGCACCCGGCACGCTGCCGTCGGCCGGCGTCGCGACCGTCGACGATGAAGCAACGGCGGCGGCTGGCTGCGGGCTGTAATCCTTCTCCCAGGCCATGAACAACAGATAGGCCACGGCCAGCAGGGCGAAGATGAGGAACGTGCGCGTTTGATTCATCGCGGAGCAGATCCGGTGCATACCGCGACAACGGGCCGCGGAAGAGGGTGGATAAAGGTCAACGCACGATTGTGCCGGCCGCATCGCCCGGCTTCAATGTGGCCTCGAGCCTCACGGAGCGCAGCTTCTTCCAGAGCAGGTGCAGTTCGTCGAGCAGCTCCGGGCCGGGCAGGTTCACAGCCTGCTCGCGCGCCATCACCATGAGGTCGATGGGCGGAAGCTCAAGGCGGTGGCGCCGGAACGATTCGCGCACCAGGCGCTTGATGCGGTTGCGATCGACCGCGCGCTTGGACACGCGCTTGGAAATGGCCAGCCCCATGCGGGGGTGGTCCAGATCGTTCGGACGATAGCGCACAGAAAAACAGCGGCCGCCGAAGCGGCCGCTGCTGTGGCGCAAAGCAGCAAAATCACCGGCGCGGCGAAGCCGCGCCTCGCGCGGCAGGCCGGCGGCACGCATGGTGAGCGCGCCGCTTACGGGATGAGACGCTTGCGACCCTTGGCGCGACGCGCGTTCAGGATCTTGCGGCCGTCGGCCGTCGCCATGCGGGCGCGGAAGCCGTGGGTACGGGCGCGCTTGAGCTTGCTGGGCTGGAAGGTTCGCTTCGACATGGCTTCGTCCGAAGTTAAAGTGATAAAAAGGTTGGAGATTATGCGGGCTTACAAACGCCCCTGTCAAATTCGCTCTCAAAAGGGTTGACAGCCGGCTGTTGGCTTCCTGTGGATATCCATGTGGATATCCATGCCATGAAGGAGGGTTCGTGCTGCTAGACTTGCCGGTCCACCCCGCGCGAAAGCGCTCCTTCCAGTGGTTGAAAAGTATCCATGAGTGACCTGTGGCGGCGCTGTCTCGAGCGTCTCGAGGGCGAATTGAACGCCGAAGACCTGCACACCTGGCTGATGCCGCTGCAGGCGCGCGACGACACCCATGGCCTGCAGCTGTTTGCTCCCAACCCGTACACCCTGGACATGGTGCGCGACCGCTACCTGGCACGCATCGAGACGGTGATCAGCCAGCTGACCGGTCATGAGCTGACCGTCAAGCTGGAGGTGGGCTCCAGCTCGCCCCGCGCCACCGCCAGCGGCAAGGCGCCCACCGCCCAGCCCAAGGCCGCGCCGGCGCCCGCTCCGGTGGTGGCCGAACCGGTCGCGCCCAGCTTTACCCACAACCTGGATCCCCACTACACCTTCGAAACCTTCGTGGAGGGCAAGTCCAACCAGTTGGGCAAGGCCGCCGCGATGCAGGTGGCGATGAACCCGGGCCGCGCCTACAACCCGCTGCTGCTCTACGGCGGCACCGGCCTGGGCAAGACGCATCTGATGCACGCCACCGGCAACCTGATGCGCGAGCGCAATCCGGACTTCAAGGTGCTGTACCTGCGCTCGGAGCAGTTCGTCGGCTCGATGATCGAAGCGCTGCGCACCAAGAGCATGGACGAGTTCAAGCGCCGCTTCCGCTCGGTGGACGCACTGCTGATCGACGACATCCAGTTCTTCGCCGGCAAGGACACCACGCAGGAAGAGTTTTTCCACACCTTCAATGCGCTGTTCGAATCCAAGCAGCAGATCATCCTCACCTGCGATCGTTACCCCAAGGAAGTGGACAAGCTCGAGCCGCGGCTGAAGTCCCGCCTGGGCTGGGGCTTGTCGGTGGCGATCGAACCGCCGGATTTCGAGACACGCGCGGCCATCCTGCTTTCCAAGGCCCACGACAAGGGCGTGGCGGTAGGGGAGAACGTGGCGATGCTGCTGGCCAAGCGCATCCGCTCCAACGTGCGCGACCTCGAGGGCGCGCTCAACACGCTGGCGGCGCGTGCCAACTTCTACGGCAAGCCGATCACCATCGATTTCGCGGAAGAGACCCTGCGCGACCTGCTCGCCACGCATGCGCAGGCAGTGACCGTGCCGAACATCCAAAAGATCGTGGCCGACTACTACCAGGTGCGCCTGCAGGATCTGTTGTCCAAGCGCCGCGTGCGGTCGTTGGCGCGCCCGCGCCAGCTTGCGATGGCGCTGTCCAAGGAGCTGACGGAGCACAGCCTGCCGGAGATCGGCGAGGCGTTTGGCGGGCGTGACCACACGACGGTGCTGCATGCTTGCCGCACCATCAAGAAATTTTGCGAGACCGACACGCGGATGAGGCAGGATTGGGAACAGTTGATCCGCATCCTTACCGGCTAGGACGGCGGTTGTGCACTAATGGCTTGAAAAGTGCTGTGGCAACCTGTGGATAATAGGTGGACGATTTGGCCGGCAAAGTTATCCACATCTGGCCCACAATCATCCAACGCTTTGGAACACAACTCGAGAGTCCCGCAATTAGTTGATTCTCAAGCGTTTTTACGTTTTTCAAAGTTATCCACGCCGCCTACTACCACCACAGAACTTCTTTTAAAAACAGAAAAGCAGGTTTAGGGGAAGCGCATACATGCAATTCAGCATTCAACGAGAAGCTCTGCTTAAGCCCTTGCAGCAGGTCGTCGGCGTGGTCGAACGCCGCCAGACGCTGCCGGTGCTCGCCAACCTGCTGGTGAAGGTCGCCGACGGCAAGGTGTCGATGACCGGCACCGACCTGGAAGTCGAAATGGTCGCCACCACCGGGGCCGACAAGCTGGCGGACGGCGAAATCACCATTCCCGCGCGCAAACTGTTCGACATCGTGCGTGCACTGCCTGACGGCGCGCAGATCGACCTGAAGCTCAATGGCGAGCGCGTGGCACTGAATGCAGGTCGCAGCCGCTTCACCCTGGCCACGCTGCCTGCCACCGAGTTCCCGACCATCGACGAAATCGAATTGGTCGAGCGGGTGTCGCTGCCCGAAGAAGTGTTGCGCGACCTGATGGAGCGCACCGCGTTCGCCATGGCGAACCAGGACGTGCGCTACTACTTGAACGGCATGCTGCTGGATCTGCAGGAACACACGCTTCGCTGCGTCGCCACCGACGGCCATCGTCTGGCGCTGAAGGAAACCAAGCTGGACAGCAAGGTTGCCGCGCGCCGCCAGATCATCATTCCCCGCAAGGGCGTGAACGAGCTGATCGGTTTGTTCGAGACGGGCGATGGCCAGGTCGAGCTGGAATTCGGCCGCAACCACTTGCGCGTGCGCCGTGGCGACGTGGTGTTCACCTCCAAGCTGATCGACGGCCGTTTCCCGGATTACGAAGCGGTGATCCCGCTGGGTGCCGACAAGCATGCGTCGCTCGATCGCGAAGTGCTGCGCGGTGCGCTGCAGCGTGCGGCGATTCTTTCCAACGAAAAGTATCGCGGCGTGAAGCTTGAGCTTTCGCCGGGCAAGCTGCGCATCGTGGCGCACAATCCGGAGCAGGAAGAAGCTGTGGAGGAGGTCGAGGCGGACACGGTGGTGTCCGATCTCGCCGTCGGCTTCAACGTGGGTTATCTGCTCGACGCGCTGGGCGCACTGCGTGGTGAACGCGCTCGCCTCAATCTTCGCGACGCCCAGTCGAGCTGCCTGGTGCAGGAAGACGACAACGACCAGGCTCGGCACGTGATCATGCCGCTGCGCCTCTGATGCAGGACAAGCGTTTGCCGGAACAGGGCACGCTGCATGGGAACGCCGGAGCCGTCGCAAGACGCTCCGGCGTTCTTGCTTCGAGGGCCCGGTAATGCGGTTGGAAAGTCTGCGCATCCAGGGCCTGCGCTGCCTCGCGGATATCACCGTGCCGCTGTCCTCGGGTGTCACTGTGTTTGCCGGCCCCAACGGGGCGGGGAAGACCAGCTTGCTGGAAGCGGCTTTTCTGCTCTCCCATGGCCGGTCCTTCCGGGCGGGCGCCAAGGATGCCTTGCTCCAGCGGGGCGCCGATCAGCTTTCGGTGTTCGCCCAGTTGCGCCACGAGGACGGGCAAACCCGTCGGCTCGGCCTGGGGCGCCAGGGCGTTCGCTGGGAAGCCCGCATGGATGGCCAGGTGGTCACGTTAAGCGAACTCGTGGGCGAGTGCGCTGTGGTGTGCTTCGAGCCCGGGTCTCACGCGCTTATCGCCGGAGGGGCGGAAGAGCGGCGCCGTTACCTCGATTGGGGCGTGTTCCACGTGGAACACGAATTTTTCCTGGCGTGGCGCCGGTACCAACGGGCGCTCAAACAGCGAAACAGCCTCCTGCGCGCCACCGGCCCCGTGCCGGACGCCCTGTTTCTGCCCTGGGAAGCCGAGCTGGCTTTCGCGGCGGCGGTCATCGACCGGCAACGGCAGGTTTATCTGGAGGCCCTTCGCCCCCATATCGGGGAGGCAATGGAAGCCTTGCTCCCCGAATTGGGCGCCGTCGAGCTTCGCTACAGGCGCGGTTGGGCGGAAGACGCCGATCTCGGCGAGTTGCTGGCCACCCAGCGGGGAAGGGACCTTGCCCGAGGCCATACGACACTTGGCTCTCACCGAGCCGATTGGTCGGTGGTTTTCGAGCAGGCACCCCAACGGGAACACCTGTCCCGGGGTCAGGAGAAGCTGGCGGCGCTGGGCTGCGTGCTTTCTCAGGCGGCGCTTTATGCCCAGCGGAAGTCCGAGTGGCCCATCGTCTGTCTGGACGACCTGGCTTCCGAACTCGACCAGGCCCACCAGGCGGCGCTCGTGGGTCGGCTCAAGAGCGCGGGAGCTCAGGTCCTGGTGACGGGAACCGAGGTTCCGCAGGCTTTGCAGGACGACTCGACGCGCGTGTTCCACGTGGAACAAGGCAAGCTCAACCCCCTGCTATAATCAACGAATTGTGTATACCGCCCGGCCTTTACACGGCGCCGAACCGGGTGGGAACTGGCGCCCAGGAAACGGTCGACGAATGAACGCATCCTACGATTCGAGCAACATCAAGGTTCTGAAAGGTCTGGAAGCGGTGCGCAAGCGCCCGGGCATGTACATCGGCGACACCGATGACGGTACCGGCCTTCACCACATGGTGTTCGAAGTCGTCGACAACTCCATCGACGAAGCTCTGGCTGGCTATTGTGACCATGTGACCGTCACCATCCTCGAGGATGGTTCCGTCAGCGTCAGCGACAACGGCCGCGGCATCCCGGTGGACGTCCACCCGGAAGAGGGCCGTTCCACCGCGGAAGTGGTGATGACCGTACTGCATGCCGGCGGCAAGTTCGACGCCAATTCCTACAAAGTCTCCGGCGGCCTGCACGGCGTGGGCGTGTCGGTGGTGAATGCGCTCAGCTCGCACTTGTGGCTGACCATCTACCGCGACGGCAAGGAATACCAGCAGGAATACGCCCACGGCGAACCGCAGTACCCGATCAAGCCCGTAGGTGATTCCGGCAAGCGCGGCACCACGGTGCGCTTCCTGCCCAGCACCGGCACGTTCACCAACGTCGAATTCCATTACGACATCCTGGCCAAGCGACTGCGCGAGCTGGCCTTCCTCAATTCAGGCGTCACCATCGACCTGAAGGACGAGCGTGGGGAAGGGCGCCATGACCGCTTTGCCTATGAAGGCGGCATCAGGTCGTTCGTGCAGCATCTGGCGCAGCTGAAGACCGCTCTGCATCCCAACGTGATCAGCCTTTCCGCCATGCAGGAAGGCATCTCGGTCGAACTGGCAATGCAGTGGACCGACGCGTACCAGGAAACGATGTACTGCTTCACCAACAACATCCCGCAGCGCGACGGCGGCACCCATCTGACCGGCTTCCGCGCGGCGCTGACGCGCTCACTGCAGGGCTACATCGAGAAGGAAGGCCTGGCCAAGAACGCCAAGGTCGCACTGTCGGGCGACGACATGCGCGAAGGCCTGATCGCCGTGCTTTCGGTGAAGGTGCCTGATCCGAAGTTCTCCTCGCAGACCAAGGACAAGCTGGTGTCCTCCGAGGTGAAGACCGCGGTGGAGCAGGCCGTCAATGAGAAGCTGGGCGAATTCCTGCTGGAGCATCCGAACGAAGCCAAGGCCATCGCCTCCAAGGTGGTCGACGCCGCGCGTGCCCGCGAGGCCGCCCGCAAGGCCCGCGAGATGACCCGCCGCAAGGGCGCGCTGGATATCGCCGGCCTGCCCGGCAAGCTGGCCGACTGCCAGGAAAAGGATCCGGCGCTGTGCGAACTGTTCCTGGTCGAGGGTGACTCCGCAGGCGGCTCGGCCAAGCAGGGCCGCAACCGCAAGACCCAGGCCGTGCTTCCGCTGAAGGGCAAGATCCTCAACGTGGAGAAGGCCCGCTTCGACAAGATGCTGTCTTCCGCCGAAGTCGGCACGCTGATCACCGCGCTGGGCACCGGCATCGGCAAGGAGGAGTACAACCCGGACAAGCTGCGCTACCACCGCATCGTCATCATGACCGACGCGGACGTGGACGGCTCGCACATCCGCACCCTGCTGCTGACCTTCTTCTACCGCCAGATGCCCGAGCTGATCGAGCGTGGCCACGTCTATATCGGCCTGCCGCCGCTGTACAAGATCAAGCAAGGCAAGAACGAGATGTACCTGAAGGACGACTCGGCGCTCAATGCGTATCTGGTCTCCACCGCCGTGGACGGTGCCGAGCTGCAGTACTCCACTGAAGCGCCGCCGGTCACCGGCGAGGCACTCGAAAAGCTCCTGCGCGACTATCAGGCCGCTCTGGATCAGATCGGACGCCTGGGTCATCGCTTCGACGCCAACGTGCTCACCGCACTGCTGGAGCACCCGCCGATCGACAACGCGCTGTGGACCGAAGAACCCGCCATGCTTGGCTGGCTCGCCGGTGTCGAGCAGCGCCTGGCGGCCAGCGGCCTGGGCAAGCCGCGTTATCGCCTGAATCTGCGCAAGGCGACCGAAGACCAGCCGGCGGCCATCGAGGTCGTGCGTGAACAGCATGGCCTCAGCCATACCTGGCTGCTGCCGCAGCCGTTCTTCGCCGGCACGGAGTTCCGCGCCATCCTGCAGGCCAGCCAGCAGCTTTCCGGCCTGGTGCAGGAAGGGGCCGTGGTCCGCCGCGGCAACGGTTCGCGTGGCGTGCTGAGCTTCGCCGAGGCCCGCAACTGGCTGCTGGACGAAGGCAAGAAGGGCCGCATGATCCAGCGCTTCAAGGGTCTGGGCGAAATGAATCCGGAACAGCTGTGGGAAACCACGGTGAACCCGGAGACGCGCCGCATGCTGCAGGTGGGCATCGAGGATGCCTTCGCCGCCGACCAGATGTTCTCCATGCTGATGGGCGAGGCGGTCGAGCCGCGTCGCGACTTCATCGAGGCGAACGCGCTGAAGGTGGCGAACCTGGATATCTGATCGACCGGGCCGGTGTTGGCAGTCGTCATGCGACGGCTGTCACACCGGTTTCATTTGCTCGCTTTGTACTAATGCATTAGTACGTTAACGTACGCAGCTATACGGAACAACTGACGGGTTTCCAGGGCAAAAAGTCACTGCTTACGGGGTTTGCCCGCTTGAAAATCAGAACCAGTCGCTACCGTATGGTACAACTTATTGATTCTTAACAATCTTTGTTGTGGCATTGCGACTTGTTATCTACCTTCAAGTCAGGTTACGCTCAACGATCCCCCGCGTCGTTGGCGCGTGAAAACCTTATACCGAGGACTGCCATGAAGCGTGTTCCCCTGATCAAGTTGCTTGCCGGTACGGCGCTGGCCCTGGCCATGGTGAGCACCCCGGTCATGGCGGGCAGCAGCTCTTCCAAGGAAAAGAAGGAAGCGCTGTATCCCAACGCCACCCGCGCGGAACCCAAGCTGGACCTGACCAGCGAGAAGGACCAGAAGGCCATCAACGAAGGCCTCGACGCAGTCAACAACCAGGACAAGGAAAAGGCGACGCAGGTCCTCCAGCCGATCGCCGACGGCAGCAAGAGCAAGTACGCCCAGGCGCTCGCCCTGCAGGGCCTGGCCAGCATCCACTACAACGACGGCGACGTGAAGGGCGCCATCGACCTGCTGAAGCGTGCGCTCGACAACGGCGTCATGCCGAACGACACCTACTTCCAGCTCGAGTACATGCTCGCCCAGTTCTACCTGGCCGATGAGCAGTACCAGCCGGCTCTCGACACGATCGCCAAGTGGCGCGCCGAGGGCAAGAAGGAAACCGCCGATTCGTACGCGCTGGAAGGCAACGCCTACTACCGCCTCGAGAAGTACCCCCAAGCGATTGCCGCCATCAAGAAGGCGCAGTCGATGACCGACAAGCCGAACGACAGCTGGAACCAGATCCTGATGGCCAGCTACTCGGAATCCGGCCAGGGCGACCAGGCCGCCCAGGTGGCGCAGCAGCAGCTGTCCGCCAACCCGAATGATCCCAACGCGCTGAACAACGCGGTGGCCGTGCTGATGCAGGCCCAGAAATATCCTGAAGCGATCACGCTGATGGAAAAGGCCAAGGCCAGCGGCCAGCTGAAGAGCGAGAAGGACTACGTCAACCTCGCCAAGCTCTACCTGATCACGGGCCAGAACGGCGATGACCAGAAGGGTCAGGCAACCAAGGCCGCCGCGACCCTGCAGGAAGGCCTGAGCAAGGGCGTGGTTACCCAGACCGCCGAGAACTACGAGCTGCTGGGCGCCGCCTCCTACATGTCCGACAACACCTCGGGCGCGCTGGCCGCATACCAGAAGGCGATCCCGCTGGCGAAGGACGGCGAGGCGAACATCCGCGCCGGCCAGCTGCTCATCCAGGACAACAAGTACAGCGAGGCCAAGAGCCTCATCCAACAGGGCATCGACAAGGGCGTGCAGCACAAGGGCACTGCTTATATGTTGCTGGCCGAAGCGTGCCGTGGCCTGAAGGACAAGCCGGGTACGATCGCAGCCATGGAGAAAGCGGCGCAGGATCCAGAAACCTCAGCAAAAGCCAAGGCTTGGCTGAAGTCGCCGACCGTCAGTAAGTAAGGCAGACGTATAACCATGGAGAGGCGGATAGACGTCCATTTGTCCGCCTCACAAGTGCTATACAAATGCCATGTGCTGTTGTACCGTTGAAACCTTTCCGTGCTCCCGTCCAGTGGCAAATGTCATCCCTTATTGGATCGATATTGCCACCAGGTGCCGTGACCACGACTCACCGATTGATTAGCTCCAGATAGTGACAGATGGCCTCAAGTAACGAAGCAACCGGCCAAGGGCCGTTCAATTGGAGGCGTACCTGGGCGCTGGCCGTAGCCATTGCGCTGCATGCGTTCGCGTTCCTGTTGCTGGTGGCGCCTATGGCACCGCCGAAGCAGGTGCAGAAGGAAAAGGAACGCACCGTCCAGGTGAACTTCATCGAGCCACCGCCGCCGCCGCCGC
>Ga0207647_10003813_pt1 | contig 11266 bp, 6 predicted proteins | sample KBSCornC2_FD_184295 | JGI IMG/M metagenome (GOLD analysis project Ga0207647, IMG submission 184295) | Corn rhizosphere microbial communities from Kellogg Biological Station, Michigan, USA - C2 (SPAdes) (version 2) | ecosystem: Host-associated > Plants > Roots > Rhizosphere ...
CTAACTAATGAAGGAGCCGACAGGTGGCGCCCCTTGGCACGCTGCGATTTTCGGGCAAGGATCGATGGTATTCTCCCGACGGGAGTCAACCGGATGGAACCAATGGAACGCAAATTGCCGCCCGAAGCTATTGAGATCTACAACGAATTCATTCACGGTGAGATTAGTAGGCGCGCCTTCATAGAGCGTGTGCAGGGATTAGCTGGAAGCCTGGCGGCGGCCACGATTATCGATGCATTGATGCCGAATTACGCTCTGGGCCAACAGGTCTCCCGTAACGATGACAGGATCAAGGCCACGTATGAGACCGTACCCTCCCCAAAAGGCAACGGGAGCATCAAGGGATATTTCGTGCGGCCCATCAGCGCCGACACACGCTCAGAGACGGTGACGAAATTGCCCGGCATTCTCGTGATCCATGAGAATCGGGGCCTGAACCCGCATATCGAAGACATCGCGCGGCGATTTGCCCTTGCCAACTTCATGGCATTTGCGCCGGATGGACTCACCTCACTAGGCGGCTATCCTGGCGACGACTACAAGGGCGGCCAGATGTTCAACAAGATCGACAAGGACAAGATGTTCGAGGATATGGTGGCCGCAGCCATGTGGTTGAAGTCGCGCCCTGACTGCACCGGAAAGATCGGCGTCACCGGTTTCTGCTACGGGGGCTCGACCGCCAATATGCTGGCGGTGCGGCTTGGAGCGGACTTGGCGGCTGCGGTGCCCTTTTATGGCGGTCCTCCCCCCGCCGAGGACATCCCGAAGATTAAAGCGGCAATTCTGGTACATCATGGGGAACTCGATACGCGACTGGCCGCGACGTGGCCTACTTACGACCAGGCCCTGAGCGCGGCACACGTACCGCACGAGGGCTATATCTACCCTGGCGCCGTGCATGGCTTCAATTGCGACGCTACGCCGGAGCGATATAACAAAACGGCGGCCGATCTAGCATGGCAGCGCACGATCGAGTGGTTCAACAAATACGTACGTGCCTAAGCTCTCTCGATCCAGGGGCCGGATGAGAGATGATCTCTCCGAGTCTGATTCTTAGGGGAAGCTTCTCTTCGAACGAAATTCTCAAACAGTCAGGGGATGAGGATGGATCGCAGGTTATTTCTGCAGAATGTCGCGGGAACACTGGTCGCTGCGTCACTGCCCAGTGCGGGTATTGCGGCTGATCCGGCGAAGCAGGAGAAGATGATCGGCATTCAGGTTGGAGCCGTCTCCTTCGTCGACGAGGGCGTTTCGACGGTGCTCGACGAGTGTCAGAGAAACGCCTCTGTCAACACGCTATTTGTCGCCACCTTTACTTATGGTCGCGGGATAGCCGGACGTCAAATACCGGGGCAGCCGATGCCGGATCACGGGAGCCAGAAATACGACACCGGCACCTTCTTCGGAGGTTCGTATACCAAGGTCAATCCGAAGTACTACACCAACACAGCCTTCAAAGACTTTCGTGCGCCCGACCTTGGAAACTTCGACGTGCTTGAACAAGTAATTCCCGAAGCGAAGAAGCGCGGCATGAAAACGATCTGCTGGTATGAGGATGTCTTCCGCCGCGGTCTGCCCAACATTGAGAAGCTGCAGGAGGTGGAACTCTCAGGCAAAAAGGCTGAAACACTCTGCTTCAACAATCCGGACTATCTCTCCTGGCTTCAGGACATCGCCGAGGACTGGTCTCGATCGTACGAGATCGACGGCATCATGTGGGGCTCTGAACGACAGGGGGCGTTGTCAAATGTTCTCGGCGCAAGCCACGCTGATCCACAACCATCAACCGCCACATGCTTCTGCGAATTCTGCTACACGAAAGCACGTCGCCTGGGCATTAATCCGGAACGGGCCAGGCAAGGCTTCCTCGAGCTCGAAAAGTTTGTACTGGCAAGTCGCAAAGGTGTTCGTCCTGTCGATGGCAGCTATGTCGAATTTTGGCGTCTGATGCTGCGTTACCCGGAAATGCTGGCATGGGAGAGCTTGTGGACGCGCAGCCTGCGCGAGGCGCAGAAAGCGATCTACGATCGAGTGAAGGCAATCAACCCAAAGCTCGGCGTCGGCTGGCATATTTGGCATAACAACTCATTCAATCCCATCTACCGTGCCGAGCAGGATCTTGCGGAAATGGCTCCTTACTCCGACTTCCTGAAGATCGTCATGTATCACAACTGCGCCGGTGAGCGCATGGCGGACTACATCAACAGCGTTGGGACATCTTACTATTCGGATATCCCGAAGCAGCAGCTCTTGGAGTTCCATTATCGTGTCATGGGCTACGGCAAAGAGCCCGTACTGACAGACCTTCCCGCCGCTGGCTTCTCTGCAGACTACGTCTATCGCGAGACGAAGCGCGCCAAAGAAGCGCTGAAGAACTCCAAAACAAAGCTATGGCCTGGCATCGACATTGATATTCCAACCGAGAGCGGACATTCCAAGTGCACACCTGCCGGAACCAAAGCAGCCGTGCTCGCGGCCTTCCAGGGTGGAGCGGATGGTGTGATCCTTTCGCGCAAATATTCTGAGATGAAGCTCGAGAATCTACGAGCAGCCGGTTCAGCTCTCAAAGAGTTGGGGATTAGCTAAAAAGGTGATCTTTGATGAAGCGAATCGCCGCGAATTCTCGTTGATGGGAGACAATAGCTGCCCCGATCGATAGAGGCCACAGATGAGATACGACACGGCCGCCGTCTTACTGAGAGGGAACCGCGCCTTCAAACTTGCACTGAGTGAAGGAACAAACACTTTACTGGAAGTCGATGGAATGCAAGTGACCGGTTGCGGCTCCCGGAGCGCACTCATGTGGCTTTGCCGCATCCAAAGACATGGGCGGCGACGACAGCTGGCGCGCCCATACACACCGAGTTCATGCTCCCGGCTATGGAGTATTCGTACAGATTCCGTTTCGAGCCGGTGCTAAGCCGCTAAAACCTGCACGGCTAACCAGGCGAATGAGCATCGTTAGCCGCGCAAGTGGTCCATATGCTGAAGCCTCGAGACTGTGTTCACTCTGTCGCATAAAGCGGCTGGACTGCGATCTCATTCTGCATACGATCTACCAGCGACGCGATCGTACGCAACATGCGGAGCAATGCCTCCTCTCGTTCTGAGAAGGTTGTATGCTCGTCGGCCTGTGCAGCCTCGAGTGGCGCCATGAGGCTACTCGGAGCGCTGTTGTCGTACGGTCTTTTGTTGAGCTGGCTCTCCAGGCTTTCTGCCATGTGCTCGAACGATCGTGAGCATTGCTCGCGAAATTTCTCATGCATCTGCACAAAGGGCCTCGACTTCATGCTGACGTCGCCGAATACGCGGAACTGAATCAGCGGCGCCTCCAACAGATAAAAAGTACGTAACGAAGCTTGCCAGCGGCGAATCCGATCACGCGCAGCCATGTCCGCGGCGCGGACGGGTCCAGTTTCGAAGGGCACGGCATCGGCCTGCGCGTTCACTTCGCTGAAATAGCGATAGACCTGATCCCTTTGCCTTCGAACCTTGATGATCGCTTCAGTATCCGTGCCCGCGGGAGAGGCATTGATCAGTTCTGCCAGGAGACGCAGATTGCTAACGAAAATACGCACCATCTCATCGCCTGCGGGCCGAGGGTACAACCGCTCGAAAACGAGCCACATCATGAAAGTGCCCAGAAGTACGCCGATGGCGCGGTCGCGTGCAATGGTAAGTGACGTCTGAATGCGGAACTCGCTCAGGGTGATCAGGTAAAAGGCCAAGGCGATCTGCAGCCCGACATACGAAAGGCGCGAACTCGATGTGCTGATCCAGGCAGCGATCGCGGTCACGACAGCAAACAGCACAATGAAGCCTGTGATCGAATCGATATTCGGCAGCACAAACATCTGCGAACCTATGCCGAAGACGAAGCCGCCCAGAAGGGCACCCGCGACGCGCAGCACCTGCTTCTGACGCGATGCGCCAACGTTCGAAAGAGCAGTAAAGACGCAGGTAGTCACCGAGGTCGAAATCCCGGGCCAATCCAACGACACGTAGAACACATAGCAGAGCATGGCGGCCAATGTTCCGCCGAGAATAAACGGCAGGTGCTCGGGATTGGAAAACGCGTCCTGGACAAAGATGCGATTAGAAGTGGGTGCGCTTTCGAGAACTTCGAGTCGCGGGTCGATCGAGCTTTCATTGACGAACACGGACGGCATGAGTGAGACCATAGCTTCCAGCTCAGTGAGTAACGGTGTACCCGCGGTGCCAGCCGGGGTCTCCGAACGCGACGGCGCTTCATTTGTCTGGAGGCAGCGACGTATCTCAGCGATGCGCCGCGCGAGTTGCGCCGCTCGTTGCTGCTCTTGAAGAGTAAAGTCGGAAACCGTGCTGGATAGTGCCGCTGCGAAGTCGATGGTGCGGCCGGTAAGTGACACCAATGCGCTTGTGCGCATACGCTGAATTGCCTCTTCATTCCTGCGTGCGAGTTCACGGCGCAATGCTCCCACGCCGATCACGGCATACTGCGCGAGCATCCGACTAGTCTCAGGAGATACAGGTCGATTGGCAGCATAATCCTCCATCAGAGCTTCGATCTGTTGAAGCCGGACGTCCACTCCGACCACGACGTCGTCGCTACGACGTATGGCATGGAAGACTACCTCCACTGCGAACGTCACTACGGCGCCAATCAACGCTGCCAATACCTGCCACAGTGAGAGCTCGACATTTATCTCCCCCGGGCCGGGAAGATACCAGATAGCGAACATAGCGGTCGCGATTGCGCCGATATTGATGGCAACCAGAAAGTTCGTGAGGGTCCTGAGCAGAAAGAAGACGATGAATAGGCTGACCCCCTCCCACAGAAAGTGAGTGATGGGAACCGAAGCAAAGAATCGTGAGCCAATAGGAATGAAAAGGCCGCCGATGACGAAGGCGCTCCCGAGGGCAAGAGCGGATTGCGTGGTGGACTGGAGGCTTTCGCGTGAGAGCAGAAATGCACTTAGAACTCCAATGGCTCCGCCGGGAATTCGAAATGTGACGATCAGGATGGCGGTGATGCTCGCAGCAATGACCATCCGGGCGACAATCGCGCCCCGCCCCGGAAAGGGAGCGAGCTCCTTGCGCAGGAAATCGGGAAACCAGGTGGTAAAACGAGTTGCATGCGGAAGTTGAGCCGACGTGGTCGCCATGGCTATTTACGCGACAGAAGGGAAGAATTTCCGCGGATGACTACAACTGCCGATTCGCCCAGACGAAAAAGTTCGGAGGGCTGCGCTTCGATGCGAACCCGGACCGGGAAACGCGAGGCGAGATGGACCCAGTTGAGCGTGCGCTGCACATCGGGCAGGCCAGGCTGCGAGAGAGTGCCAATCAGATCGACGTCGGGAGTTACTCCGAAGCCCACGCTGTCCACCACGCCGTTGAAGTGAACATCTGGCCTGGACAGGACATAGACATCTGCCCGCATGCCGGGATGGATATGTTTGAGCTGCGTTTCACGGAAATTCGCGACGGCCCACCATACACGCGTGTCAATCAGAGTAAAGATATGCTGTCCGGCCGTGGCATAGGCACCTTGCGAAATGGTGAGGTTGGTGACGCGAGCACTGAAGGGAGCAGTGATCCGGCAGTTGTCGAAGTTGTACTGCGCGGTATCGATCGCGGCCTGTTTCCCGGGCAGCGCGCCGATTAACGGTTCGAGCGTGGTGACATTATGGGTCGCCTGCTGCACCTGCTGATGGCTTTCGACAACGGTGGCCTGGCCCTGCTTGTATTGCGCCTGTGCCGCAGCCAGTCCTGCTTCCGCCAGGGCGAGCTGTGAGCGGGCCTGGTGCGAGGCCTGAGAGCGGGAGACTTCCAGGGTGCGCGCCAGGTCTACTTGGTCCACTGTTACGAACTGCTTGGCCAGCAACGGTTCAATGCGGCGAAGATTGTTGCTAGCGTAGGCCTGCTCAGCATCGGCGCGCTCGACCGCAGCCTTGGCATTGGCGACGTCGGCCTTCGCCTGCTCGACGGAGGCGGCAGAACGTTCCAGGCTGGCTTCGGCGCTTAGCGCGCCCGCTCTTGCTACATCCACGCCACTTACTTTGCCGGCAATGATGCGACGCTGATCGTTGATCTCGCCTTTGAGTGCCTGTTGATCTGACTTGGCGTGGGCAAGTGCATAGGCATAGGGACGGTCGTCGATGTCGAAGAGCGGATCACCCGGTTTGACGAGCTGATTGTCGGAGACATAAAGGTGAGTGATTGGACCATTCACCACCGGCGCTATGCCAATGTAGTTGGCGAATACCTCTGCGTCATCTGTGCGGGGATTGGCCGTGACCTGGTGCAGGGCAAGAAGTCCGGTAATCGCGGCGCTCAGAATGATTGCGATGCTGATCACACGGCCGAGGCGACGTTGGCCCTCTGGTGATCTATCGATTGCCATTGTTCCTCCCACTAACTAAAGAAGACCAGCCAAAGTGTGAATGCGAAGAACGCCGCAAGGCACGGATAGACAACGATGGTCCACACGATTTGCTTATCCAGCTTGTAACGTCGCAACAACCAGTTCGCGATGGTGGCGAGCACAATCCCGGTGACCATGCAGATGAGCCAGGCCGGGAAAAAGGACCCGACAATATTGAAAGACGGCGCTCGCGCACAGCCAGCCAGGGCGTTGAGGCTGCCCAATGCACCAATCGATGCCATCGTTCTATGCGAAAGCTGCACGAGTTTTTGGTCCTTTCCGTTCTCTGAATCCGTTTACGGTCCTACCTTCGGTGGCTGCACTTCGATCAGGTCGCCCGTCTCAAAAGCGAGATTGGCCGTCTGCAGCAGCAGCTGAGTGCGCGCGAAGACATCTTCCGATCTCGCCTGCGCGAGAGTCTTCTGCGCAGAGACTACATCGAGCAGATTCCGCACTCCATAGCCATATGACTCTCGAGCCGCCTCATACGACTGGTCCGAGGCAGTGAGGAGTGCCGCGGCTGCCTGCTGCTGCCGGAGCGCAGTCTTCATGTTCGAGTAGGCAGTCCATACTTCGTTTGCGACCTGGTCGCGAAGCGCATCAATATTGGCCTGCGCCGCATTCTTTTCAGCCTGCGCCTGCGCTACCTCATGTTCGCGGCGCGCGCCATCGAAAAGCGTCCACTTGAGCTGAAGGCCGACGTTCCAGATCTCGCCCTGTGCGTAAGTGCCCGGCAGCAAATCCTGCTGTCCGTAGGCACGGGCAAGGCCGCCATCGCCGCTGAAGCTCAGAGTTGGGAAATACGTTGACCGCGCCTGTTTGATGGACGCGTTGGCCGCGCGTACACGGGCTACCTGCGCTAAGAGCTCCGGCCGTTGCGCGAAAGCGCGATCGATGTCTTGATCAACAGAGTCAGCCATGGCGGTCGGCGTAGCCAGTTGGCTGATGCCCTGCACCTGGAGGGCTGTCTCCGGCGGCAGACCCATGGCCGTCGCGAGATTGCCGCGGGCAATGTCTTCGGCGCCGATAGCCGCCTGCAAATCAAAATCGGATTGGGTTCGGGCGGCGGTTGCTTCAAGCAAATCGGGCTTTGTCGCCAGCCCATTGTTTAGCCGGTTTTGAGCATCCTCTTCCACAGTCTGTGCGTTTTTCAGGCTGACTTCGGCGGCCTCGCGCTGCCCTTCGGCGTTCAGCAGCCGATAATAGCCCGAGGCGACTTGAAAGATGACTTTGCGGTGCGTGTCGTTGAAAGCGAGATCCGACACCAGCAGATTCGCCTTGGCCAGGTCGATGGCACCGCCTCGGCCGCCGAAATCTAAGACCAGATATTCGACATGCAGCGTGGGTTCAAAGAGCCCAAGCGTCTGTCGGTGGAAGGATTCTTCGATTAGCACTGCCTGACGGATTGTGGAAGCCAGAGCAATGGCGGCGACGGTAGGGAAGAGCGCGCTGCGCGCCACTCCCAGTGACGCAGCTCTCGCCTTCGCCTGTTCCCACGCCACGCGCGTCTCTGGATTGTGATGCTGAGCCAGATCGATCAGTTCAGCGAGTGTGTACTGCCTATGCGGATCGATCTCGTACTTCGCTTCGGGATGGGATGCCAGCTCACGCTCGAGCCCTTGCTCCGGCTTCGCGTGCCAGACCTTATCGGGGGACGGTGGAGCATTTTGCGCATGACCTGTCGCACAACCGATACCCATCGTGAGAGCGGGAATTGCTACCGCTCTTAGATATCTTTGCCATGCAGTTAGCGTATACGGCCGCCTCATGTCACGCGATACTCTATCGCAATCTTGATGTTTATGCGGCATTCTTCCCCATTAAGGGATTCCGATATGCTCGATTACGATTGGGTTCTGAGGCCGAATCGCCAAACGCGTCATTGGTTGCGTTTCCTATCTGTGTATTCGATCTATGAAGCTTCCGTCTCCCGTGTTCCGAACGGCCTTAGCCCTCATGCCTCCACGGGGAGTCGCATGGGAACAAGAAAGTTACTGGCGAGAAGATAGGCAAATAGATGTCCGATAGGCGGCGCGCGGCGCAACTGGCTTGCCGAAACCCATCCGTTCGTCTCACTCCACTCCCAACCGTTAGCGGAAGTACTCTTCAGCCATTCCTGTAGATCGCCGACGGTCATCGGATAAACGTAGATACGAACATTCTGGGCGAAGAGACGTGCGAGGGCTTCCAGAAGTCTGCCTTCGAGATTGCCGTAAGCGCCTTCAAACGCTCGAATCACCAGGGAAAGACCACCGACGACGCGTATAGGCGCCTGCGTATGGCGATTTACGAGAGCTGTCATGTGGTAGAGCTCAGGTTTGCCAAACAGCAGCACGTCGCCGCCAGCGGCGAGAAGCGCGTCGATGCGACGAAGCAAGTCGGGAATTTCCGGGGCTGGTTTGTCCGGCCTGTACGAAGCAACGGTTAGACAAAAAAAACCAGCCGGCAGCGATTTTGTTTCGGCCAAGTCTCCCTGAAGCTCTTGAATCGCCGAAGCCAATAATCGCAAATGAACGTGCGAGTGAGGTGCATCCGTGTGGCCGAACTCGCCCGGTGCAAGCACGACGGCTTTCTTATGGAGAACTTCGGTGGGGGGAACAGCGGAGCCGTTGGCGGGGAAAAACACCGCCTCTGCGAATCCCGCACGAACCAGGTGGACTAGCAGGGCTTGGCGATCCCAACTCTCGAATGCTGGCCCGCGAAGGTCCATGTAGTCGATCTCGATCCGATCCGCGACGACGTCTTGTGCCAGGCCCTCCAGAAATGACTCCATGGTTTGCGCTTCATAGAAGGCGGCATAGACGAGGTTGACGCCCAGAATACCGATGGCTTCCTGCTGGAGAACATTCGAAGGATCGCGCATATTGATGTGCAGCAGGACGTCGTTGGGACTGCCACCGGGCTGCAACTGGAACCGGAGACCGATCCATCCATGTGCGTCGTTGGTTCCGGCGAAGTTACGAGCGGAGACGGTATCAACAAAGCAGAAGAACCGAGTCTGCTGCCCGCGGGTTTTGCCTAATTGCGTGACAAGTTGGGTCCATTCGTTGTCCAGCATCGCCTCGAGCCGCTGTTTGGACACGTAGCGTGTCCCGGAGCCGTAGAGGTCATCGCTGACTTCCTTGTCGTAAGCGGAAATGGTCTTAGCCACGGTGCCGGAAGCTGCTCCTACGAGAAGGAACCAACGCGCCACTTCCTGTCCGGCTCCAATTTCAGCGAAAGAGCCGAAGGTGGACGTATCAAGATTCACGGTGAGCGCTTTGTGGTGAGTGTCGAGCTTTTGAGCGGAAGGCATGGCCAAGATCCACTTGGGCAAACGTCGGGGACGTGTAAAGCGTACTTGATAGCAACTGCAACTAGCCGCGCGAAGAGGATTCTACCCTCTGTTACAGACTCATGAACAGCGGCATAATCCACGCCGACGCCGAGCGGAAACGCTAAGGTCCCTGGGCAATTTCGTTTCCCTCCAAACGCGTTGGATCTTGCTCTTTCGTCATCTTGTATGCGACATAGTATTTGTAAATTTTGCTGACGTACTGCACAGTTTCCTGGCCTATATCTTTGGCGGCCACCAGTTCCACATTGCCGAACCATTTATTGGGATCGAGGCCATCGTTTTGTGCCGAACGTCGGAGGCGAACGATTCGACTCGGACCTGCGTTGTACGCTGCGAAGGTAAACAGCGTCTTGTTCATCCGAGTAATTCCGGGATCGTTAAAATAGGTGTCGGCAATGTAGGCTAGCATCTTCGTGCCGGCACGGATGTTTTGCTCGGCGTTGCGAACGTTCGGGATGTTGATCGGGCGTGCCGCAGCAAGTCTTGGCATTACCTGCATAATCCCTACCGCGCCGCGCGGGCTGACGAGTTCTTGCCGTAACATTGATTCTTGATATGCCTGCGCAGCAATCATGAGGTAATCAAAGTCGTATTGGTCGGAGTATTTCTTGAAGTACTTCACATACGACCTGAATTTCAGAAGCTCCTGCTGAGATGTCGCATGTTTGATCGCCTTCACGCTTAAGTAGCGCTGGGCCATAATCCTTCCGAACAGAGTGCCCTCACGATGGGTCTTAAAGAAGTCGTCAAGCTCCGCCTTCAATTGGGGGCTGTTCTTCCGCATTGCCCAGGCCAGGTTGCCGCCAGATTTCAGCACGGCACCTGAGTTCAATTTGAGATTGGGCAACACCGCCGACCAAATCTCCGCTTTCTTGTCCCAACAGGCTGTTGCAGGGATCAGCCCTGCGTCCGTCATCTCAAGCAGATCTTCGTCGAGAAGCTGAGGATCAGATTCGACGATATTAATCCCGGATTTCCCTGCCTGCTTCAGCTTCTGACTCTCATCCAGAAGCAGTTGGTACGGGAGACGGGTTTTGTTAGCAACTATCCGCTTCCCGCTCAGGTCTTGAAGGCCCCTTATCGGCGGAGCGTCCTTGTTTGTGACGACTATCAGTTTGGCATCCGTAACGATGGGCTGAGTAAAGTCCACGATCTTCTCTCGCTCGGGAGTCACGAAAACGCTGGCGGCGATGATGTCACCCATCCCGGCATTTAGAGAGGGGAGCAACTGGTCGGGGGTCACAGGCATGACCGCCACCTGAATTTTTTTCAGGCCGGTCTTGTGTTTCCGGTTTAGGTAGAGTTCGAGTTCCTGAGCAAGAGCCGCATTCAGTCCCCCCGGACGTCCCCTGTCGTAGAAGAATGAAGTCTTGCTGTAGACCACCAGCATGCGAAGAACGTTATGTTTTCTGATTTCATCCCAATCGCCTGTCCAGCGGCCAAAATGTGGGGGTAGGTTCAGGCGGTAATCCGAGGGAGTGCTTTCCTCTATATCGAGCGCGCCTTGTGTAGCGGCGCCTTGT
>Ga0207647_10003821_pt1 | contig 11264 bp, 10 predicted proteins | sample KBSCornC2_FD_184295 | JGI IMG/M metagenome (GOLD analysis project Ga0207647, IMG submission 184295) | Corn rhizosphere microbial communities from Kellogg Biological Station, Michigan, USA - C2 (SPAdes) (version 2) | ecosystem: Host-associated > Plants > Roots > Rhizosphere ...
GCTTGATCCCGCTGAAGCGTGCGAGGAGCCGCAAGATCCTGCTGTCGCAAACGCAAAGGTCGGCTGACTCGTAGAGGTCACGCAACTCGGGCTCGCGATGAGCTCGGACGACGTGATCGACGTTTGGCGTCACGATGTACCGGTAAGGCGTCCCGCCGGTGACCGCCTGGAGCCGGCTCCTGACTTGATTGAAGGTCAGGCCGTCAAAAGGCAGATCCAGAAACTGGATGCGATTAGTACGCATCAACATCGAACAAGACCGCTCGAACGGTTGCGAACAAGATCCATATGTCGAGCCAGAACGACCAATTGTCGACATAATGTTTGTCGAGCTCGACGCGGCGCTTTGCGCGCTCGATCGTCCGGACTTCGCCGCGAAGGCCCTTAACTTGCGCATAGCCGGTAATGCCGGGTTTCACACGGTGGCGCCCAGCATAGCCGCGGACAGCTTCGTGATAGAAGCGGTCGCCGACCATCATCTCGGTACCGTGAGGTCGCGGCCCGACTAGGGACATACTGCCCTGCAGCACGTTCAGCAGCTGCGGCAGCTCGTCGATACTGAAGCGACGCAGGATCCGGCCGACCGGCGTGACCCGAGGGTCGTCCTTGGTTGTTGTCTTGCGGGCCCCCATGTCCGCCATGTCGGTGTACATGGTGCGGAACTTGAAGACGTTGATCGTCTCATTGTTGAAGCCGACCCGCGGCTGGACGAAGAAGATCGGCCCCGGGCTGGTGAGACGCACCAGAAGTGCCGCCACGAGCAGGACGGGCGAGAGCAGGATCAGCGCGAGTCCGCTCAACACGATGTCCTCGGCCCGCTTGGTGACCTGATTCATATCGCGAAACGGCCGCTGCCAAAGCGTCAGGACGGGCACGGTCCCGAGCAAATTCACCCGATAATTCGGAGAAAGCTCAATCGCCTGTGATGGAATGAGTGAAACGTCGACGCAGACTTCGCTGAGGCCCTCGACGATCTGTTCGAGCCGCTTGGGTGTGAAGTGAGCGCCGCTGATCAGCACCTGGTCGATTTCGCCCTGCCTCGCGAGCTCGCACAGGCGCGGCAAGTCGCCTAGCATGGGCAGATCGTCGAAATTCGTTGCCCAGGTGCGGTCGTCGGCGATGCCGACGAAGCGCAGGTGCGGAAACTTCAGCGATTCCAGCAGCTGACGGGTGAGCGCGACCGAATCGGGGTCCGCGCCATAAAAGGCGATGCGCTGCTCAATCTGCCCACGCTCGGCGAGGTAGGTGATGATTCTGCGGAGGATCGGGCGCGAGACCGATAGACAGAGGACGACGCTGAGGAGGAAGAGCAGAGTGACGCCGCGTGAATAGTCCTCAACCAGGCCCGCCTGCCAGATCAGGGCAGAGGCGATGAGGCTGCTGATCACGGCATCGAAGGTCGTGTCGCTGCTGTCGCCGAGGTCGAGGAGACTGCGGCGGTAAGCCTGGCGCGATATTCGAATGAGCATGAAACTGCCGAGCATCAGGACAAAGGCAGTAATGTGCACCGGCACGACGATGCGCTGGCCGCGGACGAGCGAATAAGCTTCCAACGTAATCGGCGCGCTGACGATGAAGCAGAGAATGTCGGTGATCAGGAACAGAAACCCGACGACGTTAGACGTGAAGCGAAGCCCACCGGCCCTGCGGGTGAAAGATGCAGAGACCTCTGCCGCGGCGCTCGGTCCCGACGGTGGAAGGCAGTAATTGTCGTCCAAACGCATTACATCAGCCCCCGGTTGAGTTTAGCGGCGCGCTGGCGTTCAAACTCCGCCTGCAGCTGGCTCATCGCTTCACTACCACCGTTCCTGGTCGAACGCAGCGCGGCATAAATCTCCTCATCGCCGGGGATGTCCTGAAATGCCGCCCACAAGGTCCGCTGCATCCATGGCCGGTTGCCCGCCGCCGAATAAGCACGCGCCAGAAGCAGTCGGTCGCGCGCTGAACTCGGAAGCACGGTGATCAGCTTTTGCGCGTCCTCCACAGCCGCTTCGGCCTGCCGGGTGCGAATCTCAAGCTCGGCGCGAGCGCGCAGCGCCGTCGAATTCCCGGGATCGAAGGCGATCACCGCGTCAAGCCGAGGCTTTGCTTCGGCCAGCTTGCCGCCTCGCAACAATGCGTCGCCGAGCACGGCGTTAGCCTCGGTGTTTTCCGCATTCACCGGGAGGGTGGCTGCACCCCCGACGAGCCGAATCGCGTCAACTGGGCTCCCGATCCGGCTGAGAAAGGCCGCATAGATGAGTCGCTGCGCCGGGCCGGCGCCAGTCGCGATCCGCTTCGCATCCTCGATGCGCTGCGGTGAGGGCCAATAGTCGATCCAGCGGTCGAGGACCGACGTGATGAGCGTCGGATCGGCCCGCGGCTGAAGAAGCTTGAACGAGGCTTCCCGCGCCAGTGTGACGTTGCCGGCGCGCAGCGCGGCCTCGATCAGCACGAGCATATTCTGCTGGTCTTGTGGGGCGAGCTGACTGATGCGGCGCGTGATATCCGCTACCTTCGTCCAGTCCATCCGCCGCTGATAAACCTTCGCCAGAAGGGTCAGGCCACCGACATCCGCCGGTTGGGATTGCACCTGCTTGGTCAGGAGATCGAGCGCTTCGTCTTCGCGGTTCAGGCTGGTTAGCGCGCGGGCTTTCAGGACCGTAGCCGACGGGTCGAAAGGCGTGGCAGCCAGGAGTTGGTCGCTTACGTTGAGCGCTTGGTCGTAGCGCGATTCGCTGAAAGCCGCCCAGCCTTTGACCAGCTTTACCCACGGGTCGCCGGGATTAAGCACCTCCAGCTCCTGTGCGTGCGCTTGCGCCATGCCAATATCGCCGGAGCGCAGCGCGAGCTCGGTGAGCACCCGCACCAGTTCGGGATTGCTTCGGTCGAGTTCATAGGCGCGGGTGAAGGCGTAATAGGCGTCGCCATAGCTGCCCATGGCTGCCTGGACCTTGCCCAGCTCCGCCCAGTAGTCGGCGACGTCGTCCTTGGCTCGCACGAGCTTGAGGAGGGCGTTGCGCGCTCCCCACAAGTTGTTAGCTGCCGCGGCGCTTTGATATTCGCCGAGCGCCGCCTCCGCGCGAGTGTCCGACGAGCTGCAGCCCGGAACGAGAAAGGCCACGGATAGCCAAGCGACGGCGCGCAATATAGGATGCGTCGGCAGAGGCATTGATTGGCAACTCCAGGGGCGGCGATTATCCTTTTCTAAATTTAACAAGGCAATAGAGTGATTCCAATCGACTCACCGGCGGTTGAGCGCCCCTGGTGTGTATGTGTGTCAGAAGGGGACAGTTGGTGATCGGACGGGGAATAGCGCTCCTGATTTCATGGTTCGCGCTTTTGAGTGTGACGGTCGGCACGGCCGTTCAGGCGGCGCAGCCAGCCGGGCCGGCGGCGATTTCGACGCCTTATCGGATCAATGCCGGTGACGAGCTGGAAATCCTCGTCTGGGGCGATGAGCGGCTGCAGCGCAGCGTGCTGGTGCTCCCCGACGGGACCTTCGCCTTTCCGCTCGTCGGGCAGGTAAACGCAGCCGGTCGTTTGCCGAGCGAGATCGAGCGGGTGATCACACTCGGGCTGCAGCCGCAGTACAAGGGGCCGGTGCCGCAGGTGACGGTCTCGGTAAAGAAGGCCAGCGGCTATCAGTTTTCGGTTGTCGGCAAGGTCAATAACCCGGGGACGTTCACGCCCGGCCGGTATGTCAACGCGCTCGAGGCCCTGGCCATTGCCGGCGGTCCGGCTCAGTTCGCTAACACTGGGTCCGCCAAGATCATTCGTAAGGCGGGCGACCGCCTATTCGTTCTCCCCATCCGTCTTCAGGATGCGCTTCGCGGTGACACGAACCGGCTCGGGCCTAATGAAATCCCGCGCATCGAGAGCGGCGATACTCTGGTGGTGCCCTAATGAGCGCGCTGATTGCACTGACGGCCGCGCTCGCGGTCCAGACCACACCGCCGGCTTCGGCCACGCCTACTTCCCCTGAGGGTCGTAAGGTTGGCAAGTCGGCCTATCTCGATGTTGAGGCTGGCGCGGGTTACGCCACGAACCCGCAGCTTTCGTTCACGTCAGATAACGGACGCGCCTTCGGCCGCATTTCGGGACATGCGGTGTACACGCGGGTTAGCGAACGCACCACAACCGTTCTTTCCGGCTTCGCGCAGAACCTGACCTACACTGGCCGGTACGGATCTCAGCAGTCGCTGTCCGTAGACGCTCGCCACGATGCAGCGGTCAGCGAACGGCTTCGCCTGTTCGCGGATGCGACCGCCGCTTACGACGAGGGAGGGCAGCTCGACACGCGGATCCTGAGCGTTCCCGATGTTCCGCCGCCACCCGGCAGTTTGGGCACGCCACCGGAGCTTATCCTGCCGGGCAGCGACTTCCTCTCGGTCACTGGAAAATACTATCGCTTCGCCGCGCATGGAGGAGGCTCGCTGGCGCTCAGCGCACTCGACAGCTTGAACTTCAGTACCGGTATCGAACGGTCCGTCTTCCGGAGTCAGTTGCAGGACAGCGACTATTGGAGCATTCCTGCCTCGATCGGCTATGATCGGCAGATCAGCCCGCGCACCCACGTCGGAGCGCGCGTCGGATTTCAGAATACCAATTACAATGGGCCGGCCACGGTCAGGGTGGTCACTCCGCAAGCGACGCTTAGGCTGCTCTTGTCGGAGCGGTTGACCTTCGACGCAGCCGCGGGCGTTTCCTTCGCTCGGGTGGACGACGGCACGAGGACCCGCCATTCGACCGGGGCGGACGCTCAGGCGACCCTCTGTCGACAAGGCGAAAGCAGCAGCTTCTGCGCGCGCAGCGGAATCCGTCAGCAGACCGCGACCACGGCCGGCCCGGCAAAGTCAATCTTTGCAGGGGTTGATTACTCACATCGGCTGGACGCGGACTCGAGCATCCACTTCTCACTGGACGCCGACCATTATTCGGCGCCGATCTCCGTCGTCACCGGACACACCTTTTCGCGTTCAAATTACTACCGCGCGGCGGCGGATTACACGCGCCGGATCGGTGATCGCTGGTTTGGTGGTGTGAATCTTGCCGCGCGCAAGTTGACGCAGGCTGGTCTGGATCCGGACGCGGATTTCAGCGGTTCGTTATTTATCCGCTATCGATTCGGTGACGTGCAATGACCGAACTTGAAACCGAACGGACGGGATCGTCCCCCGGATGGATGATCAATCACTTGCCGATCATCCTGTGGCAGCGGCGCTATTATGTCCTCGCCTGCTTCCTTGTGATGCTCGCCGTTGGCACCACCTTGGCGTTCGGATTGCCGAGAACGTACCGCTCGACCGCGACTCTGCTCGTACAGTCGCAAGAGCTCCCGACGTCGATCGTTGATGCGCCGACGAACGGTGCGGTCGAGCAGCGGATCGCGCGCATCCGCGAGCAGGTGCTGAGCAGGGGCGATCTCATTCAGCTGATTGAGCAGAATGACCTCTATGCGAAGGAACGTCGTAGCCAGCCGTTGTCCAAGATCATCGAGAAGATGCGTCATTCCACGGGCGTCGGCGCACTCTCGAGCGACATTGGCCAGCAGTCGGGAACGCAGAACAACACGATCGCGATCGCGATGAGCTTCGACTATCCGGACCCCGTCAAAGCGCAGGCGGTGCTGCAGAGCTTCGTGACCAAGTTTCTCAGCATGTCCAGCCAGGACGTCGAGGATCAGGCGACCCTCACCGTCCGCTTCCTTCAAGATCAGGCCAATAAGCTGCAGAGCCAAATCAGCGACCTCGAGGGGCAGCTGACGGCACTGAAGGCACGAAATGGCGCAGCCTTGGCAGCAAGCGGTGCTCCGCCCCTGATCGACACCGGCAGCTTCAGCGCCCAGATCACTTCGCTGCAGAATGAGAACCGCCAGCTGATCGCGCTGAGTCGACGGCCGAGCCAAGGCAACAATCCGCTCGCCGTGGCCGAGGCGCAGCTTGCCGCCGCCCAGGCGCAATATAGCGACACACATCCGGACGTCGTCGCTGCCAAGGAGCGCGTGGCGCAACTCCGGCGCATGTCGCAAAACTCGGGCGACAGCAATGCGATCCAGGAGCAGATCGCCGCGAATAATGCGGCCATCCATCAACTGATGAGCCAACGCGATGCGACGCTAGCGCGCGCCAACGCCGCTGTGGCGGGGCAGGCCCGCGCGCCCGCGATCATGGAACAGGCGATGCAGCTGGAGAGCCGTGCGACGGCCCTGCGCAATCAGTATCAGGCGGTGTCCGAAAATCTCCTAAAAGCTCAGAACAGCGCCAGGATGGCCTCGGAGCAACGGGCCGAGCGGCTGTCGCTGGTCGAGCCGGCAAATCTGCCGGACCGCCCCTTTTCGCCAAATCGCCTGATGTTGATCGGGGCCGGCTCGGCCGGCGGGCTGATGCTTGGCTTCCTTCTCGCGCTCGGACTCGAGTTCATCAACCGGCCGGTGCGCAGCCCGCGTCAACTCGAACAACTCGGTCTTCCGGTGATAGGGATCGTTCCATTGATCAAAACGAAGCAACAGCGGGCGCGGCGTTTCCCTGCGCTTTGGTCGCGGGAGAAGCGCCTTGCAGCATAGCTCGTTCGAACAAAGGTCAGAGCCGGGAAGCGAGGTCAGACAGGTGAGAGTTGCACCAGTCTTTCCGACGCGCAGCCAGGCGATTGAATTTCCCTGGAACGGCCCCGCGGCAAGACGTCGCCTCGTGCACGGCTTCGACAGCCGCAACGCGAGTTCGCGCAGCTTTAACCTGATCCGCTCCAAGATTGTCCAGCTGCAGCGCGAGCGAGGGTGGAGGATGCTGGGGGTGGTATCGGCCACCCCGAACGTCGGCAAATCTTTCGTCTCGGCGAACGTCGCCGCAGCGATGAGCCGCGACCCGCGCTTCCAAACTTATCTGATCGACCTCGACCTCAGACGCGGTACGCTTAAGGAGATTTTCGGAATCGAAACCGGCAGCGGGATCGTCGAATATCTCGATGAGCCGCAGTCGAGCCCTTTGCTCCCCGGCTTCATTCCGCAGGGGGAGGAACTGATCGTGGTTCCGTGTGTGCCCGGGCCGGTCCTTTCGGCCGAGCTCCTTGCCAGTGATCGCGCGACCGCTCTGTTCCGCGGCATGCGGACCTCGGACGAGCGTAATTTCTTCATCTGCGACTTACCGCCCGCGTTCGCGAACGACGACGCGTCAATCATCCTTGAAGCGCTGGACGGCTATTTGCTCGTCGCGCAGGACGGCAAAACCACACAGCGCGAAATCGAAGCCGCGACCGAGATGCTCGGGCATGAACGCCTGGCCGGAGTTGTCCTCAACAAATACCGCGGCGGCGTAGTCAGCGAAGGCTACGGAATCGAGGACCGCTACGCGAGCGAATATTATGCCAACCGTGAGCCCGACGAAGACGAGTAAGCAGCTATTTTTTCGGCGGCCCGAATCCCGACTGGTACTGGATCTTCGCAGTCGCCTTTAGGCTCTTCACCCGGTCCTGAACGAAATTCGTGATCTGGTCGCGTTTCATGGCATTCAGCGCGACCTGGCGCGCTTGTTCAGGCGTGAGCGGATTTGGTTCGCGCCCTGCAATCACGCTCGCGACTGCTTTCCCAGGGCCCGGCGCAATGAACGGCTCGCCGGGTTTTAGCGCGGCGATCTGCGTGTAAATGGCGTGCGGGAAGACCGCCGTATCAACCTTCCGCGTGCCCCTGGTGAACTGAACGCCAGCAGCAGTGAGGATCTGCGCGATCTGATCGAGCGATTGCGCGTCGCTCACCTTTTGCGCCAGCGCTTTGTCCTTCGGGATAGGGAATACGATCTGGTTCAGCGTCCAAGTTTCACGGTTGGTGAAAATCTCCGGCCGACTCGCCTCGTAGCGGCTGATTTCCGACGGTGAGGGAACCTGCGATGTGTTCACCTTGCGGGAAACAAACATGTTGATGAGCAGGTCCTCGGTCGCTCGCCGTTGCTTGTTCAGAAACTCCGGTGACTTGTCGAGACCATCGGCCTTCGCTTGCTGCACGAGAAGACGGCGATCGATCAGCCTGTCGAGCGCTTGCGTCCTGGCTTGCTGAGTGGTGCCACTCGCAGATTCATTTTGGCCGGTTAGCTCTGCATTGAGCTCGGAAGATGTGATTTCGTCGTCATTGACGACCGCCACCGTCTGCCCCTCGGCTTTCTTCTGGCAGCCCGAAACCAGAACCGCGAGAAGCATCGCAACAACAATGCGCTGACTCATTACCCCACCTGTAGAAAAAGGAGATGCGCGCGACATAGCATGGGCTATTAACGGGAGCCAGCGGTCGGCGGAGGGGCGAATGGATACTGTCTACGATTGGGTCACACTGACGATCTTTGCCGGACTGATCGTCCTTTTCCTTCAGCGGGCGACGAGTGATCACGCCGAGAAAGACGTGTCATTGCTTTATTATCTGATTGCCGGCGTGGGCTGCGCGGTCGCCAACTACCTGGGCAATCACGAGCAAGGCGTTCTCGCGTGGTTGCTGCTCGGCGCGACGGCCGGATTCATCGTCTATTTCCTGAAGCCGTTCCAGCGTCCTTCGCAGTCTTGATGCCGCGAGCCCCGGTTCAGGCAATGAAGACGGAGCGGCGGTTCAGCGGAACGGAAGCGATCAGCGCCCTTACGAACGCTTGAAGCGTAACGCGTGCGCTGTTCGCATCGTCGCTCACGGTCGATACGCGAACGAGGATTGCGTCGGGAATGATCCCGCGAATGTTTTGTTCAGCGACCGCCAAACGCTGCTGCTTCCAGCTCGCCGGCATCCTGTCGCCGACACGCGTCCAATAGATGACATGCTCGACGCGCCCATCGGCGCTCGCGTCCATGCTGTTCGTCGGAACGATGGTCGAACCGACCTGGATCGGCTGTGGAGTGACGGCCGAGATGTGATAACCGCCGGCAGTATAGCAGGTCTCCGGACGGTGGATCTGGAGGACGCCTGTCTGGCTTCCACTCTGCGCCACAAGCAACATCACCGGCGGATTTTGGCCGTCGGAATAGACCCTGGTCAGCAGGTTGCTGTAGAGCGCGCGCGATAATTGGTCGTCCGGCGGCACTACCAGCCCGCTTGCCGCGACGAATTTCCAGGGACCGATCGCTTTCGGAACGAGATCGTCCAGCTTTTGCTTGCCCAGATAGTCGAGACGTTTGTTCGGCTGGCGCCACGCCGCGAGGCCTGCCGCGGAGCAGAACAGCAACCCCAGCAGGACCTTGCGCCGGTCGACCTGCGGCTCGGTAAAGCTTCCGACGATCGGCTTCATGCCTCGGCCTTTTTCTGCCGGCGGATGAACAGAGGTGTCGCGAGCTGATCGATCCCGAAGACCGTCAAAAGCGCGACGGCAAACATCAACAGTCCCGCAAAATCGTGGACGAATCCCTGGGCCGCCGAGTCTCCGAAATGATATGTCACCAAAACGAGCACCAATACGCGAACAAAATTTGAGATGATCGCAACGGGAATCGCCGCAAGGGAGATGACCAGGAATGCGGTGAAGTTCGACCGGTGACGCAGATAGACGTAGAAGAGGCAGAGTGCGGCCAACGTCACGATCGAGTTGAGGCCGGCGCAGGCCGCCGCCACCAGCAATTGATACTGGCCGATCTGGATGGTGACCCCTGAGCTCGCCACCGGATAACCTACGAGGTCGAGAAGCGATACGACCCCGCTGGAGATCGCAATCTTGATCGGCTGGGTGACGGCCGCGACGACGCTGTCGGGCGGCGGGAGAGTGAATGCCAGATAGACCAAAGGAAACCAGATCGTCCGAAGCACCGCGCCACCGACGAGCAAATAAGCCGCTGCGATCAGCGCGCCGTACATTGCGAATGCTTCGATCTCGAGAACGCCGGTGATGCGCGCGAGCAGGAAGATCGCCATCGATAGCGCCATGAGCAGCAGGCCTGTCGCCAAATGGCCAGGCCGAGGCTCGGCCTTACCTGCCTTGAGCTCGCGCCACAGCAGCCAGAGCCCAGTCGCCAGGACGATCGGCCCGTGACCGCCTTGCTCGGTCGACCAGCTGACGCGCGCGACCTGGACCATGGTCGGCAGCATGATCGCCGCGAGACCCAGGGTAAAAATGACGTTCGCGGGCGTGATGAGGCCGCCAGGCAACGGCGGGGCCACCTGCACAAGCGAACTCCGACTCTCGTGCCGCAACGGAACCCCTCTCACCTGAGCTTGGCGCGCACGCTAAACTTTCCTTTAAATTGCCGCAAGTTGCACAAGTCCCCCTTTGGGACGGGGCAGCGAGCGAACAGCGCAATCGCGATTGACGCCGTTAGCTGTTAAACTCGCTGGCGTGACTGTCCTAATCGCGCTGGTCCTCGCGCCTCTCGCACTTCTGACCTTCTGTTTTGCCGTCGAGCTGTTCGTCGGAGTGAAACCTCTTCGCCAGGAGGCAGCCCCGGGCAAACGCGCCAGCGCCGTAATTGTCGTGCCCGCGCATAATGAGGCGGCCATCCTAGAAAGCAGGCTTTCGGCGCTCGTGACGACGGCATCCGGCCGTGCGCGCATCATGCTTGTCGCCGACAATTGCACCGACTCCACCGCAGAGATCGCGCGCCGCCTCGGTGTATCGGTCGTCGAGCGCTTCGATCATGAACGCCGCGGCAAGGGTTTCGCTCTGGACTTTGGCAGGCAGAGCCTTGAGGCAGATCCGCCCGAGGTGGTCCTGATCGTCGATGCCGATTGCACGATGGACGGCGAAAGCATCAGTCGTCTGGTTTCTCGGTGCGCCGCGGCCAATCGGCCGTGCCAGGCCGTGAACCTCCAGGCGCCGACTCGAGATTCGTCGCCCGCTGTCCAGCTCTCGACCTTCGCCTTCTATATCAAGAATGTGGTTCGGCAGCGCGCGTTGCAAAGAATCGCGGGGCGCGTGCATCTGCTTGGCACGGGCATGGCTTTGCCATGGCCTGTCTTCGCTCGGACGGAGCTTGCGACCGATCACATTGTCGAAGATTTGAAGATGGGCCTCGAGCTTGCCGAAGCTGGTCACGGACCGCTGTTCGTCGAAGATGCAGCCGTGTGGAGCAGCGCGGAGACGGAGAAGAGCACGCTCGCGCAGCGGCAGCGTTGGGAAGGCGGGTTTCTCCAAAATGCGCTCCGCACCGGCCCCGCAATGCTGCTGCGGTGTGTCGGGCGGGGGGATGCGCGCGGAGCTTGGGCTGCGATCGACCTCCTCATTCCGCCCTTCGCGCTTTTGCTGACTCTGGACGTTGCCGCGTTAGTTTCGGCAGTCGTCGTGACTTGGCTGACCACCGCAGCTCAATGGCCGCTGCTCGTACTTGGAGGT
>Ga0207647_10003823_pt1 | contig 11263 bp, 8 predicted proteins | sample KBSCornC2_FD_184295 | JGI IMG/M metagenome (GOLD analysis project Ga0207647, IMG submission 184295) | Corn rhizosphere microbial communities from Kellogg Biological Station, Michigan, USA - C2 (SPAdes) (version 2) | ecosystem: Host-associated > Plants > Roots > Rhizosphere ...
AACCGCGTGTAATCGATCTGCGATGATAACGAGCAATGACATCAGCTCTAGGACGGAAGAAGCATTGCGATGTAGCGGCTGTCTCGATCATCTGCGCGAGCAACTGACGGATGGAGTTGGCGTCTCGCACATCGGCCCATATGCCTGCTTCAGTCTCCTCCAGAATGCGCCGGATATCACCGTCAGGATGGATGGCGGCGATGATCGGCCTGCAGCCACCAAGATAGTCATATACCTTAGCGGCTACATTAATCGGGTCGTGAGATATGAGAAGAAGGTAATCCGTAGTCATTATTGCTTTCAAGGCCTCTGCTTGGGGTAAGACGCCCTGAAGGTCGATGATGTTCCCAAGGGACATGAGGGCATGCCGATAATGCGGACTCTCAATATGTCCGATGAAGCGAATGCGCAAACGGCTTTTCATGGTGTCAGGCAATCGATGGACCGCTTCGATAAACGAAGAGGGATCGCTGGACCGGTAGACCGTCCCGATGAATGTCAGCGTCACTGTGTCAAAAGCAGACATTGATGGCATCGCGAGGCTTGGCTGGCTGTCATAACCGTTTGTCACACACACAAACTTGGTGGACGGCTCTTGTGGATAGCGCTGCCGGATAGTTCGTTCGGCGGCATCGGTGACCGTGACTACCAATGTCGCATCGTGGACAGCTTCTTTCTCTGTGCGAGCAGCGATTCGCTTCGCTCGTGAGCTATTGCTGTAACTGACCAGGTCGATCGTGGTATTCAGCCACTCGTCACGAAACTCAAGAACGATTGGGAGTGCTGGAAACTTCCTTCTCAAGAAGGAAACCATACGAGAAGAAGAGAAGGGGGGCACAGTGATCAATACCAGATCAATTTGTTTTTTGCGTATCAGTCTTGCTGCTGCAGGCATAGCCAAAGGCAGCCAGCCGATCTGTGGATCGGGCAGAAGCATATCTGCGAAGATTCTTTTCAACAGCCACGGCTTGGACTGACGGACACCTTCCGCAGCTGTAGCCGAAGACACAGCAGAGGTTCCGGAAAGAGTTCGCTTAATGGCTTTACGCACGCTGAACGGAAGGTCAAGCGTCCAGCAACGATGTACGATAACCGAGGATGGCACTTGGCTGGCGAGAGTGTAGTCCCGTTGCACAGCAGGCGCGTTGCGGGCTGTCAGGACCTCTACCTCGATGCCATTTTCTGGAAGATATTTTGCCAGACTCAGCGCGCGAAGAACACCGACGCCCCCCGCCGGTGGGAAAGAGAATGTAACCAGAAGAACCCTCACGAGGCAGCTACCTCGATGTCTGGTGCTTTTTCCGCCTCACCTGTTGGGGAACGCAGCAAGAGTCTGTCGATCGCTTGGTACATCTGGTAGGCACTCGCCCAGTGAAGCTCGAGCCCCCGTTCTTGCGCGATCTCATGCACCCAGCGAAACATAGACGCGAGAACCCCAGAAGATGACGTAGTGCCTAGAAGGGCGCCAGCATTGTCCTCTCTGGCTGCATGGGAATGAAGCTTTACAAAGATGTCTTCGCCAATACGCGGCGCAAGATCGATCCAGCGACCCACCCGGTAGGGAGTGGGCGGGTCGTAGATTGCTAGCTCGCCTGTCTCTATACGAGGCAGGCGCCTATCTTTAAAACGGAAGCCAAGTGGTCCGGGGATCATAAGCAACGAGTTCCTGACGCCCTCACCGGCTTTCACTTCTATCCCCCGGTCGAATGCGCGAGGGTGGCATGGATCGCCTGTGGCCCAATAGATCTGGTTGATGATTCTGCTCTGTGTCTCCGAAGGAAAAGATGGCATAGTCATGTCCGCATAACACCCAAGATCATGAAGAAGCTGCGTTTCTCCTGTTACTCCGCACCATCTTCCGTCGTGGCGTGAGTTATCTAATGCCCAGTTTCCGTGGATGAACCCAAAGACGATGCGGCCATTCTGAACGCGAAGGAGGTTATGCTGCTGGTGCAGCCGATAGCAGAATTCAACCAGTTTGTTTCGGAGGGAGCAGGCTGTGTCACGATCATGATGAATGTGAACCTCTACATCTACAATTTCTGCTCGCACAAGCGGTTCAATCAGCTGAAGCAGGCGACGATCATATTCTTCCTGCGGATAAAAGAAGGTGTAGCGGGGAGCCTGGCCTGCGGCATCTTTCGGCGCGACTTCGGTAATTGTGGGCCAAAGCGCTTGCCATGAGAGCACGCGCTTTGTTGCCGTTTCCATGGAAACTCGTCCGCCGAGCGGTTCGAAGTGATCTGCGAGCGTGATCCATAGACGTTTCGGTTTCGACGCGCACGTCATGTGCTGCATACGATTGCGCAGATATGCCGGGAGCCACAAATGAAGGTTTTTTAGATGCAAGAGGCCTCCTCTATAGGCAGGAGCTCGTCATAGAAAGGCGATCGAATTGCATCTAAGTTTTGGAGAGAAGATTTCACGGTCGATATCAGGATTCGTAAGAAAATTGAATAATGAAGATTTGTCACGCTGTATACAGCCTTGAGATGGGTGGAGCAGAGGTTCTTGTCGCGCAGCTTTGTCGGCAACAAAGAGCGGAAGGCCACGAAGTGAGCGTGTGCGCTTACAGCAAGCTTGGCAGCATAGGAGAGGCATTGCGATCCGAAGGCTTCGAGATTGTTGTGCCCGGAGAGGGGCATCCACTGAAGACGATGTGGAGGTATTTGCATTACTTCCGCCGCCTCAAGCCGGATGTAGTGCACTGTCACAACCCTGCACCTACGCTTCAAGCGGCATTCCCGGCTCGCCTGGCCGGAACCCGATGTATTCTCTCTACGCGACATAGCCTGGTTGCTCCTCCGTACGATATGAAGGAAGAGAAAAAGTACAATCTCATGGCGCGAAGCTGCGACTGGATCGTCGGAGTGTGCGAGACCACGTGCGAAAACCTGCGCGGCATACCTTCTGCGCAGGTAAACAAAATTGTGCGCGTTTACAACGGTTCGGCGCCAATCATCGGGATCGTGGACAATCCTCCGCAGGCGGCCGAGCTTCGATTGTTGTTTGTCGGACGGCTTGCGGATATCAAGGATCTTCCTACTTTGCTGAAAGCCGTTGCTATCGCCCGTAAACGGGTCCCTGGTCTGCGACTGTCTATTGTGGGCGACGGCCCCGCGCGAAAGACCTTGGAACAAATTACCAATGATCTTGCGATCGACGACTGTGTCACGTTTTGGGGGCAACACCTCGACACGGCACGCTTCTTTTCCGAAGCGGATGTGTTCGCTATGTCTTCTGTATCGGAGGGCTTGCCGATGTCCATGCTGCAGGCGATGTCTTCCGGAATTCCAATGGTTGCGACGGATGTCGGAGGGATGGCGGAAGTTGTTCGCATGTCCGAAGGTGGCTTGTTGAGCCCGGTGAAGGATCCCGCCGCAATGGCTCGATCGATCGAAAGATTCGCCCTCAGTCTGGATCTCCGAAAGCAGTGCTCGGAAAACGCTCGTTTGTGCTACCAGCAGAACTTTACCCTCGAGGCTATGAGCCGCGGCTATATGGAACTGTATAGGGCATGAATGACTGTGGGCGGATGTATTCGCAAAGAGCATCGTCAGCCTTTTTCCTGCAATTGCGGGGAAGAGGTTGGAGCACTGACCCAAATTTTATGCAGCGGGCCCTCAGTAAAAAGAAATCTGTATAGCGCCATTACAGCTGCGCAGTTCAGCACCAGGAAGGCGGATGCTGATGATGCGATGCGATGAACTACAGGGACTCTATGACGGAGTGCGGTAGCTGCGAGTATCCAGAATCCCCACTGAAGTAGCGCGAGCACCAGCCAAAGATGCCCGGAGAACGCAAGCATCGTTGAGGTGATGAGCGTGCAAATAAGAAAATAAGGAGCAACCAGACGGGCTATCTTATGTGAAAGGAGCTGAAGAAACAGCCTGTTCCGAGGAGTCAACAACCAAGGAGAATGCGCGACAAGCTGGAAGTTTCCCGCAAGCGTCCGTACTTTTCTCAGAAACTCATCTCGAATCTCCGCTGGCCAGATGTCGACGGCACGCGCGGCTTTGTCAATGACGCATCGATAGCCCTTGCCCGTAATCATGAGCGGTTGGAACATATCGTCCAGGAGAAGGCCGTCTGGAAATTCATCGACGAGCGATTTGCGCGCCGCATAAAATCCGCCATAGACACCTAGCGGAGAGTCCCATGCGGCTTCATTCATCCGTATCCATTGTTCGTATTGCCAGTAGAGCCCGCTTACCGCGGATGCTGCTCCGTCATGTGTCGTATTGCGAAGTTCCAGTTCTCCGGTTACACATCCGACAGACGGATCCGCAAAATTGTCTATAAGGTGCGATACCGACTGCGTCTCGAAGTGAGGACGTACATCCACGAAGAAGAGAATTTCTCCGGTTGCCATTGCGATCCCCCGATTCAGTGCGGAGGCTTTTCCGTGGTGCTCCGACAGAAGGACGAGGTTTAAGCGCCGGTCGTCGCTTTTCTGCAGGAGGCAGTTGGTTCGATCGGTAGAGCCGTCGGAGACCACGATGATCTGCTGTACCTGGGAAGCAGGCAATGATGTAAGCCGTAAGAGCTGGTGCTCCACAAGATGTTCAGCGTTAGCCACCGCCATGATGGCGCTCACCGATGCGGGATATGGCGCTTTCTCCCATCGTTTTGGATAAAGCTGCGCCATCAAAAACATAAAGAGCGGATAAACAATATACGTATAGATAAGAGCAACCAGGGAGATAAAAAAGATATCGATCACTGTGCGCCTCTCCTGCGAACGATGGTCTTGATCGTCTCGAACATGATCATCAGGTCGAGCCCTAGAGACATGTGTTTTATGTAATAGAGGTCATATTCAAGTTTTTCGCGGCTATCTTCGAGCGTTGCTCCATATTTGAATCGGACCTGGGCCCATCCAGTAAGGCCGGGGCGAATCATGTGCCGAAGATCGTAAAACGGCAATTGTTCCGCGAGCCATGGAACAAACTCTGGTCTTTCAGGGCGAGGGCCGACAAGACCCATATCGCCTCGCAATACGTTCCACAGCTGAGGGATCTCGTCGATGCGAGTTTTTCGCATGAAATTACCAAAGGGTGTGATTCTAGGATCATTGCGCGTGGCCCATTTTGCTCCACTGGCTTCCGCGTCTTGAACCATGGAACGAAATTTATAAACGGAGAAGGTTTTTCCATTCATGCCGATGCGTGTTTGTCTGAAGAATAGGGGGCCGTTGGAAGAGAGCCGGACAGCGAGAGCTACGAATGGAAAGAATGGAAGAAACAATAGAAGTCCCAAAGCCGCGACGAGAAAGGATGCAATGCGGCGAGTAAGCTGTTGCGACGGCCGCACTCGAAATCCCTCTGTAAACAGGAAACTACTGGGGCGCAATCCATCAAGCTGAATTTTCCCCGACAGGCGTTCGAGGAAGCCGCTCGCTTCTTCAATCGCAACGCCCTTGAAACGTAACGCAAGCAGTTCTTGCACCGGAAGCTCGCCGCGGCGATCTTCCATTGCAATAATCACGCGGTCAATCGAGGGCTGAAAGAGATCAAATTTGGCCAATGCGTCAATGGCATTTTTTCTTCGCGCACTTTTCTCCGGGGACAATCCATCGCCCCCGATGATCCTCATCCCGAGATCTTTCCGTTCGCTGATGATCTGGGATACCGAGAGCGCGTAATCTCCCCCGCCTAGTACATAAACCCTCTCGCAGAAAACTTTCTTTGAGAGAACCCAATCGAACGTGCGACGCCACAAAAGAAGTGCGATGGTGAGAAACAAGAAACCGAGGGGAAATATGTTGCGCGCCATCCCCACATTAGGGAAGAGAAGAATCAATGCAGAGGTAGCCAGGCATAACAGTCCTACTACGAAGAGAACCCGGAAATAAATCTCACGGCGATCGAGCAGGAGCTGGGGTTCATAGAGATCGAAGTAGTAGGAAAACAGAATTGTCAGCAGGGTAAGGCAAGCCAGCTTCGGCAAGCCGTATTCATAATTCAGGGCGATGTATGCATCAGTTCCAAGGACGAGAATTGTCGCCATGAGAAAGCAACCGACAGTAATAATCGCTTCTCCCAAAAGAAGAAATACGGTCCGGGTGGGATAGTAAACATTCAGAACGCGAATCATTACTACTCCTGATTGTCATAAAGGCTGTCATAGCCGTAGTAGTCGTCTTTGATGGCTTTCCGGCTTCCGTTGAGCACAAACCCGAGAAGATTTGCTGATCTGAATTCGCTGACCGCTCGCTGTGCATCCGCAACCTGGGTAACACCTTCGCGGGCCACCAACAATACGCCATCACATGAGCGCGCCAAAGCGGCCGCGTCCGACACTAGGCCGACGGGGGATGAATCGATGACGATCCAATCGAAGAGCGAAGACAGTGTCTGGATCAATTTGCTGAAGTTCCCGTTTGCGGCTAGATCGCCCGCTTTTTCGCTCGCATTGCCGCCACCAATGAAAGTCAGGGCTTCCAGACGGCGCAAATTGGGGTCATCTGTGCCGGCGTATTGCTGCATGACGTCAAGCATTTGGGCATCGCCCGATAGGTAGCTCGCCAGGCCCGGCTGTGAACCGCAGCCAATGATCTTGTGAAGCGTGTAACGGCGCATATCTCCATCGATCAATAAAACCTTGTTATTTTGGTGCATTGCCAGGCACATCGCGAGATTGGCAGCAATGAAGCTCTTGCCTTCCTGCGGCATTGCGCTACTGATCAAAATTGATTTCAGCGGCTGGTGCGAACGCAGTTCATAAAGCCTTGAGCGCAGACTCCTGAATTGCTCAACCAACGTCCCTCTGCGGTCGAGCACGGGAAGGTGTGAGGTATCCGGATTCCAATCCTTCCTGCTTATGGCGCCTCTGGGAGAAGAGTGTGGTAAATCCCCTTCTAGACCATGTGCTGCCGGAACAGCATCCCCTTCCTCCGGACGAGCGATCTCTATATCCGTTGCGGAGGTCTTGCCCGCAATGTCATCGGGCAGTTGATCCTCTAAGCCGACGGAAAGCCGGTCCAATTCCGCTCTGAGCAGAGCCTCATAAATCTTGCTCATTACGCCGACCTTTCATTTTTTGGGGTGATGAGATCTTCCGAAGGATGGCTGGGTTCAGACGTATTCAGCGTGTTCGGGTCTATAAGGCCGAGGTCGTGAACCACGTCGTAGATAACCATCTCCTCAATCTGTGGCGCCTGGTCTACAAAACCAAAGACGAGTGCGTGTTCGCAAATGAGATTGATGATGCGTGGAATACCACGGCTGAAGTGATGGATCAACTTCAGAACAGAACCGGAAAAAATTGGTTTGTCGGTGCCGGAGACGTAAAGGCGGTGCTGTATGTACGCCGCGGTTTGTTGCTCATCGAAAGCAAATGTTCGCGAATAAAGGGCAATGCGTTGGCGCAACTGCCTTAATGCAGTCATGCGAAGGCGTTCTTCCAATTCAGGCTGGCCCGATAAGACGATCTGCAAAAGCTTCTCAGACGAAGTTTCAAGGTTGGTGAGCAGACGGATCTCCTCGAGCATGTCGGCGGAAAGCGAATGAGCTTCGTCAATGATGAGGACGCAGATTTCTTTCCGGGAAAACCGTTCAATTAACCATTTATTGAGTGCCATCAGCATTGCCGACTTGCTTTTTGAGGCGCATGTGATACCGAAGTCGGTCATGACGAACTCGAGAAAATCGACTGTCTCAAGACGAGGATTGAAGACGAACGAGGTGTGAACATTATTTGCTCGAACAGATTCGAGCGCGCTTCGCAAAAGGGTCGTTTTACCTGTCCCAACTTCACCTGTGAGAACGATGAACCCTTTTCTACTGCTGATTCCATATTGGAGGCAGGCAAGCGCCTCTCTTGTAGCTGGCGTTGCGTAAAGATACCTGGGGTCGGGGCTAAGGCCAAATGGATTATTGCTGAGTCCGTAGAACGATTTATACATTGCTATCTTTGCGCCCCCGGAGCGATTTCTGTTCTCCCTATGAAGGCGCCGTGCTTTGGTGAGTTCTCAATGCCAGCTTGAGGCAAGGCAATGTCGATGAGTGAAATAACGGCGAGCGTAGGAAGCTTGGTGAGTTGCCAGATGTCGTCTTCCGTACGAAGTGATTGGTCCTTGTGTTCCAGCAGGACAACAATTCCTATGCCGAGCAGGAGACCGAGGGCGAAGCCACCGCCTGCAAAATAAAGACGTTTCGGAAAAACAGGAGCGTCGGGTAGATTCGGTTCATCCATAACGCGAAATTGCTCCCCTTGATTTCTACGCTCCAGATCGGTCGCCATCTTCGACTGGTTCATCTTCGAAAGTAGCGTCTCGTAAAATTTCTGAGCAGTTTCATTGTCGCGAGTAATTTCCTTGTATTCTTCTTCGACTAATGGGCTGGCCTGAATCCGCCCTTGGTAGACCTGGATTTCATCCTGTATTTGTGCCTGCTCATGACGCTTCGCCTGTATTCCTTGTTCGGCGGCACGGATTTGCGCTCGCAGCTGCTGCATGCCAATGGGTTCAGCATGAGGCAGGCCAGGCGCCGTTGCAGGAGCGGAGGACGGAGCCTGGTTCATCTTTGTCCGAAGTTCAGCGATCTTTCGGCGCACAACTTTTAGGTCCGGATAATCTGGAGTGTAACGATTCGCCAAGTCAGTCTCTTGCGACACAAGCTGCTCTAGCTCCGTCTGCTGCGTGGAAACCGAAGCGCCTGAGGTGGAGACAGGCACTTCACGAAGCTGTTGTGCAAGCATGGACTCGGCATAAGTCTTGTCTTGCTCCATGCGGGACAGCTGTTGCGTAATAGCCTCTAGCTGTGTGTTAAGACTGGTCAGCATGTTCACATTCGGCGACTGTTGATCTGGAAGCTTGCCAATGTATTTCCGCTGAAACTCGGCGAGCCGAGCGTCCTGTTCATCGAGCTTGCGTTTCGCATCGGCGAGCTGACCCTTCAAAAAATCTGTTGTACCCACGGCCGACTGTTCACGATCGCGTAAGTTCTCATTCACGAAGAGAGAGGTGATCTCTCCGCAGACTGCCTGCGCCGTTCTTGGATCACCGGCTTTGAAAGTGATAAAGAAACCTGGAAGGCCTCCCGAACGAGCAATCTCAGAGTGAATTGGCTTCACATCAATATTCTTGCGAGCCGCATTCACGCGATCTTCCATCTGCGATCCAGGATAAAGATTGAAACGTTCGATGATGGGTTGCAGTCTAGAGCGGCTGAGGATCTGCTCCTTCATGGACGCCAATCGATCATCCAGATCTGATGTCACTACAGGCTTAACGTAATCGTCGGGGACCTTTTGCTGTTCGATTAATACCAGCGTCTGTGAAAGAAACTTCGGCTGAATGAAGAAGGTGATCACAACCCCAGCGATGGGTAGCAGAATGCTCGGGATCAGAATGATCCAGTAATGCCGCTTCAAAATATCCAGATAATCTTGAAATCGTAAGGGGCGATGTCCAAGCATGAAGATCCTTCTAATGCCGTCCGATGCGGATGGATTGGGGAGAATAGATGATGCCAAAGCCGAATATCTGTGTAAGGCCGTTCAACGCATTCTGGAATCCGGCGGGATTGTTGATGGTCTGAGTTTGCGCGTTATAGCTGCCATAGACGGCGAAATCGTGGCCAAGTTTTCGTGTCAACTGGATGCCGCCAAAGAATGTAGTGCTCTTCGATTTGACGTCGTTGTAAGCCAGCAATCCTGAAGTTCGGGCATAGTTCCCGGAGAGTCCTACACCCCAGTTGCGGTCAAGTGTCCGCTGATATAGAAGACCCACGTTGTCGGAGACAGCGCCGAGTAAAACACCAGACCCGGCATCAGTGCCCCGGTAGTACACCAGAGCTGCATGAGAGAGTTTTCCGAGATAGTTCAGCGACGTGTTCGCGGCAAAGCTCAGGTGAGAAGGGAGAGAACCATTGCTGCTGCGGGTCCATTGCGGACCAATGGAAATGTTTGTCGAGAGCCGGCGGGAGAACAGGTGTTCATAGGTTAGATTGCCGCCCTGCGCAACGAAATCAAATTTGTTGGTTGTGTATGGAGTGGAACCATAGCTAAAGCGCGAATAGGCATAGTTCGCGCCAATCGAGTTTCGTTCGTTAATCCTATGTTGTGGGCCGATCGTTCCTGTGTACTGAGAGTTATCGATGCCCTGGCTGTTGATGAATCTTTGGATGCCGTAGGAGACGGATGTTTCAATCGCGGTGCTGGAGGTGATCTTGCCTTCCGCGCTTCCGCTGGCAGTGTTCACGATACGAGGCGAATAATACGTCAGAATCCCCTGACCAATGACGGCGCCTGTGGATGGCGCGCCAACGTCGCCTGTACCTGCAATTCCGGAGATGCCCGTTGTTGGCGAGGAAGGAAGGTAACTTACCAGGTCTGACAGAACGAGGTTCCAGTGCTTTGTCGCGAGAACTTGTGAGAGACCAAAGTTGTGAAAGGTCGAGGACGGTTGGCCCGGGATCTCAGAAGACACGTAGCCGCCCGAATAGATCAGGCTGGTTGGCTTTGCCTCGTTGGAGGTAACAAGCGAAGCCCGGCCAAATAGATTAGTGCTGTTCGCGGTACCCCCACTGCCGTTGTATCCGGTAATGACGGTCTCCGATAAGCCAAGAGAATAATTCAGCGTTCCGCCCGGCTGGATTCCATAACTAGGTGAGCTGGAGGTTATATTCGCGGAGGCGGTCGGCACAGCTTGGCCAATGGCCGCAAGCGAACCTGAAAGGCAGATAAAAGAGATGACGGAGTTGTATAAGAATCTATCCATCAGGGCACCACGATTGTGTCGCCAGTTTCGAGATCGGGTCCCATTGAACTTCCCCGGATAGCGCCTTTGTAGTTAAAAAGTACCTTCTGTTGTTTGCCATTTACTCTGCGAAGAATGTAGATGTGCTTTTGATTGGCGTAGGGAGTCAACCCTCCGGCTGTGGCAATCGCCTGCAATGCGGTCATGCCGGCCGTCAAGGTAATAGGGCCGACGTGCTGTACCTCTCCAACCACAAACACTCGATGACTGTTTACCGCAGAAACGACGACTGTGACGTTGGGGTCCTGCACATACTTCTTCAGCCGATTTTCGATATCGCTCCCCAACTGCATCGGGGTCTTACCTGCCGCGGAAAGATCGCCAATGAGCACCATGGAGATCATTCCGTCAGGGCGAACAGGTAGGCTGCCCGACATGCTGGCCTCTTTCCATACGGTAATCTGCAACACATCATCGGCGCCAATAACATAGTTGCCGTCTACGGCTGTTGGAGCGGAAGCCGGCTGGGCAGCACGAGAAGGATACGGTTCGGAAGTTGGA
>Ga0207647_10003825_pt1 | contig 11262 bp, 12 predicted proteins | sample KBSCornC2_FD_184295 | JGI IMG/M metagenome (GOLD analysis project Ga0207647, IMG submission 184295) | Corn rhizosphere microbial communities from Kellogg Biological Station, Michigan, USA - C2 (SPAdes) (version 2) | ecosystem: Host-associated > Plants > Roots > Rhizosphere ...
ATCGGCTCGCTCACGATCCACGGCGATTATCAGCCGCTGCTTGCGAAGATGCATCGGCGCATCGAGCAGTGGAATCAGGCGCTCGAAGCCCGGCAATAGCTGTTGTTGATATTCCCGAAGTTCAGCTGACGCGCATGCGATGTATGCTGCGCGTTGAACGTATCTGTCGCGCGCCTACGCAAGTGGGCAATCTCGGCGATCAGCAGCTGTTTTGCTTTCGCTCGCGCAGTTGTTTTTTCACCATCAAACTTGAGGGGGAGCTATGCGCGCTTTTTTGTCGCTGCTGTCGCAATGGAGCCGGGCGCAACGCCCTCGGTTTTCCCATTGCGTTATTGCGCTGCTGTTTTGCACAGGCGGTGCCTCCGCCAGTGCTTTGTATACGGGGACTGTCGCCAGCGACGTTCAAAGCGCGTCTTTCGGGAGTTCCCAAACCACGCGTGCCGTAGGCGCCGCCGCCGATGGCACGATCTACGTCGGGTTCTTTTCCGCTGACGGAACCCAGATCCGTGTTGCGCGCAGTACCGACCGCGGCGCCACGTTTTCGCCGAGTGTGATAGCCGACACGGCCGCGGTCGGCAAGACTTTCGCTACCGCCTCTCTCGCTGTCAGTCCGGCCGGAGCCGTGTTTGTTGCGTATGAGGATTCGTCTTCGAACGTGTTTCTTGCGCGTAGCACGAACAGCGGTGTGACGTTTGCCGTTGTGTCCGGCTTGGGCGCTGCGGGTCCCGTTGCCGGTGTCCAGGTGCAAACGCAAGGGAATTACGTTTACGTTGGTTACGCCGTCTCCGGTGGCGTAGCCCTCGCCGTCAGTTCCGACGGTGGCGTGACGTTTCCAACGCCACCCGCGACCGTCGCTACCAGCGGCTTTTACTTCGGTTTGCTGGTCGATTCGTCGAATGGCGATGTCGTTGTCGGCGCCGAAAATGCCGGCCTCTACGTGAGAGTCAGCCACGATCACGGCGTGACGTTCGACCCGGAACAAAACCCATCCGGCTCGGCGTACTACTCCAATTGGACCATCTCGAGCGACGTGTCTGGCCGCTACTTGTGGGTGAACGGTTCGAATATTGGACTTCCGGGTGGGGACTCCGGATATCAGATCGATCTCTCGGATTTCAGCACCACGACGAGAAGCGCATTTCTCCCCACCGCAACGGGGGGATCGCGATCAATGTATGGCGTGGGGTGCGGCGATGTCGTGGACAGCGTCGCGGGCAGTGTCGCCGTGGTACACGATTTCGGAACCACGCTCGGCACCACCCACAGCATCACCGGTACGAATCAGACCACATTCGTCAATCCATTCACTGGCGACGCGCTCATCACTTACCAGAATGGCACCGCGACGAAGCTGGATGTGTACGAAAACGAGGTGTTCGGTTGCGGTATCCAATTGAGTATGACGGTCAGTGATGGCCATGATTTCGCGCGCTACGGGCAGACGATGAATTATCTCGTCACGCTGTCGGGCAACGGTTTTGGCTCCGCAGATGGCATCGCCGTAAGCCTGACTACGCCCGGCAGCGCACTCGACCTGGCCAATGCTCAGTGGCAATGCATCGGCAGCGACAATACGGCGATCTGCCCATCGAGCAGCGGCACGGGTGCGTCGCTCGGTACGGTGGCGTTGCCAGCAGGCACGCGCATGACCTGGCTCGTGAGCGTGCCGGTGCTGATCGGCAGCAGCGACGACACCATCGAACTCGATGCCGATGCAGCCGGTTCGGTCACTGCGAGCGGCAGTGATACCGACACGCTCGTGATCTTCCGCAACGGATTCGACGTGATGAATTCCGACGGTACTCGCGGGAAGGAATGATCTAGCGGCGAACTTTGCGTAAAAAAGCCGCCTGCGAGGCGGCTTTTTTATGCAGGCGCTCCAGGAGCGACGGACTAGAAGTGAATGCCGGCGCGTTGGATCACGAACAAGAGTGCGAGAGCGCCGACGATGGAGAGCAGAAAACCCGCCGGATGAAACATCGCGCCCGGGGCCGGCCGACTGATCACCATGCCAATCAGGCCGCCGACGAGCGAACCGCCGATGCCGATGAGCGAGGTCATCCAGAAACCCATGTGATCCACCCCAGGCATGATCGCGCGCGCAATCAGGCCAATGATGAAACCGACAAGTATCATCCATATCAAGTGCAGCATACGCGCCTCCGTGTGTTGGTTTGGTCCGCCCAGCCGAACGCGCCGAGCTTAGCAAAATTCCCGGCGACCATACTGTAGGCGGAATCCCGCGAAAATGCGGCAGCGCAGCAGGGCCTATGTTAGAATTTCTTGCTCCCGCCGACGTTCCCGAGGAACCTTCGATGCTGAATCTTGCGCAGCGCATGAGCCGTGCGAAACCCAGTGCCATCATGCTGGTGGCCGAGAAAGCGAAGAAGCTCAAGGCCGCGGGTCGCGACATCATCAGTTTTTCGATCGGCGTGCCGAATTTTCTTCCGGGCGAACACGTCTACGCGGCTGCGCATGAGGCGCTCAAGCACGACAGTGGTCAGTACGGCTCCAATCGTGGTTCGGACGCGCTGCTCGACGCGTTCCTCAAGCATTTGCGCGAAGGCGCTTTCGAAGGTTACGAGCGCAAGCATCTGGCCACCGGCGTCGGCGCCAAGCAGGTATTGTTCAATCTGATGTACGCGCTGCTCGACGAAGGCGACGAGATCCTGATTCCGACGCCTTACTGGACGAGCTACGTCGACATCGCCGAGATTCTCGATGCGAAGATCACGTTGCTGCCGTGTCCGGCCGAACAGAACTACAAGCTCACACCCGCGCAGCTCGACGCGGCGATCAAGCCGAACACGAAGTTGTTGCTGTTCAACAATCCGTCGAATCCGACCGGCATGGTCTACACGCCCGACGAGGTGAAGGCGATCGCCGATGTACTCGCCAAGCATCCGACTTTGTGGGTGCTGTCGGACGACATCTACAACCGCATGATTTTCGACGGCCTGCCGTACGCGCATCTGGTGAAAGCGCGGCCGGAGCTGCGCGATCGCGTCGTCATCATCGATTCGGTTTCCAAAACCTACGGCATGCCTGGCTGGCGCGTCGGATTGATCGCCGGACCGGAATCCGTGGCGCAGGCGATCGTGACACTGAATTCGAACCACATCACCAATCTGCCCGAAGTCGTCACCTCCGCTGCGGTTGCTGCGCTTGACGGTCCGCAGGATGTGCCGAAACACAAGAACGCCGATTTCTCCAAGCGCCGCGACGAAGTGATGGCCGCACTCACCGCAATTCCCGGCGTGCGCTGCCCGCGTCCCCAAGGTGCGTTCTACGCGTTCCCGGACATCTCCGCGGCGTTTGGCAAGAAGCACGGCACGAATGCGATCGCCAACGACGTCGATTTCTGCAACGCGCTGCTTGATGCGAAAGGCGTTGCCTGCGTGCCGGGTTCTGCATTTGGCGAACCGCGTGCGATCCGCATTTCCTATACGTGCAAGCCGAGCGAATTGACCGACGGACTGAAGCGTATCCAGGACTTCTTCGCCGAATTGAAGTAAGGAAATCCTTCTCCCGCTGGCGGGAGAAGGCGCCCGGAGGGCGGATGAAGGTGGCGCACGCCAGACTGCACGCCTTCGCTGAAATGCCACCCTCACCCCGACCCTCTTCCGCCAGCGGGAGAGGGGTAAAATCAACAGGAGTGAAATCATGAAATCCCCCGTTCGCGTTCTCGTCACCGGCGCTGCCGGACAGATCGGCTACGCCTTGCTGTTCCGCATCGCCGCCGGCGACATGCTCGGCAAGGATCAGCCGGTAATCCTGCATCTGCTCGAAATCACGCCGGCGCTGCCCGCGCTGCAAGGCGTGGTGATGGAGCTCAATGACTGCGCGTTCCCAACGCTCGCGGGGGTCGTCGCCACCGATGACGTCAACGTCGCTGCGAAAGACGTCGACTACGCGCTGCTCGTCGGTGCGCGCCCGCGCGGTCCGGGCATGGAACGCAAGGATCTGCTCGAAGCCAACGGCGCGATTTTCGCGCCGCAAGGCAAGGCGCTCAACGCGCACGCCAAGCGCAACGTGAAGGTGCTCGTCGTCGGCAATCCGGCGAACACGAATGCGCTGATCGCGCAGCAAAACGCGCCGGATCTGGATCCGAACTGTTTCACGGCAATGGTGCGCCTCGACCACAATCGCGCATTGAGCCAGCTGGCCGAGAAAACCGGCACGCACACGACGCAGATCAAGCAGGTGACGATCTGGGGCAACCATTCCTCGACGCAATATCCGGACATCCACCACGCCAGCATCAATGGCAAGGCGGCGCTGAGTCTTGTCGATGAAAAATGGTACAAAGATACTTTTATACCGACGGTGCAACAGCGCGGCGCGGCGATCATCAAGGCGCGCGGCGCGTCGAGCGCCGCATCGGCGGCCTCGGCGGCCATCGATCACATGCGCACATGGGCACTCGGCACGGCCGAGGGCGATTGGGCATCGATGGGCATTCCGTCGGACTCCAGCTACGGCATCAAGCCGGGCGTGATCTACGGCTATCCGGTGACGTGCAAAGACGGCAAATTCAGCATCGTCCAGGGGCTGGACATCAACGCGTTCTCGCGCGAACGCATGGATGCGACGGAAAAAGAGCTGCGCGAGGAACGCGCCGGCGTCGAGCACCTGTTCGCCAAACGCTGATCCGGCGTGACTTCTGGCACGGAGCGGTCGCCTTTGGCCGCTCTAGACTCAACCGTTCGTAACTCCGGGGAGATCGACTTGAAAAAATCCATCGTTGCGGCAAGCCTTGCGCTCAGCGCCGCGTCCGCGTTCGCCGGCGAAGGCATGTGGACGCCCGACAACCTGCCGAACGCGCAGCTGAAGACAAAGTACGGCTTTACCCCCGCGGCCGAATGGGTCTCGCGGGCGCAGCGCGCCGCGGTACGCATTGCCGGCGGTTGTTCGGCGTCGTTCGTATCGCCGACGGGTCTCGTGCTGACCAATCACCACTGCGTGAATTCCTGCGTGCAGCAGCTGTCCAGCGCCGACAAGGATTTCATCAAGACCGGTTTCTACGCGAAGGAAAACAAGGACGAGATCAAGTGTCCCGAGATCGAGCTGAACCGGCTCGATGCGATCTCCGACGTGACCGCGCGCGTGAAGAAGGCGACCGAAGGCAAGAGCGGCGCGGAATACAGCAAGTCCGAGAAAGCGGTGAAATCCGACATCGAAAAAGAATGCGTCGGCGCGGACAAGCAGCACACGCGCTGCGACGTAGTGAGCCTGTACCACGGCGGCGTGTACGATGTATACAAGTACCATCGCTACCAGGACGTGCGTCTGGTATTCGCGCCGGAACTGGCCATCGCGTTCTTCGGCGGCGATCCGGACAATTTCAATTTCCCGCGCTACGACCTCGACATGGGTGTGCTGCGCGCCTACGAAGGCGACAAGCCGGCTGTCGTGAAGGACTTCTTCCCGTTCTCCAAAGCGGGCGCCGAGGATGGCGAATTGACGATCACCGTTGGCAACCCGGGCGGCACCGACCGCCAGCTGACGATTTCCGAATTGGAAACCGTGCGTGATGTGGATACCGTCAATCGTCTGCTGCAGCTGTCCGAAGCGCGCGGCGTGATCGAGCAATTCCGCAGCCAGGGCGCGGAACAGTCGCGCATCGCGCAGAGCGATCTGTTTGGCATCGAGAATTCGTACAAGGCGCTGTATGGGCGCTTGCAGGCGCTGCTCGATCCGGAGGTATTCAATTTCAAGCGCAAACAGGAAGCGGAGCTGCGCGATTACGTCAATGCCGATCCGGCGCGCAAGGCCAAGTACGGCGCGGCCTGGGATGAGATCGCCAAGGCGCAGACGACCTACCGCAACATGCATGTCGAGCTGACGTTCATCGAGTACGGCCGCGGCTTCAATTCGAAATATTTCAGCTACGCACGCGCGCTCGTGCGTGGTGCGGACGAACGCAAGAAGCCGAACGCCGAGCGTTTGCGCGAGTTCACCGAGTCGGCGCTGCCGGCGCAGGAACAGCGTCTGTTTTCCACCGCTCCGGTGTACCCGGAATTCGAGAAGGTGAAGCTGACGCTGGCGCTGACCAAGCTGCGCGAATGGCTTGGTGCGGATGATCCGTTCGTCAAGCAGGTGCTCGGCAAGGAAGCGCCCGAAGCGCTCGCGCAGAAGTGGATTGCCGGCACCGGACTCGGCGACGCCGCTTTGCGCAAAACGCTGTGGAACGACGAGGGCGACGCGGTGGCGAAGTCGAACGATCCGTTCATCGTGCTGGCACGCAGCATCGATGCCAAATCGCGCGCGATCCGCAAACATTACGAAGATGAAGTGGAATCGGTGATCGACAAGAACTCCGAGCTGATCGCCGCTGCCCGTTTCGAAAAGTATGGAACCAGCGTCTACCCGGACGCGACGTTCACGCAGCGCTTCTCGTTCGGCGAGGTCAAGGGCTGGCAGGTCAAAGGCAAGTTCGTGCAGCCGTTCACCGACATAGCCGGCGCGTTCGCCCGCGCCACGGGTTTCGATCCGTTCGCGCTGCCGCAGACGTGGCTCGATGCCAAATCACAGCTCAACATGCAGCAGCGGTTCGATTTCGTCACCACGAACGACATCATCGGCGGCAATTCGGGCAGTCCGATGATCAATCGCAACGGCGAGATCGTTGGCCTCGTGTTCGACGGCAACATCGAATCGCTCGGCGGCGACTACTGGTTCGACGAGCGCGTCAATCGCACCGTCGCGGTGCACTCCGGCGCCATCCTCGAAGCGCTGCACAAAGTATACAAAGCCGATCGCATCGCCGCAGAACTGGAAGCCGCGCGCAAGCACTGAGGCATCGCGGCAAATGAATCATCCCGGCGGCGCTGACGCCGTCGGGACCGCTGCGCTCGTTGCCGCGGCTATTCCCAATGCCCGCGTATCCATACGTTGCCGCGCCAGTGGCCGCGCACCCAAACCGCGCCGGCATGGACGCGATAGTTGGTGTTGTGACGGTAATAGCCGTCGTCATCGTAATAACTGGCCGAGCGGTAGTGGCGATAAGTCGGGTAGGTTTCGTAATAGCAGCCCGCGGTGAATAGTGGAATGGCGAGAATCGCGCCGCCGATGAGTGATTTGGTCAGATGATTCATGGCATGTCTCCGCATGACAATCACGCCTGTTAGACGCCAGAACCAACCCGCGGTTGCGCATCGTGCAGGCGCAGTTCAGTGCACGATTCATGGTCCGTTTGGTGCGCGTAGCGCTGCAATGCCCTTTGCTCTCATGTTGGGCGCGGCGTAGCCGAACTCCGGCGAATGGCATTCCTCACCGGCAAACTGCAAATTGGGCCAACAAGGCGTCCTCGGATCGCGGCGCAGCTCCGGGATCAGCTAAAATGCGCCGCCTCCCGGAGCCTGCATGAACCTCAAACTTTCCCCCGGCGCGCGCTTCCGCGCCGCATTGGCCGCCGAAAAACCCTTGCAGGTGATCGGTGCGATCAACGCCAATCACGCACTGCTGGCCAAGCGCGCGGGTTACCGGGCGATTTATCTGTCCGGCGGCGGCGTCGCGGCCGGTTCGCTCGGCCTGCCGGATCTTGGCATCAACACGCTCGACGACGTGCTCACGGACGTGCGCCGCATCACCGATGTCTGCGATTTGCCGCTGCTGGTCGACATCGATACCGGTTTTGGGCCGAGCGCGTTCAACATCGCGCGTACCGTGCAGTCGCTGATCAAGTTTGGCGCGGCTGCGTGCCATATCGAAGACCAGGTCGGCGCCAAGCGCTGCGGCCATCGTCCCGGCAAGGAGATCGTCAGCAAACAGGAAATGGCCGACCGCGTCAAAGCCGCCGCGGACGCGAAAACCGACGCGGATTTTTTCCTGATCGCGCGCACTGATGCAATCCAGGTGGAAGGCGTCGACGCCGCGATCGAACGCGCGCTCGCCTGTGTCGAGGCCGGCGCTGACGGCATCTTCGCCGAAGCCGCGTACGATTTGCCGACCTACAAGAAATTCGCCGATGCGGTGAAGGTGCCGGTGCTCGCCAACATCACCGAATTCGGCAAGACGCCGCTGTTCACGGTCGACGAACTGCGCACGACCGGTGTCGGCATCGTGCTGTACCCACTGTCGGCATTCCGCGCGATGAACAAGGCGGCGGAAAATGTGTACACCGCGATCCGCCGCGATGGCCATCAAAAGAATGTGCTCGACACGATGCAGACGCGCGATGAGCTGTACGACCGCATCGGTTATCACGACTACGAACGCAAGCTCGACGCGCTGTTCGCTACCAAGAGCAAGTAGCAGGCGCGAATGGACGAACGACAGTTGTCGCAACCCCTGCGCGAGGAATCGGTCGCAGCGCCGCGCCGCAAGTGGGATGGCGTTGCCGCGGTCATAGCCGCGTTTGTCGGCCTGTTGGCGCTGTTCGTGTCCGGCTACACGGCGTATATCCAGCATCAGCAGGTACGCGCGCAGGTATGGCCGTACCTTGAAGCCGGCAATGACGACGGCAACCGGTCCATTTACGTCTACAACAAGGGCGTCGGCCCTGCGATCGTGAAGAGTGTTCAAGTCCGCATCGACGGCAAACCGCAGACGACCTGGGCCAACGTGCTGATTGCGCTTGGCGTGCCGCCGCACGATTACGTGCAGTCCACGTTGAATCCCGGCGTGATCAGTGCAGGCGAACAGGTGCGGGCCATCGGCATCGCTTCCGCGATTGCCGCTTCGTCACCGGCTACGCCGAGCAGCCGTGGCCCGATGATCCGATTGAACCCGATCGGCGCCGCGGCCTTCGGGAAAAAATAGCATTCAATGATGCCGATCACCTGGTTCATTCGCGCGCGCCCCTCGGGATTGCCCGGCGTTAGCGACGGCGTCGGGAACACATCATCGAGATAGCGAAGGATCGCCTGCGTCTCATAGATTGCAAAACCATCGTGATCGAAGGCCGGGACCCGACCGAACGGATGGCGCGCGAGATGCTTCGGCTGCTTGTGCTCCCCAGGCGCAATGGGGTGCAGATGATAAGAAACGCCCTTCTCCTTCAGCGCGATCTCCACGCTGCGCAGGAACGGACTTCCAGGAATGCCGTAGACGCTGATCGCGCTCATGCCATGTCTCCTTTGGTTTGCTTGGCTGATTCTGCCGCGAAGAGCTCGAGCAGAGCGGGCCAGCCGCCGGGGCCGCTGACGGTCTCGCGCATCGTTTCGGCCTTGTCGCCCATCCGCTCCAGATCGCGGTGTTCAAGATCGACGCGAGTGCCGTCGCCCTCGGGCGTGAAGGTGACCTCGACTTCGGTGATGAGATTTGCGTCGTAAGTGAATTCGGGCGTGAGCTGCCAGATGAGGACCAGGCGCGACGGCGGTTCCCAGGCAGCGACCTTGCCGAGCTCGCACTCGGTACCGTCGACGTCGAGCTCGTACCAGCGGCCGCCCTCATGCGGTTCGATGATGGGGCGGTCCAGATCGGCTGGACCGATCTTGTGCGACTTGGGCCACCAGCGGCCGATGCCGGCGGTGAAGACGTCGAAAGCGCGATCCTGCGGTGCATTGACGAAGGTGCTTTTGCGCACCGGCGCGGGGCGGATCTGCGTACTCATTTCCCCTCCTTTTTCTTGCTGTGCTCAGCTTCGACAGCAAGCGCAAATGCGTCGAGGGCCGACTCCCAGAATTGGTCCAGCCAAGCGCGCATCGCGCCAAGCCCCTTGGGATCGATGCAATAGATGCGCCGCGTGCCCTCGCTGTGATCAGTCACCAGACCCGCGTCCTTCAGCACCTTGAGGTGCTGGGAAACGGCCGGGCGGGTGACTGGAAGTCCGCGCGCGATTTCGCCGACGGGTCGAGGGCCGTCGCGCAGCTTCTCGAGCACTGCCCTGCGGGTTGGATCGTGAAGTGCAGAAAATACCCGCTCAGCGTTAGTCATCACTTACGGTTAGTAGTCACTAACCAATGAGTCAATAGTTCAGCCACCTCGCACTGCTGCGGCTGGGTAGATTTGACTAGCGGTTCGTTGACTGGTCGAGTTCGAGACGGAGCGCGAACATCTGCGCGAACAGCTCGGCGGCGGCGTGTAGTTCGAACCTTGGGTGGCGCGGAGTTGTATGGGCGAGCCGGAATTCGCCGATCTTTTCGCTGCCGATCGTCACCGGAATTCGCATCGTCGAAGCAAAGCCGCGCCCGGCAAGCTCGGCCAGTCGGTCAGCCGATGGAGCGCACAGCAGCGCCATTGCAGCGGCCGAATCCTCATCATCTCGCGGAAAGATCGCAATGGCGCCCGATCTACTGTCGGGGACCAACGCGGGAAAGCCGTCGCTCAGGCTCTCGTTCGCCCCGGGACGGAACGGTACGCCGGTGCGGCTGCTGGTCGCCTTTGAGTCCCCGACCAGCAAGGTCACGCGATCGAACGCCGTCAGCGCCCTCATCCGCCGCGCCGCTGCCTCAAGCAGGGCGGTGCCGGTTTCGCCGGACAATCCGGCAGCAAGCCCGCCGACCGCGCTCAGCGTCTCGCCAAGTCCGTCGGCCGGGCTCGGCACGGCTTCGATTAGAACGCGATCGCCGCATGTCTGAAAGGCTATGTCGAACAGGTCGGGATCGTCAGTTAGCCGCACCCGATAGGCTTTAGCGACGCCGGTGCTTGCGCTCAGACGGGAGAAGAGGTTGCGCAGGTCGTGCAGCGCCTGGGAGTGGACGAACCTGCCCAAGGGCTCGTCGATCAGCGTTACATGGGATTCGCCGAGCAAGTGGTGGATATTCTCCGACGCGCGCAGCACGATCCAGTCCAGCGACAGCTCGAGCAGATAGCCGCAGGACTGGATGCCGGTTTCCACGGATCGTTCGTACGTCAGCCGAAGACGCGGCGGAAGATCGTGTCGACGTGCTTCAAGTGATAGCCGAGATCAAACAGCGCGTTCAGCTGCTCGTTCGAAAGCTTTGCAGTGACGTCCGGATCCGCCTTTAGCAGGTCAAGCAGCGATAACTGGCCGTCGGACTCCCACACCTTCATCGCATTGCGCTGCACCAGCGCATAGCTCGCTTCGCGGCTCAGGCCGGCCTGGGTCAGTGCGAGCAGTACGCGCTGCGAGTGGACGAGACCGCCCATGCGGTCGAGATTCTTCCGCATCCGCTCGGGATAGATGACGAGCTTGTCGACGACGCTCATCAGCCGCGCGAGCGCGAAGTCGAGCGTGATTGTTGCGTCGGGCGCGATGAAGCGCTCGACCGAGGAGTGGGAGATGTCCCGCTCGTGCCACAGAGCCACATTCTCCAGCGCCGGAGTCACATAGCCGCGGACCATTCGCGCGAGGCC
>Ga0207647_10003827_pt1 | contig 11259 bp, 8 predicted proteins | sample KBSCornC2_FD_184295 | JGI IMG/M metagenome (GOLD analysis project Ga0207647, IMG submission 184295) | Corn rhizosphere microbial communities from Kellogg Biological Station, Michigan, USA - C2 (SPAdes) (version 2) | ecosystem: Host-associated > Plants > Roots > Rhizosphere ...
ACTGGCTAGTGCCTGCACTGCTTGCTCTGATCTTATTAGGCGAGTTGGTCTATTGCACTGCGATCCGCAGCACGCTTTCTCTCACAAGCTCTGTGGGCCCCAAGCAGGTTGGCATAGCGCTGTTCAGGAATTACTGGATCGGCGTCGAACTCGCGTCGTTGTTATTAATGGCGGGACTGGTCGGCGCATTTCATCTGGGACGTCATGCCATTGCGAAAGAGGAGAAACATCATGTCACAAGTGCCGATGCAGCACGTACTGATACTCGCAGCGATCTTGTTCATGCTGGGTCTGACGGGACTTCTCACGCGGCGCAATCTGATTTTTACACTCATGTGCATTGAGGTCATGCTCAATGCGAGCGGCCTGGCATTTGTCGCTGCGGGGTCGCGGTGGGCACAGCCAGATGGTCAGGTGATGTTTCTATTTATTCTCGCCATGGCAGCCGCCGAGGTATCGATCGGATTGGCATTCGTACTCCTCTTTCACAAACGGCAGCTTGCCTTGGATGTGGACGCTGCTAGCGAGATGAGAGGTTGATATGCTTCAGCTGCTGTGGCTTGTTGTAGCTATTCCATTCGCTAGCGCCGTTTTGCTTGCGCTGTGCGGCTCCAGCTTGTCACGCCGTGCGGTCGCACTTTTGGGCGCTGGCTCCGTTGGGCTCACCGCATTGGTCTCTCTCATCATTAGCGCCACGTTTCTTGCATCTGCGCCCCCTGGCAATGAGTATGTTCAGCACCTGTGGACATGGATGAGCAGCGGCGGATTCCGCCCCGAGATCGCCTTCTACCTCGACCCTGTTTCGCTCCTGATGCTTCTCGTCGTGACCTTTGTCGGTTTCCTGATTCATCTCTACTCAGTTGAGTACATGCGCGACGACGAGGGCTACGCGCGGTTCTTCGCCTATATGAATCTTTTTGTAGCGTCGATGATCACGCTCGTGCTGGCGAACAACCTGCTGCTGTTGTACCTGGGATGGGAGGGCGTCGGGCTGTGCAGCTTCCTGCTGATCGGTTTCTGGTATCGCGAGCCGCAGAACGTGCGCGCTGCGAGCAAAGCCTTCATCGTGACGCGGTTCGGCGATACGGCTTTTGCCGTGGGGCTGTTCCTATTGTTTACGCGCTTGGGAACATTGGATATTCAGGAAGTGATGCATCGAGCTTCGGCGCGGTGGCCCCCCGGCAGCGGCGTTGCGATAGCTGCGGCGGCGCTGTTGCTGGGCGGAGCAGTCGGCAAGTCCGCGCAATTGCCCCTCCAGACCTGGTTGCCGGACGCAATGGCTGGCCCTACGCCGACGAGTGCTCTGATTCATGCCGCCACCATGGTCACCGCAGGCGTCTACCTGATTGCGCGCACGCACGTGCTTTTTACGCTCGCTCCCTCTATTCAAGTTCTGGTAGCCATCATCGGCGCCGCCACGATGTTACTGGCCGCCTGCAGTGCAATCGCTCAGCGCGATATGAAGCGCGTCTTGGCATATTCCACTATCAGTCAGATCGGATACATGTTCCTCGCGCTTGGCCTGGGAGCGTGGTCAGCGGCCATGTTCCATTTCATGACGCATGCTTTCTTTAAGGCGCTTCTCTTCCTAGCTGCAGGCGTGGTTATCCATGCAGTGCATGAGCAGGATTTGTATCGCATGGGCGGTCTCCGCTCGGAACTGCGGCTTGCATTCTGGTCGTTCGTGATTGGCGGCTCAGCATTGGCTGGTCTGCCGTTGATTACCGCAGGTTTCTTCAGCAAAGACCTCATCTTGTGGCAGTCATGGGCAGGTCCGAATGGGAATGCATGGTTCTGGAGCGTGGGTATGACGGGTGCCGTCCTCACCTCGCTCTACACCTTCAGGATGATCCTGCTGGCCTTCTACGGTCGGCAGCAACTGCACGTAAAAGCGGAGAGCGGCCTCGCGGTTCGCGTTTCCCTGATCGTTCTTTGCTTCTTGTCACTTGTAGGTGGATACGTCGATACCCCGCCACACTTTGGCGGAGTTCCCGCTTTGTCCAATTTTCTAAACAGCGTATTGCCGCAGCTGGAAGAGGTGCACGTAGGTCCGATTACCGAGACCGCTACTGCGCTCTCCGCGAGCACTATGTTCGGGCTTGGTCTTGGGCTGGCGTATCTGATCTTTGGGCCGAACCGGTCGCGGCTGCCTGCGCACAATCTCCTCGAGCAGCTCTGGCTCGCTGGCTGGGGCTTTGACTGGTTCTATGACAAGCTGCTGGTTCGCCCGTTTCAATGGCTGACGCGCAAGAGCGCAAGCGACCTGGTGGATGGGCCGATCAATGGCCTGGCTCAGGTGACCGTGCTGGGCTACCGTGCATTACGGCTCACGCAGACCGGACGCGTGCGCTGGTATGCGGCCGGGCTCGCTATGGGCACTGTTGCAACCGTTGCCATTGCGTTGTTGGTGCGTTGAGGTGCTGGCATGATTCTTCCGAGTCTCATCCTGATCCTGATTGTCGGCGGCATCGCATCGTGGATCGTTGCACGTCGAAGCGAAGTGGTAGCGCGTTGGATTGCTGTCGCGAGTGTGCTGGCAGATCTGTTCGTGTGCTTCGGGATTTGGGTAGCGCACCTTGGCCAGTCGCGTTCCACACCGGAGCGCTGGTTTGTGGAATGTGATTTCGCCTGGATTCCGCAGTTTGGCATCCGCATCCATCTGGCGGTCGACGGCCTAAGCCTGGCCTTGCTGCTGCTCACCTACTTTCTGGGCATCATGGCCGTCCTTTCTTCGTGGACAGAGATCCGGGAGCGAGTTGGTTTCTTCCACTTCAACCTGCTTTGGGTTTTGGCTGGCATCACCGGCGTCTTTCTGTCCGTGGATCTGTTCGTCTTCTATCTGTTCTGGGAGTTGATGCTGGTGCCGATGTACTTCCTGATCGGCATATGGGGACATGAGCGGCGCATCTATGCGGCGACAAAGTTTTTCCTTTTCACGCAATTGAGCGGCCTACTGATGCTGGTTGCGATCATCACGCTGGCTGTTCTCCATCATCAGTCAACCGGTGTCTTCACCTTCGACTATCAGCAGCTGCTCCATACGGCGCTGTCGCCTCGCGCGGCACGTCTGCTGATGCTCGGATTTCTCGTTGCCTTCGTGGTGAAACTTCCCGCATTCCCCTTCCACACCTGGCTTCCCGACGCTCACACAGAAGCTCCCACCGCGGGCAGTGTTGTGCTGGCAGGACTTCTGCTGAAGACAGGCGCATACGGGCTGATTCGTTTCGTGCTGCCGCTGTTTCCCGGCCCTTCGCGTGAGCTGGCTCCCATTCTAATGACCATTGGTGTAATCGGAATTCTTTATGGCGCCGTGCTTGCTGTCGGACAGACCGACCTGAAGCGCCTCGTTGCCTATACCAGCGTCAGCCACATGGGATTCGTGCTGCTCGGTGTGTTCGCCGGAAATGAGATCGCGCTCGAAGGCGCCGTCGTTCAAATGATCAGCCACGGAATCAGCACAGGCGCGCTGTTCATTCTTGCCGGTCTGCTGCAGGAAAGGATGCATACGCGCGAAATTTCAGCGATGGGCGGCCTGTGGGAGACCATGCCTGCGCTGAGCGGAGCGGGGCTAGTTTTTGCCATGGCTTCCCTTGGGCTTCCAGGGCTTGGAGATTTCGTGGGCGAATTCCTCGTCCTGCTGGGAGCCTATCGGGCAAACGTTCCCCTCACCGTCGTCGCCACTCTGGGCCTTCTGGTGGCGACTCTCTACGGTTTGAGATTTGCGCAAAGCGCGTTTCAAGGCCCCAACCCGCATCATTGGAAACTTCCGGATATGCGCCTGCGAGAATGGGCGGTACTTGGCCTGATGATGGTCTGTCTTGTCTGGATAGGACTATATCCGCAGCCAGTGTTGAACGCAGTGCGTCCGAGCCTGGCTGCTGCGGCAAAGTGCATTCCCGCAGGAAATTGTCAGGAGATAAAAAGATGAGCCACGCCGATTTTGCCGCATTGCTACCTTTGACGATCGTGTCGGCGACTGCGGTCTTTTTGATGATCGCAATTGCCATCCGGCGCAATCACAAAGCTGCCGTTACCATTTCACTGATTGGGCTGGCGGCGGCGCTCGGAAGTCTTGCCCTTGCGGCATCCGTTCTGCCGCGACAAGTCACTTCTTTCTTTATTCTCGACTCCTACTCCTTTCTCTACATGGCGATTCTGCTTAGTGCTGCCGCATTTGTGCTTATATTCGCTTATGACTACCTAAACTGCCGTGAGGAACAACCGGAGGAGCTTTACCTCCTCGTACTGCTGGCCACAGCAGGCGCAATGGTGCTCGTGGCGAGCCGCAACTTTGCGTCGTTCTTCCTTGGCCTCGAGCTCTTGAGCGTGGCGCTCTACGCTGTGATCGCTTATGTTCGCACCGAGAGCATCTCAATCGAGGCGGGGATTAAGTATCTGGTTCTGGCTGCATCGTCATCGTCGGTCTTGCTGTTCGGTCTCGCGCTGATTTATTCCGAATCAGGGTCCATGGAGCTTTCCCAATTCACGGCTACAGTGACTCGCACGGCCGGACACGCGAACTCGTCTCTTCTTGTGACCGGGCTAATGCTCGTCCTTACGGGTGTCGGGTTCAAACTGGCAGTTGTTCCCTTTCATCTCTGGACGCCGGATGTCTATGAAGGCGCGTCATTGCCGGTCACTGCTTTTATTGCGACCGTATCGAAGGGAGGAATGTTCGCATTGCTTTTGCGGTGGTTTCACGTAAGCGGCGGGAATATAGGAGCATTGGGCCTGGTCCTCTCGATCATCGCCATCGCTTCCATGCTGACGGGCAATCTTCTCGCACTGCGGCAAACCAACGTTAAGCGCATCCTTGCGTATTCGTCGATTGCGCACATGGGCTATCTGCTCGTTGCATTGCTTGCTGGAGGAGCGCTCGGCGCCGCAGCAGGTACCTATTACCTCGCTGCCTATGTGGTGACTATCCTCGGAGCTTTTGGCGTGATGACGGTCCTCTCCGGATCGCGATGGGAAGCCGCTTCTCTCGAAAGCTATCGGGGCCTCTTCTGGCAGAAACCGCTGCTGGCAGCTGCGTTCACCACCATGCTGCTCTCGCTGGCGGGAATTCCGCTCACAGCAGGGTTCCTCGGTAAGTTCTACGTCCTCACCGCCGGAGCCGCAGCATCCCGCTGGGTGCTTCTCTTCACGCTTATCGTGAGCAGCACTATCGGCCTCTTCTACTATCTGCGCATCGTTGTCGTTATGTACGCACAACCGGCAGATCCAGGCACGAAAAGAGACGCGCGTGCACTGCCTATGCCGCTACCGGCCACTGTGGCACTCGCTGCGCTCACTGGCCTTGTTTTCCTGCTGGGCATCTACCCGGCGCTGTTCTGGGACACAATCGTAGCCGTGACACGCAACCTCGGCTGATCCTCGATCACGCCCCTAGCAGGGGTATTTGCCTTCGATATAGTGCTCGAGCTGTTCGATCGTCTGGTCCTGTGCGAAGGAGATCCATTGCACCAGATCTCCGATGGAGATCATCCCTTGGACCTTGCCCTCGCAAACTACGGGAAGATGGCGAATCCGATTTGTCGTGATGAGGCGCATGGCTTCGTCAACGGAGCATTCCGGGGTGATGGTTATCAGCGTCTCCGTCGCGATCTCGCGGACCGGTGTCTCCTTTGACGAACGGCCCTGAAGAATGACTTTGCGGGCATAGTCCCGCTCCGAGACAACACCCACGAACTCGCTTCCGTCCATGATTAGCAGGGCGCCCACATCCTTGTCTGCCATCATTTGCATGGCGTCATAAACGGTTGCATCCGGAGGCACCGACCATACATCGGTGCCCTTCTTGCGCAAAATGAACGACACAGGATCAACCACTCTCATAGCGACTCCTCAGACGCAGTTACAGTCTTGAGTGTCATTCAGAAGTGTGGAGCGGGGCGAACGCCGGACAGCGGTAGCTGTCTGTCAGGCCCTGGGACACGGCGCACTCTCTGCAGGAAGAGGAAACGGAACACTTCGCAGTTCTCGCTCCCCACAACCCAATGAAGAAGACCGTCACTCGGTGAAACATCATACGCCCGAAACGCCTAAACCACTAGTGGCAAGTCGCAGATAAACATTTTTTGGTTGCGTCCAAGAGTATGGCCAGCGACGTCGAGCTCAGTGAAGAGCAGCAACTGGACTCAGCCGCATCACACAATTCCGTTCTCTGCCAGCCGGATATATCTTCCGGGCACGTCCGGGACGATCCGCGCGCGGGATGATACGCCGAGCGAGGAGTCGTCATTCGGGCAAGTATTTTCCGGAAAGCTCGATCGGGCATCTGGGCTACGCCGGAACCTCTCTGTGGATCGACCCCGAACGCAAGCTTGCCCTGGTCCTCCTCACCAACCGTACCTGGCCGGACCGTGATAACAAGGCCATCCAGGAGGTCCGCCCGGCCTTTCACGATGCGCTTGCAGAAGGAATGGTGTCGCGACGCCGTAGCTGCGCGCCGAATTAAAGAGCCAGAGACACAAGTTGGCGCTAGAATGAAGGGCGGATACGTTTGGGGGCCTCAACCATGGCCACAATGACGCACCCGGCTGAGATCAAAGGTTCAGATCAAAAGCCAACCGATTCCTTAACAAACCTACTCGATTTGATGACGGAAAGCCCCAACGATGCATCGCAGGGGTTTGATACCAAGTCCGCTCTCGAGATCGCCCGCATCATCAACCACGAAGACGCGAAAGTAGCCGCAGCGGTAAGAAAAGCTCTCCCGGAAATCGCACAGGTAATCGACTCCGTTGCTCGGAGTCTCCGCGAAGGTGGACGTCTAATTTATATAGGAGCCGGATCGAGCGGCCGCATCGCTTCCCTCGACGCCTGCGAATGTCCTCACTATTTTTCGACCTCGCCGCAAACGGTACAGTGCATCATGGCAGGCGGCCCCAAGGCACTCGCGTCGCCGGTTGAGGTGAACGAGGATTCCGAGGAGCTCGGCCAGCGCGATATAGCCCGCCGCCGCCCGACTCGCCAGGATATGATCATCGGCCTCTCGGCCAGCGGACGCACTCCATATGTCGTTGGCGCCATCGCCTATGCCCATGCACGCTGCGCCAAGACAGCCTGCATCACCTGCAATCACGGCACGCCTCTGGCCGGGGTGGCAGACGTCGCTATTGTCGCCGATGTGGGTCCCGAGGTGATCTCGGGCTCGACGCGCATGAAAGCAGCGACCGCGCAGAAGATGATCACAAACATGATCACCACAGGCGCCATGACCCGTCTCGGCTACGTGTACGAAAACCTGATGGTCAACGTACACATGCATAACTCCAAGCTGGTCGAGCGCGGCATCGGCATTCTCATGCGTGCCTGCCACATTACGCGCGACAAGGCCGTTGATGTCATCAAGTCTGCCGGATGCAGCGTGCCCGTTGCGCTGGTGATGCTCAAAGCCGGGGTCGATAACCCGGAAGCAGTGCGCCGCCTGGCCCGCTCCGACGGGAATGTGCGGTTAGCCATCGAAGATACGACGATGGATTTATAGACCCGGCCACCCCCGACCATATTCGATTATGAAGTTTCATCAGACCGACAATCAGGCGTCTCAGTTATCTTGCATCGGGCATCAATGAGATAAGCCCTGCGATTCGAGCACCTTCTGCTTCAATAGCGAATCAAATTCAGACCTCGGCATCTTCAATCGATCCGGATGTTCATCGACCCACTTTGCGAAAGCGTCGTATTTGGTCTGGGTCCATCCTCCTTCAAATTGGCCGCCGTTCTTTCCATTGCGGTTCAATTCGAAATTGAATGCGTCCTGCAAATTCGTAAACTCCGCTGAACTGATTGCTTCTTCTGCCAGAATTGCCGGAATGAAGATCACCCCGTCGCTTTTCGCGAGAACCAAGTCTCCAGGCAGCACGATGGCGCGGCCGATGCGGATTGGAGAATCAATTGCCGTTAACGTCATATCGGCCCACGCCGACGGATCATAACCGCGATAAAACCCATTCAGATTCGGAATTTCGCGGTTTTCTTCCTGGTCTCTGATACCCGCATCGAAAACAAAGCCGGAGTGGGTATGTGCTGCAATACCGCTGCCCAAGTTAGACCCGATCAACGTCCCTTCCACAATTTTGCCGAACCCGTCAGCTACATACACATCGCCAGGTTGTAATTGGGCGATCGGCCAGCTGTTGTTGCCGCCCTGGCGGTGTTCGGCTCTCCCCTCAGCAGCGATGGCCTTGGCCATGTCTGGTCGCAACGGCATATATTGCGCGGTCAACGCTCTTCCGGCAAAGGGCTTTTCACCATGAAGAGCCTTCCAGTCGCCATCAAATTGGCAGTGGTAACCGCGCTCTTCCAGAAAATCCCACACATCTTCGATCGAGACGTCCAACGCCCTCGTGAGCAAATCATCCGATATCTTTGGGCGACCATCTGGGAATCGGTCCCCCTTCCAGTCCGAGGTGTAGAACTTAATCTGGTCTTTCGTTGTTGCAACTTGGGAATGGGCGGCTTCAACCGTCAGCGCCAATCCGAAGGACAGAAGGACGATGAATAGTAATTTCGTCATCCAGAACACTCCGTTTTTGCTTATCGAGCTGCGAAAAGGCCGCAAGCAGTCCGAGGTATTTTGCAGCGGCCGGGGCTGCTCGCTCAGAGCTAGACCTTACACGAAATGCAAATGCCGTTCCTGCGGATGAACCGAAACGGTGAATCCTGTGGTATTTTCTGCCGGCGAGACTGGACAGAGAAAGGTGAAGCACATGGCAAAGAAGGTGGCTGAGATATTCGTCGAGACACTGGTGAACGCAGGTGTGAAACGAGTCTACGGCGTCGTAGGCGATTCTCTGAACGGTTTAACCGACGTCATCCGGAAGAGCAAACAGATCGAATGGATGCATGTAAGGCATGAAGAGGCCGCCGCATTCGCCGCCGGCGCGGAAGCTAACCTTACCGGGGACATTGCGGTATGTGCAGGCAGCTGCGGGCCGGGCAATCTTCACCTCATCAACGGCCTCTTCGATTGCCATCGGAGTCGCGTACCGGTGCTTGCGATTGCGGCGCAGATCCCGAGTCATGAGATCGGAAGCGGCTATTTTCAGGAGACGCATCCTGAGCATCTATTCAGGGATTGCAGCCATTACTGCGAACTGGTGTCTCAGCCAGAGCAGATGCCGAGAGTCTTGGGAATCGCCATGCGCACTGCCCTCGCCAAACGAGGTGTTGCGGTGGTCGTCATTCCAGGTGATGTGGCGTTGCGCGAATGTTCCGCGACGGCGCTTTCACTCGGTATAGAGCACTCGGCGTCGGTCCTGATTCCGTCGGAAAATGAACTTCGCAGAGCGGCTGACATTCTCAACAGCGCAAGCAAGGTCACTATCCTTGGCGGTGCGGGCTGCGAGGGCGCTCACGCCGAGCTCATTACAGTGGCCGAACGTCTCAAGGCGCCGATTGTCCACGCGTTGCGCGGCAAGGAATTTATCGAATACGACAATCCTTACGACGTTGGAATGACCGGCCTGCTTGGTTTTTCATCCGGCTACCACGCCATGATGAACTGCGACGCCCTGCTTATGCTGGGAACGGATTTTCCCTATCAGCAGTTCTATCCGAAGAACGCCAAAATTATTCAGTTGGATCGGCTCGGGGAACAGATCGGACGCCGTACCCCGGTCGATCTGGGGATGATTGGAAATGTGAAGGACACGCTTGACGTGTTAACTCCGCTTATCCGGAGCAAGACCGACCGCTCGTACCTGGATACGTGTCTCGCTCACTACAGGAATGCCCGCAAGGGCCTCGACGATCTCGCCGTGGGTGAACCGGGCAGAACCCCGATTCATCCGCAATACGTCGCAAAGGTTCTCGATGAGCTCGCGGCGGAAGACGCAGCCTTCACCTGCGACGTCGGTACTCCTACAGTGTGGTCTGCACGCTATCTCCATATGAACGGCAAGCGCAGATTGCTTGGCTCGTTTACTCATGGCTCGATGGCCAATGCCCTGCCGCAGGCTATAGGTATCCAGGCAAGCCATCCCAACCGGCAGGTCATCACCTTGTCCGGAGATGGCGGCCTGGCGATGTTGCTAGGCGATTTGCTGACGCTCAAGCAACTGAAGCTCCCTGTGAAAATAGTGGTCTTCAACAACAGCTCTCTCGGCTTCGTAGAACTGGAAATGAAAGCAGCCGGTCTGGTCGACTACGGGACCGATTTGGTCAATCCCAATTTTGCCAAGCTGGCCGAGTCAGCGGATATCCTCGGCGTTCGCGTGGAGAAGCCGGAAGAGCTGCGCCCCGTCCTGACCGAAGCTCTGGCACACGACGGCCCTGCCTTGATAGATGTGCTGGTGAATCGGCAGGAGCTATCGATGCCGCCGACTATCAGTCTTGAGCAAGCTCTCGGCTTCAGCCTTTACATGATTCGCGCGGTATTGAGCGGACGCGGCGACGAGGTCATCGATCTGGCGAGGACGAATCTCCTGCGTTGAGCTCCGAACTCCGCCGCGACGAATGAGCCATCGTCAATGCGCATTGACACAGGGCGCACCATCTGCACCCGTGAAATGCCGCGCTGCGCAACAGATTAAGTTGCTTATACTCACTACGGCAGCGCGTAACCGAGTAATTCGCCCTTCCCGTTCCCTTCGCAGCCCGCATCCTTACTGAGGAATTCGCCATATCGGGTAGAACTGCAGTTGTAGAGCGCAACGGTCGAAATACCGCGCGGCTTGTGAGCATAGCCGTACCCATCAAGCCCGAGAATGCGTTCTGCGCTGCAGCCCACATCGAGCGAGATGAAGTAGCCGACGGAGTCTTTCTTGCAGGTGTAGAAAGGCTGCGTGGCCCCGTTCTGAGGTGCCGAGTAAAGATGCGCGAGGCTCATATTTGGAAAGAACTTCGCGGGATCGACCCATCCGGAGGTGACCAAATAGGTTTTGCCATTGATGTAGCGCTCGAGCGTCAGGATCTTCTGATTCGGATCGTAGCGGTTGACCGCAATCGCCCATTGATAGATGGAGCCGGTGTTCCCCGCCGCCTCCGGGGAGGCATCCCACGCCGGTTTTGGAAATGACGTGGAGATGAAGAGATCCAGACTCGGATAAGACCCGATGTTGATATTGCCGTACTTGTCGTGCAGCAGAGAGGGCAGGAAATTTGACTCGTATCCGGTCAGGTTCGTGTCGATCGTCTTCAGCATCTCCCAGGGTGTTGCGCCATTCAGCAGGGAAGCGTTTCGAATGCGATAGAGCTGAAAGCCGTATTGCCCCCGCTCGACGACGCCGCCGGTGGTGAGTGCCGGACGTA
>Ga0207647_10003828_pt1 | contig 11258 bp, 9 predicted proteins | sample KBSCornC2_FD_184295 | JGI IMG/M metagenome (GOLD analysis project Ga0207647, IMG submission 184295) | Corn rhizosphere microbial communities from Kellogg Biological Station, Michigan, USA - C2 (SPAdes) (version 2) | ecosystem: Host-associated > Plants > Roots > Rhizosphere ...
CTGCAAGGGCGTGAACAGCACCTATTACACCGTGGTCGGACGCGCGAAGGATATCCGCGGCCCCTATCTGGGCGAGGATGGCAGCAGCATGATGGACGGAGGAGGCACGGTCATCCTCAAAGCCGACCTGCAGGAGAAAGGCCGCTTCCGTGGGCCGGGCCACGCCGCGTGGCTTAGTGACGGCGGGACGGACTACATCGTCTATCACGCTTACGACAAAGAGCATGACGGCGCGCCGACCCTGCGGATCGCGCCGATCCGCTGGGCCGCCGACGGCTGGCCTCGCGCTATTCCCTGAATTGACTGGCCGCTATGTCGTGACAGGCGGTTAAGGAGCGGGTGCAGGCGGCGACCGGCCCTCCTTCCCACTTTTCGCCCCGAAAGCGCCGCATTGCGCGGCCAAAGCCTCGCCACTAAATCGGTCAAACCATCTGAGGATAACCGAGCGTGACGAGTATTTCGGTCAAGCCCAGCTTCTGGCGGCGTGAGCATCATCTCGACCGCATGAATTTCAAGCAGCTGGTAGTCGCCTATTTCCAGTATCCGGCGGTGATCGCCTATCTGGTACTGGCGGCGGCTTCGATTGGCGTCTGGTTCTGGCGCCCTGCCGGCACACTGGCGACGATTGCGTCGGTCGCCGTGGCCGTGCTGCTCTATCCGCTGGTCTGGTATTGCCTGCATCGCTGGGTGCTGCACAGCCGCTGGATGTTCAAGGTGCCCTTCCTGGCCGCGACCTGGAAGCGCATCCATTACGACCACCACCAGAACCCCAATCATCTGGAGGTGCTGTTCGGCGCGCTCCATACTACGCTGCCGACGATCGCGCTCGCCACCGCGCCGATCGGCTATGTCTTCGGCGGCATCGGCGGCGCGGCGGCTGGCTTTGCGGCTGGCCTGCTCACCACCGCATTCTACGAATTCTGCCATTGCATCCAGCATCTGGCCTATACGCCCAAGCACCCGATGCTGGTGAAGATGAAACAGCGCCACATGGCGCACCATTTTCATGACGAAACCGGCAATTTCGGCATCACCAATTTCTTCTGGGATGATCTGTTCGGCACCACCTATGCAAAGGTGAGCGATCGCAAGAAGAGCCCGACGGTGTTCAACCTTGGCTATACGCCCGAGGTAGCCGAAAAATATCCGTGGGTAGCTGAGCTTTCCGGCGGCGTCGCCACCGGCCATCCGTCCACCCGCATCCGGAGCTAGTCCATATATGCCGAACGGGATTTCGATCCGCCCGGTACTCACCAAGGCGGACCGCAAGGCTTTCGTCGATCTCCCGTTCCGGCTCTACAAGGATAACCCGAACTGGATTCCGCCTCTCAAGGACGAGGCGATGGGGCTGATCACGCCCGGCAAGAATCCCTTCTTCGAGCATGCCGAGGCGCAGCTTTTCCTGGCCGAGCTCGACGGCCGCGTCGTCGGACGCATCTCGGCTTCGATCGACAAAATGTGGACGCCGATGCCCGAAGCCCAGGGCGGGGGCGCCGACATGGGCAATTGGGGCTATCTGGATGCCGAGGACAAATGGATCGGCGACCGGCTGATCGCAGAAGCGGAAGCCTGGCTCAAATCGAAGGGCGTTCGCCGTTCGATGGGGCCCATTTCGATGTCCATCTGGGAGGAGCCGGGCCTGCTCATCAAGGGACATGACCATCCGCCGACGGTGATGATGGGCTATGACGATCCGCGTTATGAAGCGTGGGTCGAAAGCTGGGGCTATACGAAGGTCAAGGATCTCCACACCTGGGATCTCGACATCACCAAGCCCTTCCCGCCGCTGATCCAGCGCATCGTGGAATCGGGGGAGAAGAATCCCCGCATCCGCATCCGCCCGGTGAACAAGAAGAAATTCAACGAGGAAGCCGCGATCATCCTGAGCATCCTCAACGATGCCTGGAGCGACAATTGGGGCTTCGTCCCCTTCACCGAAAGCGAGATCGCCTTTGCGGGCAAGAAGATGAAGCCGATCATCTTCAACGATCTGGTCCGGGTGGCGGAATATGACGGCGAGCCCGTCGCTTTCATGATGACCTGGCCGGACCTGAACGAGCTGCAGGCCGACCTGAACGGCGAGCTTTTCCCGTTCGGTTTCATCAAATTGCTATGGCGCCTGAACGGCGGCTTTTCCGGCAAGCCCAAGGTCAAGACGATGCGTGTGCCGCTGATGGGCGTGGTCAAGCGCTTGCAGGCGAGCCGGCTCGCCAGCCAGCTCGCTTTCATGATGATCGAGTATATCCGCCGCTCCTCGATCGCCGATTTCGGTTCGACGCGCGGCGAGATCGGCTGGATCCTTGAGGACAATCAGGGGATGAATTCGATCGCCCAGACAATCGAAAGCCAGATCAATAAGACCTACCGGATCTACGAAAAGAGGCTCTGAAATTCTGCTAGCCGGGCAGTTGCGCCGGCTCAGGCGGCGCGCTGGCGTTCCCGACGGCGGATGCGGCGCGCGCGAAGCGAGCTGGGCAATGGCGGCTTGGGCAGGCAGGTCGGCACGGTTCCGAGCAGCGTCCTCACCGCCTCGCGCTCCAGCGGCTCGGCGAAGAGATAGCCCTGCCCCAGCTTGCAGCCCAAGGAGACCAGCCGCTCGCGCTGGTGGACCGATTCCACACCTTCGGCGATCACTTCCATGCCGAGCTTTTCGGCGATCCGCATGAGGCCGTTGATGACCGCGGCGCCCGCTGCCTCATTCTCTTCGTCGAGATGATCGACAAAGCTCTTGTCGATCTTGAGCGTATCGACCGGCGTGAACAGAAGATGCGTTAGCGACGCATAGCCCGTCCCAAAATCGTCGAGCGCGAGCCGGACGCCCAGCCGCCGCAGCTTTTCGATCTGCCGCTGCACAATGAGGTCGCGCCGACCGAGGTAGACCGTTTCGGTGATCTCCAGCGTCAGCCGATCCAGCGGCGCATCGGCGGCACCAAATATTGCCTGGACGTCCTCAGCCAGCTGCCCATGCGCAAAGTCCGCTGGAGCGAGGTTGACCGCGATCCGGCCGATCGCAATCCCCGCATCGATCCAGGTGCGGAGATCCGCGGCGACCGCGCGCAGCATAGTCCGCGTGATCTCAGCCGCGTTGCGCGCGTCGGCAAAGGCTTCGTGGAATTCGCTGGCCGGGATCAGCCGTCCGTCCTGCTCCCGGATGCGCGCGAGCGCCTCGAAGCTGAGCACCTGTCCGTTATCGAGTCGTGCGATCGGTTGATAAACGGCCTCAATCCGATCCTCGACGATCGCGCGGCGAAGCTGGTCGATCGCGCGCAGCCGGCGATTCATGCGTGTGCGCAGTTCGGGCGTATAGAGGACGAGCGTCCCGCGGCCGCCATCCTCTTTGCCATGGTACAGAGCGAGGTCGGCATTCTGCCGCATCACGGCGCCGCTCTTGTCGTCAATCGAACGGATTGCGGCGCCGATCGTGATGCTCGGCACCAGCGCATGCCCGCCGCAATCGGCCGGCTGGCGCAGCGTGTCCAGGATCCGCTGGGCAAGCGGCACGATGTCGCACGTATCCGCCAGTACCGCGAGCTCGTCTCCGCCCACGCGGAAGGCGGGATGCGGCGCCGCTGCCTCGGTCAGACGCCGAGCGACGATGCGGATCAAGCAATCGCCGGTGCCGTGGCCGAATGTGTCATTGACGATCTTGAGATCATCGATGTCGATCAGCAGCAGCGCCGCTCCGCCGCCTTGCGTGGGCTCGATCAAAGCCTGCTCGAAGCAGGCGCGATTGTGGAGTGCGGTGAGCGTGTCGGTATAGAGCAGCCGCTCGTTCATGCGCAGGCGATCGTCGCGCTCGAACGCTATCTGCGAGAGGTGGAGGCATTTGGCGACGATGTCGCGCTCGAAATCGGTCGGTCCCCGCGGCTCGCGATAGTAGAAGGCGAACGTCCCGATGACGCGGCCCGATGATAAGATCGGGCTAGACCAGCAGGCTCTGAGGCCGAGAGGCAGGGCAAGCCGCCTGTATTCCGCCCACAACGGATCATATTCGATATCGGTGACGATGACCTCGCGCCGCTCGAATGCTGCAGTGCCGCACGATCCCGCGCCTGGGCCGATCATCAACCCATCGATCGCCTCATTATAGGCCGGCGGCAGGCTCGGCGCTGCAACGGGATGAAGTGCGCCGTCCGAATCGACCGACAGGATCGAACAGATTGCGCCCGGAGCGAGTCGTTCCACCTCACGGCAGAGTCGATCGGCCGTAACGCGCAGTTCTTCCTCGCGTGCCACCATCTCGAGAATTAGATTTTGTAGATAAACCAACATAAATCCGGTCCGACCACGACTCTTCCCAAACTGGTCCCGAGAAGGCGCCTATACTACAATCAGGGAATGGGCCGAAACGGATTAAGCTTTGGTAACTTAACAGTTAATTTTATCGAACCTTGATCCAGGTCGGGGCATGGTCGGACGCTTTTTCCCGCCCCCGATAGTCTTTGTCGACGCCAGCATCGACGAGCCGATCGGCTAGGGGTGGGCTCAGCATCAGGTGATCGATGCGGAAACCCGCATCGCGCGCCCATGCGTTCATCGTATAATCCCAGAAGGTATAAATCGGTCCCTTGGGGTGAATCGCGCGGACCGCATCGGTCCATCCGGCATGGTTCAGCCGGGCGAAGCAGGCGCGGCTTTCCGGCTGCATCAGCGCGTCGGCCGCCATCCGCTTGGCCGAAAAAACATCATCGGTGCTTTCCGTCGGGATCACATTCCAATCGCCCGCCAGCACCACCGGCTGCTCGGCTTCGAACAGCGTGCGGGCATGGGCCAACAGCGCTTCGAACCAGGCCAGCTTATAATCGAACTTGGGGCCTGGGACCGGATTACCGTTGGGCAAATAGAGGCCGCCGACGATGATCCCGCCAACCGATGCCTCAATATAGCGGCTATGGCTGTCATCAGGATCGTTGGGCAACCCCTTGCGGATCAGGCTGATGTCCATGCCCCGGGCAAGGATGGCAACGCCGTTCCAGCTCTTCTGGCCATGCCAGACGGCGTTGTAGCCGAGCGCCCGAAGTTCGGCCTCGGGGAAGCGCTCATCGGGCGCCTTCAATTCCTGGAGGCAGACGATGTCCGTCTGCGTTTCCTGGAGCCATTCGAGCAGGCGCGGCAGTCGCGCGCCGATGCCATTCACATTGTAGGTGGCGATCCTCATGGCCGATGCTTAGGCCAGCCCGATCAGATCGAGAAGCTGGTTCCGCAGCCGCAGCCAGAAGCGGCATTGGGGTTAGTCACCCGAAAAGAGGCGCCCCCCATATTCTCGATATAATCGACCGCGCTGCCGCGGACGAGATCGAGGCTAACCGCATCGACCACCAGCCGCACGCCGTCGCGTTCCGCCACGGCATCGTCGCTTTCAACCGAATCAGCGAGGCCGAACTTATATTGGAAGCCGGCACAGCCGCCGCCGTCGACCGACAAGCGCAGAATCGGGGGTTTCCCTTGCTTGCCTGCTATCGCCGCGACGCGCGCAGCGGCGGAGGAGGTGAGTTCAACGTCGCTCATACGCGTAAAATAGGAGCGCCATAGGCTCCCGACAATGACCGGCGATCAATCCTGGTCGTCGTTGGCGTCGTCCGGACCACCGAGCGCAATGGCAGCAGTGCGGGCCTCCATCGCGGTTACATAATCGGCCGACTGAAGGAAGGGCACCGGGTTGACGGCATGGCCGTCGATGCGAACCTCATAATGGAGATGGCTGCCGGTCGAGCGACCGGTCGACCCCATCAGCGCGATCACCTGGCCGCGCTTCACGCGATCGCCGGGATGAACCAGGATGCGCGAGAGATGGCCGAAACGGGTCTGCAGGCCCTTGCCGTGATTGATCTCGACCAGATTGCCGTAGCCTCCCGACCATTCGGCGCGATCGACCATGCCGTCGGCAGTTGCATAGATGGGCGTGCCGCTGGGGGCGGCGAGATCGATTCCGGCATGCATCGCAGCCGCGCCACGGAACGGATCCGAGCGCACGCCATAGCCCGATGTATAGGTCGCGGTGGCGACCGGCTTGGAAGAGGGCACCGAAATCGCGCCGGGCGTGGCGACGGCGTCGGTCTTCTTCCAGGTCATGAACAAGGCGTGGAACTGGCTGTCACTGGGATCGGCCGTCGGCTGTTGCGGGACCGCGCTTGCCTCGATCTTGTCGCCCTTCTGCGGCGTGGGGATACCAATAGCGAAGAGGGGTTGTGAGAAAGCGGTTGCCGCCAGGGCAACCAGACCGAAAGCGCGCATGGCACGGGTGACGATAGATGACGTCATTCTCTCTCCGGCGGTGCTGGTCCGCACGGAGCCCCCCGCACGGTTTACGTTAAACTGGCCATCCTGGGTTGCCCTTCCCGCGACGACGGGAACTTCTCTGGGAGATATGCGTGCTCCTGTGCAACCGCCCCGTAAAATTCCGGCGTTAGACCGGCTGCCGCACGCGCCGAGTCGTTGAATGGAGGCTTCAGCGTGCCTCGAAAATGCGCCGACACGAGTGCACGCCATGCATCCGGCGGAGAATCACCACGAATCACGCAAGCTTGGTTGAACCAGCGGACCCCTGCCGCGACGTGGCGAACCTCATCCTTCAGGATTCGCGCTAGAATCGCTGCGGTTCGATGGTCCGCCGCATCCTCGAAACGCTGGATCGTCTGCGGCGTGATATCCAGCCCTCGGGCCTCCAGCACCATCGGAACGACCGCGAGGCGCGCCATCGGATCGTGCGCGGTCGCGGCCGCAGCCTCCCATAGCCCGTCATGCGCCGGCAGCGCGCCATAGAAGCTACCGAGAGCGCGCAATCGACGATCGAGGATCGCGAAATGCATCGCTTCCTCCCCGCCCACGCGCATCCAATCATCGGCGAAGCCGTGCGGAAAATGCATGCCGAAGCGCCCGACGAGATCGAACGCCAAGTCGATTGCGACGAATTCGATATGCGCAATCGCGTGAATCAATGCCACCCGATTGGGAAGCGATCCGCCTTTGCCTCGCCTGGGCATGCGGTTGGGCGGCAGCAAGTCAGGACGCGGCGGCCGCGCCGGGCGATCCGGCATGGCGGTTTCGAAGCGCCACTCCAGCCGGCCCAGCCGCCAGTCCCGTGCGGCCCGACGCGCCGCCGCCACCTTCGCGGCCGGATCGGCGGTGTCGAGAACGCCGCGAATCGCCTGCGCGAGACTCAGGATGGCCGGGTTCCCTTGAGCGCGCGCGCGGCCGCCAGCACCTCTTCGGCATGGCCGGGCACCGAAACCTTGCGCCAGGCGCGCGCGATCCGCCCATCCTCGCCGATCAGGAAGGTCGCCCGCTCGATGCCCATATATTTGCGGCCATACATGCTCTTCTGGACCCACACGCCGAACGCCTCGGTGACATGCCCGTCGGCATCGGTCGCGAGTGGCACCTTGAGATCATATTTGGTCGTGAACTTGGCATGATCCTTCGGGCTGTTCTTCGAGACGCCGAGCAGCGACGTGCCCTCGATCTCGAAGGCCGCAGCCAATGCTGAGAAATCCTTGGCCTCGGCCGTGCAGCCCGACGTATCGTCCTTGGGATAGAAATAGAGGACGAGCGGGCGCTTCAGCTGCGAAAGCTTGATCTCGCTGCCATCGCCCATCTGCAGCGTCACGTCGGGCGCGACATCGCCTTCATTCACCATCGTCATCCTCCAGAATCATTCCCGCCGGCCCTAGCCCAGGCCGGCGACGCGATGCCACTCTCCCGACACTAACGCCCGCGCGGATCGGTAGGCGTCGAGCAAGCTCGACCAATCGCGATATCCGCAACGCTCCGCGACGAGCGGGCGCGAGGCCTCGGGCGGCTCGGTCGAGTCCGGTGCAACCAGGCGCAGCGTGATCAGCATGCGCGTGAGCAGCGCGAAGGCCGTCCCGAAACCATCTGTCAGCAGGCCAGCTCGCTCGAGCGCGGCGATCGCCGTCGCCAGATCGGGGTCGAAGCCGACTTTTTCGCGCAGTTGGAGCAAGTGGACCGCGAATTCGGCATCGACCAGCCCGCCGTCGATCAGCTTGACGTCCAGAGGGCCGCCGGGAGGCTTATGCGTCGCTATGTCGCCGCGCATCTTGATTGCATCGGCCGTGAGTGCGGCTGCGTCGCGCGGCCGGCCCAAGGTGTCGTCGATAATCGCCTGCACGGCGGCGCGCGCCTCCGCCGACCCGAAGACAGGGCGCGCACGGGTGAGCGCCATATGCTCCCACGTCCAGGCGCTTTCCGCCTCATAGCGCGCGAAGCTGTCGACCGAGGTGGCGAGCAGACCCTGATTGCCCGAGGGCCGAAGCCTCGTGTCCACCTCATAGAGCGGGCCCGCCGCGGTTGGCACAGACATGGCCGCGCTCACGCGCTGGGCAAGGCGCTGGAAATAGGTCGTGGCGCCGAGCGGCCTCCTGCCATCGGATTCGGCCAGGAAATCGCCCGTGAAAAGATAGATGAGGTCGAGATCGGAGGCATGGGTCATCACGCCACCACCGAAGCGGCCGAGCGCAAGAATGACGAGCTCTCCCATGGGAACGCGGCCATGCGCGGCTTCGAATTCGGCGACGGCCGCAGCGCCCAGCACCTGGAGCGCTGCTTCGGCGACGCGGCCATATCCCCTGCCCACCTCGATCGGATCGACGGCGCCGATCACGAGTTGCGCGCCGAGTTCGAACCGCTGCTCGCCGACCGCTATGCGGATCCGGTCGAGCAATTGCTGATAATCCTCTCCGCGTTCGCCGGCGCGCCAGGCGGCGACGAGATCGGCGACTGGCGGCGCCGGATCCAGCGCGCTTGCGTCGATAAGACCGTCGAGCAGGCTGGCGCGGCGTGACAAGGCGGCAGCCAAAGTCGGCGCATGGCTCAGGATCGCGGCGAGTTGCCCGATCAGCGCAGGCCGTGCCTCCAGGAGCCGAAAGAGGTTGATCGCGGTTGGCAGCCGCGTGACGAGATCGTCAAAGCGACTGAGCGCCGCATCGGGCGCCGGGGCACGACCCAATGCGGCGATCAACGCGGGCAAGACCGCGTCCAGGGCGACGCGCGCAGCTTCGCTGCGCGTTGTGCGCATCCTGCCCTCCCGCCAAGCCTCGATCCGCGTCCGCACCGCGTTCACGTCCGCGAAGCCACTGTCCATCAACACCTTGTCCAGCGTCGGCGCCTGCTCCTCAGGAGGGTCGAGATCGTCGTAAAGCCGCCCGACCGCCTCGGCCTGGGGTGCAAGCGAGGCGATCAGGGCGTCGCCGTGATCGAAGCCGGCAAGCCGCGCGACATTGTCGAGCGCGGCCGGATTCGCCGGCAGCCGGTGGGTCTGCTGATCGTCGACCATTTGCAGGCGGTGCTCGACGGTGCGCAGCGCGCGATAGGCCGCGGCAAGGGTTGCGGCTTCGTCGCGCGAGATCAGCCCTGCCTCGGCCAGCGCAGCAAGCGCATCGAGGGTCGCCGGTGCGCGCACCGAGGGCAGCCGGCCACCGTGGATCAGCTGGTGGATCTGCGCGAAAAATTCGACTTCGCGAATGCCGCCGCGTCCGCGTTTGACGTCATAGCCCGGCCCCAGCCTCTGCCCCTGGACATGATGGTCGCGGATGCGGCGCGACAGGGCGCGCATCTCATCCACCGCGCCATAATCGAGGGCGCGCCGCCAGACGAAGGGACGAATGTGATCGAGAAACCCCTGTCCCAGCCCCCTGTCACCCGCCGCCGCGCGGGCGCGAATGAACGCGGCCCGCTCCCAGGGCAGCGCGCTCGATTCATAATGGGTGACGGCCAGGTCGACCGGCACGGCGAGCGGAGTTGCCTCGGACGCCGGACGCAGCCGCAGGTCGACGCGCAGCACATAGCCGTCGGCGGTACGCTCTTGCAGCAGTTCGACCACGCGCCGCGCGATCCTGACTGCCGCCTCGACCGGCTCCTCTCGCGAGCGGTGCGGCAAGGTACGCGGATCGAAAATCAGGATAGGATCGATGTCAGAGGAATAATTGAGCTCGCGACTGCCCTGCTTGCCAAGCGCGATCCCCGCGAAGCCCGTCGCCCCCTCCCCGCCCCGTTCCGCGATTGCCGCGCGGATCGCGCGATCCAGCGCACGATCGGCGAAGTCGCTTAGCGCGCGCGTGACCGTTTCGAACGGCGCTCCGGCCAGATCCGCCAGCGCGACCGCGAGCGCCACGACCTGTCGTTCATGGCGCAGCGCGGGCGCGGCATCATCGTCATTGTGGGAGGCGATTTCCGCTTGGGCCAGCACCGCCGCCAGCCCCTCTTTTGCCAGCTGCTCGACGATATCGGGACGGCGCCGGAGGGCTCCGCGCAAAAAGGGCGAACAGGCCTCTGCCAGCGCCACGGCCCTATCCAGGACAAGAGGCTTTGCGGCCACACTCATGGCGTTGCTTGGAGCATGGCGGGCGAAAGGCCGCAACTCCCACGCTATTCCAACGTTCTATCAAACATGGCAAGCATCAGTCCGGAGCGCACGCCCCCCCGATGGGACCCACAACGGGGGCCCCAGACGGTGTCGACGCCGACGCCGCACGAAGGGGTTAGGCGCGCACTTCTTGGCAGCTTCGGTTCGATCCCGGCCATGCCCGAGGAGTTTGTCAAGCTGCTCGACCGCTTGCGCTAACGCTTCGGGCTCAAGCGTTCCGGCAGGCCGGACCGCGCCAAATCATTCTTCCCCGGTAGGCTCGTCCGGCGCTGGCGCGCGACCGCGGCTCAGTTCGTCCACCTCGCCCATGATGCTGTGCAAGGGGCTATGGCCGCTCGTCTCCTCCTCGCGCCGCGAGGGCAGTTTGCCACCGACCATGAGCTGTTCGAGCGCGACGCGGCCACGCGCGACACGGCTTTTGATCGTGCCGACCGCGCACCCGCAAATCTCGGCCGCCTCCTCATAGGCAAAGCCGCCCGCGCCAACCAGGATCAGCGCCTCGCGCTGGGGCTGGGGCAGATGAAGCAATGCGCGCTGAAGATCGCCCAGATCGACATGACGTTCCTGGCTGGCCGGCGCGGCAAGGATCTTGCTAGCGGTGATATCGTCCCATTCGCCCTTGAACCGGGCGCGACGCATCTGGCTCAGGAACAGGTTGCGCAGGATGATGAAGGTCCAGGCCCGCATGTTGGTGCCCGCCTGGAAACGCCGACGCGCCGCCCAGGCCTTGAGCAAAGTTTCCTGCACCAGATCGTCGGCGAGGTCGCGATTACCCGACAGCGAACGCCCGAAGGCGCGCAGGTGCGGGATGACGCGGGCGAGCTCGGTGCGGAACTCCTCGTCGGACAGCGAGACATGTTCGCTCGCTTCCCCGATC
>Ga0207647_10003829_pt1 | contig 11257 bp, 10 predicted proteins | sample KBSCornC2_FD_184295 | JGI IMG/M metagenome (GOLD analysis project Ga0207647, IMG submission 184295) | Corn rhizosphere microbial communities from Kellogg Biological Station, Michigan, USA - C2 (SPAdes) (version 2) | ecosystem: Host-associated > Plants > Roots > Rhizosphere ...
GGCCGGATTGACGTTGCACGGCGCAGCGCCGTACCGTCCAGACCGTCAGTCAACTCAACAGCCGCATGAACCCGTGCGGGAGAGTCCCAGGCCAGGTAGACGAACTCTGGACCCGGGCGCCGTAGGAGCAACTCTCCCCAAGAATCTCTCAGGCACCTTCACCGCACGGGCGAGGCATCTCTGGAGGACGTCGGGTCCAACAGAGCGGGGAGGACACCAAACGGTCAACGACGACCGGAAGGAACCTCCACACGATGGCGATCAGCGTCTTCGACCTGTTCAGTATCGGGATCGGCCCGTCGAGCTCCCACACCGTGGGACCGATGCGCGCCGCCCGGACCTTCGCGCTCGGCCTCGCCGACGACGGCCTGCTGGCCGCGACGGCGACCGTCGAGGCCCAGCTCTTCGGCTCGCTCGGCGCCACCGGGCACGGCCACGGCAGCAACAAGGCCGTCCTGCTCGGGCTCGAGGGGGACGACCCGGAGACCGTGGTCACGCACTCGGTCGACGCCCGCGTCGAGACGATCCACGAGCGCGGCCGGATCCTGCTGGCCGGCACTCACGAGATCGCGTTCGACGAGAACACCGACCTGCTGATGCACCGCCGCAAGGCCCTGCCGTACCACCCGAACGGGATGATCTTCGTGGCCCGCGACGCGGCCGGCGCGGTGCTGCGGGAGCGCACCTATTACTCGGTCGGCGGCGGGTTCGTCGTCGACGAGAACGCCGCCGCGGGGGACCGGATCGTACCGGACACCACCCCGCTGAAGTACCCGTTCACGACCGGTGCGGAGCTGCTCGACCGGTGCCGGGAATCGCAGTTGTCGATCAGCGAGGTGATGCTCGCGAACGAGCTCGCCTGGCGGACCGAGGATGAGATCCGCGACGGCCTGCTGCACATCTGGCAGGTGATGCAGGACTGCGTCCGCGAGGGTTGCGAGACCGAGGGCATCCTGCCCGGCGGGCTCAAGGTGCCGCGCCGGGCGCACGCGCTGCACAAGAAGCTCAGCCAGGACCCGTGGTCGGTCGACCCGCTCAAGGTGATGGACTGGGTGAACCTGTTCGCGCTCGCCGTCAACGAGCAGAACGCCTCCGGCGGCCGGATCGTCACCGCGCCGACCAACGGCGCCGCCGGCATCATCCCGGCTGTCCTGCACTACTACCGGCGCTTCGTGCCTGGGGCGACCGAGGACGGCGCGGTCCGGTTCCTGCTGACGGCCGGCGCGATCGGCGTGCTCTACAAGGAGAACGCGTCGATCTCCGGCGCCGAGGTCGGCTGCCAGGGCGAGGTCGGGTCCGCCTGCTCGATGGCCGCGGCCGGTCTCTGCGAGGTCCTCGGCGGCACGCCGCAGCAGGTCGAGAACGCGGCCGAGATCGCGATGGAGCACAACCTCGGCCTGACCTGCGACCCGGTCGGCGGGCTGGTGCAGATCCCGTGCATCGAGCGGAACGCGATGGCGTCGGTGAAGGCGATCAACGCGGCCCGGATGGCGATGCACGGCGACGGCGTCCACGTCGTCACCCTCGACAAGGTGATCAAGACGATGCGCGAGACCGGCGCCGACATGAAGATCAAGTACAAGGAGACCTCCCGCGGCGGCCTCGCCGTCAACGTCATCGAGTGCTGATCACCCCTTGATCACCCCCTTTGATCACCAGGGGATGGTTCCGTGCAGGCTCAGGTACTCCGCGGTCGGCCCGTCCTTGTCGATCATGGCGAGCCGGACGATGATGTCCGCGCCCTCCTCGACGGTCTGGTAGCCGGTGCGGCCGTTGAAGTCGGTCGCGGTGTAGCCCGGGTCGACGGTGTTGATCCGCAGGTTCGGCAGCTGCTTCGCATACTGCACCGTCAGCATGTTGAGCGCCGCCTTCGAGGCGCCGTACGCCGGGGCCGGCACCCACACCGGCACCGTGTCGATCGCGTCCGCCTGCACCGCGGCGGCGATCGAGCCGAGCCCGCTGGACACGTTCACGATCACCGGGTTGGCGCTGCGCTCGAGCAGCGGCAGGAACCGGTGGATCATCCGCACCGGCCCGTAGACGTTCAGGTCGAACACCTGATGGAACTCGTCGGCCGTCAGATCCCGGGCCTCCTTGAACGGACCGGGGATGCCGGCGTTGTTGATCAGTACGTCGAGCTCGCTGAGCTGTTCCGCGGCGGCGTCGACCGATTCGTCGCTGGTGACGTCCAGCGGGAGGTAGTGCGCGCCGAGTTCGTCCGCGGCCTGCTTGCCGCGCTGGGGATCCCGGGCGCCGACGTACACGGTGTGTCCGGCCTCGATCAGCCGGCGGGCCGTTTCGTATCCGAGGCCTCGGTTCGCCCCGGTGATGAGTGTCGTGGTCATGGCTCCACCCTCGCGTCGGCGCTCCGGAGCAGGTAGTACCCGCGATGTCCTAGGGAATGGCAGTACCAGGCTGATCAGCCGCCGGCCCGGGATACTGGAGGACATGGGCGAGCTCGGCAGGACGTTGCACGCGTGGCGTGATCGCGTGACGCCGTCGGAAGTCGGCCTGCCGTCCGGTGGGAAGCGCCGGGCGCCGGGGCTGCGGCGCGAGGAGCTGGCTCAGCTCGCCGGGTTGTCGGTCGACTACGTCGTGCGGCTGGAGCAGGGCCGGTCGGAGTCGCCGTCCGTCCAGGTGCTGACCGCGCTGGCCCGCGCGCTCCGGCTGTCCGATGCCGAGCGCAACCATCTGTTCGTGCTCGCGGGCGAGGTCGAGCCGTCGCCCGGGCGCATCTCGGCGTACATCCCGCCGGGGGTGCAGCGGATCGTCGACCAGTTGGAAGGCGCGCCGTTGTGCGTCTGCGACGCCGCCTGGACGATCATTACCTGGAACCCGCTGTTCGCGGCCATGATCGGCGACCCGTCGACGTGGCAAGGCCGGTGGCGGAACATCATCTACCTGCATTTCGCCGGCTCGGGCGACCGCGTCGTGCAGACCGCCGACCAGCAGCGGGACTTCCGGGTCGCAATGGTCACCGACCTGCGCGCCTCCCTCGCCCGCTACCCGCACGACCCGCAGCTCACTGCGCTGATCGAGGAGCTCCGGACCGGGTACGACGAGTTTGCGCAGCTGTGGGACCAGCCCGTCGTCGGTTTCCACCAGACCGAGCGCAAGACCATCCGGCATCCCGACGTCGGCACCTTCGACATCGACTGCGACGTGCTCGCCGTCCCGGGCAGTGACCTGCGCATCGTCGTCTACACGGCCGCGCCCAACAGCGAAGCCGCCGAGAAGCTCCGCCTGCTGTCGGTGATCGGGCTGCAGGCCCTTACCTGAGCAGCGCCGCCACCGCCGTCGGGTCCTCGACCTGCGCGTTGTGCCCGAGGCCGGGCAGCGTGACGACCTGGTCGTGCAGGGCGTGCAGTTCGGCGTCGCTGTTCATCGGGTCCCGCTCGCCGCGCGCGAGCACCACCTCGGCCTGACTCGCCGCGATCAGCGCGGGCATGTCCGGCGCGCCGACACCGAAGGTCCCGGGATCCAGGGCGAGACGCCAGCGGCCGTCGTCCTCCAGCAGGCCGTGGTCCACGACGGCGTCGGCAGGGTCCACGAGTCCTTGGAGGCCGGAGACCCTGAGGAATCGCGCGGCTGCCTCGTCGCGGCTCTCGAACCACGCGACCGGCTTCTGCGCCAGCGCGTTCGCCCGCGCGAGGTCGTCGGCCGTCCAGCTCACTTTCACTCCGAGCGCGACGACCCGGCTCACCGTGACGTCGTACCGGCCGCTCGCCAGCTCGAGTGCGATCACGCCGCCGAGCGAATGACCGAGCACGACGACGTCCCGGCGTACCGGAAGATCCGCGGCGATCGCCGCGGCCATGGTCGCGAAGGTGTACGACGGGAGCGCGGCCGCCGAGCCGTGGCCGGGGAGGTCGGGCGCGTACTCGGCATCCGGCCAGGCGTCCCAGACCCGGCCGTTGGCTCCCAGACCGTGCAGCAGCACCAGATTCATGAGAGCAGGTTGGCAGAGGAAGACGGCTGGTGTGGTGCAGATCGGCGCGTTGTCAGCTAACGCACCGCATTCCTACGAATGCGTAAGTGGTTCAGAATTACTAGACTATTGAGTTTCTCGGTGGAATTTCTTCCACCTACTGTTTGAAACTACTCGTCAACCGATACCCTCCGGGACTTGTGAATCCAATTTCTGCCACGGCTTCCCGCCGTCCGCCCTGGCAGAACCCGCGACGTCGCCGCCAGGTCGCAACCGGCGCCGGCCTGCTGCTGTTCTGCTACCTCGCGCTGGTTCTCGTCGCCCTGCTCGGCGGCCCGCGGATCGGTGCGGGCTTCCTGCCGTTGCCCGGCGGCGGACCCGAGCCGGCCGCGCCGATCGCCGGCCCGCAGCCGGGCGAGCCGACGCTGAACGTCGCTGTGCTCCCGCCCCACACCAGCACGACCCCGGCGGCCACGCCCGGCGTCACGCCGACCGCGGTGCCGACGCCGTTGCCGTGCGCAACCAAGACGGGCGAGGTCCAGGTGCCGGTCGGTCTCAGCACGCCGTATCCCACGCCCGCCGAGGGCACGCCGACGCCGCAGATCGTGCAGACCACCGAGCCGACCATCCCGGTCGCGACGAAACGGCCGCCGACAGTACCGACCGCGCCGCCGTCCACCGACCCGACCACGACGCCGACCAGCCGTCCGAGCACGTCGACGAGCCCGACGGCATCCCCGACCAGCACCACGCCGAGCACTCCGCCGTCGACACCTGACAACCCCGACCAGCCCTCCGGGGGCCTCGGCGGCATCCTCGGCCACCTGCTCGACAAGCTCGGCCTCTAGTAGGCCTCGACCTCGGTGGTGTCGGCGTTGCCGCCCGGCCGGGGCTGGAGATTGACCTGCCAGGCCTGGTTCTTGCCGAAGGTCTGGTCGAACTTCTTGAACGCGCAGTCCGCGAGGAACCTGCGGTGGTCGGCGTCCCAGTCCGTGCCGCTCTTGAAGTACAGGCGGTACGCGCCGGAGATCCGGTTCACGGTCGCCGACTGGGTCGCCCGGAGGTAGACCATCACCTGTGGACTACCGGGCGGCTGCCCGTCGCCGACGATCGAGATCGCCACGTCCTTCGACGTACCGTTGGTGATCTTGAGCCGGCCGATTCCGTTCGCACCGCGCCGTACGAGCACGTCGCCGTTGTCGGGCCGTGTCTGTTCCGGCGCCGGACCTGGATCAGGGAGCGTCTTGCCGAACGTCAGCCGGAGTCGCTGCAGCTGCGCGAGCGCGGTGCCGAGGTCGGTGCGCAGTTGTCGCTGCACCTTCTGCGAGGTGTACGCGGTGCCGCCGCAGCGTGCGTCCTCCTCGGTCTTCTGCGCCGAACTCGTCAGCCGCGTCGCCGCGACGCCGATGCGTTCCTGGAGCAGGGCGTGGGCGCCGGTCAGCCGCGACGTCACCGTCAGCGCGGCGAGCCGGACCCCGACCGTGTTGAGCGACACCGCGAGCGTGCTCATCGCCTCGCTCAAACCTTCGGCCGTCCGGACCCGGGTCAGCGCTCGCGCCGGACCGGCCAGCACCTGGTCGATGCGGGTCAGCTCGGCCTGGTAAGCCGCCGTATCCAACGGACCGGCGGTCGGTACCGATGACGCCGGCGCAGGCACGGCGCTGTTGGAAGCCGACGTGCCAGGGCTCGGCGCGGCCTCCGGCTTCCCGCCGCAGCCCGCAACCAGACACACCCCGATACCGAGCGCAAGCCAGCGCTTCATCCCCACCCCCAGGGTCTCCCCAACCCGTGAGCTGTCCAGGGTAAAGCATCAGTCCCGTGGTGCGGGACGGACGAACGGAAACGCCAGCGTGCTGCGGATGTTCTGGCCGGTCAGCATCATCATCACCCGGTCGACGCCGATGCCCAGACCGCCGGTCGGCGGCATCGCGTACTCCAGTGCCGACAGGAAATCCTCGTCCAGCGACATCGCCTCGGGATCGCCCGCGGCCGCCTTCAGGGACTGCTCGGTGAGGCGGCGCCGCTGCTCGACCGGGTCGACGAGTTCGGAGTACGCCGTCCCGATCTCGGCGCCGAACGCGACCAGGTCCCAGCGTTCGGCGAGGCGCGGATTCGTGCGGTGGTTACGGGTCAGCGGCGACGTCTCGAGCGGGAAGTCGGTGTAGAACGTCGGCAGTGTCGTGGCCGGCTCGACGAGTTCGTCGTACAGCTCGAGCACGAGCTCGCCGGCCGACATCTCGAAGGTCGTGTGCACGTTGTGCTCCGCACACAGCTCGCGGAGCCGTTCGACCGGCGTCTCCGAGTCGATCGCCGTACCCGCCGCCCGGCCGACCGCGTCGTGGACCGTGACGACCGGCCACTCCCCGGAGATGTCGATCTCCTCGCCGTCGCGGCGGACGACGGGCTTGCCGTACACCGCGGTGGCCGCCTCGATCAGCAGCTCGCGGGTGAGCTCGCGCATCACGTGGTAGTCGGCGTACGGCTGATAGGCCTCGACCGAAGTGAACTCCGGGTTGTGCGTCGCGTCCGCGCCCTCGTTGCGGAAGTTCCGGTTCAGCTCGAAGATCTTGCCCATGCCGCCGACACTCAGCCGCTTCAGGAACAGCTCCGGCGCGATCCGCAGGAACAGTTCGGTGTCGTAGGCGTTGATGTGCGTGACGAACGGCCGCGCGTTCGCGCCGCCGTGCACCGCCTGCAGCATCGGCGTCTCCACCTCGATGAACCCGCGATTCTCGAACCCGTTGCGCAGCGCGCGGACGGCGGCGCTGCGCTGCTGCATCATCCGCAGCGACTCCGGATTCATCACCAGGTCGAGATGCCGCTGCCGGACCCGCGCCTCGGGATCGGTGAACCCCTTCCGCTTGTCCGGCAACGGATGCAGGCACTTCGCCGCCATCACCCAGTCCGTCGCCGCGACCGACAGCTCACCGCGGCGGCTGGTCACGACCTCGCCGGTCACGCTCACGTGGTCGCCGATGTCGACGAGCCGCCGCCACCGGTCCAGCGGTACGTCGCCGCACGACGCGGCGGTGAGCATCACCTGCAGCTGGGTGAGCCCGTCCTGCAACTGGGCGAACGCGAGGCCGCCGTGGTTCCGCATCCGCAGCACGCGGCCGGTCACGGACGCGGTGTGGCCGGTGTGGTGGTCCGGCGGCAGGTTCGGGTACCGCTCCCGGACCTGCTCCAGGGTCTCCGTCCGCGGCACCTCGACCGGGTACGGGTCGATGCCCGCAGCAACGAGCTCGGCGAGCTTCGTCCGGCGGATCTGCTCCTGTTCGGTGAGCTTGCGGGTCGGCAGCGCCGGCCGCAGCAACTCCTCTTCCTGTTCGTGCACGGCGGTCGCGAACGCGCGGCCGTCCGCGGCCATGATCGCGTGCCGCTCGGCCGTCTCGACGCTGTCGACGCGGGTCCACGGCCGCGGCGCGGGCAGGAAGCCCTCCGCGGTACCGGCCGCGAACACGACCTGCGCGAGCGACGCACCGCGCGAGTAACACATCAGCCGCGGCGACCAGCGCGGCAGGTACTTCTCGTTCGACTGGTACAGGCTCTCCAGCTGCCAGAAGCGTGAACCGGCGGTCAGCAACGCGCTCGTGAGCCGCAGCACCGGCCCGGCGCCGACCCGCTCGGCATCGCTGAAGATCTCCCGGAACATCGCGAAATTCAGCGAGATCCGGTGCACGCCGAGGTCGACGCAGGCGTCGACCAGCGACGTCACCATGAACTCCATCAAGCCGTTCACGGACTCGGGATCGCGCCGCATCAGGTCCAGCGACACGCCCCGGACACCCCACGGAGCGAACGAGAGCAGCCCGCGGACGGCGCCTTCGGCGTCCCGTGCGATCACCATCACGCAGCGCGCGTCGGCCGGATCGCCGAGCCTGCCGAGCGCCATGGAGAACCCGCGCTCGGTCCGGGCCCCGCGCCACTGCTCCGCGAGCTGGACGTACTGCGTCAGGGCCTCGGGCGACAGGTCCCCGTGCCGCACGACCTCGGCGTGGTACCCGGCCCGCTGGACCCGCGTCACCGCCTGCCGCACCGGCCGCATCGTCCGGCCTTCGAGCGTGAAGTCCGCGACGTCGATGATCGCCTCGTCGCCCATCGACAATGCGCGCAGCCCGGCGTCGACGTACGCCTGGGCGGCCTCCTCGCTCGCTGACAGGACGGCCGGCGACCAGCCGTACCGGCGGGCCTCGGTCAGCCAGCTCTGGATCGCCGCGGGCCAGGCGACCGGGTCGCCCAGCGGATCCCCGCTGGCCAGGCTGACGCCGTTCACCACCCGGTAGGCGATCGCGGCGTCGTTGCCCGGTGCGAACACGACGGCCTTGTCGCGGCGCGTCGCGAAGTACCCGAGTGAGTCCCGCTCGCCGTGCAGCAGGAGCAGGCGCCGTACCTCGAGCTCCTCGGGCTGGGTCAGGTACCGGACGCGCTGGACCGAGCGGAGGAAGATCCAGAACGCGATCACCAGCGAGGCCGCCGAGATCGCGCCGACGGTCAGGCCGATCCAGCCGTGGCCCTCGTGACCGCCCATCTTGCTGCGGGACTGACCGAGCGCGGCGATCACGGCCCAGCCGATCTTCTGCCGCTGCCCGACGAGCGTGCGCGGGAAGAGCTGCGTGAGCGTGATGCTGACGGCGATCGAGATCAGCATGCCGAACACCAGCGCGCCGATCGCGAGCCGCCGGCTGCCGGGCGCGAGCCGGGCCGGGAAGGCGCCCCGGATCTTCCACAGCAGGACGACGATCGCGGCCACCACGATCGCCTGGACGATGCCCCATTCCAGATCCTGGACACTGGCCGGACCGAAGTCGCGCAGCAGCTCCGCGTCGGTCGGGTTGGCGAGGCGGACGCTGGTGAACGCGATCCCGGCGACCTGGGCGAGGAACCAGAGCGCCTCGAAGACCCACAGCACCCAGAGCAGTGCGGCTCGCTTCCCGCGCAGCAACGCGCTGCCGACCACCGCGAGGTAGACCGCGGAGAAGATCGTGTGCCCGGCCGGGATCCCGACGAAGTCGAACGCGAAGTCGACGTGCTTGACGAGCTTCGGGGCGGCGACGTGCAACGGGATGGCGATGAACGACCACACCGAGGCAAGCACGACGACGCGGCCCACCCAGACCGCGGCCCGGTGCTGCCACGCCGGGATCACTGCTGCTTGTTCCGACCGCACCAGCCGATCATCCCACTAGTTCGCTGTGACTTCGGTCGACCTAGCACTACCTCGACAGTACAGCTGACGCCACAGTCAATACTTAGGTTGACATGACACGGTGTAGCCATGGCCGCCCTTCCCTACCGCCTCATCCGCAACCTGATGCTCGCTGCCGGTGTGCTGTACTGCAGCCTGCTGCTGGAGGCGGCGGCCGGCTTTCCGCTCGACGTCCAGCACTCGTTCCTCAGTGAGCTGGGCGCGCGGGACCAGCCCACGAGTTTGTACGCACGGGTTATGGACTTGGCGACGGGCGTGTTGCTGCTGGTCGCCGTACTGCTGGCCAGACCGGCAGCGCGGTTCCGGTGGGAAGTGACCGGTCTGCTGACCAGTACGGCGGTCTTCGGCCTCGGCACACTGTTCGACTCGTTCTCGCCGATGGACTGCGCACCGTCCGCGAGTGCCGCGTGCCGCGCAGCTGAGGCGAATGGCCAGGTCGGGGTGGCGCTGGTCCTCCATGAGGTGACCTCGACACTCGCCGGCCTCGGCAGCATCGCCATGGGCGTCTTCGCGGTCCTGGTCCTCCGCCGGTCCGGCTGGGGCGGAGCCCGAGGCAAGGCGGTCGGCGTACTCGCTCTTGGGGTCGTAGTGACGCAGACCTGGCTCGGCCTGCAGACCGGCTACGACGTCGTCACCGGCAACGACCTGCACGCTCCAGGCATCCTCCAACGCGTAGCGGTACTGCTCGTCTGCGTAATGCTGGGGACATTGCTACCCGGTCTGAGGCACGCTTTACCTCGATGACCGTGACGTGGATCGTGGTGCCTGGCCTGGCTGAGACTCCGGAGGAGTTCGGTCGGGTGGTGGAGTTGTTGCCGGGGGAGGACGTTCGCGTCATCGATCCGTGGCGGACGCCGATCTCGTCCGACGTGGACGCGTTGCGCGCGGCCGCCGGCGTACAGGCTGACGCGGAGATCGGGTTGGTCGGGCACTCCATTGGTGGACTGGCCGTCCTGCGGTGGGCGCTGACGCGGCCGTACGAGGTGACCAGGTTGGTGCTGGTCGACACCAGTCTCACCTCGGAGACGGGGCTGCGCGCGTTCTACCCCGGGAAGCGCGGGGATCGGGCCGTGCGGGCGGCGGCGCGGTTCCTCGGGCGGGTCGGCGTACCGCGGTTGCTCGGTCCCGCCGTCCGGCGATTGATCGTGCGGCTCGGCAGCATGTCCAACCACGACCTGTTGTCAAAGGCAACAGCCAGGGCGAGGTACGGCGGGGAGAGTTCGTGGCTGCTGTTCTGGGACGAACTGGCCGGCAGCTGGGAGCTTGCCGCCGAGGTCGCCAAGCTGGTCGCTGATCCGGTGGACGCCATCGCACCCACAACCGTGCTGGTAGCAACCGGCGGCACCTCCCGCTTCACCGCCAAGCGCTGGCTGGCCGGCCAACAACGCCTGGCCGACCGCCTGGGCGGAACAGTAGAGGTCCTCCCCAACTCAGCCCACCTCGTCCACCTGGACCGCCCCGACGCCATCGCCACCGCGGTCTCCGGACGATCGACTCCAGGCTTGGGCTAAAGTCTCGGGCGCCTTGACTCGATGCCGCCAGGTGTCGGCAGGTAGGTCTCGACCGTGATTCGGTCGTCGTTCAGCGCACTCACTCGCTCGATCCATGCCTGGCTCTCGTCGTGCGGAACCTCGAGCACCACTCGGTTCTTCTCCGCGTCCCAGCCTCCGCCGAGGCCCGTGCGGGTGCCGGTCCGGCTGGAGTACGTCGTCAGGCCCGGCGCCCACTCCTCCACGGTGGCGAACAGCCGGATCGCCAGCTGCTCCAGTTCGGCCCGCGAATAGCGGACCGATTGGAACTCAACGGTGAAGCCTCTGGCCATCAAGCTCTGCGCTGTGGTCAGAACCGACGCTTTCACAACTTCGACGATTGACGATGTCTCGTCGAGAGCGCCGACCAGCCTGACGGTCACGCGCTTGCTGTTCGCGTCCCACTCCAGGCCGCCATCCGCCGCTGGGATCTTCGACAACAGGCTGGAGAGTACGTCGATCTCCGCTTCCACGTCTGCGGTGCCAGTGACGTCCAGTGGCTGGGGGCGGCGTGGTAGTGCCTTCCTGGCCATGTACTCAATTGCAGCATCTCCAGCCAACACTCGGCCGGGCGGGCGTCCTCCTGATCGGCTC
>Ga0207647_10003831_pt1 | contig 11256 bp, 10 predicted proteins | sample KBSCornC2_FD_184295 | JGI IMG/M metagenome (GOLD analysis project Ga0207647, IMG submission 184295) | Corn rhizosphere microbial communities from Kellogg Biological Station, Michigan, USA - C2 (SPAdes) (version 2) | ecosystem: Host-associated > Plants > Roots > Rhizosphere ...
TCTATGGGAGGTCGGGTGGGGGCGCGGGCCGGCGCCGCCACCGTTTCAGCCTTGCTGAAACGAACTCTAGAGTTCGATGATCCCGCGCCGCGCGGCGACCGTCACCGCATGGGTGCGATCGCTCACGTCCAGTTTGGCGAATATGTTCTTGAGATGCGCCTTCACCGTCTCTTCCGAGAGCGACATGGCGTGCCCGATCTCCTTGTTCGCTTTGCCTTCGGCGACGAGGCGCAGCACCGCGACTTCGCGCCCGCTCAGATCGTCGTCGGCCACGTGCATGGCGATCTCGGCGGCGACATCGCCATGCACATGGCGGCGGCCGCGATGCACATTGTGGATCGCATCAAGCATCTCGGTCCTGAGGCTGCTCTTGAGCAGATAGCCCGTCGCCCCGGCCTTGAGCGCGCGCACCGCCTGCACATCGCCGGCATAAGTGGTGAGAACCAGGATGCGCGCATCCGGGAAATCGGTACGGATCGCGGTGATCGCGTCGACGCCGTTCATCACCGGCATCTGCAGATCCATCAGCGTCACATCGGGCCGCAACTCGCGGTAGCGCGCGACTGCCTCGGCGCCGTCACGCGCCTCGCCGATCACGATCATGTCGGTGCGGTCCTCGAGGATCGAGATGACGCCTTCGCGCAGGATGGGGTGATCGTCGACGATCAGGATGCGGACGGGCGAGGCGCCCTTGTCAGGCGGCATGGCTCGGTTCCTTCTTCTTGCGGAGAAGCCAGGACAAAAACCGCCAGCGCCGGCCGGGCGCGTGGTCGGCAAAGGCGAGGCGGGCAGGCAGCGTCATGGTGATTGCGCAGCCCATGCCCGTGCGGCTGTCGATCGAGAGGCTGCACCCGATCCGCTCGGCGCGCTCGCGCATCCCGACAAGGCCGAAATGGCCGGGCTTGTGACCCTGCGCGACCACCTCGGACGGCATGCCCACCCCATCGTCACGGATCTCCACGCCGAGCTGGCGATTGCCGAAGCGGACGACGATCTCGACCGCGCTGGCGTTGGCATGGCGACAGACGTTGAACAGCGCCTCATCGACGATCCGCCCGAGTTCGACCGCGACGAGCGGATCGACCGGGCGCTGCCGGCCTTCGACCACGATGCGCACCCCGATCGCGGGATCGAAGCCGGCCGCCACAGCACGTTCCTTGAGCAGCTCGGGCAGGTCGCCCTTGTCGCTGGCACCGCGCAGGTCCTGCACGCGGTCGCGGCCCTCGGCGATGATGTCGTCGGCGCGAGCGAGCGCGGAGTCGAGCTGGCCGCGCGCCGGCCCTTCCGGCGGCATCTTGTTGGCGACCGATTGGAAGCGGAGCACCAGGCCTTGCACGCTTTGCAGCAGCGTATCGTGCAGCTCGCGGGCGATGCGCTCGCGTTCGCCCATCCGTTCCTCCAGCCGCGCCCGAATCCGGCCCGCGACCGTCGCCATGCGCAGCCGATAGGCCAGCCACAGCAGCGCCAGTACAATCGTGACGCACAAAGCGAGGAAGTATTTGGACTGGATGAAGGTGGGCGGAATGGTGAACTCGACCGTGGCGCCGGTCTCGTTCCACACGCCATTGTCGTTCGCCGCGATCAGCCGGAAGCGATAGGTGCCGGGAGCGAGGTTGGTGTAGAATGCCTGGCGCCGCGTGCCGGCTTCCACCCAATCACTGTCCTGACCCTCGATCCGATAACGGACCTGGATGGCGCGCGGGTTGGAGAAGCTCAGCACCGCGAAGTCGATCTCGATATTGGAGCGACCCGCGGGGAGCGTCACGTTGGTCGGGTCGCGATAGATCCGATCGGCGACGAGCGCGCCGACCGCGACCTTGGGCGGGGTCACGCTGCGCTTCACGTCCTTGGGGTCGAGCCACAGCGTGCCCGTCTGCGTGGCGATCCAGAGACGTCCGTCGCCACCCTGCACGATCGCGTTGCGACTGTGCGAATGGGGGCGGCTCCTGAGGCCATCGGCTGCGTCGAATACCTGCATGGGCGGTGCCCAGGTCGGTTCGGCAAAGGCGCGGTCGAGATCGGCCGAGCGCAAGCGCAGGATGCCTGCCGGGCTCGCGAGCCAGGTGTCCCCGGCAGGGGTGCGAACCGTGCCGTTGACCCCACTGAAGAACGGCAATCGCCGTGCCGCGACGGTGTGAAACCCCGTGCCGTCGAAGCGGGAGAGACCGAACTCCCCGGCGACGAGAAGAGCGCCGGGGATATCGCGGTTGAGCGAGATATCGTCGGGCGCATATCCGCCGAACGGAAGCCGAAAGGATTGCCGAGCTAGCCCATCGAGCCGGCTCAGCACGCGATCGCTCCAATGCACAACGATCCGGCCCCGATCGTCGGTCATCATCGAACGTGGCGCAAAGGGCAGACCGGGCGTGCCGGCGATCTGCTGCCAACGCCCCTGATGCAGGCGCGCCATACCCCCGTGCCACGCGGTCACCCAGAAGTCGCCCCGCCCGTCGAAGGCGCAATCATAGACGACATATCCGAGCGGAATGCGTGGGCCGGGGCGGATAGTGCCGTTCCGCCAGATCATGATCGGCTTGCCCGGGTTCGGACCGGGCGCGTTTGCGTTGTTCAGACCGATCCAGATTGCGCCGTCGGGCGCCTCGCACAAGGTACGCGGTTCGTTGCCCGGGCTCTGGAAGATCGGCTCCGGTCGCGCGTTTGGCCGTACGCGATAGACGGTCGCGGCCTCCCCGATATAGACGCTGCCGTCGGATGCGCGCAGCAACAGGTCGCCGTATGCGGCGGGCTGGGCAAGCCCGGGTTCGTAGCGCAGGGTCGCCGGCCAGAACCGGTCGAGCCCGTTCTGGGTGCCGGCCCAGACATTGCCTTCCGCGTCCTGGAAGATCCGGGTCGTGGCGTTTGACGACAAGCCGTCGCGGGCGGTAAATCGCTCCACTCGTGCAGTGGCCTCGGCCTTGGTCGCGGCGCCGCGGGGATCGGGCCGAGTGACGCGTTGCAGTCCGCCATAATAAGTGGCGATCCACAGATTTCCCTCGCGATCGAAGCGCGGCCACCCGCGAATCTCGCCGGCGTCGGTCGCATAGGGGTAGCGAAGGGGTGGGGGCGCACCCCGACCGCCCGGCCCGGTCAGCGGATAGCTGCCGTGCATGTCGCTGATCCAGACACGCTCCTGCGGATCCAGCGACAAGCGCCCCTGGGCACCGGCGTCGTGGTGGATGAACTCGAACCCGCTGGCGCCGGGGCGCACTCTTGCGACCTTGCCCGACAGGGCAAAGCTGACCCAGGCAGTCCCGTCCGTGGTGACGACCATGCTGAATGGATTGTCGAGCGGTGCGCCTGCTTTCGTGCCGAACGAAGCCCAGCGACCGGCCCGGTATCGCAGCAGGGGCAATCCTATCTTCTCTGTCAGCACCCAGATCGTGCCATCGACAGTCTCGTGCATCGCCAGCACGCGATCGGGCGACGGCGGTGCGTCGAGCAGCCGCAGCCGGCCGTCGCGATAGACGGCGAAGCGGCCGGTACGCTCGAAATTGGTCCAGACCTCGCCGTTGCGCCGGACGAGGATCGCCGAGGGCGCGCCCTGGGCGACAAGGTCCATGTCGGCGCTCACCGGCTCGAAGCGGATACCGTCGAAGCGGAAAAGCCCCGCCGCGGCGGCGATCCATAGATAGCCGCGCTGATCCTGCGCCAGCGCGAACACCGGGCGCGGCGCATCGCTCTCCTCGCTCCAGCGCTGGTGGGTGTAATGCGCCATCAGGCGGGGCGAACCCGCATCGGGCCTGGCCGCCGCCTTGGCGACCGGCTGCAGCAGCATCGCCGCAGCAAGAAAGACCCTGATCAGTTGCATTGTCGTTCCAGCAACTCCCTCGGGGATCCCTCCTGAGCCAAATCCGAAGCAACCCGGCCTTCGCCGTCAGGCGCCAGTGATGCTACCCCCGAATGGGGGAGTGGAAAATCCCCGGAGCGAAGGCTGGCTGGCATCCGCAAAGGGGCTATCGCCGGTAGGTGCCCAAATTGATCTTACGTTATCCGGACGGCCTTTTCGGCGTCGCGCTGTTGCTCCTGCGACTATCCTATGCCGCGATCGCGTTTCCGGCGCTCGCCCGTTTATGGCCCGCGCCGGCGATCACGGTGCCGATCGGGCTCGGGGCGGCAGCGATCGCGCTGGCGCTTGTATTGGGTTTCGGCGCGCGGGCGGCGGCATTGCTGCTCGCCATCGTGCTGGTGATCGGAATCGGCAGCGCGCGAGACGATCTCACCTGGTTCCTGGTCGGCTGCACGGGTGGTGCGGTAGCGCTGGTGCTGCTCGGTCCCGGCGCCTGGTCGATCGACGCGCATCTCTATGGTCGCCGCGTGATCCGGCTCGAGCCGCGGTCCCCGGAACGGGGAGGTCCGGGCTAACCGGGTTCGGGATTATGCCCGGTTGCCCGTCATGAGAGGTTCTCCTGTCTCCAGCCACGCCAGCCCGGAGGTCGCATGATGAACGAGGGACTGCAGATGAACCGGCCGGCCGACCAGGATCGACCGCTGGTGGTGATCGTCGATGACGATGCCGCCGTCCGCACGTCGATCGAGGAGCTGATGCTCTCGGTGGGGATCGATGCGGCCGGCTTCGGCTCGACGCGCGAACTGCTCGAGGCGAAGTTGCCCGAGCGGCCCGGTTGCCTGGTGCTCGACGTTCGCATGCCGGGATCGAGCGGGCTCGATCTGCAGCAGCACCTCGCCGCCGCGGGCAACGCCAAGCCGATCATCTTCCTGACCGGGCATGGCGATATCCCGATGAGCGTGCAGGCGATGAAGGCCGGCGCGATCGACTTTCTCACCAAGCCGGTGCGCGATCAGTCGCTGCTCGACGCGGTGGCACTCGGCATAGCGCGCGACCTCGCCCAGCGCGTCGGCGCGCAGGTCACGAAGCTGCACGCTGATCGCTACGGCACGCTTTCCCCGCGCGAACGACAGGTGCTTCGCCAGGTGGCGCAGGGCCGGCTCAACAAACAGATCGCCTTCGATCTCGGCATCAGCGAAGTCACGGTGAAACTCCACCGCAGCAGCGTGATGCGCAAGATGGTGGCCAATACGGTCGGCGAGCTGATCCGCGCCTGGGACCTGCTGCCCGAACACCTAAGGCACGAGGGGACCTAGACCATGGTATGGTACCGACGCGCTGAAAATTCGGCGACATCCGGAGGCGGGCGCGGCTTGCGCGTCGAGAAGGACCCTCCGCTTGTCCAGACTATCGGTGATCGCGATCGTGGATGACGATGAGGCCGTGCGCGACGCGCTGTTCGATCTGCTCCAGGTGGAGGGGCTGCTTGCGCGTACCTTCGAGGGAGCGGCACCCTTTCTCGAGGCATGTGGCGATTTCGACTGCGTGATCACCGATGTCCGCATGCCCGAGATCGACGGGATCGAGCTGCAGCGCCGGCTGCGCGCCGGCGGTTCGGCAATGCCGGTAATCTATGTGACCTCGTGTGACGAGGACGTGCTGCGCGCCCGCGCGCTCCAGGGCGGCGCGACCGGCTGGTTCACCAAGCCGGTTGATGACGAAGCGCTGCTCGATACCCTGAAGGCGGTTCTCCCGCGATGCTGACCGGTCCGGCCTTGGTGCAGGACGCGGCGGAGGCGGCCTGCTGGCGAGTTGACTTGTCGCAGGTCCGCGCGCTGATCGACACCGTCGCCGCCGGGGGCGAATGGGCGGATTGGGTCGCGGCGCTGCTCCACGGCGCGCGCATCGTCGACGCCAACACCCGCAGCCTTGACCTGGTCGGCGCCCCTTCGGCGCGCGAGATCATTCTCGGACAGCCGGTCGCCAATTTCTGCCCTCAGGAAAGCTGGAATATAGTCGCCGCGCTGATCGTCGCGGTGGTCACCGATCCGGCGCATGCCGCTCGCACGCAGGCGGTCAATTCCTTCATGCTGCGCGACTCCACGCTTACTGTGTGGGGCGCGCCGGGCGCGGCCGACACGGTGTGGGTGCAGGTGGATGGCGAGCTTGCCGACGACCGCTCTTTCTGGGCAGTACGCGCCAGCGAGCAGCGCTATCGCCGGCTGATCCACCATCTGCCCGGCGCGCTGCTCCAGGTCGACGCGCGACCGATGGGCGCTGTCTTCTACCAGCTGCGGGCGGAGGGCGTAACGGACATCGTCGCACATCTCGACGCGCGTCCCGGGCTGGTCGAACAGGCTTGCGCGATCGTGCGCGTGACCGACGCGAATGGCGGTGCTGCCCGGCTGATGGGGACGAGCGGAGTCGAGGAACTGATCGGCCCGGTTGCCTTCATCTTCGCCCGGGCGCCCGAGACCGCGCGCAACGTCGTCATCGCTCATTTCCAGGGGCACCGCAGCCATGTCGAGTTGATCAAGCTCGAGACCTTCGACGGCCGGCTGCTCGACGTCGAACTCACCGTCACCTTCCCGACGCCGCCGGAGCGGCTGGACGTGACTCTGCTCACCTTCGAGGATGTGACCGAGAGGCTGCGCACCGAGGCGCAGCTCCGCCAGCTCCAGGAGGAATATGCCCGCGCCGCGCGCATCTCCACATTGGGCGAGCTTGCCAGCTCGATCGCGCACGAGGTCAACCAGCCGCTCGCCGCAATCGCGATGAACGCCGAGACGAGCCTGCGTTGGCTGTCTCGCGACGATCCCAACCTCGCCAAGGTGGAGCAGCTCACGCGGCGCGTTGCCGACAGCGCCCGCCATGCCAGCGAGATCGTCCAGCGTATCCGCGGCATGGCCTCGCGCCATGTGCCGGAACAGGCGCCTCTCGACTTCAACGCCGTGGTCGAGGAGGCGCTGATGTTCGTTTGCCACGATGTCGAGACCAGGGCGATCCTGCTCTCGGTGCGGCTCGACATCGGCGTGCCGCCTGTGCTCGGCGACCGCGTCCAGCTCCAGCAGGTCGTGGTCAATCTGCTGGTCAACAGCCTCCAGGCCCTGACGGGCGTCGAGAAGGGCCGGATCGAGCTTGCCACCGGCCCGGATGGCGCGGGCGGCGTGCGGTTCTCGATCCGCGATACGGGGCCTGGCATCGCTGCCCAGGATCTCGATCGCGTGTTCGAGGGCTTCTTCACCACGAAGACGGAAGGGATGGGCATCGGCCTGGCGGTCTGCCAGTCGATCATCGCTGCGCATGGCGGGGCGATAGCGGCGGCGAACCATGAACAGGGCGGTGCCTGTTTCCATTTCTCGTTGCCCTCGATTCCCGCCTGAACGTCCGGCGGCGCTGGGGACACCGCCGGACGCTTCGCGCCTCAACTGCGCAGAAATGAGAGCAGATCGGCGTTGAACCGGTCCGCATGCGTGGCGGTCAGGCCGTGGGGCAGGCCGGGATAGAAGAGCGTCTGCGCTCCCTTTACCAGCTTGGCTGATTTGTAGGCAGAGTCCGCGATCGGCACGATCTGGTCGTCCTCGCCATGGACGATCAATGTAGGCACGTCGAACTTCTTCAGATCCTCGGTGAAGTCGGTCTCGCTGAATGCCTTGATGCAGTCATGGGCGTTCTTCAGGCCCGCCTGCATGCTGATCAGCCAGAACTCGTCGAGCAGGCTCTGCGGCACGTTCGCGCCCTCGCGATTGGCGCCATAGAAAGGGATCGCGAAGTCCTTGTAGAATTGCGAGCGGTTGGCGAGGATGTCGTGACGCAGGCCGTCGAACACCGCGATCGGCAGCCCCTCGGGATTGGCCTCGCTCTGCACCATTACCGGCGGTACCGCGCCGAGCAGCACCGCCTTCTTGACGCGCTTCGTACCGTGGCGGCCGATATAGCGCGCGACTTCGCCGCCGCCGGTCGAATGGCCGACCATGACGATGTCCTGCAGGTCGAGCGCGTCGAACAGTTCGGCCAGGTCGTCGGCATAGCCGTCCATATCGTTGCGGGCGCTGGTCTGCGCCGACTTGCCATGGCCACGGCGATCATGTGCGATGCAGCGATGGCCCTGCTCGGCGAGGAACTGCATCTGGATGCTCCAGGCGTCTGAGCTGAGCGGCCAGCCGTGCGAGAAGGTAACCACCGGGCCCGTGCCCCAATCCTTGTAGTACATCTCATGTCCATCGCTGGTGGTGAAGATCGGCACCGCGGGTCTCCTTGAATGGGCGTCTGGCGGCCCGCCATGGGACGCCTTTCAGCGCCGCACGCCTATGATCCTGCGCACTGGCGCACGATTGGACGCAGGGTGAGGCACCTCAAGGCCAGAGGAGGGGAAGCGCTCGCCTGGCGGCGCATCGCCTGCGCCGACCGCTTTGGCACTAACCAGAAACACGACAATAAGGCGCGTCCGACCTGCACCAAGGGCGAGGTTCGCCTGCCATATGGCGAGTGCCGCAAAGCTGTACGCATGATGGCCGCGGCGGCCCAACTGCGTGATCTTGCCGCCATTCCACATTGCCACGGAGGGCAACAGCATGAAGATCGTCGTTATCGGCGGAACCGGCCTGATCGGATCCAAGACTGTCGAGAAGCTCAAGCAGCACGGCCATGACGCGATCGCGGCTGCCCCCAATACAGGCGTCAATGCCGTCACCGGCGAGGGCCTGGCCGAGGCACTGGCAGGCACCGACGTCGTCGTCGACGTCGCCAACTCGCCGTCGTTCGAGGATCAGGCGGCGATGGATTTCTTCCAGGCGGCCGGCAAGAACCTCAAGGCGGCCGAGGTTACGGCCGGCGTCAAGCATCATGTCGCGCTTTCCGTGGTCGGCACCGAGCGCTTGCAGGACAGCGGCTATTTCCGCGCCAAGCTCGCCCAGGAAGGGATGATCAAGAGCTCACCGATCCCCTACACACTGATCCACGCCACCCAGTTCTTCGAGTTCGTCCGCTCGATCGCGGGATTCTCGATGCAGGGCGATGACGTGCATCTGCCGCCCGTTCTCTTCCAGCCGATGGCGGCGGAGGACGTGGCGAGCGCCATTGCCGAGGCGGCAATGGGCCAGCCCGCGAACGATACGATCGAGATCGCCGGACCGGACACCTTCACGCTGGACGAGCCGGTTCGTATGGCGCTCGCCCATGACGGCGACCCGCGCAAGGTGATCGCCGATCCCGATGCGCCCTATTTCGGCGTGAAGGTGAGCGAGCGGACGCTGGTTCCCGGACCGAACGCAAAGCTCGGCTCGACCAGGTTCGATTGGTGGCTGACCAACGTTCCGCCGCCGCGGCGATAGGTCGCCAATCGACCGCACCCGCGGATGCGGTCGAAGAGCCGGTGGCAGCAGCCGCCTGACCACCGGTGGATGCGAGGCACGCGTCCCCCTTCCGAGCGTGCCTCACATCCTTTTTGCAAAGGGCAGGACTCATGAAATTCCGACCCGTCCCCGGTGCGTACGGCGTGGAAGATGTCACGATCCTCGACGAAGCCGGTCGAGTGACGTCGGGCGGCCTCCATGACGGCTCAATGGTTGCTGCCGCCGGGCTGATCCACGATCTCGGGAATCTTATCCAGATCGCCTATTCGGCCATCAACATATTAGCTAGGGCGCCGGACATGCCCGCGCCGCGCTCGGGGCCGATCCTGCACCGCGCGAGAAGCTGCCTGGAACATGCCGGCGCACTCGTTCGACAGAATATCGAGGTTGTCCGCGACCGCGCGATTCCCGGCGAGCGTAGCGACGTCGCGACTTGCCTTTCGGACGTAGCGGCGCTGATCATCGCGATGGACGAGCCTGGCCTGATCCTCGAAACCGACATCGAGCCGGGGCTGCCCGATCTGCGCTGCGATCCGATCGGATTGCGCCGGGCGCTCCTGAACCTCGTGTTCAACGCGCGCGATGCCGTTGCCGGTGGTGGTTTCATCGTGATCGCCGCGCGATCGATACGGAGCGATCAGCAGTCGACCGCGGTCGAAATACGCGTCGTCGACAACGGCGTCGGCATGTCGGCAGCGACGATCGCACGCATCTTCGATCCGTTCTTCACCACCAAGGCTGACGGGCTCGGGGGCATTGGCTTGCCGATGGTCGAACGCTTCGTCCGCGACGCTGGCGGCGAGATCACCATCGATAGTGAACCGGGCCTTGGCACCACCATGGCCTTGCGGTTGCCGGCAGCCGGCGCCGGCGGGACCAGCTCAGTCATTCGGACCCAACCCACTTCAGAGGAACGAGACCAATGAAACTCTATTATTCCCCCGGAGCATGCAGCCTTTCGGTGCGCATTTCGCTCCATGAAGCGGGGCTTCCCGCCGAATTCGAACGGGTCGATCTCAACTCGAAGATCACCGAGAGCGGCTACGATTATTCGGCGATCAATCCCAAGGGCTATGTGCCCATGCTCGTGCTCGACGACGGCAACGCGGTGACCGAGAACGTAGCGATCCTGGCGCTGCTCGCCGATCGCGATCCCGAGCTCACGCCGGGCGGGCCGCTCGGTCGCACTCGCCTGGTCGAAATCCTTTCCTGGCTGTCGACCGAATTGCATGCTGCGTTCAAACCCTATTACCACGACGCGAACGATGCGGCGAAAGCGGCTGCCGGCGAGGTGGTCGCGCAGCGGCTCGATCTTGTCGAAAACCAGATCAACGAACTCTATCTGTTCGGACCGCGCTTTACGGTGGCGGACGCCTATCTGTTCGTCATGCTGCGCTGGGCCAAGGCGTTCGGCGTGCGGATATCGCCCGAAATGCACGGCTATTTCGAACGCGTGGCGGAGCGGGAGACAGTTCGCCGGGCGCTTGCCGAAGAAAGCCTCAGATTATGAAGATCGTCGTGATCGGCGGTGACGGCCGCATCGGCTCGAGACTGGTCAGGAATTTGCGCCGGCGGAACTATTGGGTCCTTCCGGCCTCTCCGACCGCTGGCGTCGATACGGTTACCGGCACGGGATTGGCGGACGCCCTGACCGGCGCGGACACGGTGGTCGATGTTTCGAACGTGCCCTCGCTGGAGGGCGACAATGCGCTGCAATTCTTCGAGACCTCGACCCGTAATCTCCTGCAAGCCGGCCGAGAAGCGGGCGTCCGGCACCATATCGCGCTCTCGATTGTCGGCGTCGATCGCCTGGCGGATAGCGATTATTTCCGCGCGAAGAAAACCCAGGAAGACCTGATCGAGGCGTCGGGGATTCCCTTCACCATTGTCCGCTCGACGCAGTTCTTCGAGTTCATCAGCGCCGTGGTGCAGGCCGGCACCGACAGTGAGATCGCGATATCTCCTGCGTTGGTGCAGCCGATTGCCGGTGACGACGTCGCCGATGCCCTTGCCGAGGTGGTAATGGGCATTGCGCTCAACGCCACGGTGGAGGTCGCTGGGCCCGAGTTGCTGCGTCTTGATGAAGTCGCGACTGACATCGCCACGGCTCATGAA
>Ga0207647_10003836_pt1 | contig 11245 bp, 13 predicted proteins | sample KBSCornC2_FD_184295 | JGI IMG/M metagenome (GOLD analysis project Ga0207647, IMG submission 184295) | Corn rhizosphere microbial communities from Kellogg Biological Station, Michigan, USA - C2 (SPAdes) (version 2) | ecosystem: Host-associated > Plants > Roots > Rhizosphere ...
AGGCTGACCACGGCTTGCGTCGTGGCAAGGTTACCCGCCGACATCAGCACGATGACGCGCTCTCCCGGCTGTTCCCAGACATGCATCTTCTTGAAGGTCGAGATCGAATCCATGCCGGCATTGGTGCGCGTGTCCGACATGAACACGAGGCCGCGATCGATCTTGAGGCCGACACAATAGGTCATGGCATCTCTTCTGGCACAGAATCTTGCGGAGATTACTGCTCTACCGTGACGGTGACGGCAAGCTTCTCTTGCGCCTGTCCCAGCAGTATTCCCGACACCGGCGAGGCATCGCGATAGTCGCGCCCCGTCGCCACCCGCACATAGCGTTCGTCGGGAGAGATACCGTTCGCCGGGTCGAAGGCAACCCAGCCGAGCCCCACGACATAGGCCTCGGCCCAGGCATGGCTTGCCGCCTGCTCGACGGCCGCATCCATCATCAGATAGCCGCTGACATAGCGGGCGGGAAAGCCGAGGGCGACGGACGCGGCGATGAAGATGTGGCTGTGGTCCTGGCATACGCCGGATTTCAACGCCAGGGCTTCCTCCGCCGGCGTCACGACGCTGGTCGTGCCTGGCTTGTAGGCGACGCGTTCGCTGATAGCGCCCATCAGCCGGTGCAGCCGCTCGATGTCGGTGCCCTGTCCGACCGCGCCGGCCAATTCGCGTATGCCCTCGCCGGCAGTGGTGAGCTGCGTCTGCTGTGCGAACAGCCAGAGCGGCGCAAAGCCCTGATGCGGACCCGCCACGCCCGCCGTATCATGCGTGGTCACGTCTCCGGCGGCCTCGACGGTGATCGAGTTCTGGCCGCTCTCGGCGCTCACCAGCCGCGTCTCGTTGCCGAAATGGTCGGTGAAGCGCACCTCCTCGCGGGCGCCTTCGACCTTGATCGCCCACGAGCCGACGGTCTGCGTACGCCCGCTCAACGGCAGCAGGCGCAGCCGCTGCAGCAGATACTGCACCGGCTGATCGTAATGGTACTCGGTGCGATGGGTGATCTTGAGCCGCATAGCGCTCGCCCTCGGCTGTGCTCAATTGAACCGGTAATCCTGGGCGATCTCGTCGCCCAGCCTGGTGTTGTCGCGAATGAACTCGGCCAGGAACTCATGCAGGCCGTGATCGAATATGTCCTTGATCGAACCCCTTTTGAGCAGCGCCTGGATCTTCTCGGCCGTGGCATGGCAGGCATGACGCTCGCCGTAATCGTCGGCGAGGAATTTCAGGTGCTCGCCGAGGAAGCGGTAGCAGAAGGTCAGCGAGCGCGGCATGCGCACGTTGAGGATCAGATAGTCGGCGATATTCGTCGGCTTGTAGTCGGCTTCATAAACCCAGCGATAGGAGCGATGCGCCGACACCGAGCGCAGGATGGACTCCCACTGGTAGTTGTCCAGCGTCGAGCCGACCCAGGACAGCGAAGGCAAGAGCACATAATATTTCACGTCGAGGATGCGCGCCGTGTTGTCGGCGCGCTCGACATAGGTGCCCAACTGCGAGAAATCGAAAATCTCGTTGCGCAGCATGGTGCCGTAGAACGAACCGCGGATCAGCGCCGTCTCGCGCTTGATGGCGTCAAGCACCGTCGGCAGGTCGCGTTCGTCGATCGGCCTCGCCAGCATGCGCTTCAGCGACATCCAGGCTTCGTTGATGCTTTCCCAGGTCTCGCGCGTCAGCGCCGTGCGCACCATGCGCGCATTGTTGCGCGCCGTCTCGATCGACGACATCGTGCTCGACGGGTTCGAGGTGTCGCGCAGCAGGAAGTCGGAGACGTTTGCGGAGGTGTAGTCTTGGTACTTCTGGCTGAAGGCGATGTCCGAGCCGGCGCTGAGCAGCACCGAGTTCCATTCCTCCGAAGCGCTCTGCGTGCGCGTCAGCGCCATGCGCAATCCCGCATCGACCAGGCGCGCCATGTTTTCGGCCCGCTCGATATAGCGGTTCATCCAGTAGAGACCGTTTGCGGTGCGGCCCAAAAGCATTTCAGCTTGCTCCGGTGTCGAGCGAGTAGCGAATAGCGAGTAGCGAATAGGGGAGAAAGGACTTCATGACTTTTGTTGCAGGCTCCTGATCATCGAACGCAGCATTTTCCCGATCTCGTCAGTTTGGCCAAGCAAGGTGGCGACCTCCACTTCGACCATCAATCCTACCTCCCCACACAGGATGAGATGTGTTTCCAACTCTTTCAGAGAGCCCTGCGCCGTGCGAAGAAATTGAATAAAGACTCCCGTACTTTCCCTTCCGTGCCCTTCTGCGACATTCGCAGCGATGGAAGCTGCCGAGCGTCGTATCTGCGAGGTCATCCCGTACGCTTCGCTGTTTGGAAAACCTTTCGTAGCCGAGTAGCAGTTCACCGCCAACTTTAAGGCCGCCTTCCAAACGATCAGATCTCTGTAGGAATTAATTGCCGTTGTATTCCCCTCTTTTCCCTACTCGCTATTCGCTATTCGCTACTCGCTCTTTCAATCATCCAACACCCAAGTGTCCTTCGTGCCGCCACCCTGTGATGAGTTCACAACCAGCGAACCTTCCTTAAGGGCAACGCGCGTGAGGCCGCCCGGGACAATCTGGATGCGATCGGAGACCAGCACATAAGGCCGAAGGTCGACATGGCGTGGCGACAGGCCCTTCTCGGTCAGGATCGGGCAGGTCGACAGCGCCAGCGTCGGCTGGGCGATGTAGTTCGAGGGTTTTGTCTGCAGCTTCTTGGCGAAATCCTGGCATTCCTTCTTGGTCGCAGCCGGGCCGACCAGCATGCCGTAACCGCCGGAGCCGTGCACTTCCTTGATGACGAGCTCGTGGATGTGCTCGAGCACATATTTGAGGCTGTCCGGCTCCGAGCAGCGCCAGGTCGGGATATTGCCGAGGATCGCCTTGCGGCCGGTGTAGAACTCGACGATCTCCGGCATATAGGAATAGATCGCCTTGTCGTCGGCGATGCCGGTGCCGGGCGCGTTGGCGATGGTGATGTTGCCGGCGCGGTAGACATCCATGATGCCCGGCACGCCGAGCGCCGAGTCCGGCCGGAAGGTCAGCGGATCGAGGAAGTTGTCGTCGACGCGCCGGTAGAGCACGTCGATCTGCTTATAGCCTTCCGTGGTGCGCATCGCGACGTGGCCGTCGACGACGCGCAGGTCCTGCCCTTCGACGAGCTGCACGCCCATCTGGTCGGCAAGGAAGGCATGCTCGAAATAGGCCGAGTTGTACGAACCCGGCGTCAGCACCGCGATGGTCGGCGCGCCCTTGCTGCTTTGCGGCCGCACCGCGGCGAGCGACTGGCGCAGGAGTTGCGGGTAGTTCTCGACCGGCCGCACCTTGATCTTCTGGAACAGCTCCGGAAAGAGCTGCATCATCGTCTCCCGGTTCTCCAGCATGTAGGAGACGCCCGACGGCGTGCGGGCATTGTCCTCCAGCACGTAGAACTCGTTCTCCGAGATGCGCACGATATCGACGCCGATAATATGGGTGTAGACGCCGGCCGGAGGCCTGACCCCGATCATCTCGGGCAGGAAGGCCTCGTTCTTCGCGACAAGCTCCCTCGGCACGCGCCCGGCGCGCAGGATCTCCTGGCGGTGGTAGATGTCGTCGAGAAAGGCGTTCAGCGCCTGCACGCGCTGCTCGATACCTTGCGTCAGCCGGCGCCATTCCTGGCCGGAGAGGATGCGCGGTACGATGTCGAAGGGGATCAGCCGCTCGGAAGCTTCCTGCTCGCCATAGACGGCGAAGGTGATGCCGGTCTTGCGGAAGACGCGCTCGGCGTCCTCCATTTTCTGGGTAAGCCTGGCTGGGTCCTGCTCCTTCAGCCAGCGATCGTAAGCCTCATAAGGTCTTCTCAATCCGGAGACTTCCGGAAGCATTTCGTCGAACGCTGCCAATCGCATACTCCCCTGTGAGACCATTTCACTGGCCTCGCCGGAGAAAATCAAGCGCAATCGGTGATTTAAGAGCCGATGGTGGCCGCTCTATGCGAATTGCCTAAATTTAAGGCATGAGCGGCAAGGCCAGGTCAGTCGCTGCTTTCCGGCGGGGCATCGCCAGGGCCGTCAGAATGCGCGGAAGGTCACGATCGTGAAGGTGTCCTTGATTCCTGGCAGAATCTGCACCCGCTCGTTGACGAAGTGGCCGACATCTTCCTCGTCGTCGACATAGAATTTGGCGAGCAGGTCGTAATTGCCGGCGGTCGAGTAGATTTCCGAAGCGATCTCGGCATCGGCCAGCGCGCTGGCGACCTCATAGGCCTTGCCCAGGTCGCACTTTATCTGCACGAAAAATGCCTTCATTGCCGGTCCTGCCAGTCCAGAGCAATTCCAGGAAAAGTGCGAAACGGTTTTCCGTCCGGAATTGCGTCAAAACAAGAGATGGGGCGGTTCGCCGTCTCCACGAAACGGTGAAACGCCTGAGTGAACAAGCGGCCCTTGTGGCAGACTGCCGCCCGGCTTTCAAGCATCAGGCGGCGCGCGCCGTGGCGACGGCTTGCCGCAATTCGGCAGCAGGCATGCCTCGCCGGTAGAGCTTGCCGCCGATGACGAGCGCCGACGAGCCCCTCAATCCGAGAGCGCTGGCCTGAGCCTGGGTGCGGGCAAGAAGGGCGTCGAGCCGCGCGCTCTGGCGTCGAAACGGCGAAATCTTGGCGAATGGATGAAACCGCCGGGCATCGAAGCGCGTATGTTAGATTGCATTCGCCAAGCGAATTCCGGGGAGGCAGGCCATGCGCCGCGCATTGTTCGCACTAGCTCTTGTTCCGATGTTGATAGCCTCGCTTGCCTTCGCAGGCGATGCCGAGATCAAGGCCGCGCAGACGGTCATCGACGGCCAGTTGAAGGCCTTCATCGCCGATGACGGCGCCACCGCCTACAGTTTCGCCGCGCCGAACGTGAAGCAGATCTTTCCGACCGTCGACACTTTCATGAACATGGTGACGAACGGCTACGCGCCGGTCCGCAAGCCCCAATCCTATTCCTTCGGCAAGGTCGAGCAGACCGGGCCCGGTTCGATCGTCCAGCAGGTGCTGATCGTCGGACCCGACGGCAAGGATTATGAGGCGGTCTATACGCTCCAGCAGCAAGCGGACGGCAGTTTCAAGATCACCGGCTGCAGCCTGCGCGCCTCGACTTCGGTCAGCACCTGAGTCCGCCCGGCGTGACCGCTCAATCTCGGCGGCTATATAGTGTCCAGCCCAAACCTGAGAGGCCCCAGAAGGTCGAGGCTCCGGCTCGTTCGTAGGCAAGCGCGCAATCGAAGGCCACGCGCTCCGGCTGTTTTTGGGTATCACCTTCGAGTATCAGCCAGTCCGCGCGTCCGGCACAAATCCTGTCCTGGGTGACGAGGGATGCCTGGCGGCCCATGCGCGCGGCGAAATAATCGACCACCATGCCGGTGCGGAAATCAGCGTTGGTTGCATATGTGGCGGCGCCGCTCTTTGTCATCTCGTCCACCATGTCGGAATAGGAACCACGCCCATACTCATAGAAGCGGGCCAGCAACGCGATGCTGCCGCCCGCCACAAGCACGAGCATCCCGGCGGCACAAAGCCTTCTCGTACCGCCGGCATCGAAGCCGCGCCCGACCATGTCTCCAGCCCAAAGCAGCAACAAGGTTCCGCTGACGATGAAATAGCGCGGGAATTCAACATTCGGCAGATGTGCCACCGCCATCAAGGCGGGCAGTCCGACGATGCCGATGGCATAGAGGCTGGCCCGGCGCTCGCGCGAGACGCCTGCATATGCCAAAACCAGGACGCAAACGACCACGATGCATGTCCAGTCGCCGATCCAGTCCGGCAGGCCGAAAAGATAACGGATCATTCTGCCATAGCCGGCGGCGAAGTTCTCAAGCGAGAACGGCGAAAACCCGCCAACGTTGAAGCTGAACAACCGAGCGCCCACGAGTATTGCCGCGCCAAGCGGAAGCACGGCAAGGAAAGCAGGTAGGAAGGCCTGGACAACCTCCTTGTTGACGACAATCAGACTGCGGCTGCGCCGCCAGCTTAGCCACGCCGTCCAGGCCGCGAGCATCACTACCGTTTCGGTCATCGTCAGATGGGAAAGGAAGCCAAGCAGGATTGCGACGGCAAAGGCGACGCCGTACGGACCCCGCTTGTCGAACCAACGCTCCAGAAGAGCCACGGCAACCAGTGTGAACAGCACCAGGCCGGCATAGCCACGCGCCTCCGAGCCGTAGTGAACCATCGGATAGCTCACTGCGAACAGCAGCGCCGACGCAATCATGGCCCAGCGTCCGCGCGATATCGCCGCGGCTGCAATGACGGTACACACACCGAGCATTATCGACAGGCCGCGCTGGATCAGCGGCGCGGCATCGGGGCCGACGACATACTGATATATCGAGTTGAGGAAGTGATTGTTGTCGTGGTTTACACGCCAGAATATCTGGTCGATCGACGTCAGGGGCCTCAGCAGCGTGACGCTCCAGATCTCGTCGTGCCAGAGCTCCCCGCGCGCGCCGAGCACACGCAAGGTCAGGCCGGCAAGCACGGCCCCTGAAATTACAAGTAATAGACTGTAGCTCCATTGCCGGGTCGCCGCCGATCCTGGCCGGTCAACATTAGCGCCCGCTACATTATGATCAACGATCGACGCGTCTATTTTTACCAAAGTCGTGCCGCCCTTTGCCTCGATATGGCAAGGGATACTTACTCTTCATCTGATTTATGAAACGTTTTCTGACGGCTTCAGTGATCAAAGGGCCGGGATATCGCCCCGCGCCCAGCCTTCGGTGATCTCGGCGGCGCGCGCTTCAAAAGCCTGCGCTTTGATGGCCGCCCGGACGTCCTGCATCAGCCTCTGGTAGTAGGACAGGTTGTTCCAGGTGAGCAGCATGGCGCCGAGCGCTTCCTGCGAGCGCACGAGGTGATGCAGGTAGGCGCGCGAATAATCGCGCGCGGCCGGGCAGTCGCTTTCCTCGTCGAGTGGCCTTGGATCGTCGGCGTGGCGGGCATTCCTGAGATTGACCTTGCCGCGGCGCGTATAGGCGAGGCCATGGCGGCCGGCGCGGGTCGGCATCACGCAGTCGAACATGTCGATGCCGCGCGCCACCGATTTCAGGATATCGTCCGGCGTGCCGACGCCCATCAGGTAGCGCGGTCTGTCGGCCGGCAGCTCCGGGCAGGTGATGTCGAGCATCTCCAGCATCACCGGCTGCGGCTCGCCGACCGCCAGCCCGCCGACGGCATAGCCTTTGAGGTCCATCGCCTTCAGCGCCTGGGCGGAGCGCACGCGCAAGGCCGCGCTGTCGCCGCCCTGGACGATGCCGAACATCGCCTTGCCCGGCTGGTCGCCGAACGCCGCCTTGCAGCGCTCGGCCCAGCGCAGCGACAATTCCATGGCGCGCTCGATCTCCTCGGGCTTGGCCGGAAGTGCCGTGCATTCGTCGAGCTGCATCTGGATGTCGGAATCGAGCAGCCCCTGGATCTCGATCGACCGCTCCGGCGACATTTCGTAAGGCGCGCCGTCGATATGCGAGCGGAAGGTGACGCCCTGCTCGGTCAGCTTCCTCAGCTTCGACAGCGACATGACCTGAAAACCGCCGCTGTCGGTCAGGATCGGATATGGCCAGCGGGCGAACTCGTGCAGGCCGCCAAGCCTGGCCACGCGCTCGGCGCCGGGCCGCAGCATCAGATGGTAGGTGTTGCCGAGGATGATGTCGGCGCCGACGCCGCGCACCTGGTCCATATACATGGCTTTGACCGTGCCGCCGGTGCCGACCGGCATGAAGGCCGGCGTGCGGATCTCGCCGCGCGGCATCGAGACAAGGCCGCGCCTGGCCTTGCCGTCGGTGGCAAGCACCTTGAAGGAAAAAGTCTCAGCCATTGAAGTCCTTGTCGTGCACCGCTGCGCCCGGCGCCTGCTCGTCGAGCGACTGCCGGTAGCGGATGCAGCCGCGCATGAATTTCGGCCAGGGCGGCACGGCGATCGACGGCTCGGTCTTTTCCGGCAGCAGGTCCCAGAGATCGGGGTGATGCCAGCACAGATCATGCCCGGTCGCGTCGCGATGCGCGCGGATGCCGGCGCGCAGCTTCTTCACCTCCGCGATCAGCATATCGCGGTCCATGTCGTCGAGATCATCGTCCATCGCTCTTCTCCGCCCGGTAAAGCAGGCTGGCGTCGCCATAGGAGTAGAATCTGTAGCGGTTATCGATGGCATGCGCATAGGCCGAACGCATCGTTTCCAGCCCGCTGAAGGCCGAGACCAGCATGAACAGCGTCGAGCGCGGCAGATGGAAATTGGTCATCAGCATGTCGGCCGTGCGGAAGCGATAGCCGGGCGTGATGAAGATGTCGGTGGGTCCGGACCAGGGCTCGATCCTGCCGTCGTCGCACGCAGCACTTTCCAAGAGCCGCAGCGATGTCGTGCCGACGCAGATGATGCGCCCTCCCCGTGCCTTGGCCGCGTTGAGCGCCGCCGCCGTCTCCGCGCTCACCGAGCCGGTCTCGGCATGCATCTTGTGGTCGGCCGTATCGTCGACCTTCACCGGCAAGAAAGTGCCGGCGCCGACATGCAGCGTGACGAAGCGGCGCTCGACACCCTTGGCGTCGAGCGCCGCAAACAGCTCCGGCGTGAAATGCAGGCCGGCGGTGGGGGCCGCGACGGCGCCCTCTTCCCTGGCGTAGATGGTCTGGTAGTCGGCGCGGTCGCGCTCGTCGTCGTCGCGCTTCGAGGCGATATAGGGCGGCAGCGGAATGTGGCCGACGGCGTGCAGCGCCTCGTCGAGGAACGGCCCGGAGAGGTCGAAACCGAGCAGCGCCTCGCCCGCCTCGCCCTTCTCGATCACCGTCGCGTCGAGCTGGCCGAGGAAGCAGGAATTGCCGTCATGGCCGAAATGGATGCGGTCGCCGGCGGCGATGCGCTTGCCCGGCCGCATGAAGGCCTGCCAACGGTCCGGAGCCACGCGCATATGCAGTGTCGCCTCAACCTGCGCCACCGCCTCGCCGCGCTTGCGCATACCCTTCAGCTGCGCCGGGATGACCTTGGTGTCGTTGAACACCAGGACGTCGCCCTCGCGCAGCAGCGACGGCAATTCGCTGACGGTGCGGTCCTCCAGCGCTTCGCCCGGTTTGACGACCAGCAGCCTGGCGCTGTCGCGCGGTTCCGCCGGGCGAAGCGCGATGCGCTCCTCCGGCAGGTCGAAGTCGAACAGGTCGACGCGCATTAGAAAAGCCGGATGAGCAGCGCCCCGGCAAGCAGAAGCACGGCGCCGGCGACACGGCCAAGCGAGATTTCGCGCACCGCCACGCCAAGGAAGCCGGCGCGGTCGATCAGCATTCCGGCGATCAGCTGGCCGGCGACCAGGAAGGCCATGAGCGCCGCCGCGCCGATGCGTGGCGTCAGGATCGTCGACAGCGTCACATAGAAACCGCCGAGCATACCGCCGGCGACGAACAGCCAGGGCGCCGGCGCCTTCCAGTCAAGCTCGATGCCCTGCAGCCTCACCACCGAGATGGAGATGATGCCGAGCACGATGGCGCCGGACAGGAAGGAGAACGCGGCGGCGGCCACGGGAAGGCCGAGGCCCTTCGCCAATTGCGAATTGATCGGCGCCTGGATGGCGATGAAGGCGCCGGACAGGATGCCGAGCAGGGACCAGACAGCGCCCATCATCGTCCCGCCTTTACTTGACGTCTGCCGAGACTTTCAGCGACACGATCTTGTCGGGATCCTGCACCGGCTCTCCGCGCTTGATCTTGTCGACATTCTCCATGCCTTCGATGACCTGGCCCCAGACCGTGTACTGGCGGTTGAGGAAGGCGGCTTCGTCGAAGCAGATGAAGAACTGCGAATTCGCCGAGTTCGGGTTCTGTGCCCGAGCCATCGAGCAAGCGCCGCGACCATGATTGGCATTGGAGAACTCGGCCTTGAGGTCCGGCTTGTCGGAGCCGCCCATGCCAGCGCGGGATGGCGCATAGGTGGGCTTGCTCGAATTGCCGAACTTGACGTCGCCGGTCTGCGCCATGAAGCCGTCGATGACGCGGTGGAACACCACGCCGTCATAGGCGCCTTCGCGCGCCAGCTCCTTGATGCGGGCGACGTGGCCGGGCGCCAATTCGGGATACATTTCGATGACGACCTGGCCCTTGGTCGTTTCCATGATGAGCGCGTTCTCGCGGTCCTTGATCTCAGCCATGTCAGAAAATCCTTTTGAAAATCGAGGGGTTATTTGCCGTCGGCGGCGATGCGAACCTTGATCATGCGGTCGGGGTCGGTGACCGTGCCGTTGTCGGCCTCGTCGCCCTTCTTGATCTTGTCGACGAGATCCATGCCGCCGACGACTTTGCCGACGATGGTGTACTGGCCGTCGAGGTTCGGCGCCGGCGCGAACATGATGAAGAATTGCGAGTTCGCCGAATTCGGATCCTGCGAGCGGGCCATGCCGATCACGCCGCGCGTGAACTGCTCGCTCTGCGAGAATTCGGCCGGCAGGTCGGGAAGATCGGAACCGCCGGTGCCGACGGCTTCGGGGTTGAACCCCTTCTTCATGTTGCCGAACTTGACGTCGCCGGTCTGCGCCATGAAGCCGTCGATGACGCGGTGGAAGGCGACATTGTCATAGGCGCCGTCACGCACCAACTTCTTGATCTGCGCGACGTGCTTCGGCGCCAGATCGGGACGCAGCGCGATCGTCACGTCGCCATCCTTGAGCGTGATGATCATGGTGTTTTCCTTGTCGGCGGCGACGGCCGGCATGGATGCCGCGAAAAGGCCGGCAAGCACGACAAGGAACGAAGCGAGCTTCTTCAGCTGCATGGGAATCTCCGGAAAGCCTATTTGGTGAACTTGGCGGTGAGCGCGCCGGCAACGGCCACCGGCACGAATGGGCGGATGTCGCCGCCCATCGACGCAATCTGGCGCACAAGTGTGGCGGTAATGGTGCGCACCGACGGGCTGGCGGGCAGAAAAACCGTCTGCAACTCCGGCGCCATCGTCTCGTTCATGCCGGCCATCTGCATTTCGTAATCGAGGTCGGTGCCGTCGCGCAGCCCTCGGATCATGATCGAGGCGCCGTGCTTGCGGGCAGCGTCGATGACCAGCCCGTCGAAGGAAACGACCTTGATGCGGCCGCTGTCGCGGCCGAATTCGGCCTTGGTCGCGGTTTCGATCAGCTCCACGCGTTCCTCGAAGGAAAACAACGGCTTCTTGCCCGGATGAATGCCGATCGCCGCATAAACGGTGTCGGCCACCGCCAACGACGCCTTGAGCACATCGAGATGGCCATTGGTCAGCGGGTCGAAAGAGCC
>Ga0207647_10003837_pt1 | contig 11244 bp, 8 predicted proteins | sample KBSCornC2_FD_184295 | JGI IMG/M metagenome (GOLD analysis project Ga0207647, IMG submission 184295) | Corn rhizosphere microbial communities from Kellogg Biological Station, Michigan, USA - C2 (SPAdes) (version 2) | ecosystem: Host-associated > Plants > Roots > Rhizosphere ...
GTGGCCGCCCGTGGTTTTGATCGTGTTCGCCGAGTCCGAGTCCGCGGCTTCTTGAACCCTTGCACAAACCAGGGGCGGCCACAGAGGGCCGCCCCTACAGTTCGACCTGAAACGACCACATGTTTAGGGAGTGAGGTGTTGGTGGAAGAGTTTGGCGGAGGCGTCGAGGAAGTCGTAGGAGGTCACGATCCCCACGAGCTGATCGCTCTCGACAACCGGAAGACAACCCACGCGATGCGTGCGCATGATCTCGATTGCTTCCAACGACGACGTCGACGGCGAAACGACGACCGGATCCTGCACCATGATCTCACGCACCGTAACCGTTTCGCTGCTGCCACGGCTGATCATCATGCGAAGCAATCCACGATGAGTTACGAGTCCAACTAACCGCCCTTCCTGATCTTCAACCGGAACGTGCCTGATGTGTCGCCAGTCCATCACGCTCGCGGCAAGATCGATCAAGTCGTCGGGCTTCACCGTGAATAGGTCCGTTGACATGAACTGCCCGACAGTCCGATAGCCCTGTTCCCATTCATCAGGCTCCGCCGTCTTTACAATGGGCCAGCTATGAACCGGTTTTCCCTGTTTCTGGTTGGCCAGTATCTCCGCCGTCAATCTTCTCTGGCTGGCCTCTTTTGACGCCGACGCCCCAATCGTCGAAAGCGACTTCATTACCCAGCGCGCTCCGGTTTGCCGGCATTGAGCACGTTCTTCGATGATGCCGAGATACTTATCAATGTCTGCACCCGCTACGCGCGAACTAGTCAGTCCCTGACGCGCAATGGGAAGCAACTGCTCCAGGATGAGCGTTGCGGCGTTGTGACTCTGCCCGTCGATCCATTGGAAGTGAGCATCGAGACCATGTCTCGCGGCGCGGAAGAAATTCAACTTCGCATCGTCAAACACCATTCGCTTCGCAATTTCACCGTACACGTGCGGCAGGGCAACCATCAATCCGGTGAAGAAAGCGGCATTCGCAATCTCGTCGACAATCGTCGGACCAGAAGGAAGCGCGCGGTTCTCGATTCGCAGGTGCGGAACTCCTCCGGAAACGCCATAGCACGCTCGATTCCAGCGCCAGACAGTTCCGTTGTGCATTCGCAGCGCGGAAAGTGAAGGCGTCTCGCCGCGTGCCAGAACTTCGAAAGGATTCTCCTCAGGCTCGGAAATCATGATGGGACGAAAACGAGTGATCTGATCGTGAAAGAGCTCGATCACGGAGTCTTGTAGCCAGCGGTCGCCGAAACTAACGCGCGTCGGTTGATTGCGAGCCAGTTGCGGGCGGGAACGCTCGTCCGTCGAATGCTGAAACAACGCCACACGTGTTTCCTGCCACAAGCGCAGACCAAACAACAGCGGTGAATTGACGGCCACCGCCAGCACCGGAGCCGTTATGGCCTGTGCAATGTTGTAATGATTGGCAAATTCTTTCGCGTTACTTTGGAAGTGAACCTGGAAGCTCGTATTGCACGACTCCATCATGATGTTGTCGTGCGTTAGGTGCAGCTCGTCCAATCCTTTGATATGAATCGAGAGCGGGCCGCCGCGCATCTGGATCACGCCGCGGTCCAGCTCATGGTAACGAGCTACGGGAGTCAGGTTGTCGAGCGTCAGATCTGACTTTTGCAGCGTTGGGAGAATGCCGGCGAGAAGAACATCGGCATTCTGAGTCGCAGCACTATTCCGCGCCAGTGCGATCAATTCGACGAGTTCCTGCTCCATCTGGCTAAAACAGTTGTTCTTTAGTTTGAGTGGGCTGAGGTTGGCTTCTAGATTGAAACGAGCGATCTCGGTTGTCAGTCGCGCATCGCCGGCATGTTTGAGAACTTCCAAAGAAACCGGAGCGGGTCGCAAGTAGCGATCGATCAGGAACATCTCCTGTTCTGCTCCGATGCGCGTAACGCCACTCTCGACACGATCGTCGGCGAGCATGAACGCAAGCGCGCGCAAGTCTTCCAGCAGTGCCTTCATGAAGGCTTGCGCTTTCCGCTCATCGACCTGTTGTTCGACCTTATGTTCTCCCATATTCAGAACCGGACTTGGACACTGTGTCCAAGTGCAGCCTTGACACCGTCATGTTCGGCTTTAACGGTCGCGCGACCAGGACAGGACACGGCGCCTGGCGGAGAACGCGATCGACATTCGACCCAAACAACGCGCGCATTCCGAATTCAGCGCCATGCGCCCCAACACTAATCAAATCGATCGCATTCTTCTCCGCGTAATTCAAAATCTCGCGATACGGTTGTCCTTCACTCACCGCTGTTTTAACTGAACACCACAGGTGGACTTCAGCCGGCACGACTCTCTGCAGGCGACGTGCAGCCGTGTGATATGCGGATTCACCTTTGATCGGGTACCAGGCAATCTCAGGTTCGTTCACCGAGCGCGCCGGCAATACGTGCAGCAGGTGCACTTCCGCCTGGTGTTCCTGCGCAATCGACAATCCATACTTCAGAGCCACCTCTGCGTAGTCGGAAAAGTCGTAAGCAACCAGGACGCGCTTCAGATCGACTCTCAGTTCATCGTTTACAAATTCACGCTCGTCGCTATGCATAACAAGCACCGGACACGGTGCACTTCTGCAAACTGATTCGGCGGTCGAGCCGAGTAGCGCCGCGCGGTGTGGACGCCGCCTCGACCGCATCACAATCAAGTCAGCACATTCCGTCTGGGCCTGCGTCATAATTGATTCGTCAACATGATCCGGCGGTGCAATCGCGAGACGGCAGCGAGACTCAGAAAGCTCGACGTGTTCCAGTAACCAGTCGTTGAGTTCTTCTTTGCCTGCCAGACTGTCGGTGCAGTAGAGCAGGATCAACTCAGCATCGTGGGCCCGCGCCAGAGCCAGCGCGTATCGCACTGCGTTTGCAGAGTACGGCGATAAGTCGGTCGGACAAAGAATGCGCTTGATATTAATCATGTTTGAAGGACCTCCTTCCGGCTTACGGCGTAATCGCCACTTTCATCACGCCGTCGAGTCGTTCGCCAAACAAATCGTAAGCTTCACCGATCTTCTCCAGTGGAAAGGTGTGCGTGAGCAGCGGCGTAAGATCGACGCGACCATGACGCACAACTTCCATCAACCTGCGCATTCGCTCTTTGCCGCCGGGGCAAAGCGTCGTCACGATCCGGTGATCGCCAATGCCCGCCGCAAATGCTTCGTAGGGAATCTGGAGTTTGCCGGAATACACTCCAAGACTGGACAACGTTCCCGCCGGCCGCAAACTGCGTAACGAGCTCTCGAACGTTTGTTGAGTGCCGAGCGCCTCGATGGCTACATCTGCGCCGCCACCGGTCAGACGTTTTACTTCACTGACGACGTCCGTCTCGCGATAGTCGAGAGTGATGTCGGCTCCCATGCGTTTCGACATCGCGAGTCGATGGTCGTCTCCATCGACTCCGATGATCAGCGCGGCCCCCATTAGTTTTGCGCCGGCTGTTGCACACAAACCGATCGGACCTTGTGCAAACACGACCACTGAGTCGCCGATTTTTATGCCGGCAGACTCGGCCCCACTAAAGCCGGTGGAGGCAATGTCGGCGAGCAGCACTACTTGTCTGTCAGTAAGCTCATCAGGAATCTTTGCGAGATTCGCCTGGGCGTAAGGCACCTTGAGATATTCAGCCTGCGCGCCGTTGATTGTATTTCCGAAACGCCATCCGCCTAATGCTTCATACCCTTCGCCATGGCCGCATTGTGCCGAGTGGCCCCACAAACATGCGGCACACTGACCACACGGCGTAATTGCGCCGACGAGCACGCGATCTCCGATGTTGTATCCGGAAACGCCTGCGCCCAGCTCTTCGATGACGCCGACCGGTTCGTGTCCGATCACTAAACCCGGAGCAACGGCGTATTCTCCCCTGACGATATGAAGGTCTGTACCGCAAATCGTGGTGAGCGTGACGCGAATAACAGCTTCACCGGCCCCCGCCCGTGGTTTTTCTACCTCTTCAATCCGAATTTTGTTCTTACCATGGAAAACATTTGCTTTCATTTCACTACCTCGACTTAATGCAGAGTCGCCGAGAGATCGTCGAGCGAGTCCGCGTTGGACATCAGGCGATCCAAAGCATCGTCCACCTGCCGCAAGCGGGCCTGGAGCAACTCTTTGCGGTCGTCATCCTTTAACAGAGCCTCGCAGATCTCTTCGCGTTCTCCGTGTAACCGGTTCCACATGAAACCGCCTCTTCCTCCGATTGGGATTTCAACCAGCGTAATTGTGTGATTCTCGTTCATGATGTTGGCCCTCAACTATGAATGCGTAAATTCCCAATATCTCTGCTGCAGGCGTTTTGCCCATACCCAAAAAGGATTTTGTCTGACGGTGGCGGCATCGTTAGTCCAAATGTCTTTGTGCAGGTAGAGTCCAGTGCCACCCGCTTCATCAATCACGAAACGCAGCTCATGGGAGTAGTGAAAAGTGGATTCCTGTCCTTTAATTTCCGCGACGAGGTTCGCCGCTGCAATTTCGCCCTGTCGCACCGCCATATGGCCCATCTTCGGTCCGCTGAAGCCTACACAATCTCCGACCGCGTAGACTCGTTCGTGCCCTAGCACGCGCATCGTCGAATCGACGTGTATGTACCCATCCTTGTCTGTGACTTCCAGGTAGTGTGCTGCTGACGATCCCTGAAACGGTGGAACCAGCATGAGCAGGTCGAAATCAACCGCTGCTCCATCATTCGTGGTGGCCGAGTTTTGGGTTAGAGACGTGATGCGGAAGTTTTCCAACAGTTCTATCTGTTGTTTATGGAGCATCTGCTTGAGCGTGATGGCTGCGTTCACATCAAGAAGATCGGACTCAATCGTCTCCGGGCTGACGACAGTTATTCTGGCTCGATCGCGCTGGCCTTTCTTTTCGAGGTGACGTGCCAGCGCAAACGCTGTTTCGTAGACAGGTACCGGCAACCGGGCGCCAAAACACTGACCCAAAACGGCTCTTCCTTCCTTAAACTCGTTGATGGACTGACGAAACTTGATCGCTTTATCGACGTTCAGCAAGTGGTGAGCGTGTTCGTAGAAGCCGGTGATCTTTTCCGTTGCCAGTCGCCGGCCAAGTGCGAAGACGAGATAATCGTAAGGCAGTTTTCCTTCAACCTGGCCGTGCGCAATCGTCACCTTTCTCTCGATTGGATCGACATGAGCAACTTCAGCTTCGACGAAGTTCACTCGACGATCTAGCATCGTGTAACGCAGGTCGAATGAAACGTCCTTCGGAGAGCACTTGCCGAACGCGAGTCGCACCAATGCCGGATAAAAAATGAACTGCCGGTTGCGAGACACGAGCGTAATCTGGTGCTCGTCGCCAAGCTGTTCGGCCAGGCGCTCTGCGGCTACCACGCCGGCGAACCCGCCCCCGAGGATCAAAACCTTCGCCATCTCTTCAAAGCCTTTCGCAAATCACAGTAGGCCGTTCCCGGCCATTCACCAGCCTGAGTGCACGACCCGTACCACTTTGTTTTCGTAGGTTTTCAGGCAGGACGAGACGATGCGGAGTGCGGGGTATTTCGCAGAGGGCGTTGATTTTCCCGCAAAGCTTATCCACAGATTACACAGATTCTTAAATCTGCCTAATCTGTGGATTGACATCCGAAAGGGAACGCTATAATCTGCCGCCCGCACTCAGGGCAGTAACACGTATTCCAACTTTACCTCGCATAGTTAGAACAACTGACTACCCTCGCGCTCCTCCCATATCAAAGGGTCTTCCCCCGCGACTCGTCATGCCTGCATCGTCCAGACTGGCATTCAAGCAATAACGACGAATAACCCTCTACCTGTCAGTCACACTGAAAAGGAGCTGTGATGAAGAAAATCGCAAAAACTATTTCACTGTTGATGCTAGTGTTCGCTTTCGAATTCTCCACGTTCGCGCAAAGCCTGAGCTGGACGCAATGGAGCAAAGACGCTCAACACACCGGCGAGATAAACGTCGCCGGTCAAGGCCTTAATACCGTCCTCGCGGACCTCATTTACGACCCCTTCGTTGACATCGAGAAGAACCCATCGAATGGAGACGGCGACCTGTTCGTGCACTACCAGACGCCGCTCGTCGATGGCGACGACATGTTCATGGAATTCAAGTCGGGCACTTACACGTCAATCACTACGTGGGAGTCGCAGACCTGGAACCAGAAGCGGTTCCATTGGGAGAACGGGCAGCTAGTCGAGAAGTGGACTTTCCAGAGCGACTGGAAGCCCGTTCCATTTGGAAGCCCTGGTTGGGAGCCGGTCTACCACGCTGTGCTTGCAGGCGGTTTCGTCTACGATCCCGGATTCGGCGGTACAGTCTACAAGCTCGATCGCGCGACCGGCGCGGTCGTCGCGCGCATTAACCCGTTCGGTAATAATGTGGACGCGAAGATCTTCGTGGCCGGCCCGTTAAGCGCCGACAACGCGGGTAATGTCTACTACAATGCAATTAAGCTCGCCAACAACAACCCTTGGACTGTTGACGTCATCAACTCCTGGCTTGTGAAGATCACCCCCAACGGCACGGCTCTGAAGGCAACCTTCACGTCGCTTACCCCTGGCGCTCCGGCGGCGAACGATCCGTGCAAAGTCGGGTTCAGCAACAACCAGCTTCCCTGGCCGCCGAGCCCTGATGCCATTCCGCCAACGAGCCCCTGCGGTACGCAGCGGCCCGGCATCAACATCGCGCCGGCCATCGCCCCGGATGGGACCATCTACACTGCTAGTCGCGCGCACTTAGTCACGCGTTACAATTATCTCATCGCCGTGAACCCCGACTTGACGCCGAAATGGAAGGCCTCGCTGCGCGACCGGCTCAACGACGGGTGCAATGTTTTAATACCGCCCAACGGCACACCCGGCGGCTGCCGCGTCGGTGCCCACACGGGCGTTGACCCGAACACGAACGAGCCACCGCCAGGAAGAATCTTCGACGACAGTACTGCCTCGCCGACGGTCGCGCCCGACGGCAGCGTGCTCTTCGGCGTTCTCACCTTCTACAACTACGCGCAGGGCCACCTCTTCAAATTCAGCTCGACAGGGGAGTTTCAGGGCTCTTACCCCTTCGGCTGGGACGTGACGCCCGCGATCTACTCGCACGGCGGAACTTACTCGATTGTCATCAAAGACAACCACTACGCAACCGGGTCGTACTGCGCCGTCGAACAGTTTTGCCCGTCCGACCGCACGGCCACCACGCCAAACGACCCGGAGGCTTACTTCATCACCCAGCTAAACCACAACATGAACGTCGAGTGGAAATTCCAGAACACGAACACGCTCAGTTGCACCCGACAGCCGAATGGGTCGGTGACGTGCGTTGATGATCACCCAAATGGCTTCGAGTGGTGCGTCAACGCTTTCGGCATAGATCGTGACGGGGTGGTTTACGCGAACAGCGAGGACGGCAACATCTTCGCCATCAACCAGGGCGGCACGCTCAAGCAGAAAAAGTTTCTGCAACTTGCGCTGGGCGCTGCTTACACACCGCTGACCATCGGGCCCGACGGTAAGATATATACACAGAACGACGGGCACCTGTTCGTGGTGGGCAATTAACTCAATACGGGTAATTGGTAAATATTAGACGTACTGTAGGGGCGGCCCTCCGGGGCCGCCCGTGGTTGGGACAGAGTTCGAGGAATCGACAGTCTCGGGTTTGGCGAACCCTATCAAAACCACGGGCGGCCACGGAGGGCCGCCCCTACAGTACATTCCTCAGTTGTTGACCTAACTCTTCAACACCTGCGCGATGGCGTTGAGTAGTTTCTCAGCGGTGTAGGGCTTGTTGAGGAAGATGGAGACGCCTTCCAAGGGACCTTCACCGGCGCGTTGGCCGACTCCAAGGCCGCTGGCGGCGATGATACGAACCTTCGGATTCATTCTTTGCAACGCGCGGATTGTGGCTGGGCCATCCATGAACGGCATGACCATATCCGTCAATACGACAGCGATTTCGTTCTTCTTATCGGCGTAGAGCGCGAGTGCTTCGGTGCCATCAGCTGCGGTCAGGACTGCGTATCCGAAGGTCTCGAGCGTGCCGCGTGTTATCTCACGAATTGATTCTTCATCGTCCACTACTAAAACCAACTCGCCGTGACCGAGCGGAAGATCGGTTTGCAATGCCGCAGCGTCGGCTGCGCCCGGCGTATCAATGGCCGGAAGGTACAACGTGAACTGACTTCCTTTATGTAGTTCACTGTAGACATTGATGAAGCCGCCATGACTCTTCACGATCGTCAGTGCCGTGGAAAGACCGAGTCCCGTCCCTTTAGTCATTTCTTTGGTAGTGAAAAACGGTTCAAAAATCCGGCTTTGAATTTCCGGTGACATCCCTGGCCCGGTATCGGTCACGGTGATCATCACAAAGCGTCCGGGCTTGGCTTCGAGGTGCATCCGAGCGTAATTTTCGTCTACAAACACGTTCTCCGCTTTGATCGAAATTGAACCGCCTTCGGGCATCGCGTCGCGGGCGTTCACACAGAGATTCATCAGTACCTGATGCATCTGCGTTGCGTCGGCCGAGATAATCCAGAGGTCGCCCGGAATATGAAAACCGATCTCAATCGATTTTGGCAGTGTCTCCCGAAGAATCTTGACGATCTCTTTAATCAGGTGCTTCGGCTGCAACGCGACGCGCTCGCCTTCGACTCCTCTCGCAAACGACAACACCTGGCGCACCATGTTTCCGCCGCGCTCGGCATTTGTGCGCAAGACGTCAAACCACTTCTTACTCGTTTCGTCGGCCGCTTTCAGTTGCAGCATGTCGATCGCCATTAAGATTGGCGATAGGACATTGTTCAGGTCGTGCGCGATTCCGCCGGCGAGCGTGCCGATTGACTCCATTCTCTGGGCGCGCAGGAACTGCGACTCCATGCGCTTCTTCTCCGTGATGTCCGTGTTGATTACGAGGATAGAGTTGGGCTGACCTTTTTCGTCCTGTACGAGAGTCCACCGGCTCTCTACTGTAATCTCCGTACCGTCACGACGAGCTTGACGTATCTCACCCTGCCACTTTCCATTTTGAATTACAGCACGGCGTGCTTCGTCAAACTGCGCTGAAGGCTCTTTAAATAGGAGTTCTTTAGCGTTTTTACCCACGGCCTCTTCGGCGGTCCAACCGTAGATCTTCTCCCCTCCCTTGTTCCAGAACAGAATATTCTGATCGAGATCCCGCACGAGAATCGCATCCTGCGCCTGGTCCAGGAGTGCGGCTTGTTCTCGAATCTGCTGCTCGGCTCGTTTCCGCTCAGTAATGTCACTCCTGATCGCAACATACTGGTATGGTTTTCCTTCGGCATTCAGAAAGGGAACTATCGTCGTGTCAACCCAGTAGTAGCTGCCATCTTTGGCCCGATTCCTTATCTCGCCGCGCCAGACCTTCCCGCTCGCGATCGTGGTCCAAAGCTCTCTGATGAACTCTTTGGAATGGTAAGCCGAATTGATGATGCGGTGGTCCTGGCCGAGTAATTCTTCGCGCGAGTATTTTGAGATCTCACAGAACTTGTCGTTGACGTAGTTGATGATTCCGCGTTGATCGGTGATGGCGACGATCGCCGATTCATCAAGGGCAAACTTGATGTCCGCTAGTTCCTTCTGTGAGCGTTGTAAAGCTTCTTCAGGGGTATTGGGTGTTGGATTAGCAACCGTCATGAAATTACGTATCGGTGTCGGCGGTGGCGACCTGAGCGTCTTCCAGTTTCTTTAACCGGTATCTTAGCTGATCGCGTGAGATCCCGAGTAGCTCCGCGGCTCGTGTTTGATTGCCTCCGCTTCGCTGAATCGCTTGTCGCACAAACGACAGTTCCGCTTCGTCGAGTGAGATTCCTTCAGCAGGCAGCACAAACTGCGCAGTGGTTTGATCGGTCGCAACGCGCTCGAGTCTTGGTGTTTCCAATAATCCCGCGGGCAGGTACTCAGTCGTAATGTGGTCGCTGTCTTCGAGGATCAGCGCCCGCTCGATAACGTTGCGGAGCTCGCGGACATTCCCCGGCCATTTATATTTTCTAAATACTGCTGACGCTTCCGGCGACAAGCCGGTGATTTTCTTGTTTCGCTTCAGACGGGCGCCGATAGTATCGACGTAGTGTTGAGAGAGTAGCAGAACGTCGTCACCTCGTTCGCGTAGTGGTGGGATGTCGATTTGAATAATCGATAAACGGTAATAGAGATCGAGTCGAAAGCGTCCCGCTTCACTTTCTGTTTTCAAATCGCGATTGGATGCAGCCAGTACCCGTACGTCGAGTGGAATATCCTTCAAACCGCCGACCCGGCGGAAAGCTCCTTCTTCCAGCACGCGCAAAAGTTTTGCTTGCAGCGACAGCTCGAGCTCGCCGATTTCATCGAGTAGGAGTGTTCCGCCTTCGGCCTGTTCGAACAACCCTTCTTTCCGCGCTTTCGCGTCGGTGAATGCGCCTTTTTCGTAACCAAACAGTTCCGACTCGATGAGCGTCGCGGGAAGGGCGGCACAATTAACGGCCACAAATGGTCGTTCAGCTCGCTCTGAGCCATAATGAATTGCTTTGGCCACGAGGTCTTTGCCGGTTCCCGATTCACCCTGGAGCAACACGGAAGATACCTGGCTTTCGGCGACCTTCGCCGCCAGACCGAGCATTTTCTTCATCGCAGGCGACTCACCGACGATTTGCCGGAAGTTAAACTCGCGGGCTCGTTCTTTTCTTACCTGCTCGACTTCAGTGCGCAGATGGCTCGCTTCGATTGCATTGCGAATCGTGACGCGGAGCTCTTCCAGGTTGATCGGTTTTCCAATGAAGTCGTAAGCGCCGCCGCGGAGAGCCGAGATCGTGTTGTCGATCTGCACATTGCCTGTGATCATGATCACAGTCGCTTCCGGCCGCTCACGTTTGATCTCTCGCAAGACGTCGAGACCGGAACCATCAGGCAGATCGATGTCGAGTAAAACTGCAGCAGGGGATTCCGCTTTGAACTGCGTTAAAGCTTCGGCGACCGAACCTGCTTCAACCGGAGCAAATCCCCACATCTGTAGCGCTTCGGTAAGCGTCCAGCGAATGGCCTGGTCGTCATCGACGACGAGTATTTGTTCGTTTGTATTCCTGGGGGACATTGATGATTCAGAAGTCTGCGGTCGTGATTATATGCGCAGGGCGAGAAACGAGAAAAGTCGAAATCGACGTTCACTTCGACATTGGACCACACCGCGAAACACACACCGCTCCGGCGCTCTAATCGGTTTTCGCGCAAAAGCGCAGTGTCAGCCTGCGAAGCAGGCGGGGAGCATAAAG
>Ga0207647_10003840_pt1 | contig 11240 bp, 10 predicted proteins | sample KBSCornC2_FD_184295 | JGI IMG/M metagenome (GOLD analysis project Ga0207647, IMG submission 184295) | Corn rhizosphere microbial communities from Kellogg Biological Station, Michigan, USA - C2 (SPAdes) (version 2) | ecosystem: Host-associated > Plants > Roots > Rhizosphere ...
TGAAGCGTGGATCCACGGTGGCGGGATCGGCCACGACCCGGAGCCGCAGGCAGGCCGGTCCGCCACCGTTGGCCATCGATTGGCGGACGTCGACCACCTCGACGCGGCGAATGGGCCCGTTGCCGGCGACGTGCCGCTCGATCCAGCGCCATACCGACGGAGTCTCGCGCGATTCGGCGGGCAAGACGAGCGTCGGCTGTCCGTCGGGCGGCGTCACCAGCTGCGCGTTGAACAGATAGGATTTGACGGCGTCGGCGAGCGGCACCTCGGCGGCCGGCACCTCGACATATTCGAAGCCCGGCACCTTCGCCTCCAGCGCGGCGAGCAGCGCATCCTTGTCCGCGAACGCTAGTTCGTGCGCGAACAGCACGCGCTCGTTGGCCACCGCGACGACGTCATTATGGAACGCTCCGGCGGCGATCGCATCTTCCGACTGCTGGGCGAAGATGACGTCGTCCGGATCGAGTCGGTGCAGCCTCGCGATGGCTCTCGATGCTTCCATGTGCTGGCGCGCGGGAAAGGCTCCGCCCGAGATGCCGTAGACGAAGACCTCGACACCCGGCTCACCGTGGGTAGGCGCGAGGCGCATGTGGTTGGCAGCTCCCTCGTCGCCGAACGCCGTCGGCACCGGGCTATGCGCCGCAAAACTGTCCCCGCGAAACGCCAACCGAATCTGCGCCAGCGTCGCGGGCCATTCGTGGCTGCGATGCGGCATGGTGCGCAGGTTCGCGACAGTCAGGTGGCACTTGCCGTCGGTGGTGTCGGGGGCAGGGGAGACGGTTGCCGCATTGGCGGCCCACATCGCGGATGCCGACATGGCATTGGCGGCGATTACCGGATCGGCTTCCTCAATCGTTGTCCCGAGCTCGGCGAGCCAAGGCCGGTCGGGGCGCGGATGGGGCACGAAAATGCCCTGCGCGAGCCCGAGCTTCAGGTTCGCACGCATCTTGTCGATCCCCTGGAGTGCTGCCGCCCTGGGCTGCGAAACCGCACCGGCGTTGCGCGTCGAGGCGAGATTGCCGAGGCTCAGGCCCGCATAATTGTGGCTCGGCCCGACGATTCCGTCGAAATTGATTTCGACCAGACTCACTTCTGATCGGTCCAGCGCCGCGCATTCTCTGCAACTACGGCTTCATCGCTGTCAGTGGCGAGTAGCTCGCGCAAATGGTCGGGGAGCTTGCGTCTCTGCGCCAAGCGAAGGCGAACTTGCTCATCATGGTCGCGAACGAGGCGTTCTAACACGGCAATAGGGGCCGTCCGATTGTGGGCGACCCAGAACCGCATCTCGGGCCAGCGATCAATTATTTCGAACCAGATTGAATCTGTTGCTGGTGCCCAGCTAGCGCGCTCATAATCACCGGGGTCGCTACTCGTTCGAAGGCGAAAAAACTCATCCGCGCTCGTGATGGGCTTCAAATCGTTCTTTGAGTGCGCCGCCATTACTTCGCGACCATCACCAGCTCGTCGCCGACATCGACCTCGAGCAGATCGGCGGCGGTACGATCGATGCAGACGCCCTTCCTCGGCACTTTTTTCACTGACGCGCAGCCACAGCGGAAACCCTTCAGCCGCCCTGTGGCCACAATCATTCTCATTGGGCCGCCGTCGCCGATCTCGGCGATCGTCTCGGTGCGCGCCTCCCGCACCGTGCGGATCTGGTCCGTCTGCGCGACGACGGTCGGACCACCGTCGAAAATGTCGATATAGCGGTCGAAAACGAAGCCTTCCGTCTCGAGCATGCGCAGCGCCGCGCGGCCGCTGGGATGCGGCTGGCCCATCACCGCCTTCGCGCTATCCGCCAGCAGATCGACGTAGATCGGCGTCTTCGGCATCAAGTCCGCGATGAAGCGCGTGCCGTGGACGGCATTGAACTCGTCCGCCTCGGGAAAGGTCATGCCGAAGAAGCGACCGGCCAGCCCGTCCCAGAAGGGCGCGTTGCCCGCCTCGTCCATCACGCCGCGAAGCTCCGCCAGCGTCCGGTCGCCGAAACGGGCGCGGTGCGATTTCATGAACAAATAGCGGCTACGCGCGAGCAGGGCCCCCCAACCGCCCGCGCGAAGCTCGGGGTGAAGGAACAGGCCTCCCACTTCCGAGGAGCCTTCGAGGTCGGTGGTCAGGCTCAGCATCTGGTTCCGAAACGTCTTGCCGAGCTCCGGGCTGGTCTGGGTGAGGGTGCTGAGATGATAGGAATAGAAAGGCTGCACCACGCCCACCTGACCGAACACCTGACACGTGCCGCGGATGACTCCGGCCTTCGGGTCCTCGAGCACGAAGACGTAGAGGTCGCCTTCCTGCCGATCCTCCTCGCGGGAGAAGGATCCGTCCGATCGCGCCAGCTTGGCAACGAGCGTCCCGCGATCCGCGGGCAGGTTGGTGAAGCCGCCGCCGGTGAGCTTCGCCATTTGATAGATGGCGCGGAAATCATCGCCGGTGGCCGGGCGGACTCGGAAGCTCATGCGGCCTCTACGGCGAGCCGCATTATGGTGAGGGCACTTAACGCGGCGCGTTCCGCCAAGCTTTCGACGATCAGAAATTCCTCCATGCTGTGGATCTTGCCGCCGCGCACGCCCATCGTATCGACCACGGGCACGCCGCAGGCGGCGATGTTGTTGCCGTCGCATACGCCGCCGGATGCCTGCCAGGCGATGCTCTGGCCGAGGTCGGCGCCGGCTTGTTTGACTAGGCTGAACAGCGCTTCCGCTTCGGTAGTGAGCTGCTTCGGCGGACGCCCGAAACCGCCCTGAATCTCGACCTGCACGTCATGGGCGACGATCAGTTGCGCAACCGAGGAATCGATCAGCTCGCGCGCATTCTGCTCGTCCTGCGGGGTGCGCGGGCGAAGGTTTACGCGCAGGATCGCGAGATCGGGCACGACATTGCTCGGGCTCCCGCCCTCGATCCGCGACGGGTTGATACTAAGCCCCGGATATTTAGCCGCCGCCAGCTTGAGCGCGAGGTCCGACGCGGCGAGCACTGCGTTGCGCCCGTCTTCCGGATTGCGTCCAGCGTGGGCGGAACGGCCGCGGATGATAATCGCGAAATTGCCGCTGCCGGGCCGAGCGCCCGCCAGCGTTCCGTCAGGCAGCGCCGCCGGCTCGTAGGTCAGGGCAGCGCGCTTGCCCTGCGCCGCCTGGGCCAGCAGCGCTGCTGACGCCGGCGAGCCGACTTCTTCATCGCTGTTGATCACGATTTCGTAGCCGATGCGGTCGGCGACGGGGCTCTTCTCGACGGCCTTCAGCGCCGCGAGCATCACGGCGATGCCGCCCTTCATGTCAGCGACACCGGGGCCGTTCAGCACACCGTCTTCGAGCCAGCGCGTCGCCTGGAACGCGTGGTCGGTGCCGAACACCGTGTCCATGTGCCCAGTGAAGAGCAGCTGCACGGGCGCCGTGGGGCGCACCGTCAAATGCAGGTGCCGCCCATGCTCAATCTCAATGGTCCGCCCGGTGGAATCGACAGCTTCAACCTTCGCCGGCCGCTCCAGCCGGATCAGCCCCGGCAGCGCCGCGAAGGCATCGACCAGTAGGTCGGCCAAGCGCTCAAGCCCAGCGAGATTGCGCGAGCCGCTGTTAACCGCGGACCAGGCCAGAACCTGATCGAGCATCGGCTCTGCGCCCGCACGTTCGACGACCGCGCGCTCACTCGACGATAATAACGCCATGGAAACGGCTCTAGCCGGGCGTCAGACGGAACGCCACACCGTCCAATTACCCTCTCCCTCGAGGAAGAGGGCAGGTGAGTGCGTTCGACGTTGGCGAGTACTCTCGACCGCTGAACCCCCTCACCCCAACCCTCTCCCCGCTGGGAGATGGGACTAAGCGGTGGCGACCGCCGGCTCGCGCCCGAGCAGCTCCGCAAGACGGACGAGCCGCCGCCTGACCTGGTCGCCGACCAGGGCTTCCTCGCCGCGGCGGACCGTGAGCTGCACTGCGCCGTTCACGTCCGCTAGGCTGGTGCGTTTCAGCACCGAGCCCACGCCGCCGGACAGCCGCTGGCCCAGCCGCATGGCCGCCCCCCAGCAATGGGCCCGTTCCAGCTGCTCGTCGCGGCACAACTGCGCGAGGCGCGGGTCGGGAAGGCGGTCGCGGCCGAAGTTCGCCGCGAGTGCCTGCGCCATGATCACGCGCCCCCATGGATCGACCGCTACCCAATTGCCGTGCAGCGCCATCTCTATCCCGCGGTCGGCCCGGAAGCCCGGGTTCGCCTGCCACGCAACGTCTGCGAGCAGGCACGAAGCGAGGCGCAGACGCCGCATCGCCGGCTCGTCATCGAACAAAGGCGCTATCCAGCTATCGAGCAGATCCCCGTGCTGGCCGAAGCGATGCTCGCCGCCGCCCGCGTCGCGTGCTTCCTCGATCAACGGATCGATCTGCCGAGCGCTTGGGCTCAGCTTGGAATAGAGGAGTCCCTCGCGAATGCCGTAGGTTGAGACGACGAGCCGGGCCGGCGCGAGCTCATCGACCAGCAATTCGAGCAGCATCGCCGCCACCGGCGACGTCGCGAGGCGTGGCGGAGCGGCGGCGCTGGACAGTCGCGGATCGAGCGCGCGCACCAGCTTCCTGAGTTCCTTCGCCCGCGTCGCCTTCATCCGGTACTGATGAGTGATTGGCAGCGGGAAATCGGTCGCGAGCATGTCGATGCGCGCGAGAGCACGCCATGACCCGCCGACCATGTAAAAGGTGCGCCCTCGCGCCTGTTCCTTCAGCGACGATTTCTTCAGCGCAGCTTTCAAGGTCTTGCGCGCCGCACGTTCACCGCCTGGGCTTGCATCAAGACGCAGCACGCCGAGCGGCAAGGAGATCCCGCCGCTTGCCTTGCCGGCCGCAACCTCGACCAGCTCGAGGCTGCCGCCGCCGAGGTCGCCGACGACGCCGTCCGCTCTGGGAATGCCCGAGAGCACGCCCTCGCCGGCGAGCATGGCCTCCTGTTCGGCGCCGAGCACGTCGCAGGCGAGGCCGATCCGCTCGACTTCGCGGATGAACTCAGGTCCATCCTCCGCGTCGCGTACTGCTGCGGTTGCAACGACCTGCGTCCGCTTCACCTTCATATGGTTCAGCAGCAGCTTGAAACGGCTGAGCGCCCCGAGGGTCTTCGCGCGCGCCTTCTCCGGCAGCTTTCGAGAATGGTCGAACCCGGCGCCCAGTCCCGCCAGCACCTTCTCGTTGAAGATCGGCGTCGGAATGCGCTCCGGCCCTGCATAGACGACAAGGCGTACCGAGTTGGACCCGATGTCGATGATCCCGACGGGCTCGGTCTGTTTCAGGACTTATCGTCCCCGCTGGAAGCGCAGCTTGGGCACCCTCCGGCCCTTCTTCAGCGCCTGGCCGCGGCCCGACAGGCTCGGGTTGGACATGAAATAATCGTGCAGGTTGAACTCCTGCCCGGGCTTGGCGTGCAGGCGCGTATAGCTGCCGTCCGAATTCAGCCGCCAGCTCTGCTCGTTGTCGATCAAGTTGGCCACCATCACCTGGTCGAGCAATTGGGCGTGCACCGTCGGGTTCTCGATCGGCAGCATATATTCGATGCGGCGGTCGAAGTTGCGCGGCATCCAGTCGGCCGAGCTGATGTAGACCCTCGCCGCCGCATGCGGCAGCTCGTGACCATTGGCGAAGCACCACAGCCGCGCGTGCTCGAGGAAGCGCCCGACGATCGACTTCACATAGATGTTCTCGCTCATTCCGGGCGCGCCGGGCCTGAGGCAGCAAATGCCGCGCACGACCAGATCGATCGACACGCCTGCGGCGCTGGCTTCGTAGAGCTTCTCGATGATCGCCGGATCCACCAGCGAGTTGAGCTTGGCCCAGATTCCAGACGGCTTTCCGGCCTTGGCGCTGGCAATTTCCGCGTCGATCAGCTTGATGAGGTCGGCGCGCATATTTTGCGGCGAGATCACCAGCTGCTTCAGGTTCCGCGGCTCGAGATAGCCGGTGATGTAATTGAACAGTTTCGCCACATCGCGGCCGAGCTTCGCCTCCGCGGTGAAGTAGCTGAGATCCGTATAGATGCGCGCGGTCACGGGGTGATAGTTGCCGGTGCCGAAGTGGCAGTAGGTGCGGAAGCCCTTCTCTTCGCGCCGGATGACCATCGACACCTTCGCGTGGGTCTTCCACTCGATGAAACCGTAGACGACCTGGACTCCGGCGCGCTCGAGTGCGTTTGCCCACATCAGGTTCTGCTCTTCGTCGAAGCGCGCCTTGAGTTCGATCACCGCGGTAACCGACTTGCCCGCCTCGGCGGCGTCGATGAGCGCACGGATGATCGCCGACTGCTTACCGGCGCGGTAGAGCGTCTGCTTGATCGCGACGACGTCCGGGTCGGCGGCCGCCTGCTGGATGAATGCGACCACCACCTCGAAGCTCTCGTAGGGATGGTGGACAAGGATGTCCTTCTCCTTGATCGCAGCGAAGCAGTCCCCGCCATGCTCGCGAATGCGCTCTGGAAAGCGCGGCGTGAAAGGCGTGAACTTGAGATCGGGCCGGTCCTCGTCGACCAGCAGCGACAGGTCGGCCATGCCGAGAAAGCCGCGGGTCTCCGAGGTGATAGCCGTCGCCGCATCGAGCCCATCCTTGACTACTGCGACCAGGCTTTCGGGCATTCCGGGTTCGAGCTCAAGGCGCACAACGCGTCCGCGCCGCCGCCGTTTGATCGCGGTGCGGAAGTAAAGGACGAGATCCTCGGCTTCCTCCTCGACCTCGATGTCGCTGTCGCGGATGATGCGGAAGGCCCCGCCGCGCAGCACCTCATATTTGGGAAAGAGGTAATCGCTCTTGCGCCTGATCAACGTTTCCAGAGCGATGTACCGACCCTTCTCTCCCGGAATGCGGATGAAGCGGGGCAGGCTGGATGGCGCCATGATCAGCTCGCGGACGCTGTTCTTGCCCTTCTTCAGCTCGAAGATGAGGCTGAGACCCATATTCGGGATGAAGGGGAATGGGTGCGCGGGGTCGATCGCCTGTGGCGTTAGCACCGGGAAGATCTGCTCGCGGAAATGCTGGTCGAGCCAGGCTTCGGCCTCAGCGTCCAGCGGCTCGTCGACGACGACATGCATCGCAGCCGCGCCGAGATCGCGTTGCAGCGTTCCCCAGACTTCGTGCTGGCTGGTTACGAGCTGGTCGGCCTCGACCATGATTGCGGTTAGCTGTTGCGCGACGGTGAGCCCGTCCATCGACCGTTCTTCGACGCCCAGCGCCTGGTGCGCCTTCAGGCCCGCGACGCGCACCATGAAGAATTCATCGAGGTTGCTCGCCGAGATGGACAAAAAGCGTAGCCGTTCGAGCAGTGGATGGTGTGGGTTGCAAGCTTCCTCCAGCACACGGCGGTTGAACGCGAGCCAGCTGAGCTCGCGGTTGAAATAGCGAGATTCCGGCAGCGGCGATTCAATGGATACGGGCGTAGCGGCGACCGGCGCTTCAGGAACGTTGTCCATCAGCTCGTCACGAAGTGAAAGGAAGCGGGCTTTCTGGTCCAAAACATGTCGCCGAACTGAAACAGAGCCCTGTTACAGAGATGTGACGATAAATGGTATTGGCGCGCGCTTCCACGCCGCCGCGAAGGGGGAATGCCGTGTCCAAAGACAAAAAAGCCAAGAAGGACAAGAAGCCGAAGAAGGGCAAGAAGGGTAACGGTTCCGCGCTGGGCAAGGCGCCGAAGAAAGCGGCTAAGAGCCTTCAGGCGTTGACCCAAAACCCGCTTGTTGCCGACGTGGTCGCCGCAGCGCTGATCGGCATGGCAGCCGCGCTCAAGGATTCGGACAAGGCGCGCAAGCTCGCCAATGATGCGGGCGACCAGCTAAACGCCTTGTCGAAAACGAGCGCCAGGCAGGGAAACGCCATGTGGGATCTTGCACTCGACATCGGTCGCCGCACGCTCGAGACCCTCGCAGGCGAGGAAGCGGGCCGCGTTACGGCCAAGAAGCCGCGGCAATAAGACGGGCCGCTGAAGCGCAGTTGACTCTGTCGTGACAGGCGGGAAGGTATCCACAGGCAATATAGGTTAGCGCTCACATGACACCGGGACGACCTGCTGCTTTAATCGTTGAAGACCAGCCGTTTATCGGCCTCGTCGCTTCCGACATCCTGCGCGAATCGGGTTTCGACACCTTCCACGCCTATGACGCGAGCGACGCTGCGGCGATGCTGAGAGACCATCCGGAGATCGAGGTCGTCGTCACCGACGCGCAGCTTCGGGGCGAAGTGACGGGGCTCGACCTATGTCGCCGCGTTTCGGCTGAGCGGCCGCACGTTCAGCTGGTGGTGACGGCCGCTGGTCCCGAACTGCGCGACACGGACGTGCCGAGCGGCGCCCGCGTGCTGCGCAAGCCATATGCAAGCGGCGAACTTCGGACTCTCGTTGCAGCCAAGGCGTTGCTCGCCGAAGCCTGAGTTCCGCGCTCAAAGATATTCCACAAACTCCCGCAGCAGGCGTCGGTACAGGTCGCGCTTGAATGGCACGATCAGCTCGGGAAGCTGCTCGGGCTCGATCCATTTCCACTCGCGGAATTCCGGATGTTTTGTCGCGATGTCGATGTCGCTGTCGCGGCCAAGGAAGCGCGCCAGGTACCAGTCCTGATCCTGCCCGACCCATTTGCCGCCCCATAGCTTCCCGCGCAGCTCTTCGGGGAGGTCGTATTTCAGGCGCTCGGGACAGTCGGCGATCCGCTCGACCAGGTGCGGCGCTATCCCCGTCTCTTCCTCGAGTTCGCGCAGAGCGGTCGCCCAGGGATCGTCCTCCCCGTCGTCGATCCCGCCCTGCGGCATCTGCCAGGCCTCGTCCGTATTATCGATCCGCGCACCGACGAACACCTTGCCTTGGCTGTTGAGGAGCATCACGCCGACCCCGCGGCGGTAGTGGTCAGTCTTGGTCATTTCTTCTCCGTCATCCCGGCCTTGAGCCGGGATCCGTCTTTTCTTCTCCGGTCCTAAGAGAGGAAGGCAGACCCCGGATCAAGTCCGGGGTGACGGAAACGGTGGCGAAAGAGGGCGCAGAGGCCTAAAGACGTAACAGTTCAAAACTCGCGCGTATCTGAAGGACTCTTTCCGTGGCGACAGCCACCCATTTGCTCACCGAAAAAGAAGCGACGGCGCATCCGCCGATCGAAGCCGTTGTGGTCCGTTTCGCCGGCGATTCCGGCGACGGCATGCAGCTCACCGGCGGCCAGTTCACGCTATCGACCGCGCTCGCCGGCAATGACCTCGCGACCTTCCCGGACTTCCCGGCGGAGATACGCGCGCCGCAGGGCACGACGTTCGGCGTCTCTGCCTTCCAGATCAATTTCGGCTCGACCGCGATCGAGACGGCCGGCGACCAGCCCGACGTGCTGATCGCGATGAACCCGGCCGCGCTCAAGGTGAACGCGGATGCGCTGCGCGAAGGCGGATTGATCATCGCCGACGAGGGCGAGTTCACGGCGCGCAACCTCGCCAAGGCGGGGTATGAGCAGAACCCGCTCGAGGACGGCAGCCTCTCGAAATGGCAGCTCGTCCACTTCAACATCTCGCAGCTGACGCTCGATGCCGTGAAGCCCTTCGGCCTAGGCAATAAGGAAGCGCTGCGCTGCAAGAACATGTGGACGCTCGGCCTCGCGCTCTGGATGTTCGACCGCGACCGGCAGCCGATCGTCGACTGGCTCAAGGCCAAGTTCGCCAAGGCGCCTGAGCTCGCGGAAGCGAATATCGCCGCGCTGAACGCCGGCCACGCATACGGCGAGACGGTCGAGATGGGTGCGCCGTTCAAGCAGCACCACATCGCGCCGGCACCGGCGGAGCCCGGCCTGTACCGCACGGTCACCGGGGCTGAAGCGCTGGCGCTCGGGCTGGTCGCGGGTTGCCAGCTCGCCGGCCTCAACATGTTCTTCGGATCCTATCCGATCACTCCGGCCAGTCCGCTGTTGCACCACCTTGCGCGACTGAAGGAGTTCGGGATCACGACCTTCCAGGCGGAGGATGAGATCGCGGCGATCTGCGCGGCGATCGGCGCCAGCTATGCCGGCCAGCTCGGCATGACGTCGTCATCAGGCCCCGGCATTGCGCTCAAGACGGAGGCGCTCGGCCTTGCGGTGATGACGGAGCTTCCGCTGGTCGTGGTCAACTCGCAGCGGGGCGGGCCTTCGACGGGTCTGCCGACCAAGACGGAACAATCAGACCTCTATCAGGCCGTTTACGGTCGCAACGCGGATTCGCCGCTGCCGGTGATCGCCGCGCGCTCACCCGCCGACGCGTTCGATTGCGCGATCGAGGCGTGCCGCATCGCGACTCATTACATGACGCCCGTCATTCTGCTCACCGACGGCTATATCGCCAACGCCGCCGAGCCGTGGCGCGTGCCGGACATGAGCAACTATCGGCCGTTCCCCGTGAAGTTCTTCGACACGCCGCCTGCGGAAGGACACCAAGTCATGCCTTTCGCCCGCGGCGACGGCCTTGCGCGGCCCTGGATCAAGCCCGGCACGCCGGGCCTCGAGCACCGCATCGGCGGGATCGAGAAGCAGCCCGGCACCGGCAACATCGATTATTCGCCCGCCGCGCACCAGGAGATGAGCGACACGCGCCACGCAAAGGTGCTCGGCGTCGCCAACTCCATCCCCGACCAGGAGATTTGTCTCGGCCGCGAAGGTGCCGAGCTGGCGGTCGTCGGCTGGGGCTCGACCTTCGGCCCGATCCACCAGGCTGTACGCCGCGCGATCGCCAAGGGCCAAGACGTCGCCCACGTCCACGTCCGCCACGTCTGGCCGATGCCCAAAAATATGTCTGTCCTACTCAAGGGCTTCAAACATATCCTCGTGCCCGAAATGAACATGGGCCAGTTCAAGACCGTGCTGCGAGACCAGTTCCTGGTCGATGCGCAACCGCTGACGAAAGTTTCCGGACACCCATTCCGGATCGCCGAGATCGAGGCGGCGATTGATGCTCAGCTTGGAGCGAATTGATGGGGGACGTAGTGTCCACTTTGTCCGGTTCCGACCTGTGAAGCAGCTCAATGTGTGGCCGATGCTGATCATGCTGATCGTCATCGTCCTTCTGGTAATCTGGCTGAGGCCCCACGGATGAACGACCTGACTCCAATCCCGACCACCACCGCCAAGGACTGGGCTTCCGACCAGGAGGTCCGCTGGTGCCCCGGATGCGGCGACTATGCGGTACTGAAGGCGGTCCAGCGCACGATGCCGGACCTCGGCGTCGCGCGCGAAAAGACGGTGTTCATCAGCGGCATCGGCTGCTCGAGCCGCTTTCCTTATTACATGG
>Ga0207647_10003844_pt1 | contig 11234 bp, 10 predicted proteins | sample KBSCornC2_FD_184295 | JGI IMG/M metagenome (GOLD analysis project Ga0207647, IMG submission 184295) | Corn rhizosphere microbial communities from Kellogg Biological Station, Michigan, USA - C2 (SPAdes) (version 2) | ecosystem: Host-associated > Plants > Roots > Rhizosphere ...
AACGGATGGTAAAGAATGGGAGCGAATGTAAAAACCTTCGAAATTCCTTGGTGGCTGCAACTTTCGAAAAGGCAAATACTTACGTTTTTGCCGCGCCTATCATTCGGGACCGTGAGGTCGGAGGTTCGAATCCTCTCGCCCCGACCAATCAATTCAAGCACTTACGGCTACCTGCAAAGGTGGCCGTTCTTGTTTTGTGGCCAATTTGTGGACACGTTGAAAAACTACCTCTTGGATTAATCGGTTTGCCCGAATATCGCTCCGGTGGTTTCATATCTCTGTTCCTATGATCGTCTTGATCATAAAGGCATCGTAACCCCCTGATGCCAGCGAGAATGCAAAGCGTGGCCCACACGCTGCCTTTTTATTGTTCTACAAAAAGACTTGCTGCATTCTCGTTGTGATGTGGAAATCTGTGAGAACCTGAAAGATGGAGAAGCCGAAGTATGTTTCCACCCAGGATCAAGGCTTCCTTATCTGGTGGTAATCGTAATAGACGAATCTTGTGGAGTTCCAAGCCGGGATGAAGCCACGGTCCGTCAGATCCGAAGAGGATCTTGTGAGCATCAGCACGCTTAATCGCCTGCACGATGTAATCAAACCGTCGGACACCGGCGGTATCAGCATAAACGTTCGGATGTCGGACAAGTTGATCTACGACTTGCTGATGCGCTCGCCAGTCATCAGCGAAACTTCCCAGATGGGGAATGATAAAATTTACATCAGGGTACTGCGTCGCTATCAGCTCGATGATGTGAGCCTGACCAACGATATCCATCAACACCGGCAGGCGAAGCGCGCGCGCTGCTTCACAGACTTCTCGCGTCGGCATCGCATCATGGCCGTGCACTTTGATTCCGCGAAAACCCCACAGCCTGGTGGCTTGTTCAACCATCGCGTGGATGCGCCCGGCGTCACGCTTACAGTGAACAAAGGCAAAGCCGATCAGTCGATTGGGATGACGCTGAATGAGTTGCGCCAACTCCGCATTTGCTTTTGCGTAGTCGCTGTGAAAGGCCCCCATCACCACGGTTCGCTGAATACCCGCAGCCTTAGCACGCCTCAGATACAAATCAAGTGGCGCGTCGGTATTCCAGGGCGCGGTCAACAGGTCCCCCTTACCAGCATGACAATGACAATCAATGATCACGGAAGTTCCTTCCTTCACCCAGCACTCTTCACATAGCCAACGCTCTTTGCCGGCGCAACACACGTCGAGCTCCGAGTTCTGCCAGGAAGCGAATACAGGTCGCGATGCCCTTACGAAAAGTGGGCAGGTGAAATTTCTCGTTCGGCGCATGTATCCGATCGTCGGGCAGCGCAAAGCCCAGAAGCACTGTCGATATTGCCAGCAACTCTTGAAAGGTACTGACGATAGGAATGGTCCCGCTTGAACGCAAGAAAACCGGTGCAACACCAAAGCTACGTTGACAAGCAATGGAGGCCGCACGCACTGCCGGATGTCTTCGATCGATGAGCGCCGGCGGTGCTTTGAGAAAGGATCTGATCGTGTAATCGATAGTCGGCGGAGCGATGCGCGCGAAGTGCTGAAGAACTAGTTGCTCGATCTCATCGGGTCGCTGATCAGGCACGAGACGAAAGTTAAGCTTGGCAAATGCACGTGAGGGAATAATTGCTTTGACACCCGGTCCCTGATAGCCACCGCCGGCTCCGCTAACGCTCAGTGATGGCCGTATGGTGGTACGCTCGTAGAGTGAGAAACCATCTTCGCCCCAAGACATCGCGGTTTTTGCGTCAGCCAGGATCTGTTCGTCGGCCGGTCCATTACGCGCCATGAAATTGCGTTCTTCTTCAGGCCAACGCCTGACCCGATCGTAAAAGCCGGGAACCGCAATGCGCCGATCGTTATCGTGAAGCTTCGCGATCATTTCACAAAGAGCCTGTAAAGGATTGTGGACCACGCCGCCAAAATTGCCCGAGTGCAAATCAGTTTGTGGGCCGCGCACTTCCAGATCGAAACTCAGCCCTCCTCTCAAAGCATGAGTGATGGCCGGACGATCCGGCCCTAACATGCGCGTGTCTGACACTAGCGCAACATCGGCGGCGAGTGCGTGCCTGTAGCGATTAACAAATGACCTTATATTCGGACTACCAATTTCTTCCTCACCTTCAAACAAACATTTGACATTGACTGGCAGCGATCCTTGCGTTTGCAGATATGACTCCAGCGCTTTGATATGGACGAACATTTGCCCCTTGTCGTCACACGCCCCCCTTCCATAAAGATTCTCGCCACGCATAACGGGCTCAAAGGGTGGCGAATGCCACTCGCGCAGCGGGTCGGCTGGCTGAACATCGAAATGCCCATAGATAAGAACGGTAGGCTGCGCGGTCGCGTGGAGCCATTCGGCATAGACCAGTGGATGACCCTCGGTAGGTATGACCCGAACGCATTTCAGCCCGATTCGGCGCAGATGATCAGCGAGCCACGCGGCGCAGTTCCTAACATCCGTTGCATGGTATGGCTGGACGCTAACACTGGGGAAGCGGATGAAGTCCGTGAGAGCCCTTACGAAGCGTGAGCCATTGGCGCGAGCAAAGTTGAGAGGCTGATCGGGGTTAGTCAGAAAAATACCTTCACCTCATTGGTCCAGACAATAGCTGGTAATAGAATCACCCGGCGGAATTATCCAGGGCGTGGTAATAAATATCCCGGTTCCCCTTTTCTCCTCTCGAAGCCATCACGCCTCAGGGATTGTTTTGCACCAACTGATCTATCTCGCGCAGAAAGCTACCACCGTAAAAATCCGTAGCACCTTTGGTCACAAAGGCCAGGACGTAACGTCGCGTGCCGCTATCGATGAGCATTGCATCGTTCAGCGCATCATCTGCGTGGCCGCACTTGGCTGCGCGCCTGGCGGTCTCCGGCACGCCACCGGCTGACACCCAGCACCCTTTCTTGAGCATGGCCTCCATCTCCCTGGATGAACGCACGTTCACCAGCCGCTCCTGGGCCAGCAACGTGAAGAAGGTAGCGGCAGAAAGCGCAGTGATGTAGATGCCCACGAGATTACCGAGAGGGTTGTTGGTCCACTTCACATACTTGCAAACATAGCTTCCCGTTGGGTAACTCAAGAGCTGATGACAGCGCGGATCGAGATCCACTTTTTCGGGTTGGTCCAGGCAATAGGTATTGTTTAGCCACAGTCCTCGCCTCTTTGGGTGATAGAGACCGGATTGCCATAAAAGCGAAGCGATGTATTCAAAGCCGATGCACATGATCAGCTCTGAGGCTAATTGCGGACTGACCCCAGAACATGAACCGTCAACCATCCTGTTCAAATAGTCGTTAAGTTTTTCATTCATCTCCACTTTGATTGGACTGACGGTGTCATCGAAAGTGAAGAGGCAGCTCAGGTGCGGCCTGCAAGTCAACGCCTTCCAGGCGACCTCGGTGGTGTATTTGACCAGGTCATCTTTGGTGCGAATAGTCTTGACGTTTAATCCAGCCATCGCCCTTAGATCGTACAGCAACTGGAAGGCGGCATAGAGGATGGCGATCTTGCCGATGCTGGCGGCTTGCCCCATCACGGGTGAACCCCAGCCGGCGAGGCGCGGAGCACAGATTTTTCCGTTCCCACTAAGATCGACCAGTGCAACTCGGAGCTTGTCATCGGCATGCGGCTGACCTTGTCCGCTGCGCCCGCCTTAATCAGCTTGATGCTCGCGGGCGCAAGGGACGTGCTGTATTTTTCGATGATCAGCTTCTTCAACGCAGGATGCAGTTTTTCGTCAAGCTGGAGCTCGTCGCTGCTCGTGAGAAATCCTGGATTCATCGTTGTCGAAGACATGATCGAAGGACAAGGGTCAGTCTTCCAGGGCAAATACTCTGATAGACACGTACGACGCAGATGTAAGTGTTGGACAAGCTTGACGCTCTTGGGGAAATTGCCAGGTCGTGGTAACGCGGCAGGCATACTGCACGTTGGTGCAGCTTCCCATTCCGCTTCGTCAAACCAACGGCTGTCAGGTGCTCTCCAAGACACGATCCCATCCTCCTGCTGTTCAGGCCACACGAGCAATTACTAACGGGGACAAGTTGGATAGATGGATTTTGGTTCAATGCGAGGGCGTCCTAATACCAGGTGCCGGTTCATGAATGCGCGCAGCCCGGCTGCGACGGCAGGTGATATTGAACGTATAGGTCGCAGCATAGTCGGTCGGACTGGCAATGTTGGACGGCTGAGGTGTCGCAGCATCAACGACAGAAACTCTTTACTGGCCACGACCGAGTGAGCTGCTGCGGGTCGCAATCTCCCGCCAACGGTAATGAGGTCACGCGGATCCGGCATTGGAAAAACCTGATGCTCTACCGGGGCCGGTAGACCCTGCAGACCAAAAAAGCGAATGAAGCGAATCGGGTGCGGCGCGCCGGTAGCCCGAAACGTGCGTGCGGTATGTGCTTCGGAAAAAGAGTCCTGTAGCAGGTGCAGCGCCTCGCCGATCCAGCGCATAGCATCAAGACGAGTCGTTGCTCTCAATGCCCTGGAGTGTAAGAGGATAAAGTGGTTTCTGATCTCGCTCAACGCGACAGCCATACTGGTGCACCGGGCGCGCCGGAGCGCATGTCGCTTTTGTTCGTTCGGATCAAAGTGCCGCGTCGGGAATACCGTATCCACTCGACGCACTCCCTCAACCAGGGCGTCAATCTCAGCGCGAGTCAACGTCAATCCTGCCGCAGCACTCCGTGTCAGAACTTCGTGGCCTCGCGGTGCTAGAACGATTCCGCCGGGCATGCGAGTCTCCACGACAAAGTGGTCCGCGCCGCTTTCGAATTCGCCGTATGAACTTTCGAGTTCAAACATTCTGCGCCTGCCTCCGCAACAGGTACCTCCGCATTTGCATGGGCTGTTCATCGTTAACCTATCGAAGCCTCGCGAGAGGGAAAGGCTCTGACTGGTCGGCCGTTGCCATTCTGGATTCGCGCAGCAACCCCGAGCGTTTGGGCGCTGGTCAGCCATTCCTCGCAAGGCTCGGCAATCTCCTGCAACAGGGCCTCAAAGGGGGCGCGTGTGGTATTCAAGATAAAGCGTTGGGCCAGCCAGCGGATAATGTCTCGTCCAGCAATGGCCATGCGATTGCGCGGCGACACGTTTACCTGTTCGCCGAAGTAACGACGCAGAACGTCCTCAATTACATCCCAGGCGCTGTCGGCTCCGAAAAGCGAGCGGATGTCTTCTGCACCGAGAATCTTGAAAGCCTCTTCGAGCAACTGCAAAGTCTCGAGCCGCAGCACGTTCAAATGGCCATAAGAAAAACTCTTCATGTTGTAGCGCACATCGAGACCGGCGCGGCGCACGATTGCGATGCTGCCGAAACTTGGGTCATTGGCCCGTTCGCGCACCACTTCAGAAATGCGCTTGTCACGAAAGAAGCGCGCCACTTGCGCTACAAAGTTTGAGAACAAACCATGGAAGAGCCTGTTGGGTATAGCGGCGGGAGCGGGCGATACGTTGGTGTAACCGAAAGCGCGCAAATAGGCTTGCATGCGATCGAGTTGCGTGTAGCGTAACACTTGACGCCGGTCGTAACGATATAAGCGACCAGCACCATCGCCGAATGAGAGCCGCACCACGCCTGCCTTGAACAACTCCTGTAACTTCAGGGTAACGCGAAAGACACCGATCATTTCGTGCTGATAAATGTAATAAAGATCGCCGATGGCTTTAATGCGTTCAGGAGTAATCACCTCGTCATAAGGTTTCACGGCCGGAGCAAGACGCGTATCGCCGAGCGTTGGCGCCGCGTCCGATCCGAGGCCAATCAACCCGGCAAGTCCGCCGTCCGCCGGCGCTGTCTTGGCGGCCTCGCCCTGATCAATAGTCGCCAGCAAGCTGTCGACGCGGTCGTTCAGAAGCTCTGCCAACTGCGGATTCTGAATCAAGGCCGACGCACTCTGCTCAACGAGCGTTTCCCGCAACGTCGATAGGCGATCAAGCAGTCCCTGATAAGTATCTTCCGAGATGAATCTCTTTTTGTCGTCAGCCATGTTGGACCTCCTCAATTCTTGCTCTTGCAGTTTTCGCTGAGTGCTTCGCTTAGATGGTACTCGTGGCTACCTGGCCCAGCTCTCGACCAAGTTCCTTCAATAATGGTTGTACCCTGCCCGCGCCGATTAGAATTATTGTTCCAATGTTGTCGGTTAGAGTGGTCACCGCAGTCTGCTGTCTGCCCGCTTCATTCTTGATCGCCTGTATTTCGCTGGGCCTGGCGCCGCCTCCCACCAACCGTCTGGGCCAATCAGTCGAGGCGGAAGTTTCAACCCACAGCAGCAGTTGTTCAATCGTGGACGCGATAGTGGCTGAGTTGTCGATTGGAGTCACGCGCCGATCCGCCGGCCCAAAACCCACTTCATCCATCGCTGAGTAAACCTGACGGACTGTGTCGGGAATCACCTCGATGGTCCACAGCAACCGCGTCAGTAGCGTGCCCTTGAAACTATTGCTATTCAGTTGATTCTTCGCGCCGATGAGCTGAGTGATGTAGCTTTTCAACAGAACAAAATTCTGTCGATCCTGTTCTTCTTCGGCGATGTCGAGAACTCTGACCGATGGCGGAGTTCCGACTAATCCAAGTTTCTGCTCGAGTTCGTCAATATTCGCGTTGAGAGTGGGCAACAGAGAGTCGATGCGATCAAGCAGAGCGCCTCCAGTGCGCCCGAATTCCCCGGTCACATCTCGGAGCGTCGCGCGAATGTCTTCTTTAACCGCATCGATTTCACCCTGGTCCGGATCGAGCAGAATCGGAAAGACGGCGTCGAGCAAACGGTTGGCCGCAGCGTAAATATCCTTTGCCTGTCCGTACAACGTCGCTTGGGCGCCCACGAGTTGACCGCCCGTCGAGACATCAAGCGTTGTTGCGCCTCTGGGCCGCCAGACGTAGTAGCTGTTGCCGTTCTGTTCCTTCTTTTCAAATGAGGCTGACAATAGACTCTGAACTCTCTGCGGGTCGCTGTTGGGGCGTGCACCCAAAACTTTCGCCAGATTGAGCTCGATGATTTGATCGTAGGCGAGTCCCCCAACAGGGCCGGGGCTCACCGCCGCCCCAACAGGCGCCGACTGGTTCGCAGTCGGGCTAAGCGAAGCAATCGTTGTGGCCGCATCGGTGAGCTGTTTAAATTGATTTCCAATGCTGTCGATTAGAACGCCGGAACGATAAATGATGTCCGGGACAGTAACATCACCGTATACAGTGATGGGACTCTTGGCGAGGGTTACGATAGGAAATTTAAGACCGCCGATGCCTGAACTCAGGTCTGCGGGTGCGTCCAGCTCATAATTACCAGTGAGAACATTTGGAAACTCAAAGTTACCGGATTCATCTGTCTTCGTTGTTCGAAGTAGAGCGGCTGGAGGACCAGGGTCAATCAATTTCAGCTCGACATTGCCAATGCCGATTCCACTCTCGAGGACAACTCTGCCTCGGACAGATCCTGGAGGGCCGTCGTAGGTTACGACAGGTAATACCCTGCGCGTACCTGGTCCCACAAATCCCACGGGAAGAGTGTCGTTGGGCAGAGTTAGATTTCCATCTTGAAACTGGCGGGGGAATATAAGGCTGTAATTGCCGCAGTCGAGACCTTGAAACTCAAAGTAGCCCGTACTATCTGTTTGAGTTTGTCCGACGACGATTCCATCCTTCACGAGCGTAACCGGCAAGTTTTCAGGTTTCGTTGTTGGTGAGCTTCCATCGCATCTCGTTGTCGAGGGCTTCAGGATAACTGTTCCGGAGATACAGGCGGTATCGAGCTTGTACCCAAAATTGACGATCTGAGAAACGCCGATCGCATTGCCAATGCCAACGGCCTTCGTTCCCCGTCGGTCGCTGGCCACAAGGCTAATCGGCGTCCCGCCTGGTGGAGTGAACGATGCGGTGGGTGGGAAAACGACCAGGTAGTCGCCATCGTTCAAACCAGCGAATTGATAGCTTCCTTGTTGGCCCGAAATCGTGGTCACTAGCTTTGTTTGGCCCGGAAGTTTAAAGAGGTCGACGGAAATCCCCTGAATGCCGGACTCCAAGTTATCGAATTGCTGATCAGCGTTGATGTCATAGAAAACGGTTCCGCTGATGGTCCCACCAGGTGCTGGTGAGCTGACGATTGAAATGGCCAGTGGGCTTGCCAACACGGTTTGCTGCATAGACGAGTTGCACTTGCCGTGGTTAGGGGAGCCCTGGTATTGGGCAATGATCAAATGGTTACCGGCGGAGAGAGAGGTAGTCCTAAACTGCGCTCGGCCGCGCTTATCGAGGGTGGCGCTGTACAAGCTAATCGTTCCCTCTCTAAAAACAACATCACCCTGAGGTATGGCTTGTCCCTTCCGAGCTTTCACCTTTGCCCTAAAAGTTACGGCTTGCCCTGACGGTGACGGACTGGGCGAACAAGTTATCTTGATAAACGTAGCGGTTTTAGCCATTGTTTACATCCTCCTATCTAATACCGTCAGTGATTAGGTCTGGCTCGCCTTTTCCGGAGTAAAGTTGATGTGCTGTCCGGTGCTAATCGCTTGTACAGAAACGGATGCTAATGCACCGTGCTCAGTGATCTCCTGCCAAAGCTCAAAGAGAACTTGATTGACCTCGACGACTGGTTGGCGGCAATGCTGCAGCGCATCTTTGACGCCAGACACCCATTGCTGCCAATTGCTGTGTTCCCTGGCCAGGCTATGAAGATCGTCTAAGGCTTCGAAAGAAACCATCTCGCCAAAAAATCCTGCGCTGAATTGATTGAACAGCTTTTGACATTTAATCAGTGCCTCTCGCGCTGACAGGAGATCGATCTTGCCGGCCACAGCCTGACGTCCCGTTGTCGAGGCCGCGATTGCCTCGCTCACAAAAGAAGCTAGCTCCACCGCTGACTCGTCGAAGCGAGTAAGGAGTACATGGTCTTCCTCAACGCGCGCTCCTTTCACGGACCTCACGGGCTTGCCTTCTGTAACCGCCCAATGCAAGCGTTGGTCAATCGTCTCGAGGAGAATTTGCAGTTTGAGTCCTAACTCTTGGAACGATCTCTCGAGTGTCACTGTCACCTCCGAATCAAAGCTCGATAGAAGTTGTTTGTAATCACCTCAGGCCTGGCGAGAGCGCGGTCCAGAGCCCAGCGGGCAGCGCCTACCAGAAACAACGCCGGTATGATTCCCGGATCGCGGCCAGCCGCTATTCGCCTGCCGGCTTGCTCAACCATGCCCTGGTCCTTTGCTTCGAACATCACTGCCTGAGCCAGCGTCTTGCCTCCAAGTTCCTCGAAAGGTGTGAAGCACATCGTATCGACCACCAGCCGGCTGGCCAGCCGAAATGTTTTGAGCATGTCGGCAGGGATAGTCCCAGCCGAGGCTTGCGGATAAAGATTGTTCCAAATCTTTTGGAATCGCTCGGCTTCTTTCACGAATTTCATCCGACGCAGGAGCTCCAGATTGATGAAGAGGCGTAGATATGGTGTCGGATGAACGCCTGCGGGATCGAAGTTCAAAGTGGTTGCGGTCGACTTTCCGATTACGTCCATAAGCGAAGAGATGATCGCCGGTCCGCCCAGCAGTACCGCACAAAGATCTGCCCAAGTCTCCTTATGCCAGCGAGCCCAAACACGAGTCACGTGTGGACTGATTTTCGCCTCCAGTAAGCGCCGCGCCACACGTAACGGCATCACTTGCCATAGTCCAAGGTCCGACTGTAGGTTGTGCGCCGCTTCGTGTAAGACAGCTCCCAATGTCCAGGGGTTTATCAATCGATGATGCGGCAGTTGGATCAGCGGGAACGGGTTAGCTCTTTGTCCTATCTTGGCCATTCGTACGCCGCGTCGAAACGTTGCCGGTGAGAATCCAGTCTCCATATAACAAAAGGGCGCTGGCGACGGGATCGGTTTGGTTCTTCCCAATCCCGTATAAACATACTGGTAGCAATCCAGTGCAATCCGATCGCAAGCCAGCAAGTGCAACGCGAACTTTGATTGGCGTTGTCCAAACAGTTCAAAGTAGAACTTCCAGATGTCTTCGATTAGGCGAACCCAATTGTGGGCCTGCTCTTTTTGGTGAGTGAGACGCTGCAGGTTTCGGGGCGCCGGTGCTTCCCGAGCAGCCTGAGCCGAATCGCTCACCCGGCCTGAGATATTCAAAAGGTTGCGACGCAACTTCACGATCAGGTCGTTGACAATTTCGATGTGTGCATCAGAAGGACTGGCTGGGCCGGTGCCGAACTCATCTTGTCGAAACGGGCGCAGGGCCGCTGCGTGCCGTCGCGAATTTATTGCCTGTACCCGCAGCCAGGTGTCTAAGGCGTTGGAGTCAGCCTCATCAGAGTTCGATGCGATCCCGATCACCCGCACGGGAGGCCGCGAATCAGTCAAAATGTTGAGACTAGCCACCATCTCTTGTTACCTGATCGATCACTGCCAGCAAAGAAATCCACCTCGTCAGGATGGCCCAGAGGGACAAAGCACGACGCTCAGTTTCCGAAGCTCTCAGATCTAGCGCCTGCCGCTAAATCGTTGCCGGCGCATCCTCCCCGAACGAATCAGGATGTGGATGCAGACCATAGGATTATTGAAGACTCGGTAAGTTTCGTCCGCCATTCTTTTCACGGCCATCCGGCCGTTGATCGGAACGCCCTGGCTGGCAGCGCGGTTAAGACTGGCGTTTGTGCGCCGCAAAATTGCCGGCACGGTCTGTACCAGTGGACGGGTAGCTGGACTGCGCCGCAGCGCTCCAACCAATCGGCCAGTCGCGCGCGCGAGGGCTGGAGCAGCCTGACGAATGGCAGGTGGAGCGGCCGTACGAAGACTGCGGATAGCAATCGGAATCAACGTTCCCGCGAGCGCTTCGGCTTCGGCTTCGTTCGCCGTATAAGCCACTTCGTAGGCGATCTGTTCCATGAGCGTCGCTTCTTGATGAGCCCCTTCGGAGTGGGGCACACCACCCTCCATCTCTGGATGAAGCATTGACTCAAATTCAGGATGGCCGGCTTCGTACTCAGGGTGTCCGCCTTCATACTCGTGCATTCCGCCCTCATACTCGTGGAGTCCGGCTTCATGCATTCCCCCCTCATACTCGGGATGGTAGCCTTCATGCATGGCTTCGTGACTGGTCATCTCGAATTCCGGATGATAGCCCTCGTACTCAGGGTGTCCCTCATACTCGGGATGGTAGCCTTCATGCATGGCTTCGTGACTGGTCATCTCGAATTCCGGATGATAGCCCTCGTACTCAGGCTGGGCGCCTTCA
>Ga0207647_10003846_pt1 | contig 11229 bp, 14 predicted proteins | sample KBSCornC2_FD_184295 | JGI IMG/M metagenome (GOLD analysis project Ga0207647, IMG submission 184295) | Corn rhizosphere microbial communities from Kellogg Biological Station, Michigan, USA - C2 (SPAdes) (version 2) | ecosystem: Host-associated > Plants > Roots > Rhizosphere ...
TTTCTGAAGGGCCAAATTCTTCTCCCGAAACTGTCACGCGCCGCCGCTAGCGGCACGTCGAGGGAGAAGAGTGATGTTCGCGCGAACACCAAGACTGCTGCTGAGGCCGGGCTTCCCGGAGGACGCGCCGGCGCTTGCCAGCTCGATTGCCGACAAGGCGATCGTTCGCAACCTGGCGGTCGTTCCGTGGCCCTACAGCATGCGCGACGCCGAAGCGTTTCTCGCTTCTCCTCGCGATCCCGTGCTGCCGTCGCTGCTGGTCTTCGAGCGCGGCGCGGGGGCGCCCGAGCTGGTCGGCGCTTGCGGTCTTGGGCGGCGTCCCTCCGGCGCGGTTGAGCTCGGCTACTGGATCGCGAGATCGCGTTGGGGTCGCGGCTACGCCACCGAGGCGTGCCGGGCCATGGTCGACATTGCGAGGACGCTTGGCTTGCCGAGCATCGAAGGCTCCCACTTTGTCGACAACCCGGCGTCCGGCCGCGTGCTCGAGAAGCTCGGCTTCCGGGCGCTCGGAAGTATCGCGCCGCGGCTCAGCTGCGGGCGCGGGACCGAGGTGCCTGCGCGGCTGATGCGGCTGCAGCTGAAGGCCGGGTCGATCGAGGACGACAAAGCGGCGCTAGCGGCTTAAGCTGCCCGCCGCACCTTGCGCTTGCTTTCCGCGCCGCTCGCGATCTTCGCGTAGGCGCCGAGCAGATGCCGGTCGTCCTCGTTCCACGGATGGAAGCCGGGCAGGAAGAACTTGAGCCACGCGCCCGCGATCTTGCGGAACATGCCGGGTCGCACCCACAGATACCACAGCAGCCGCGCCCAGGCGCGCGGGCCGGTCACGCGGTCCTGGCGCATCAGGTCGAGCGCGCCCGCGGTGCGGTCGACGACGAAATTGCGGGTGACGTAGAGCATCACCTTGGCCTTGACCTTCCAGCGCTTGGCGCGTGGCCAGTGGCGCGTGGCGTGCAGCCAGGTGTCGTAGGCAACCCCCTTGTGCTCGATCTCCTCGACCGCGTGCCAGCGCCACAGATCGGCGGTCTCCTTCTCCGCGCCGGCGAGATGGCGCGGCTCAGCCAGCAGCTGGTGGGCGAGGATCGCGGTGAAATGCTCGAGCGCCATGGTCGCCGCGAGACTGACGATCGGCGGCTTGCCGCGCGTGATCGCCAGCCGTTTCTCGACCTGCGCCTCGAGCTTCGACAGATCATAGCCCGCGTCCGCCGCGCGCTTGTTGAACGCGTCGTGCTCGCGGCTGTGGATCGCCTCCTGCGTGGTGAACCCCTTGATCTCTTCGGCGAGCTTGGCCGGCGCGTCGGCGCGAAACGCGCGGACGCTTTCGACGAAGAAGGCTTCGCCCCTGGGGAAGGTCGTCGATAACGCGTTGTAAATAGCAGTCGCTTCGACGCGGCCGCCGTGCCACAAACGCGGGGCGGCGGCCTCCCGGCCGAAGCGGCGGTCGCGCGGCGTGATGCTGAGGTCCGCCGGGGTCGGCAGGGTTGTTGCGGTCATGGTCGGAAAGATATAGTAACTTACATACGTGTCAATAAGACGTACGCGCCTCACCCCGGAAGAAAGCCGTTCCGCCGCGCTTGCCGCCGCGCGCAAGCTGCTGATCGAGCAGGGTCCGCAGGCTGTGACCTTGAAAGCGGTCGCCGCGGAGATCGGGCGCACCCACGCCAACCTGCTCCACCATTTCGGGTCCGCGGCCGGGCTGCAGGGCGAGCTCGCCAAGTCGATCGCGGACTCGGTCAACGCCAGCATCGCCGATGCCGTCGAGCGCGCCCGTGCCGGCGAGGCCGACGCGCGGGTGATTGTCGACCAGTGCTTCGACGCGTTCGGCCGCGAAGGCGCCGGCGCGCTCGCGGCGTGGATGATCCTCAGCGGCAACCGCGATGCGCTCAATCCTATCCTCGATTCCATCCGAGACCTCGTCGCGCAGCTCGCGGCCGGTCAGGAGAGCCGCCACGTCGCGGAAAGCACGCTGTCGCTGGTGCTGAACGCGCTCGGCGATTCGCTGCTGGGGCCGGCCATCGCGGAAGCGCTCGGGCTGCCGCGCGACGCCGCGCGCAACCTGGCGGCGCAGCGCCTCCGCCACCGGTTCGAGGCCGAGCAGCCGACCGGCTAGGCCACGGCGAGAAGGCACAACATCATTCCGCGCGCGTTACGCTGCGGATGCGCAAGCTCTTCAACCTGTTCGCGGCCAAGACCTCGAACGCGGCCGGCCAGCCGTTCACGTTCATGATCGCCGTCCTGGTGGTCATCGTCTGGGCCGTCACCGGGCCGCTGTTCGACTATTCCGATACGTGGCAGCTGGTCATCAACACCGGCACCACCATCGTCACCTTCCTGATGGTGTTCCTGATCCAGAACAGCCAGAATCGCGACGGCGCCGCGATGCAGGCCAAGCTCGACGAGCTGCTGCGCTCGGTCGACCGGGCGCGCGAGCAGTTCATCGGCATCGAGCATCTGACCGACCAGCAGATCGAGCTGTTGCGCGCGGCGCTCGAAAAGCAGGCCCAGAAGCTCAAGGAAGAAGGCAAGCAGCAGACCGCGGAAGACACGGTCGACCGGCTGCTCGACCGCTTCTGACCGCCGTCAGCCGGGATATGCGGGATTCTCCGTAATGCGCGCGCGGCCGGGACCGCTAGATTCCGCGATGCAGGAGATTGCGCGATGAAGGACAAGGCGAGCGACATTCTCGACCAGAACCGGCTGATGGCGATTTCGACCCTGCGGCCCGACGGCTGGCCGCAAACGACCATGGTCAGCTACGCGAACGAAGACATCCTCATCTATTTCATCGTGTCGAAGAGCAGCCAGAAATATGCCAACCTCCTTCGCGACGACCGCGTGTCGCTGGTCGTCGGGCGCGATTTCCACGACCCCGAGACGATCAAGGCATTGTCAATCGCGGCGCGCGCCTCGGAAGTGCGCGATCCCAAGCAGCGCGAGCGCGCCGTCAAGCTGTTGCTCGACCGGCATCCGGGGCTCCGTCGCCTCGAGCGGCCCGAACCCGGCCACTCGGCGGTCATGCGCGCCAACCCGGAGATCATCACCGTGCTCGATTATTCGAAAGGCTTCGGCCACGCCGATCTGCTGACGGTGGGACCCGGCGGCCTCGTCGAAATGACGCCGGCGCGCGACGACGATTGGGGCTTCGGGGAGAAGCTCAAGCCGGTCAGTTAGCCGCTGGCTGTCCCGTCCGCCGGCTGCTGTAGTCGCTGGTCGGCCTCGTCGATTGCGCGCACCAATTCGTCGAAATTCGGTGCCTCTTCGACCGGCCACACGCGGTCGAAGGTTGGTCCAAGCAAGCTCAAGTCCCTCTCGGTGAGCAGGCCGACCGCGACAATGCGCTCGTCCATGACACGTTCCTCTGTTTTGCCTTACAAAACGCCGCCAAGCCGCTGAAGTGCCTCGCGTTTCGCAGCAGTATCGAAGCTGGCTTGAACGGCCGCCGTTTCGGGACGACATGCGGCTCCAGCCTCGAGAGTTCCGATCGATCCATGCCGACCACCGTACCCGAATGGCAGCACCTCGCGATTTACGCCGTGATCGCGGCCGTCGTGCTGATGCTGCTGCAGCGCCTTCCCTATGTCGGGCGGTTCGTCCGCTTCGTGGTTTCGGCCGGCCTGCTCGCCTTCCTCATCTTCGTGATTCTCGCCCAGGCGCCGTACCAGCCGGAGCTTGCCCGCTTCACCGACAAGCTCGGGCTCGACGATCAGCGGGTCTCGGGCAAGGAGCTCCACGTCAAGATGGCCGCCGACGGCCATTTCTGGGTCGTGGCCTCGATCAACGGGGTCAAAAGGCGAATGCTGATCGACAGCGGCGCAACGGTGACCGCCATTTCCGCCGAGACCGCGCGACAGGCCGGCGTCGATACGGGCACCGGCCTCGCCCCCGTCGTCCTGCGCACCGCCAATGGCGCCGCGCCGGCCGAGACCGGCAAGATTTACGAATTGAGGGTTGGCAACATCGTCGCGCGCAACCTGCGCGTCGTCACCGCGCCCGGGCTCGGCAACCTCGACGTGCTCGGCATGAACTTCCTCTCGAAGCTCCAGTCGTGGCGGGTCGAGGGCCGGACTTTGGTCCTGGTCCCGCACCATCCGCAGAACGGCGCCGGCTGACGCTCGTCAGCCGGCCGCAACGTTCATTTCGAGAAGCTCAGGCCCGCAACCGCGCCGGTGCCGCGATAATTGCCGTTCGGCGTGCGGTACCACGCCTGATTGGCGCCGACGTCGACCGAGAAGCCGCCGCCGATCGGCTGTGAACGCTTCACGGCGAGGCTGGTGAACTTGCCCGCCGGCGAGCGCGGCAAGTCGGCTTCGTAGAGCGAGCTGCCATGCCCGAGCCACAGCTGCGTGAACCCGCCGCCTCGACCGTCCTTCACTCGGACGCTGGCGAGATGGGCATTGCTCCGGCCGAACCGGTTGGAGTCGATCAGGCTGAACCGGTAGCTGAACGTCGCGCCGCGCGCATAATAAGTCGCGCCCGCCGACCAGGTCGTCACGTCGGTGTGATTGCCGTAGTTCGCATATTTGCCGCCGGCCTTCACGACGAAGCCGCCGCCAAGCTCATAGCTGAAGTCTTGGCCAATCTCGCTCTTGGCGAAGATCGAGCCGTTGCTGGCAAGACCGCCGTAGCTGTGGGTCGTCAGGCGATCCGACCAGTCGTGCGTGACGGCTCCCCTCACCTGCATTCCGTGAATGGTGACGCCCGGAACGCGGCGCACGCCGGTCGAGAGGCCGACATGCACGCGGGTGCTGCGTCCGGCGCCGAGCCGCGAATCCGCCGTGAGGATGGTGCGGTCGCCATAGAGTTTGCTGAAATCGGTATATTCGAGCCGCACGGACGCGCTCACCGGTCCAATGCCGGAAGTGCGATCTGCGGGGTTCGAGTTGGACGGCGAAGCGGCGCTTGCCGCCGCCGCGGACGCGAGCAGTGCCGCTCCGCAAATACCTTGCGCGAAGGTCATGGTTCGATGTCTTTCTGTCAGAAGGATTCGAGTTGCTGTGCGAGCCGGTAACGGCCCGGCGGAAGATTCTTCTCGACGGTGATCCGGGGCGCGATCGAGGTGCCTTCGGCGACGACCCGTCCGGGCAGGACGATCACCTGGATCCCGAGCGATGCGCCGGCGCCGATCCTGCAGCCGAGCTTCTCGAGCCCGCTGTCGATCCGCTCGCCGCCCGAGATGACCTTCACGGTCTGCCGGTCGAGCCGGTGGTTCGAGGTCCGCACCTGGGCACCGAGATAGGCGTCGCGCTCGACCTTGGAATCGGCGACGAAGCATTGCGGGCCGATCGTCACCTTGTCCTCGATGATCGCGCCCTTGATCTCGGTCGCGAAGCCGATCCGCGTCCCGGCTCCGATCCGGGTGGGCCCCCGCACCAGGCAGAGATTGCCGATCAGGCAGTCCGGGCCGATCTCGACCGGACCCTGGACGTAAGCCCCCTCGCAAATCCGCGTGCGTGCCCCGATCGTGATCGGCCCCTTGGAGGTGTCGAGCACCGCGCTTTGGGCGACGTCGGCGCTCGGATCGATGTCGAGGCTGCCTTCAGCGCCGTCCCGGCCCAGCTCGGCGGCCATCACCTGCAGCTCACGCCACCACACGGGCGTACCTCGTCGGCTTGTCGCGGCCATATTCGCGGCCGGTGATCAGGCCTTGGAGGCCGTGGGTCAGCCAGATGAGATAGGCGAGCACGACATACATCAAGGCGAGCGGCGCCATCCACAGCAGCCGGAGCTTGTTGTGATGCCAGGCACTGATCCCGCCGAGAATCATCACCGCGCCGACCCACAGCAACGGGAACAGCAAAGAAGGCAGCGTATGCGCGTTACCGCTGACCACCGCCTGGCTCCAGGTGTAGCCGTACATGACCACGCCAAGCACGACGACGAGGAACATCGGGAGGATGCTGAACACCCCGTAGCGCGTCAGCAGCAGGCCCCGGTGAAGGCGCATGCAGACGGCGTAGCCCATGATCCACCGCCGCCAGCGGCGCCACTCGTCGCGCAGGGTCTTGCACTCCTGCGGATAGACGACCGCGCGGCTGACCTGCCGGACCTTGTAGCCGCCCGCGATCAGCGACCAGGTGAGATCGAGGTCCTCGACATTGGTCCGGTCGGACAGGCCGACCTCGCGCAGCACGTGGGTGCGGAACATCCCGCACGCGCCCGAGATGATGAACGGCGCGCCGCCGAGCATCTGCTGGAACGTGCGCTTGACGACGATCATCGGCAGCTTGACGCTGGCGCGGACGTAGCCGAGCAGCCCGCCGCCGCGCAGGTCGGACGAGGGCACGCCGCCGACCGCGTCGGCGCCGCGCTCGATCTCGGCGAGCATGTAGCCGAGCCCATGGCCCTTGAACGGCACGTAGGTGTCGGCATCGGTCAGGAAGACCTGGTCCGCGGTCGCGAACTCGAGGCCTTTCATGATCGCCGAGCCCTTGCCGCCATTTTCCTTGCTGACGAGCAGCAGGCGCGGCGTCTTCTGCATCAGCCGCGCGACGATTTCCCCGGTGCCATCGGTCGAGCCGTCGTCCACGCAGATCACGCGTTTCACGTACGGATTGCGCAGCAGGTTGATCAGCGACTGCTCGATCAGCGGCGCTTCATTGTAGGCTGGAACGATGACGTCGATCGACTGCAGGTTCTTGCTGGGCCGCAGCCTCGCCCGGGCCAGCAGATAGGCAAGGGTCAACGCGACCATTGCGAAAAACAGGATGGTTTTCATGATATCCCTCAGAGAATGAGTTTGTAGGGGATGAAACCTTCCGTCTGGCCCAGGTCCACTTGGACTCCACGGAAGTGTGCGGCACTGCGGATCTTGTCCTCGTGCATGTACAGTCGTTCGCCTTGGCTCCTGTGGAGCTTCAGCGCGTCGACCTTGCGCTCGGTAAATTCATCGACCGGCTCGAAGACGGTCGGCAGGAAATTCGGATAGGAGCTCGGCGTTTCGTAGCCGAGAATTTGCGGCACCCGCCGGCACGCCACCGCCGACGCCTCGTAGACGGTGCGATGGTCCTGGTGCCGATCGCCGTCGAACATCGTGTAGACGCGCATCGGCGCGAATTCCCGCACATGCTGCTCGATCGCCGCGATCAGCTCGTTCAGGTGCTGGTGCAGCCGGGTGTCGGGAAAGTCGTGCTGGTGAATGTCGGTGATGCCGAGCAGCCCGAGCGCCTCGCGGGTCTCGGCGTTGCGGTCGGATTCCGCGCCCGCGCCGGCCTGGCCGCGGGTGAAGATGACCGCGCGAACCTTCGCGCCGCGCGATGCCAGCTTGGCGAGCGTCGCCCCGCATCCGAGCTCGAGATCGTCGGGGTGAGCCCCGAGCGCCAAAACGGTGAAATCCTTGTTCATTTCGGCGGCTTTAAGCAGCGCCGTGTAAACCTTCGGTAATGTTTCGGACCGTTTTGGAACTAAAACGAGTTCATCTTGATCTTTTCGCTCGTTTCGGCAGAAGAACGGACAGAGCCAGATACTAACGAAAGATAGAAGCTCGTTGCGAGTACGTAACTCTACGGAGCTTTACGGACGTTTTTACATCCATTACGGGCGGTCGGGCCGAATTCTTTTGTTTTGCCCGAGGAAGTCCATGAACGGTTTGGCCAATAAATCTTCAGGAGAGTTTCAACATCCCATGCACCCGGGCGCGACATCCGCGCCCGCGGGAATGCCCGACGCCTTGCTGAAACAGGTCGAAGCGCTTCAGGCGCAGGCAGCCGAGCTTGCCGGCATCATCGCCATGGCCAGCAACGATGCCGGCCCGGCGCTGATGACTCCCAAGGGAACGGCCGCGCTGGCGAAAGGCATGATCCGCGCCCGCCGGCAGCGCACCAACTTCCTCCCGCGCAGCCTGTTCGCGGACCCGGCATGGGACATGCTGCTCCAGCTTTATTCGTCCGAGCTCTCGCAGCAGCGGATGGCGGTGCGGCAGGTTTGCGCGGCTGCGAACGTGCCGTCGACGACGGCGCTGAGGTGGCTCAATACACTCGAAGCGAACCGTCTGGTCGAGCGCCAGGCCGACCCGCTCGACGGCCGCCGCTTCTTCGTTTCGCTGACCGAGTCCGGCAAGCGCGCGATGGAAAGCTTCTTCCAGAGCATCAAGAACGAGGTGTTCGCCGCCTGATCGGCGGGTAGTTGGGCTGCGCCAGCCGGAATTTCGACGAACCGAGTCCGGCCGGCGCTGAACTTAGTAGCATCGCAACAACTGTAGCCCTATCGCCTGCAGCCGGTGAGCCAAGTTGCCCCTGGCTTGCCCGAAGAAGCGCCTTGGACGCAGCTGCGCCCAAAGCGCTTCTTCGTAGGGGCCGCCCCGCGTTGACAGCCGCCTGCCTCCCGCAGAGGGTACGGACGGGTCAATAGCAACGGAATGATGCCGGCGATGATCAGGGCGACCTCTGGCGCGGGCGCGGCGATGCAATCGCGGGCGTCGCTCGGTCTCGCGGCTGCGGCGCTGCGATCCGGAAATGTCGCCGGCGCGCGGCAGATGCTGCACGACCGCCTGCTCGCCGATCCGCTCGACGCCGATGCGCTCGAATTGCTCGCCGAGATCGCAGCCGGCGAGCGCGCGTTCGAAGATTCGACCATCCTCCTCCAGCGCGCGGTTGCCGCCGACCCTGCGCCGCGCCGCCGGCTCGTACTCGTCGATCACCTCAGGCGGCACGTCTCGCCGGCGCTCGCCCTGCACGAGGTCGAGCAGCTGCCCGAAACCGTCCGCGGCCAGTTCGAGGTGATGGCCATGGAAGCGGCCCTGACCGGCGCGCTGGGCCTCAACGAGCGGCAAATCGCGCTGTACCGCGCAATGGTCCGCCAGCGGCCATCGAGCCCCGGCGTGTGGGTCAGCCTCGGCAATGCGCTCAAGACGGTCGGGCGCACCGAGGAAGCGGTGAAAGCGCTCCGCCGCGCGCTTCGCGCCGAGCCGGCCTTCGGCGAAGCCTGGTGGACTCTCGCCAATTTCAAATCGTTCCGCTTCTCGGCCCGCGATCTCGCCGAGATGCGCGCGGCGCTTCGCCGTCGTCTTGCCGACAGCGATGCACTCCACATCCATTTCGCGCTCGGCAAGGCCCACGAGGACCGCGGCGAATATGAGCAGAGCTTCCGCCATTATGCCGCGGGCAACGCCATCCGCGCGGCCGGCAGCGACCCCGATCAAGCCGGAGTGTCCGCGCTGGTCGACCAATCGATCGCGATTTTCACGAGCGATTTCTTCGAACGGAACCGCACCGGCGGCTGCGCCGAGGAAGGCCCGATTTTCGTCGTCGGCCTGCACCGCTCGGGCTCGACATTGATCGAACAGATCCTCGCCAGCCACCCGCTCGTCGAGGGCACCACCGAGCTGACGGTCATGAAGAGCATCCGCGACCGCATCACGCGCTCGAGCGGCGCCTCCCCGGCCGCCGCGGTCGCGGCGCTCGAGCCGTCCGATTTCCGCCGGATCGGCGAGGAATATCTCGAGCGTACCAAACCATTCCGGCGGACCGATCGCCCGTTCTTCGTCGACAAGCTGCCTGGCAACTGGACCAATCTCCCATTGATCCGCGCCGCGCTTCCCAACGCCCGTATCGTCGATGCCCGCCGCCACCCGCTCGCCTGCGGCTTTTCCAACTTCAAGCAGAATTACGCATCCGGCGTCGGCTTCTCGTACAGCCTCGCGACAATCGGCGCTTTCTACCGCGATTACTGGCGCTTCATGCGGCACTTCGAGTCCGTCCAGCCGTCCGTCGCGTGCCGGATGATCAACGAGCGGCTGATCGAACAGCCCGAGGCCGAGGTGCGGCGCATGCTCGCCCATTTGCGCCTGCCGTTCGAGCCGTCCTGCCTTGAGTTCCACAAGAACGCGCGCGCGGTGCAGACGCCGAGCGCGGAGCAGGTTCGCAGGCCGATCAACCGCGACGGCGTCGAACAGTGGCGGCACTACGAGCCGTGGCTCGACGAGCTCAAGGCATCGCTCGGGGAGGCGCTCGACCGGTGGGAAGACTGAACCGGTGCCAATGAAAAGGGCGAGGCGGTTTCCCGCCTCGCCCTCATTGCAACCTTTAGCTCGCCTTAGAAGCCGCGTTCGCCGCGCTGCGCCGGAGGCGGCGGAGGCGGAGGCGGCGGCGGAGGCGGCGCCGGGCAGGTCTCGGTCGCCGGGATCACCGACCCGTCCGGGCACGTCTGCGTCGCCGGAGGCGGCGGCGGAGGCGGCGGCGGCGGCGGAGGTGGCGGCGGCGGTGGCGGCGCGAAATTGTAGATCAGGCTCGCCAGGATGCTGTGCGAGCGGAAGTGCGTGCTCGCCGTGAACGTCCCGCCATTGCCGTCGTCGAACGTGCGCCGCAGGCGGCCCGCGTCGAAGTAGCGGTACTTGATGCCGAGATCGATCTGCGGAGTCACCGCGTAACGCGCTTCGGCGAGCAGCTGCCACGCGAACCGGCTCCGCTTCAATGTCGTGCTGAGCTCATCGACATAGAAGTCGGGCTCGTCGATGCTGAAGCGGTAGCGCGTGTGCGCATAGCCGGCGCCGGCGCCGAGCGAGAAGTTGAGGCCGTTGTCGTCGCCGAAATCGACCAGGCCGTTGACCATCGCCGACCAGGCCGAGGTGTGGCCGTTGGAGCTCAGCGTGCCACTGAAGCCGCTCAGCGAATAATGTTTGTGGCTGGCGCGCTTGTAGCCGAGCTCGCCTTCGAGCCGGAACATGCCGAAGTCATAGCCGCCGACGACATCGACGTCGTAGCCAGTCTTGAACTTCGTGCGGAAGTCGCCGACGCAGCTGCTGAAATACGAGCCGAAATAATCCTCGCCGCAGTAATAGCTGTCGGTGGCGTCCACGTGCACGTTCTTGCTGGTCGGGAACAGGAAGCCCCCTTCGAGTCCGACATAGCCGCTGTGGTCACGAGCTGCCGCAGGTGTCGCAATGGCAGCCGCGGCGGCTGCTGCTAGGAGATACTTTTTCACGCGTTTTCCCCTTTTTTGCCCCGTTACCGGGTGCCGGGCCTTTAGCATGAACGCGAAATGAACGCAAAGCGCGAGGTTCCCCTTCGGCGCCGCTTCGCCTAACTCTCGCGCGATGCATTTTCTCGACCAGGCCAAGATTTTCGTCCGTTCCGGTGCCGGCGGCCCGGGCGCCGTCAGCTTCCGGCGCGAAAAGTTCATTGAGTTCGGCGGCCCCGACGGCGGCGACGGCGGCAAGGGCGGCGACATCGTGTTCGAAGCGGTGCCCGGCCTCAATACGCTGATCGACTTCCGTTACACCCAGCATTTCCGCGCGCC
>Ga0207647_10003847_pt1 | contig 11226 bp, 10 predicted proteins | sample KBSCornC2_FD_184295 | JGI IMG/M metagenome (GOLD analysis project Ga0207647, IMG submission 184295) | Corn rhizosphere microbial communities from Kellogg Biological Station, Michigan, USA - C2 (SPAdes) (version 2) | ecosystem: Host-associated > Plants > Roots > Rhizosphere ...
CGGGGACTGGCTCGCGCCGCCGGACCCCCGTCCACATGCTTTTTCAGCGCGCTTTCGCCTTGGCATGGCTGCTGCGACCGGGTACAGTCTTAGTCCGTCCCCCGCAAGGAGACCCGGCGAAATGAATCGCGACCCCGCCCCGCACCATCCGCTCGTCCAGCGTCTGATCGACGCGCGTCAAGTCACCGACGCATTGTTTTCCATCGTCAAACCCGAGTTTCTGTACGAACGGCCGATCCGTGAGCGCCACCGGATCGTGTTTTACATCGGCCATCTGGAAGCGTTCGATCGCAATCTGTTCGATCAGCGTTTGTGCGATCTGCCGGCGTTCGACCCGCAGCTCGATCAGCTCTTTGCTTTCGGCATCGACCCCGTCGACGGCGGTTTTCCGACCGATCAGCCAGGCGACTGGCCGTCGCTCGACACGGTGCGCGCATATGGTTCGCGCGCGCGCGAACAGATCGACCGAGAGCTCGATGCGCTGACCGACTCGGCGCGTGTCGGCCGCGGCGGCACGCAAGCCGACGCGTCGGAGCAGTTGCTGAATGTCGCGATCGAGCATCGGCTGATGCATGCCGAAACGCTTGCGTACATGCTGCATCAGCTACCGCTCGAACAGAAGGTCACGGACTTGCGCGAGCCGGTACGCACACGTGGCGAACGCGGCGGCGAATTGTCTTCGATGGTCGGCGTGCCGGCCGGCGCCGCGCTGCTCGGCATGCCGCGCGACGGCGGCCGCTTCGGCTGGGACAACGAGTTCGGCGAAATGCGCGTCGACGTGCCCGCCTTCGAGATCGATCGCTACATGGTGACGAACGGCGCGTTTCGCCAGTTCATCGAGGCAGGCGGCTATCGCGAGCGCGAATGGTGGTCGGATAACGATTGGGCGTGGAGGCAAGCCGAGCAGATCGAGCACCCCGCCTGCTGGTCGCGGCCCGGCGGAGATCAAGGCGCATGGATGCTGCGCACGATGTTCGATGAAGTGCCGCTGCCGCTCGACTGGCCCGTCTACGTGAGCCACGCCGAAGCGAGCGCCTACGCACGCTGGACCGGCAAGGCGCTGCCCACGGAGGCGCAATGGCAACGCGCGGCGCAGGGTGCGCCGCATGCCGCGTCGGGCAATTTCGATTTTCGCAGTTGGGACCCGCAGCCGGTCGATGCGTATCCGAATAACGTCAGCGCGTTCGGTGTCGAAGGTCAATTCGGGAATGGCTGGGAATGGACGTCGACGCTGTTCGACGCACTGCCGGGGTTTGAAGCGTTTCCGTTTTATCCCGGTTATTCGGCCAACTTTTTCGACGGGCAGCACTACGTGATCAAGGGCGGGTCGGCGCGCACCGCGCGGTGCATGTTGCGACCGGCGTTCCGAAACTGGTTTCAGCCGCATTATCAGCATGTGTATGCGGGGTTCCGGTGCGTGAGGTGATGACTCATCAAGCGGAAGTTGGAAACAAACTTCGGCTTCCGCTTTAACGAAAGTCATTCTTGCAGATCAGCGCACCCGCGGCGCCGCGGCCAACAGGCTGCGCAGGAACACCATGATCATGTGTCCAATGGGCGCCTCGGCCAGCATCGACCGCTGCAGCGCGAGGCCTTGTGAGAGACCCATGAAGGCCGCCGCCAATACGGTCGGCGATTCGGGCGGCACTTTTTCCAGCCTGGCGAAAATCTGCCCGATGCAATAGGCAAGGCCATCACGATGCGCGTCCAGCAGCGCCTGTGAGGCCGTTGCAAAAACGGGGTTGCGGCGTCCCTGAAGCTTGAATTCAACGCCCAACACAGACCATTCGGGCTCTGCATCGAGCGTCTGCGCCCAGACCTCCAACGCGTTCAATATGTCGTCCGCAGACGCAGACGGGTCGCTCAGCGTTCGGCCAATGTCGCTCACTTGCGTCCTCGACCGCTCTCGCATCAGTTCCACGAACAGATCTTCCTTGCTCGCGAAGTTCGAATAGAAAGCGCCCTGCGTATAACCTGCCTCGGCCGCGATATCCCTGAGAGACGTACCGCCGAAACCTTTCTCGACAAACAGCCGCTTCGCCGCAGCAAGCAAATCTGCCCGAGTCTGCAATCGACTTTCTTCGCGGCTCAGCCGCTGGGGTTTGGTCGCCGTGTACATGGCCGGAAGGATATCAGTTGATATTTAAAATTCAACTCGATAGTATTACGATTGCATTTCACATCTCACTTGAAATCTCACAGTGTGGTTATCGGACTCTGGCGACAACTTGGTCATGTATTACGGAAACAGAACATGAGCAGCAGGGTAAAGACGTTGAAGCAGCAACTCGCGCAACTCGATGAGCGGATATCGGTCGCCTGGCAGCAGGAGCAGAACGCGGCTATCGAACACGTCCGCCAGGTCATGAACTTCTTCAACCTCGTGCCTAACCAGTTACGCGTCGACCGGCGAGGCACCTACAACACCAAACCGCTTCAGATGAAATACCAGGACCCCGTGACCGGTGCCACCTGGAGCGGCCGCGGCCGCGCGCCGTCCTGGATCCGGAACCGGAGCTACAACGATTTTCTGGTCAAGCCGTCCGACGACGCCGAATCGGACTAGCCCTGCCCGGTCCTAGCCAGCCCAGCGCAAGACGAGTGCGCCGAGGCGCCGGGCGATCTCGACGAGGCTCTGCCGGTATCGACCACTCATTGCTCGAACAACTACAGCCCCTACCAGCATGAAGAGAAATTCATCCCGACCGTCGTCAAGCGCTGCCTCGAGGGAGCCGATATTCCGGTGTACGGCAATGGCTCCAACATTCGCGACGGTGGGAGAAACCTATAACGTCGGGCGGTGCAACGAATGGAGAAAACGTCGATATCGTGGCGCTCATCTGCGCGCTGATGGACCGGCTCGACCCGACGGAGCGCCGCATGCGCGTCTCGTGAAATTCGTCGCCGACCGCCCTGGTCATGATTGGCGCTACGCGATCGATGCGAGCAAGACGATGCGCGAACTGCAATGGCGTCCGATCGGCGTCCGATCGAGAGCTTTGAAACAGGGATAGCAAGAACGCTGGAATGGCACCTGAATGGGTCGTCGGCGTTACGGAATGCTGGGGTAACGTGGTTGAGTTCCTTGCTGTACCGATGGTGCGATTCGCCGCAAATGGATTCGCCGCATGCTCGTTACGCCACGGGGCAGGGGCCCGCTTTTACTTCCCACGGATGGTTTTGTACCTCACATATCCTGGCGTCGAATGAGTATAAGGTACCGGAGGTGAAGACTTTTCAACGGTTGCCAAAAACGATGAAAACAACTCTTGAACTGATAAAAAGCGACCTCTTTCGCGTGGCTGGGCGAATCGACTTGAAATGCTTCATGAGGAAGTTCATTGGCAACGAGGGCTTCAACTACATGTTCTGGTTTCGCCTGGCGAGCGCTCACCGGAACGGCGTAATCGGTTTCATGCTTCGGGCAAAGTTGCGTGCGACTCAACGAAAATTTGGAATCGTCATTCCCGTTGGAACCACGATTGGTCCGGGCTTCTTCATTTCGCATTTTGGCGGCATCGTGGTCAATGAAACCGCCGCGTTTGGTTCGAATTGCAATATTTCCCAATGCACCACGATTGGCAGCAATCACGGCAAGGCCGCCACGATTGGGAACAACGTATATATCGGCCCTAACGTCTGCATCGTCGAAGCAGTGACTATCGGCGACAACGTCACGATCGGAGCGGGCAGCGTAGTGACGAAAGACGTGGTCGCAGGCGTAACCGTCGCCGGTAGCCCGGCGCGCGTCATGACCAACGACGCGGCGCTGAACCGGGAAGGGCGATACATCACGCGGCGTTGGGTGACGTCGCATCCCGAGCCTCGTCAACGATCAGAGGTTTAGCCGCCGCCCTTCATTCACACATTCGCCCCTCTGACGCTTAAAGCACCCCGGCACAAGATGCGATAGCGTTCGCGGCGTCGTCAGACCAGGAACTTTCGCTCTTCATCGGCCATGCTGGGCGCCGGCAGCAAATCGACGCGTGCAAATCGCACCAGCGCAAACGCCCGCATCGCACCCGCTGTTTCCGGCATGCTTGCGAGCCTCAATTCGATCGTTGCGCCCTCGCGAGCGTATCCGTTCTCCGCGATCACGTTCATGTGATCGAGCCGCAGTTCCCGCTTGAGTACATGCAGGTGTTCCGCAGGCGAGCCGAGTACGTCGGCAATGGTCTCCAGACGACGGCCGATCGCCTCGGTCGCGAGTCCCAGACGCGCGATCTCCGCGTCGTTCTTTTCCAGCTCCGCTTGCAGGTGCGCCACCTCCACGAAACTGGACAACGGCTGCGCGCCCAACACGGCGCTCATCCCGCTGCCTTGCCGCTGCAACAGAGCCAGGCGCGTCTTGAGCAGCGCGCGCTCCTGCTCGAGCTCGCCGCGGCGCGATACGTCCGCCCCGATTCGTTCGATGGCGACGAGCACGAGTTGATCCACCACACGGCGCACGATCTCCTCTCGAAGCGTGTCCTCGGTGTCGGCGCATACGCGTGCCCGGTGATCGCTGAAGCTCACTGTGGTGAGTTGCACGTCGGTACGCGCCGTCGATTCGTGTTGCGCCACGCCGAATGTCCGCCGTTCGGTCATCGACATGCCGAGCACGGCGAAGACCTCGTTCGCCAAGGGGTGCGCATCGAAATAGGCACGCAGTTCAGTGGCATGACTCAGGACACGCGGCACCTCTTCCGGCGTGGCGAAAAAGGCCCGAATATACGGGTCCGTCATCCAGGGGATGCGCTCGCCTCGCGTGCCGGCGGCATGTCGTCCACCAATGCCCGGACATAGTCGAGCGAAGTCGTGACCGACGCCGCGAGGCGCTCACGATAATGCTCCGCGAGCCGCAACTGCGGAGTCAGTTTTGCAATGCGCTCGATGGTGTCGCTCACCTGTGCGGAATTCCGGGTGTGCTTTTCCGACGCGCCTTCACGATGAAACAGCCTGATCAGAATGCTCATTGGTCGCCTCTTTTGCGGCTCAGTCTTCCCGTTCCAGCAGGATCTGCGCAGTGATGGTGTGATTCTTCCAGAACATGTTGTGAATCCTCGACCGGAGCAGGTTGAGTGCCTCCGCCGAAAGGTTGCTGAACATTAGCAGCGCGACGGGCCGTCCGATTCCCGCGGGCACGCGCTCGATCGAATCGAACGGAGGGAAGCCGTATCTCTGCAGGAACTCGCTGATTTCCTCGTCCAGAACGCTTTCTTCGACATTACCCAGTAAAAGCTCAGCCATGATGTTTTCTCTCCAAAGCCAGATCAGGCCATGATGTTGACGCCGCCGTCGACATACAGTGTTTCGCCGGAAACCCGCCGCGCGTAGGGCGTGGCGAGGAACGCGCAGGTGTAGCCCACGTCCATGATGTCGACCAGCTCGCCGAGCGGCGCGCGTTCGACCGCCTCGTTGAGGAGCAGGTCGAAGTCCTTGAGGCCGGAGGCCGCCCGCGTCTTGAGCGGACCCGGCGAAATCGCATGCACGCGAATGCCCTTCGGTCCGAGCTCATAGGCGAGGTAGCGCGTGCAGGCTTCGAGCGCGGCCTTCACCGGCCCCATCACGCTGTAGTTCGGCACGACTTTGTTGGCGCCGTAATAGCTCATCGTGAGCAGGGTGCCGCCCTGGTCCATGAGCGGCGCGGCAAGCGCCGCCATGCGCACGAATGAATGACACGAAATGTCCATCGCGCGCGCAAAGCCCTCGCTGGAGCAATGCAGCAGTCCGCCATGCAGATCGTCTTTGGGCGCCCACGCGATGGAGTGCAGCAGAATGTCGAGACGTCCCCAGCGCTGCCCGATCTGCCCGAATACCGATTGAAGCTGCGCCGCGTCACCGACGTCGAGCGGCAGCAGAAGCTCTGCGCCAAGCTCGCTCGCCAACGGTTCGACATAAGGCTTCGCCTTCTCCGAGGCGTAGGTGATGGCCAGATCCGCGCCGAGCTCGCGAAACGCCTTGGCGCAACCGTATGCAATCGAGTGTTCGTTGGCGATGCCGGTGACCAGCGCTTTCATGCCCGCTAGTACAGGACGTAATCCCTCGGCGGGTTCAAACGACATGACGTTGCTCCTTCATTTGAGAACCTCGCGCGTATGGCGCGCGATCATCAGCTCTTCGTTGGTCGGGATGACCCACGCCGCTATCCGGCTCGATGCCGTGGTGATGAGCGCTCCGCCGTTGCGGTTCGCTTCGGCGTCGAGTTCCGCGCCGAGCCAGGCCGCGTGCCGCATCACGCCCTCGCGAATCGCCGCCGCATGCTCGCCGATTCCCGCCGTGAAAACCAGCGCGTCGATCCCGTCCATCGCCGCGGCAAGCGCGCCAAGCTCGCGCGATATGCGGTAGATGTAAAGCTCGATGGCGAAACGGGCGTGAGGATCGTCGCTGGCGAGCAGCACGCGCATGTCGCTCGATACGCCGGATACGCCGAGCAGACCCGAGCGGCGATAGATCAGATCCTCGACGGCACGCGCATCCATTCCGAGCGCTTCCATCAGGTAGAGCACCACGCCGGGGTCCAGGCTGCCGCACCGCGTACCCATCGGCAATCCGTCCACGGCGGTGAAACCCATCGTGCTCGCCACGCTCCTGCCCGCCACGAGCGCGCACATGCTCGCGCCGTTGCCAAGGTGCGCGACCACGGTGCGTCCGCTTGCCGCCTTCGGCGCGACGTCGGGCAGCACACTCGCGATGTACTCGTAAGAAAGCCCATGAAAGCCGTAGCGCCGCACGCCCAGGCCGGTGATCGATCTGGGCAGCGCGAACGCCTGGGCCACCTCGGGTTGGGTGCGATGAAAAGCGGTATCGAAGCACGCCACCTGAGGCACGCCCGGTTGCAATTCGCCGAGAATGCGGATGGCCTTCAGGTTGTGCGGCTGATGCAGCGGCGCGAGCGGCGTAAGCTTCTCCAACTCGTCCGTTAGGTCAGGCGTGATTCGCACGGGACCGCTGAAGCGCTGCCCGCCGTGTACGACGCGATGGCCGATCGCGACGAGGCTGTGCCCTTCGCGATGCTCGCTCAGGAACGCGCCGATAATCTCCAGTCCTTGCCGGTGGTCCAGCTCGCCGCCGTCGCTCCGTTCACTCGCATGGTGCTCGCCGTGACGGTCGACGGCTTCGAACCGCGCGGTGCTCGTGTACAGGCCCTCGACCTGGCCATGCACGACCAGATCGAGCGCGTCGCCCTGCTCCTCGAATGCGGAGAACTTGATGCTCGACGAGCCTGCGTTCAGAACCAGAATCACATCTGTCATGACGTCACCCGACGATCTTCGCGGCTTCGCGCCGCGCCTGCGCGACGAGCACCGCCACCGCACAGGAGGCGAGCCGCGTAATGAGCGAATCCGCGCGGCTCGTCAGGATGATCGGCACACGCGCTCCGAGCACGATGCCGGCCGCGTCCGCGCCCGCGAGGAACGACAGGCTCTTGGCAAGCATGTTGCCCGCTTCGAGGTCGGGCACCATGAGGACATTGGCGCGCCCGGCCACGGGCGAATCGATCTGCTTGATGCGCGCGGCCTCGGGGTCGATGGCGTTATCGAGCGCAAGCGGGCCGTCGACGAGCGCACCCGTGATCTGCCGCCGATCCACCATCTTGCACAGCGCGGCGGCTTCGATGGTCGAGGGCACCTTCGGGCTGACGGTCTCCATGGCCGAGAGAATCGCCACCCGTACCTCCGGAAACTGAAGCGCGTGCGCAAGGTCGATCGCGTTTTGCAGGATGTCGACCTTTTCCTCCAGCGTCGGCGCGATGTTCACGGCGGCGTCGGTGACGATCAGCGCGTCCGCGTGGGCGGGCACGTCCATCACGAAGCAATGGCTGACGCGCCGGCCGGTGCGCAGCCCCGCATCGCGCCGGACGACCTCGGCCATGAGCTCGTCGGTGTGAAGGCTGCCTTTCATCAGCGCCTCGGCCTTGCCCTCGCGCACCAGTTGCGTGGCCGCGGCTGCCGAGGCCTCGCTGAACGGCGCGTCGACGATCTGATAATCGCTGATCGAAAGCTTGCACTCGGCGGCAAGCGATTCGATGCGAGCGCGCGGCCCGACGAGGATCGGCACGATCAGGCCGCTGCGCGCCGCTTCCACGGCGCCTTCCAGCGAGCTTCTGTCGCATGGATGGACCACGGCCGTGGGCATCGGCGCGAGTGTCTGACAGTGGGCAATGAGCTGGCGATACTTCGCGTGTCTGGGTTCCACGGACGAGTCCTCAGTGGGAAAGATGGGCACGCTCATGACAGAGCGTGCTCGGGCCGCACCGCGGGAGCCGCGCCGAGCACCGCGCGAATGCGTTGCAACGCGTCCCATTGGTGCGCGGTCGGCGGCACGCTTTGCACGCGCGTGTCGGCCAGCAGGCTGTCCAGCAACGTCAGCAGCCGCTTGCGGTCTTCCGGTTTGGCGAGCAGCGCGGGGAGCGTCGCGATGGCCTGTTGCGGCTCATAAGTCGCGATGAGTTCCTGTTCGCCGCGAACGCGCCGCCACTGATCGGGCGGCAAGCTCGGCAGATATTCGGCGTAGGTTTCAGCCAGTTCACGCTGCGTCGCAAGCCGGGCAAGCGAGAGCGGCTCGCCGCTGCGTCCAAGCAGGAAGGCCGCGCGCGCAACCGCTTCGTCGTAGCCGCCCTGCGCGATTGACGCCAATGCCTCCTTCACGAAAGGCAGTTCGCGCGGATTAGTAGCCGCGGACACGGCGATCTCGCGACTGCGATACCGTTGCGCGAAATGAAGCAGGAAGGGCGCGGTGTAGAGGCTGAAGAACAGCGACTCGGTGCCGGCGTCGCGCATCGCCCGATAGTGGTCAAGCGAGGCGCTGACGATTTCCGCGCCGCGATGTTCGAGCGCGCGCCACGGCGCGATATCGTCGGCATGCTGCCGGTTCGCCTTGACCGCTTCAGCCGCCGGGCGCAGCCAGGCAAGCCACGGATTCAGATCCGAAAAGGCCCAGCGCTGAAAGCGTAGCGGATGAAACTGGCGCAGGCATCGCGCAGTGGTCTCGTTCGACATCCACTGAACGTAGGGCTGCATGAACAATTCATAGGCGCGCTGGTTGAATTCGGAAAGCTCGGCAACGGCTTCGAACGGCTTTTCGTCCTCGCGCTTGAAGCAGTTGAAATGCTGCGCGATTTCTTCAAGACGATGTTCGACGAACGTCACCTCGTAAGCGAGCTTCCCGTCGGCGCCGTTCACCTCGTCGATCAGCATCGCGTAGAGGCCCGGCGCGAGCGTCTCGATCATCTCGAGCACGTTGACGATCTGCGCATGCTGCTTCTTCGCCACCTTGCCCGACACGAAAACGCCAAGATGTCCGGCCTCCTGGTCCATCAGTCCGATAATGACCTGACCGCGCGCCTTGATTTCCTCGGTGCTGCCATAGAGATCGGTCACCCAGTTGAAGGCCTGCTGCGGCGGCGTGATGTTGTCGCCCATCGAGGCGAACAGGACGATCGGCGAGCGGATCTCGCGCAGGTCGAACGCCTTGCCCGAAACGCCGCGCACTTCGCCCGACCAGAGCTTGTTGCCGATGAACAGATTGCGCGTGATCCACTCGATCTCTTCGCGGTTCATCAGGTAGTAGCCGCCCCACCAGCGCTCGAACTCCAGAAAGCGTGGCGGCTCCGTGTCGATGTTGTCGTACACGTGGTAGTACTTGTCCCACAATGTGTTGGCTGGGTTCAGGTACTCGAAGTTCTGCACGAGATAGGCGCCGTCGAACTTGCCGTTGCCGAGATCGGACGAAAACGACGCAAGCCAGGTGCCGCCCAATATCCCGCCCGCATAGCGCATCGGATTGTCGCCTGCGCCATCGCTCCACGCGCCGCTCCAGTACGACATCGGCGCGCCGTTGATGACGACGGGACCGGTATCCTCCGCCGACGAACTCGCGAGCATCATCGCGGCCCAGCCGCCCTGGCAGTTGCCGATGATGGCCGGCTTCGCGCTGTCGGGATGCAGCGCGCGCACTTTCCTGACGAACTCCTGTTCGGCGGCGCATACGTCGAGCAGGGTCTGCCCGGGTTCGGGGTTCTGGAAGAACACGACGAAGTACACGGGGTGGCCCGCGCGCAGCGCGACGCCGACCTGCGAATCGTCTCTGAAGCCGCCAATGCCCGGACCGTGGCCGGCGCGCGGATCGATGATCAGATAAGGCCGCTTTTTCGCGTCGACGATCACGCCTTCGGGCGGCTTGATATACAGCAGCGCGTAATTGACGGGGCGCGGGAAATGCCTCGCGTCGAGCACGATGTCGTAGTCGAAATGAAGCGCGGGCTTGAGTTCCTGCGAAGCGCGTTCGACGTATTGCGTGCCGCGCTCGCGCATCGTGTCCCAGAACAGCAGCGAGCGCTGTGCGACGTCGACGGCGTAATGCCATGCGCTCAAGGGGTTGAGTTGCGTCGCGAACGAGGTCGCGCTCTGGTCGCTGCCGGCGTCGCCGTCGACGGCTGCGCGCAACCGTTTCCCGTAGTGCTCCATTGCGTTCTGCGTGCGCTTTTCCAGCACGCACGCGACTTTCCCGGCAATTTCCTGACTGCGCGCCAATTGCGTGGCTGCGTCCATGACACCGTCCTCCGTTGCTACATTGATTGAGCCGCGCTAGCGGCTGCCCCGCGGGCTGCTGGCGGGCTCGATGATTCGTGCGCGCACCGATAACGCATGCAACTCGTGCAGCGTACGCGTGCGGCTTTGGTCTGTTGTGACCTAGATCAATCGCGCGGCTGCTGGTAGACGAAGGCAGGATGCCGCACCAACGCGGGGCGCATCTAATGATGCTGACGAAGCGTCCGCGCCTGCGTCGAAACACTCGGCGGCGTGGTCACGTTTTGAACGACGAAGTCAGCAGTGCCAGCCACGTCGAGGCGGTGGAAGGAATAGACGAGCAGGTAACGCGGGAAACAAGGGGAGCATTGCCGGCGCCGCGACAAAACCTCGACTCCATAAAAAAAGGACGCCGATTTCTCGAACGTCCTTGGTGCTGCAATGACTGCGTGCAGCAGTCAGGTCATCGGCGAATTACCAGACATACCCTGCGCTAGCGCCAACCGCTACCGTGCCGCGCGTGTTGGTCGAACCACCGCCCTTCAGGATCCACTTGCCGTTAGGCGTGTAGGTCGACAGACCGAATGCGACCGCCGACTGTCCGCCATACGTGCCGCCCGACATGCCCACCACGCTCTTTCCGGCAGCCGGTGCCTGCGGCAGCATGCTCAGTGCGACGGCGGACGCCGTTCCCGCGTTCGAGTCACGGCGATAG
>Ga0207647_10003852_pt1 | contig 11220 bp, 14 predicted proteins | sample KBSCornC2_FD_184295 | JGI IMG/M metagenome (GOLD analysis project Ga0207647, IMG submission 184295) | Corn rhizosphere microbial communities from Kellogg Biological Station, Michigan, USA - C2 (SPAdes) (version 2) | ecosystem: Host-associated > Plants > Roots > Rhizosphere ...
GCAGGCCCTCCGCCGGGCGGGGATCACCACGATCGGGGATCTCGCCACGCACTATTCGGGCCTGCCGCGACTGCCGGCAAACTTCGTCCCGGCCGATCCTGCTGATCCCTATGCCTCCATCGATGAACCGGCGCTCTGGGAGATGGTGCGAACGACGAAGCCATCCCGGGCGCCGGGCACCGCCCTGGAATATTCGAACTTCGGCTATGGTCTGCTCGGGGCGCTCATCGCGCGCGAGACCGGTGTCAGCTATGCCAGACTGGTGGCGGATCGAATCTTCCGGCCGCTGGGTATGACTCGTTCGATCGTTGCCGACGGCGTTTCGCAGCCATCTGGACTGGCTCAGGGCTATGACGGCACCGGCAAGCCGGTGCGGCACTGGACATTCAAGGCGGTGCCAGGTCTCGGCGGCATCTACAGCAGCATGGCCGATATGCTTGCCTATCTGCGGGCCAATATGGCCGCCGCGGCGAAAAAGGGTCCAGCAACGCCGCTGCGCGAGGCGATGGCGCTTGCGATCCAGCCGCGCGCGGACATGGGGCGGGGGAAGATCGGGCTGGCCTGGGTTTCTTCACCCGGCAACAAAATGGTTGCCCACGATGGCGGCACCTACGGCTTCAGCAGCTATATCGGCTTCACTCCCGATGGCCGGCGCGGCGTGGTTGTACTTGCCAACGCGCTGGCGACGGAAACTACTAGCGCGCTTGGTGCGCATCTGATCGATTCCGCGGTTCCGCTTCCACCGCTGATGACCGAAGTCATGCTCGCTTCGCCCAAGCTGGCCGAATATGTCGGCCGCTATGCTATTACGCCCGAAGTGCAGGTGGTCGTAACGCAGCGCGGCGGCCGGATCGAAGTAGCGATGGCTGGCCAGCCTCCGACCACCGCCTTCGCCAGCTCGGTCGATCATTTCTACTTCAAGATCGTGCCGGTGCAGATGCACTTCGATCGCAATGCCGCGGGCCATATCGTGCGGCTGGTATCGCACCAGAATGGCCAGCGGTTTCGCGCTGCGCGTATCGGGATAGACGGCAAACCTGTAGCGCAACCGGCGCGGTTGGCACTGACCCCCGCGCAGCTCGACCTTTATGTCGGTCGCTATCGGATGGGTCCGGAGGCAATCCTCACCGTCGCGCGGGAGGGCGACCGGCTGCTGACGCAAATGAGCGGCCAGCCAGCGCCCATGCCGGTCTTTTCCGAGCGGCCCGACCATTTCCAATATGACCTGCTCGACGCGGACCTCGATTTCGAACGGGATGCTGCGGGGAAAGTCGTGGCCGTGACCGCAAGCATGGGTTCGAAGAAGATGCGAGGCGAGAAGCTGCCGGAAGACAAGGCTTCCTAGAGCGGTGAGCGATTAGCTCAAATCACTTCCGCTCATCGCAGGAGCTGCCGAGGCCGTCGAAGGAGCGTTGCGATGGACCTCAGGCGTGTTTTCGAGATCCGTGACCTGCGCGCCCTCTCGTGACCTGCGCCCAGGCGCTACCAGCGGTGCCGATAGCCGCCGCGCCAGCCGCGAGAATAGCCGGGCCGACCCCACGCATAATGGCGATAATACCAATTGTGGTACGGGTAAGGGCGGTAGTTCCAGCGCCCGTCGACGAAGATCCAGGGACGATACCAGGCCGGCGCAGCGTAGTAATAACTCGTGCCATAGCCATCGTAAGTAAAGGCCGGCGCGCTCCTACGCATCACATAGCCCGGCGGGCATCCCGGACTGGTAGCGTTGTCCTGTGCATTGCCGACCGCTGCCCCGCCGGCCGCGCCGGCAATGCCGCCCATCAATGCGCCCGCGCCACGATCATGACGGCCGGCGATGCTCGAGCCGAGCAGCGCGCCGAAAAGCCCACCGACCACCGCGCCCGCTGCGGTGTTGCCGCTCGACCGAACGCAATAACGCGCCGCCCAATCCTCGGCATAGGTCCCATAGCGCTGGTCGGCAGCGGTATCAGGTGCATAAGCGGGATCCGGCGTATAGCCCGGCGGCGGGGGCGGGGGCTGCGTTCCGTCGTAATCCGACGGTGGCGACGCGTCGGCATAGTCGCCTTGGCTCTGATAGTCTGACTGGGCTTGATAATCCGACTGGGGCGAAGCCTGATCATAGCCCTGATTGGCGCGCGCGGCATCGGCGCGGCCCGCCTGATAGCCGCGATCATACTCACTTTGCGTCGTGCCGCTCTGCGCAGCCGCAGCGGAGGTCAACAGCGGCGATGCGGCGGCGATCAGGCCGACAGCGAAAGTGATGGTCTTGGCCGTCATCGAATATCCTCTCCAAATCCTGCGCATATCTACGCCGGATCGGGTGAACCCAGACTGACGGCCCCGTTAAACAATGCTGCAGCTTTGCTGCGGGTTGGAATGCCGCGTTATCAGGCCGCCGCGACTTCGGGCCAGGGCGGTCCGCCTTGCGACCAGAGCGCCCGATATTCGGCCTGCATGTCCGGTGTCAGCACCTCAATCAAGGTCGCATTTTCAAGCCACAGCTCGATCACGCCGAAGAAGCCACCACGCTTGCGATATTTGGCGATCCAGCCCTCACCGGCCGCGATCGCGAACACCGCATCTTGCGACAGCTGCGTGCCGATCGCAGCGTGCGTCGCGGTCAGACGCGGTGCCTGAGCATTGATCGCCGCGACGGCGTCGGCATCGCCTTCGCCCGGCACCAGTTCGCAGCCGCGCGGATAGATTTCGAACGAAGTTCCGTTGCCATCGCCGCTGATGGCCACCGCCGAGCCTTGCGCCACGGGCGGGAAGATCCGGGCCTTGCCGCCCCACAATTGCGCAATCACGCGTGCCACCCGCGCGGGATCGTCCGCCGCAATCGAAAGGTGGAAGATCATGTAGCTGGCCCCTTTAATTGGATGAACGAAAATACTCTATCTGTTACAGTATGTAACATATGAGGCATATTGTCACAAGTGGGGATCTGGGCCAGGGTCGCGCGATGGCCGCATCCGATCTTCCGCCCGGCTCGCTGCGCGAGCGCATGAAGCAGCAGACGCGCGCGCTGATCGTCGACGAACTGGTGGCAGCGCTTGCCGCGGGCGAGCTCGACCAGGCATCACATGATGCGCTCGCCAAGCGCGTCGGCGTCTCGCGCCAGACGGTCTATCGCTATTTCCCGGACAAGAATGCGCTGATGCAGGCGCTATGGGAGCGGATCAATGCGGAGCTTGGCGGCGGCACATCCGGCTTTCCGCACGACGAGAAGACCTTGCTCACGCAAATTGCGCCGCTCTTCACAAATTATGATCGCGTCGCGCCGCTCATCACCATCGCGCAGAGCACTCAGACGGGTCGCGCCATGCGGCTATCGGTCAAGGACAAGCGCAGTCAGGCCTTTCTCGACGCTGTAGCGGATGCCGCAAAGGCGCTTGATCCGGACGACCGCAAACTCGCGGCCGCAATCGTGCAATTGCTGGTCGGTGGCCAAGCGTGGATCGAAATGCACCAGCAATGGGATCTGACCGGCGAACAGATGGGCCGTGCGGCCCATTGGGCGGTGCGTACGCTGCTGGCCGACCTTCGCGCGCGCAAAGGCCGCCCGCTGGATCAGGATTGAGGTCGATAAGGTGCGTCAGCCGACGTCGCGTACCGCAGCCTGGCCATTGGGGCCGAAGAAGATCATCAGGTTCCGCTTCTTGCTCCCGCTCCAGCCATTGATGCGGATGCGATCGGGGCCATCGCCGCAATAAGGCGTGACGTCGTCAATCGCGTCGAGCGGCGCGAGCCCGCTCCGTATCTGGCTCATGGGCGTTCCCACCACGGCTTTACCATTGAGGGTAACCGCGACCACCGCATCACGGCCGATGCCGTGGGCGATAGTGATCGACCGAACCATCTTCCCGCACGTGAAGCTGGTTGTCACACGCGTGGGCGGGACGAGCGGATCATGCGCGGGCGGCTCGCCCAGCAGGCCGGCGGCCAGCGCGATCATGGTCAGCATTGCGCCTCTCCCTTCGTGGCAGGAATGACCCGGCGAACGCATCGTTCCCCTGAGCGTTGGGGCGTGCATGAGGCCCGCGCGTGCGCGGCACCCGGGCCAGGCAGGTGCGTTCGACGCCGCGTGAGCAATCCTCGTCCCATCATGATCGGCGGCGCATTCCTCGCGCTCGTGCTGGCGGTGCTGTGGATGTTGCCGCCGACCACACCGCTGGCGCCCGATGCCGCCACCAACCCGCGGCCGGTAACGCAGATTGCGCGCCGCACATCCGCCCCGGCCGAGCCTGCGCCGGCCTATCCCCAATCCGACGTTTCGTTCAGCCCGCCTTTGCCGCCCGCACCGGTCGAGGTGCCGGCAGAGCCGCCGCGGCGAACAGCGGAGGCACGACCCGAGCCGCAGGAAGGCGGTTACTCCCAATATGCGGATGCGGATCCGGAGCGCGCCTTCGAGCGCGGCTATGGCTGGGCGGCACGGCGCGATGTGCAGGACCCCGAGGAATGCCGCAGGTGGGAAGGAACGCCACGCGAAGACGGCTGCCTTGCTTATTTGCGCGACGTCGATGACCATGCCGAGGCGGACGAGGCAGAGAGTGACGATCCGCAGGGCTAGGAGCGATCGACGTTCATCGCAGCCGGCTACGACATCTCGGAGTTCGTCAAAATCGCCTTATAAGGAATAGCGACTGACTACGATCCCACATGCCAACGTTCGATATTACTCCGATCTCAGAAAGGATCCGAGTCATGTCTTCGGTGGAATAATGATTTCGCCATCCGTGTTGTACGGATCTGCGGCGAACCCCCTCTATATACCTGGAATCACTGGATTTGGCAGAGACAGGCAAAAACGCATAGCTCACCAATAAATACTGATGTGCCTTGATCGCCCGGCTCAGTACGTCGGGAACGTCATTGAGGTATTCCAGAACGCCGGAAAAAGCCCCAATGTCGGATTCAGAAAAAGCGAAGTCACGATTGTTCAGGTCGCATACACGTGTCATTTCATCCCACGATGTAATATCAAACTTATCCACCGTGAATCTGGCGTCATTCCGACATATGCTGTGGAACGGAGCGTTTGCGCCGCACCCGAACTCCGAAATTCTATATGACTTGTGATCTTCCAGCTCGGCGGAAACAAACAGATCAAGCAGTAACTTGCTCCGCTCTGACCACTTTGGGTCGTAGCTATTTCTACGCAGCCATCTGCCTATATGCGTGTTGTTTCTAAAGGACACATCTTGTTCCTTAGCAGTCTTGCTATCGCCAATAGTAATCTCAATTTTGGCCGTGGTCGATACGCACATGTGGATGTATTGTAATCATCGGCCGTAATCCAGCTTCAATTTCGCAATCTCCTGCGCGATATTCTCCCTCTTACCAGCTAAAATTCCTTCCTTAGAGAGGTTCCATCTTTGCTCGTTCAAACTCCTATTCAAAAATAGATATGGCCCGCTCCGTGAATCTGTCAAAAATATCGCCAGATCCAATAACTTTAAAGACGATCTTCGCGGACCCCTTTCGTGCAAATCGGAATGCTCCAGGGGCCGCCTGTACTACGCTGTCTTTGCCCAGGCCGAGGCTCCCTAGCCAGTCCTCCCATTTAAATCTCGTTGTAAATCCCTCAAACAGCTCATTTATAATTCGGACGCCGATCCACGGAATCCTATAAGCATCGGCGAGGATCGCGCCATGCATCGCCTCCGCCACAATGTAGTCACAAGCGCAAAGCGCATTCACGAACTCTCGAGCCTTCAAATGCGGGGAAATCTCTATCAAGCCGAGGCTCTGAACGACTTTATCAACGAATCTTCTGGGCGTGCCGTGGTGCGGAACGAAGCCGATTAGATTGGCCGCTTTTTCCGAAGAATCCCGTTCATTTGGCTCGAGCACGGTGGGCAGCATGACCGCCGGATCGGTTATGAAGCCCACATTCCATCTGCGCAGGAGGTTTGCGGTCTTTGGCCCACGCACGAAGCGCAGATCCCATGTGTGGTCGATAGCGGGTAATGACCAATGAGATCGTGCTCCGGAGCCGAAAACGATCTTCCGTGTATCACCTTCGAAGGTCCACATTGTCGATAATATCGACCCAACCCCGACAAATACTTCGTCAGGACTATCGTCGAAGAATTGGCGTCCAAAAAGTCGACCCCACAATAGCGGATTCAAGTCATCCCCGATATTGCCTCGTCGCGAAGTCGCCCAGAACAGCTTCATGTCATGCGCCTGCTTCCAGCTTTCTTTCTCGATCTTGGAAATCAGAAAAGTTGGAAAACTACATAGCCGGTGAAAAACGTACCGGTACTTCCTGTATTTATTCAGGCAGATTCAAATGCTATTATTTGCATAGGCATAGTTTAGGCCTTCGCGGCTCTAAATGTGCAGCGTCAGGTCGCTATTGCACTCGGCCAGTATAGGCGAGATGTTCGACGCATCCAAGTGATTTGAATCATGCCGGAGCAACCGGCTAGGACCGCTCAAGATCTAGCGCTACTCTCTTCGGTATCCTGAATGTCGTGCCCGCGCTCGCCCACATCCAGACACTCCGCGGCAGGAGACATCAATTTCCATCCATCCGATGGAGCACCACTAACGGACGCACTCCCGGGGTATTAACCTCCGCTGAGTCGATCATACGCATTTCATTAACGCCGGTCGCGACAGAGTCCGTCTCAAAGGAAGATGGACAATGAACCAACGACCCATCCTGGAACGAGCGTTCGAACTGGCGCGCAGCGGCGCGTTCACCGACGTAAAGGCATTGGACGCCGCTTTGGCCGCCGAAGGTTATGCGCGCCGGGATCCGCACACGCACAGCCCCACGGCGCGCAAGCAGCTCAGGCGTTTCTGCCGCGAGGCGAGAATGGCGCGCGCCGCCGAATAGTTCGGCACGGGCGGCCGAATTGGGAATTCCCGCGGGCGTGCTGGAGCCAGCTGGCCAGTGCAGGGTAAAGGTTGCCGACTTTTGACTTATCCAAGCTATTGATTTCGTGTCACTTTAAACTCAGCGCCGCTGATTAACCAAGCGCCTTCCCGCTTTGTTAGCCGTTTTAGGCTTTTGAAGGGGGGTTATGGTTCACACCAAGACATCGCTGGCGCGCCGGCTGTGGCGGGATAGAGCGGGCAATGTGCTGGCGATCACCGCCGCTTGTCTGCCGCTACTGATCGGCGCAGCAGGGCTCGCGGTCGACACCGCGCAATGGACCTATTGGCGCCGGCAGCTCCAGCGCGAGGCGGATTCGGCGGCGCTTGCTGGCGCCTTTGCCAAGGCGCAGGGCAAGGATGCGATCGTCGCCGCGCGGAACGATCTGGCGCGCACCAACACGATCACGCTGTCCGGCGCTGCGGACATTCACAGCGCGCCGACGACCGGCGCGTTCGTCGGAAATGACCAGGCCGTGCGCGTGAGCCTTACAACCGCGCAGCGCCTGCCTTTCTCCGGCATGTTTCTGTCGCGCGTGCCCGTCATCTCCGCCAGCGCAACCGCAGCGGTCGTTTCGAACGGCACCTATTGCGCGCTGGCGATCGGCTCGACCTCCGCCGTCGGGATCAAGATGCAGGGTAATGCGTCGCTGAATTTCGGCTGCGGCCTTGCCACCAATTCGCACGCGAACGAGGCGGTCACCGCGGGCGGGAGCAGCAGCATCATCGCCACACCGGTTTCGGCGGTCGGCGGCCTCACCGCCAGCAGCAATTATGTCGGCGGAACGCAGCTTCTGCCCTTTTCGCTGCCGCAGCCCGATCCTTACGCTCAGCTCGCCAATCCATCGCCGAGCGGCTGCTCGGGCCAGCAGACAATCGGCCCCAACAGCAGCCAGACGCTGGCTCCGGGCTGCTACAAAGGCATCAACGTCAAGGGCACGGCGACGCTCCAGCCCGGCGTCTATTATATCGATGGCGGCTCCTTCAGCGTCGGTTCGCAAGCTGTCTTGAGCGGCGATGGCGTCACTATCATCCTGACCAGCAGCACCGCCGCGAACAACCCTTCGTCGATCGCCACGCTCGACATGAACGGTGGCGCGACCGTCCAGCTCACCGCCTCCACCGATGGAACCTACAAGGGCATCCTCTTCTATCAGGATCGGCGTGCGCTGGATTCGGGCGCCAACACGATCAACGGCAATGCCACGTCGAAATATCAGGGCGCCTTTTACTTTCCGTCACAGGAACTCGACTTCAGCGGCACGAGTGGGATGACCACCGATTGCCTGCAATTGGTGGCAGCGCGGCTGACCTTTATCGGAAACACGAGTGTTTCGAACAATTGCCCCGCCACTACGGGGTCGAGCGCGTTCAGGGGCGCGCAGGTAAGGTTGGTCGAATGAGCGCGCTCAGCCGAGTGGCGTCGTGCCTGCTACGGCATCGGCGCGGCGCAAGCACGGTCGAGCTGGCGCTGCTCAGCCCGATCCTGATGGTCGCGCTGGCCGGATCGGTCGATTGCGCCCGGCTGATCTCTACCAAGATACGCCTCCAACAGGCGGCGGAGCGCACTGCGGAAATGGCGAGCGCGGGCAGCGTCGCGAGCGCGGCTTTCACCTCGCTCCAAAGCGAGGCGGCCACGGCCGCGAACGTCCCGACCTCCAACGTGACGGTGACAAATTGGCTGGAGTGTGACGGCACGCGCCAGGATGTGTTCAGCGGTACCTGTCCCGATGGGCAGCAGGTCGCACGCTTCACATCGATATCGATTGCGAGCCGCTATTCGCCAAGTTTCGCCTGGCTGCTGCGGTCGGTGGGTGCCGAGGGCATTCCGGTCAGCGGCAGTGCCTCGGTTCGCGTGCAATGACGATAGGATGGCATGGCTTTACGCGGTGCAGGAAGGGCTCTGCCGCCGCCGAGTTCGCGCTGGCGCTGCCTGTGCTCGTACTGTTCATCGCGGGCATCGCGCAGCTGGGCGTACTGTTCGCGGCCAATGCCGGGCTGCAGCAGGCGGTGGGCGAAGGCGCGCGCATCGCCACTTTGTTTCCGCGTCCGGATGACGCCACGATCACCGCGCGCATCCGCAGAGCGCAATTCGCGCTCAATTCCACCTATCTCGATGCGCCCACACTGACGCGCGGCGTCGCCAACGGCGTGCCCTATATCGACATTTCGATGACCTATCGCCCGCCGCTGAATTTCATCTTCTTCACCGGCCCGCGCATCAGCATGACGCGTTCGCGACGGGCGTATCTGAACTAGGGGCTAGGCTCGCAAGCGAGACGGCCAAGGTTGGTGAATTAAGAATGGTCCGGGGTGGATCTGCAGTTCAGGGCAATCCGGCATCGGCGGATACTGCCCCACGCGGATTCTCAGCGGAAATAGCTGCAAATGGTGATTAGCTGCCGTTCTCGGGATCGGGGTAATACGCCCTGTAATCGGGGTGCACGGCAAAGATAGCGGCGAAATTCTCCCCGTCTTGGAAGACCAAGGACAACTCCTTACCCGTCCTGGGATCAGCGCAATCCATTACGGCAATCGAGGCTGCTAGCGAGCCGTGCTGATCGGTTGTAGCAGTCAATGAGCGACCGTTATCACCTACATACTCGCCATCGATCACATTCGCGTGCACGTTTGATACGAAGTGGTCGGTTGGCCAAAACGGGCCGAACGCCACGCCCATGGGCGGGTCCAAATGCTCAAGGATAGCAGTGCCGACGAGCGTCTCACCTTCATATAGATCGACCTGCATAGGGAAGGCTCTCATGCTGGATGAATGGCTGCAAGTGGTCGCAAGTCACCATTACAGGCGACTTGCGCTGAAGTTCGGCTAAGGGCGGATTGCGGTCATTATTATCGGACCAGTCGCAATGGGTGATCCGGGTTGCTCCTGATAAACTGATCAACCTCTCGCAGCCGATCGGGCAACGGCTCGACTTCAGACCATGGGCACGGCACGAAGCGGAACCCAGCGCGCCATAGGGCCTCGACCTTCTGCCACTGCTCTACATCCAGCTTACGCGGCGCTTTGAACGCTCGGCCCATCTCATGGATGGGCGCAGCGCACTGAGGGCACACTGCCCCTGTGTTCGCTCTGACCTTCCAAGATTTGCGACAGTCAAAGCAGGCATGGGCTACAAGGAATTCAGGTCCACGGGGCAAGGAGGACGGCTGCGGTTTGCGAGCCCTGCCGATGGCACGCCTCACACCAGTCCTGCGAGCCTTTTCCCAAGCACTCACCATTCCCTTACGATGGCAGCGGCCCCAAAAGGTTCGCAAGGGGTGGGAAGCGGCGTTGCACCCAACCTGGCGGCGAATGGCCGTTATTGGTGGAACGCGGACGGTCGGCTTTGGCGCAGCGGAGCACCTAAGCCGCCCTATTTACAGCGGTAACGACCGAGCGGGTGGCGCTCCTGGTCGTTCACAGGCGTGCTTGTCTAGTGTGAGCGATACCCCTTGAGCCGTGGCATGGACGGTGTCACCAACGTGACAATTCAAGCGAGCTCGCAGGACCGATTTCGTCCCCTGAAGGCCCTCCCCACTTCGGGCTTTGACGACCCATTCGTCGGCATTCCATCTAGGAGAAGCGCGCGGCCCTATATCGACAACTATTGCCGTCACTTCTCGCTTAGGCTGATCAGAGCAGGCGGTCAGCGCGATTACTGCTGAAACCACTGCTAAGGGCCACTTGCTCATTATGGTGAGCTACGTCGGCTTCAAGGGTAGTGCAAACGCCGGGCGAACGGCAGCAACTGGGGCGCAAGCGGCCATTGCAGCCGATGTGGCAATGGATGGCCTGCAGGGGTGGAACCCAGTCGTTGATCGATATATCCACCACTTACCTAGCGAGGATCGGGGGATCATGGGCAGTAGAGAGGCAAAGGCTTTTGCTCTGGCTCCGCTGCCGGTCGTCGGCCCAATGCTCATTATGTTTGGCGCGATTGCCATTGTTACCCCGAGCGAGGGTGCTCGTGTTTTTGGCGCGATGTTAGGACTGCTTGTTTGGACATATGGCGTGACCCTGCTGATCGGGGTCCCCGTCCACCTGTTATTGCAGCGCACGCGGCAAACGGCGCTGACGGCATATATCGGTCTCACGTTTCTCACGGTTTCTCTTATCGCTGGACTGTTTGCCCTCTGGGACCGCCTGTCCCCGCGCGGCAAAAATGATAATCCATTCGCCCTCCACATGTGGAGCAGCTACGGTCTCAAAATCGCCCTAGTTTTTGCCGCTCTTGCATCTTTATCCGCTGCGATTTTCTGGTGCGTCGCGATCCGACGGCCGAAATCGTGAATGTCCGCTTTTGGGTCGCAAGCGGCCATTGCAGCCGTTCTGGCGGTGCATGGCTGCTCCTG
>Ga0207647_10003853_pt1 | contig 11217 bp, 11 predicted proteins | sample KBSCornC2_FD_184295 | JGI IMG/M metagenome (GOLD analysis project Ga0207647, IMG submission 184295) | Corn rhizosphere microbial communities from Kellogg Biological Station, Michigan, USA - C2 (SPAdes) (version 2) | ecosystem: Host-associated > Plants > Roots > Rhizosphere ...
TGGGGCTCTCACATGCGGGCCGAACGGCGTCCGCTGGGAGGTGCCCGCGCTCTCGCGCCGGGTCGTCGACCGCACGGGCGCCGGGGACGCATACCTCTCCCTCACGGCGCCGTGCGTGGCGGCCGCCGCGGAGAGCCTGCCGTTCGACGACGACTCGTTCGACGTCGCGATGGCCGTCTCGACCGTGCACCACTGGGCGGATCCGATCACGGGGCTGCGCGAGATGCGCCGGGTGGCGCGGCGCGTCGTGGTGTTCACGTTCGACACCGACGAGCCCGGCTGGCAGGACCGGTTCTGGCTCACCCGGGACTACCTGCCCGAGTTCGCGTCCGTGCTCGAAGGCTTCCCCTCGATCGCCGGCATGGGCGACGCGATCGGCGCCCGCGCCGAGCCGGTGCCCGTTCCGTGGGACTGCGCCGACGGGCTGTTCGAGGCGTACTGGCGGCGGCCGGAGGCCTACCTGGAGAACCGCGTCCGCCGCGCGATGTCGGTGTGGACGAGAGTGGGGCCGGAGGCCGAGCAGCGGGCGGTACGGCGCCTCAAGGACGACCTGGCCTCCGGCCGCTGGGCTGAGCGCAACAGCGAGCTCGTCGGCCTCGACGCGGCCGATCTGGGGCTCCGTCTGCTCGTAGCCTGAGTACTCAGGACGCTTCGCTGGCCGCCTGTGCCGACGGTGTCACCCACAGGCAGTCCGCGGTGCCGGCGTCCACGTGCTGCTGGTAGATGTCGACCTTCCAGGTGATGACGTTGAGGCACTCGTTGAGTTCCTCGATCTGCGTGCGGACATGGTCCTGATGGCTCTTCAGCAAGGCCAGCCGGTCCGCCTCGTTGCCGGATCCCTGCCGGACCAGTTCCGTGTACTTGCGGATGGTGTCGAGCGGCATCCCGGACGAGCGGAACTTGATGCACATGGTCAGCCAGTCGACGTCGTCCTCGGAGTACACGCGGCGCCCGTTCGACTCCCGTCGTACCGGATCCGCGAGCAGGCCCTCCCGCTCGTAGAACCGCAGTGCGTGCACACTCAACCCGGTCCGCTCCGCCACCTGCCCGATACTCAATCCGGCCATGTCCGCACCCTAGCTCCGATCTAGATCAACGGCTTCAGTGCGGAGAGAGCCTGCTGTACGTCGGCACGCGTGGTGTAGATGTGGAACGACGCGCGCAGCCGGCCGCCGCGGACGGCGGCGCGGATACCGGCCGCCGCGAAGGCCTCCTGGGCGCCGGGCAGGCTGGTGCTGACGATGGCGCTGTTCGACGGCCCGAGGCCGAGCCCGGCGCGGAACTCGTTCGCCAGCGCGAGGTTGTGCCGGTTGATCGCGTCGACGCCGATCTGCTCGACCAGCTCGAGCGCCGGCGCCGCGCCGACGAAGCTGAACCAGGCCGGCGACTGGTCGAACCGCCGGGCACCGGGCGCGAGCTCCATCACCGGCCCGTAGTACGAGCCATGGACGTCACGTCCGGCGTACCAGCCCGCTGCCGACGGCCGGCAGCGGTCCTGCAACCGCGGGGACAGGTACCCGAGGGTGGCGCCCCGCGGCGACATCAACCACTTGTAGGCGTGCACGACCAGCGCGTCGACACCCTCGACCGTGATCGGATGCCAGCCGACGGCCTGGGTCGCGTCGAGCACCACGAGCGCGCCGATCTGCTTGCTGGCGGCAACTACCGCGGGCAGGTCCAGGACCACGCCGGTCGACGACTGCACCGCGCTGACCGCGACCAGGTCGATGCCCGGCGTGATCGCCGCGACCAGTTCGTCCCCCGGTACGGCGATCACCTCGACGCCGCGGTCGGCGTGCACCTGCCACGGGAACACGTTCGAGGTGAACTCGACGTCGTCGGTCAGCACCTTCGCACCGTCCGGCAACGCGGCCGCGATCGGCGCCAGCGCCGCGGACACCGTGCTGCCGACGAACACGTCCGCCGGGTCCGCCCCGACCAGCCGCGCGAACGCCGTACGGGACCGTGTCGTCGACTCGTCCCACGGCTCCCAGCTCGTCGCACCGACCCGCCAGTCGGACAGCGCCGCCTGCAACGCCTCCCAGGCGGGCTTCGGCGGCAAGCCGTACGACGCGGTGTTCAACCAGCCCGGCTCGGGATCCCACAGCCCTGCGATGTCCATACGCCCCACCCTAGGCCGGACTTGACCTAGACAGCGCTCTAGCTTCTAGCGTTCCGGGCAGCGAACAAAGGAGCTGCACAGATGCGGTATCGCACGTTGGGTGGAACCGGGATCGAGGTCAGTACGCACTGTCTCGGGGCGATGATGTTCGGCGCGGTCGGCAACCCCGATCACGACGACTGCGTCCGGATCGTCCACCACGCACTGGACCACGGGATCAATTTCGTCGACACCGCGGACATGTACTCCGCGGGCGAGTCCGAGACCATCGTCGGCAAGGCGCTCAAGGGCCGCCGCGACGACGTCGTGCTCGCGACCAAGGTGCATTTCCCGCTCGGCGAGGGCCGCAACCGCAGCGGGAACTCGCGGCGCTGGATCACGCGCGCGGTCGAGGACAGCCTGCGCCGGCTCGGCACCGACTGGATCGACCTGTACCAGATCCACCGGCCGGACCACACCACCGACATCGAGGAGACGTTGTGGGTGCTGAGTGACCTGGTCAGCGCGGGCAAGATCCGCGCGTTCGGGTGCTCCGCGTTCCCCGCGGAGGACATCGTCGAGGCGTACCACGTGTCCGATCGGCGCGGGTACGGGCGATTCCGGTCGAACCAGCCGCCGTACTCGATGATGGCGCGCGGTATCGAGCGCTCGATCCTGCCGACCTGCCGGCGGCTGGGCATGGGCGTGCTGACCTACAGCCCGCTCGCCTTCGGGTTCCTGTCCGGGAAGATCCGCAAGAACCAGCCGCTCGACCTGTCCGCACGCGCCGCGCTCACCCCTGACCGGTTCGACCCGGCACTGCCCGCGAACGCGGCGAAGTACGACGCGGTCGAACAGCTGGTCGAGGTCGCCGACGGCATCGGTGTGTCGCTGCCGGAGCTGGCGATGGCCTTCGTCACCACGCATCCCGCGGTCACGTCGGTCATCGCCGGCCCCCGCACGATGGAGCAACTGGAAGGCCTGCTCAAAGCCGCCGACCTGACCCTCGACGACAAGACCCTCGACCGCATCGACGAGATCACCCCACCCGGCACCGACCTCTACCGCGCCGACGCCGCCTGGCAACCCCAATCCCTCACCGACCCCACCCAACGCCGCCGCCCCCTCCCCGACCGCTGACGAGTCCTACTTGCCGGATTGGAGGGTGGTCCAGGTGGCTGGGCCTACTACGCCGTCGACTACTAGTTGGCGGGTGGTTTGGTAGTCCTTGGCGGCGGTTTCGGTTTGGGGGCCGAATTGGCCGTCTATGGCGACTGTTCGGGCCAGGGCTGCGGTGAGGGTGCGTTGGAGGCGGCGGACGTCGGGGCCGGTGCTGTTCAGGCGGAGGGTGGGTTGGGTGCCGGCGGCGAGTAGTGCGGTCCAGGTCTTCGCGCCGACTACGCCGTCGGCCGGCAGGCCGACCTTGGTCTGGAAAGCCTTCGTGGCGTCCGTCGTCGCGGTGTCGAAGGTGCCGGACGGTTCGTTGGTGCCACCAAGGAGACACTGCGCAGCCTTCACCGCGGCGCCGGTCGAGCCGGACTGGATCGTCGGGTACGCCGTGAAATCCAGATTGGTACTCGCACACGTCTGCGTGCTGTTCACGAACGCATTCGCGGCCGCCTCACCCTTGCTCACCGCGTCGGCCGCGTTCTCGATCGGAGCCGACGTCACACCCGGGAAGAGGATGTACGTGACGACCGCACCGTCCACCCCACCGGACGCCGGGTTCGGGTTGATGCCGAGCTGCTGCGCCAGCTTGTACGACCCCTCGCCGATGATCCCGGTCGGCCCCTGATCGCCGACAACGGCGTACGCGACCTTGTCCTGATACACGACCGCGGCCACGGTCGCCCCGCCCACCCCCGCCGTACGGTAGTCCCAGATCGAGCTCGGCAGCGGTACGACGATGAACGGCAGCCCGGCCGAGTTCAGCGGCTTGCCGTCGGACTGATGCCACGACGTGTCCGGCTGGAACGACGGATCGGTGTTCTCGTTGCACTGCGTCGTCCGCTGCCCGTCGCAGTCGATGTCGAGGTCCGCGGTCCAGTGCACCGCGTCGCCCGACCGGCAGACCGCGGCGGTCCTGGAACCACCGGAGTCGTGGGCGTACTTCCCGTTCGACAGCTGCGACTCGCACGACGCCCTGGCGCGCAGCTGGTCGGCGGTCGGGCCGGCCAGCTCCTCGGCCTGGGAATCGCGGAGCGGGACCAGCAGCGCCAACCCGGCCAGAGCCAAGGCAAGACAGGCGAAACTCACGCGGCGAACCATCGCAACCTCCGAGGGGCGGAACGGAAGATGAAGGTTTTCACCCAACAGATTACAGTCGATGGTTACTAATTAACAGGCCGTACGCTGGTAGCAGCGACAACTGTCAGGGAGGGCGCCATGAGCTTCGACAGGCCGGGCCTGCCGCATCCGGGTCACGAGCTGGATCCGGCGGTGGAGGACACGCTCCGCGAGGAGGGCGTCGAGCTGAGCGGCGACGAGCCCGACATCCCGGAGCACCCGGGCAGCCGGTCGGCCGGCCCGCAGCCCAACCCGCCGCGGCGCCCGCCCCACGACGCACCCGCCGCCGACTGACCGCCCCATGCACCGTGCACTACCGTGGCTGCCCATGACGGGGATGACGCCATGGCGGTGACGATGCGCGACGTCGCGCGCGAGGCGGGCGTGTCCCCGAAGACGGTCTCGAACGTGATGAACGGGTATCCGTACATCCGCGAGGAGACCCGGACCAAGGTGCTCGCGGCGATCGATGCCCTCGGCTACCGGATGAACCTTTCGGCGCGGAACCTGAAGTCCGGCCGGACCGGCGTGATCGCGCTCGCGGTCCCCGAGCTCAGCAACCCGTACTTCGCGGAGCTCGCCGACGCCGCGATCGCCGCCGCCGGCGAACACGGCCTGACGGTGATGATCGAGACCACCGGCGCCGACCGGGAGCGGGAGCTCACCGCGCTCGCCCGGCCCCGTGGCCACCTCGTCGACGGTCTGCTCTACAGCCCGCTCGGACTCGGCCCCGAGGACGTCGACCAACTGCGCACGCACACGCCGATGGTGCTGCTCGGCGAGCGGATCTTCCACGGACCGGTCGACCACGTGATGATCGACAACATCGACGGTACGAAGGCCGTCGTCCGGCATCTGCTCGACCAGGGCCGGCGCAAGATCGCGGTGATCGGTATCCGCCCCGGCGAACTGGTCGGCACCGCGGCGATCCGGTACGGCGCGTACGCCGCGACACTGCAGGAGTACGGCGTCGCCGTCCCGGAGAAGCTGGCGGTGTCGGGCGGGAAATGGCATCGGTCGAGCGGCGCCGACGCGGTGGCGGAACTGCTCGCCCTGGGGCGCGACTTCGACGCCGTCTTCGCGCTCAACGACACTCTCGCGCTTGGCGCGATCCGGGCGCTGGCCGCCCGCGGCGTGCGGATCCCGGACGACGTGGCGGTGGCGGGCTTCGACAACATCGACGAGGCCAGTTACAGCAGCCCGACCCTGACCACGGTCGACCCGGACCGCGTGCACATCGCCCGGACCGCCGTCGACCTGCTGGTCGAGCGGATGGCCGGCGACGTCTCCGAGCACCGCGAGATCGTCTCGCCGTACGTGCTCCACACCCGCGAATCCACCCTCGGCGCAAGCTGAGGCCTTGACGGTCCGGGAGCCTCCGGGCATCCTTTCTACACCGATGTAGTACATCGGTGTAGATCCGTGCTCCACTCCGCCTGGAGGACAGATGCGCCCAGACTCCCCTCCCTTCCGTCCCGGGCGTCGAGCAGTACTTGGTGGCCTGCTCGGCGCCCTCGCTCTGACCGGTTGCGGCTCCCTCCGCGGCAAACCCAAGGTCCGCGAGTGGAACCTGTTCGGCGGCGGCGACGGTGCCCGCCTGCTGCAGATCCACCAGCAGTACGTCGCCGAGCACCCGGACGTCGCGTTCGAGGCCCACACGCTCGCCTGGGGCCCGCCGTTCTACACGAAGCTCGCGATGTCCGCGGCCGGAGGCCGGGCGCCCGAGGTGGCGACCCTGCACCTGTCCCGGCTCAAGGGGTTCAGCCCGACCACGATGCTCGACCCGATCCCGGTCGAGCTGCTCGCCGATGCGGGTGTCACCGAGTCCGACTTCCTCCCGACGTCGTGGAACCGCGCCGTCGTGGACGGCAAGCTGTACGCCGTACCGCTGGACACGCACCCGTTCGTGCTCTACTACAACACCGAGATCTGCCAGAAGGCCGGGCTGCTCGAGGCGGACGGCCGCATCAAGACCGTCAAGGGCGTCGACGCGTTCCTCGAGATGCTGAAGGCGGTCAAGGACGTGACCGGCAAGTTCGCCGCGTCGGTCGAGACCACGAACCCGTGGCGGCTCTGGTGGACGTTGTACGGACAGCTCGAGGGCAAGTTCTTCGACGACACCGGCACCCGGCTGATCCTCGACGACGCCAAGGCGCTGGAAGCCCTGAACCTGATGGCGAAACTCGCCGCCGACGGTCTCACGCCGCGGTCGTCCAACTACTCGGCCCTGGTCGCCCAGTTCAGCAACGGTGACGCCGGGCTGAGCTTCAACGGTGAGTGGGAGGTGACGACGTACCAGACCGCGAAGATGCCGTTCAGCATGGCGCCGTTCCCGGTCGTGTACGACGTGCCGAAGTTCGCCGGTGACGCGCACACATTCGTGCTGCCGCACCAGAGCAACCGGAACAAGGCCGACACCAAGGCCACTGTCGAGTACATCGCCTGGATGCTCAAGCACAGCGCCGACTGGGCGGCCGGCGGTCACATCCCGGCGTACCAGCCGGTGGCGAAGAGCCAGGAGTACCTGGACCTCAAGCCGCAGGCGGAGTACCGCAGCGTGGCCCCGGACGTGCTGTTCGACCCGGACGCGTGGTTCAGCGGGTCCGGTGCGCAACTGCAGAACGAGGCCGCCGCGGCGTTCAGCGGCGTGTTCTCCGGTCAGGCGACGCCGAAGGCCGCGCTCGCGCAGTTCAAGGCCGCAACCCAGAAGCTCCTCGACACCCCGTCACCGGTCTAAGGAGGTCGGTCATGGCCGTAGAGACACCCTCACGCCTCACCACCGGTACGCCGCCGGCCGCGGCGAAACCGGAGACCGGGCAGCCGTGGAAGGAACGCTGGGGCGGGCTGTTCTTCGTCGCGCCGTTCCTGCTGCTGTTCGCGCTGTTCATGCTCTGGCCGATCGTTTCCGGTCTGTGGAACAGCTTCTTCAACACCAGTCTGGCCGGCGTCAAGCACGAGTTCCTCGGCCTGCAGAACTGGCGGGACCTGTTCGGTGACCCCGCCGTCTGGTCGTCGCTGAAGAACACCCTCGTCTTCACCGCGATGAGTACGCCGCCGCTGGTGATCATTGCGCTCGTCATGGCCCTGCTGGCCAACCGGCGCGGCGTGCTGGGCTGGCTGTTGCGCTTCGCGTACTTCGCCCCGTTCGTGCTGCCCGCCACGGTCGTGACGCTGATCTGGGTGTGGATCTACCAGCCCGGGTTCGGCCTGGTGAACGGCCTGCTGACGGCCGGCGGCTTCGCCGAGATCGACTGGCTGAACACCGAGAACCGGGCGATGCTCGCGGTGGTGATCACGACCGTCTGGTGGACGGTCGGGTTCAACTTCCTGCTCTACCTGGCCGCGCTGCAAGGGATTCCCGCCCAGGTCTACGAGGCGGCCGCGATCGACGGGGCGAACGGGCGGCAGCAACTGTTCCGGATCACGCTGCCGTTGCTCGGCCGGACCACCGGCCTGATCATCGTCCTGCAGCTCGTGGCGTCGCTGAAGATCTTCGACCAGATCTACCTGATGACCAACGGCGGACCGAACTACGCGACCCGGCCGATCATCCAGTACATCTACGAGTCCGGCTTCACCAGCTACCGGATCGGCTACGCGTCCGCGATCTCGTACCTGTTCTTCGCGGTCATCGTGATCGTCGCGGTGGCGCAGTTCAAACTGTTCTCCGGCCGAGGGGAGGACGCATGACGACCGCAACGTTGCCAGTAGCAACCAGAACACCGCGCCGCAGGCAGCAATGGACCTTCCCGAAGGCCGCGAGCGCCGTCGGTGCAGTGATCCTCGCGGTGATCTGGCTGATTCCCTTGCTCTGGGCCCTCGACACCTCGCTCAAACCGGAACCGGAGACGACTCGGGCACCGATCACCTGGTTGCCGGAGGCACCTACCACCGGGGCTTACCGGAGCGTGATCGAGCAGGGCGACCTGCTCCGCTGGTTCCTGAACAGTACGGTCGTCTCGGTGCTCGTGACCGCGCTGACGCTGGTCGTCTCGGTGCTCGCGGCGTACGGCTTCTCGCGGACCACGTTCCCCGGGCGGCGGGTGCTGTTCGGGCTGATCATCGCCGGCATCCTGGTACCGCCGCAGGTGCTGATCGTGCCGCTGTTCCAGGAGATGACCGGCCTCGGCCTGGTCGACACCTACTGGGGCATCGTGCTGCCGCAGGTGGTCGCGCCGGTGATGGTGTTCGTGCTGAAGAAGTTCTTCGACGGCATCTCCCGCGACTACGAGGACGCCGCCCGGGTCGACGGCGCGTCCCGGTGGCGGATCGTCTGGAGCGTGATGGTCCCGATGTCGCGGCCGATCCTGGTCGCGGTCGGCATCTTCACGTTCATCGGGGCCTGGAACAACTTCCTCTGGCCCTTCATCGTGACCACCGACCCGTCAATGATGACGATCCCGGTCGGCCTCGCCAACGTGCAGGGCTCGTACGGCCTGCGCTACGCCCAGATCATGGCCTCGGCCGTGCTGGGCGGTCTTCCCCTGCTGATCGTCTACGCCCTGTTCCAGCGCCACGTCGTCCGCGGTGTCGGCGACGCGGGGATCAAGGGCTAGCCGCTGCGGCTGATTCACCACGACAGGAGCCACCTGGTGCCCACTGCCCATCTGACCATCGATCCCGCGTTCACGATCGCGCCCGTGAACCGCCGGACCTTCGGAACCTTCGTCGAGCACATGGGCCGGTGTGTCTACACCGGCATCTACGAGCCCGGCCATGCGACCGCGGACGAGGACGGTTTCCGCAAGGACGTCCTGGAACTGACCCGCGAGCTCGGAGTTTCCGTGGTCCGGTATCCCGGCGGAAACTTCGTTTCCGGTTTCCGCTGGGAGGACAGCGTCGGTCCGCGCGCGGAGCGGCCGCGGCGCCTCGACCTCGCCTGGCACAGTGTCGAGACCAACGAGTTCGGTCTGGACGAGTTCAGCCGCTGGTGCGCCAAGGCCGGCGTCGAGCCGATGATGGCGATCAACCTCGGGACCCGCGGCGTCCAGGAGGCGCTCGACCTGCTCGAGTACGCGAACCACCCCGGCGGTACGGCGCTGTCCGATCTGCGCGAGCAGCACGGCGCGGCGCCGTACGGGATCAGGCTCTGGTGCCTCGGCAACGAGCTCGACGGCCCGTGGCAGGTCGGGCACAAGACGCCGACGGAGTACGGACGGCTCGCGGCGGAGACCGCGCGGGCGATGCGGATGATCGACAAGGACCTCGAGCTCGTCGCCTGCGGCTCGTCGTCGTCGCGGATGCCGCTGTTCGGCACCTGGGAGCGCGACGTGCTGCGGGAGACGTACGAGTTCGTCGAGTACATTTCCTGCCACGCGTACTACGGCAACGACGACGGCGACACCGCGTCGTTCCTGGCGTCCGCGGTGAACATGGACCACTTCATCGACTCCGTGGTCGCGACCGCGGACCACGTCGGAGCGGAACTCAAGAGCAGCAAGAAGATCGGCATCTCCTTCGACGAGTGGAACGTCTGGTACGGCGACCGCTCCCGCCGCACCGACGGACCGGGCGAGGCGTGGGAGGTGGCGCCGCGGCGGATCGAGGACGAGTACAACGTCACCGACGCGGTGGTGCTCGGCAACCTGCTGATCTCGCTGCTGCGGCACAGCGACCGGGTCGGGGTGGCGTGCCTGGCGCAGCTCGCGAACGTGATCGCGCCGATCATGACCGAGCCCGGCGGCGCGGCCTGGCGGCAGCCCACGTTCCACCCGTTCGCGATCACCTCGCGGCTCGCGGCCGGGCAGGTGCTCCGGATCGAGACCGACTCGCCGCTGGTGTCGACGGCGAAGTACGGCGACGTGCCCGCGGTCGACGCGGTGGCGACCTACGACGACGGCAAGATCGCGCTGTTCGCGGTGAACCGCTCGTCCGAGGGCCCGGTCGAGGTCACCGTCGACCTCACCCGGGCGGGCGTGACCTCACTCGCCGAGGCCGTCATCGTCCACGACGAGGACCCACTCGCGACCAACTCGGCCACCCAGCCCGACCGCGTCACGGCCCAGCCGTTCGAGTCCGCCCGGCTCGCCGACGGCAAGCTGACGATTACGCTACCGGCGATCAGCTGGACAGCGCTTTCTCTGGCTTGATTGGTTCAGACTGTGGCGCGTGAGCCCTCAGTCCGACCTTGCCGAGACGAATCGTCTCGAAGCCTTCAGTGACGGCGTCTTCGCGATCGCGATCACCCTCCTCGTCCTCGAACTGCACAGTCCCGAGCTCGAGGAGGGCGAGCGGTTGTGGCCGGCGCTGGTGCACGAGTGGCCGCAGTTCGCGGCGTACCTGACCAGCTTCGCGATCCTCGGCATCATGTGGGTCAACCACCACTCGATGTTCCGCCAGATCCAGCGCGCGGATCGCGGACTGATGTTCCTCAACCTGTTGCTGCTGTTGTGGGCGACGCTGCTGCCGTTCCCGACCAGCCTGTTCGCCGAACATCTCGAGGACCACTCGATCAACGCGAACGTCGCGGCTGCCGTCTACAGCGCGAACCTCACGCTGGCGGCGATCGCGTTCAGCCTGATCTGGTGGTACGTCCTGCGCCACCACCTGGTCGAGCACGAGATGACCAAGTCGCAGATGCGCAGGTCCCTGATCCGCTATTCCATGGGGACGGTGATCTACGGAGCCTGCATCGGCATCTCGTTCATCTCGGCCCAGGTGACACTGCTGATCGTCTTCCTGCTCGCCCTGTACTACGGCTTCGAGCAGGTCAGGACCCGCGCCTGAACTGAGTGATGAAGACGCCGGGCGCAACTTCCAGCCTGTTGGTCTCTACGTACCCGCGCGACTTGTAGAGACTCACGGCCGGGGTGTTGGCCGAGCCGGTCGAG
>Ga0207647_10003856_pt1 | contig 11215 bp, 10 predicted proteins | sample KBSCornC2_FD_184295 | JGI IMG/M metagenome (GOLD analysis project Ga0207647, IMG submission 184295) | Corn rhizosphere microbial communities from Kellogg Biological Station, Michigan, USA - C2 (SPAdes) (version 2) | ecosystem: Host-associated > Plants > Roots > Rhizosphere ...
GGGCCGATGTGGACGTGGCGCCGTTCGACGACGGGGGTCTGCTGATACGTCCCGTCCGGCTGTCCGCGGCTGAAGTGCGGGAATATTACGAGGGTTTCTCCAATGCCACGTTGTGGCCGCTCTATCACGATGTGATCGTGCCGCCGCTGTTCGAGCGCTCGTGGTGGGACACTTATGTCGAGGTGAATCAGCGGTTCGCCGACGCCGCCGCAGAGGCGGCCGGGCAGGGCGCCACGGTGTGGGTGCAGGACTATCAATTGCAGTTGGTTCCGGCGATGCTGCGCGAGCGGCGGCCGGATTTGCGGATCGGTTTCTTTTTGCATATTCCGTTTCCGCCGGTGGAGTTGTTCATGCAGCTGCCGTGGCGGACGGAGATCGTGCGGGGGCTGCTGGGCGCCGACGTGGTCGGGTTCCAGATGCCGATGGGTGCCCAGAACTTCTTGTGGCTCGCCCGGCGGCTGCTGGGGCTGGAGCCGTCCAAGGCCGCGGTGCGCGTACGCAGCCGTCCCGGCTCGGTCCCGGTCGACGGCCGGCAGGTGCGGGTCGGCGCGTTCCCGATCTCCATCGACGCCGCGGCGTTCGACGCCATGTCCCGGCGGGCCCCGATCGCCGAGCACGCCAAGCGGATGCGTACGGCGATGGGCGATCCGTCCCGTCTCCTGCTCGGTGTGGACCGGTTGGACTACACCAAGGGCATCGACGTGCGGCTGCGCGCCCTGCGCGAACTTCTGCAGACCAAGCGGGTCGATCCGGAGTCCGTGGCGATGGTGCAGCTGGCCACGCCCAGCCGGGAGCGGGTCGATCAGTACAAGGCGATGCGGCGCAGCATCGAGGAACAGGTGGGGCGCCTCAACGGCGAGTTCGGGCGCGTCGGCCGTCCCATCGTGCACTACCTCCACCAGCCGGTGGACCGGGAAGAACTGGTCTCGCTGTACTGCGCCGCCGATGTCATGGTTGTCACGCCCCTGCGCGACGGTATGAACTTGGTCTGTAAGGAATACGTCGCCACCCGGCGAGGACTCAACGGCGTCCTGGTGCTCTCCGAGTTCGCCGGAGCCGCCTCCGAACTCACCAGCGCCCTGCTCGTCAACCCGCACGACCTCGACGGCGTCACCCGCGCCCTGGAACACGCACTGACCATGGAACCCGAGGAGGAACGCACCCGGATGCGCACCATGCACCGGCAAGTCATGACCCACGACGTCGACCGATGGGCGAGGTCCTTCCTGGACTTCCTCGACCCGGCCACGGCCGCCGTGTCCGAGACCCAGGCCGAGCACCCCGAGGTGCATCAGTGAGCGGAGGAACGCTGCCGGTGTCCCTTCAGCAGGCCGTGTCCCGCCTGGCCGACACCCCCCGGCTGCTGGTGGCAGCCGACTACGACGGGACCCTTTCGCCGATCGTCGCCGATCCCGCGCTGGCGGCCCCGCGTCCGGAGTCGATCCAGGCTCTGCGATCGCTGGCCACCTTGCCGGACACGACCGTCGGCGTGATCTCCGGCCGGGCCCTGCGGGACCTGGCTGCGCTGTCGGGACTGTCGGACCAGGTGCGCCTGATCGGAAGCCACGGCGCGGAGTTGGACCCCGGATTCGCCCACGCGCTCGACGACCAGGCGCAGGCCCTGCGCAGCCGCCTCGAATCCGACCTCGAAACCCTCGTCGGGCGCCTGCCCGGCGTGTTCCTGGAGACCAAGCCGGCCAGCGTCGCGGTGCACGTACGCCGCGCCGAGCCGCAGATCGGCGAATCCGCGCTGGAAAGCGTCCGCTCCGGCCCGGCGCGGTGGGAGGGCGTCCACGTCACCGAAGGCAAGGCCGTGATCGAGCTGGCGGTGGTCGAGACCGACAAGGGCGAAGCCCTGGACATGCTGCGCCGCCAGGCCGACGCCACGGCGACGCTGTTCGTCGGCGACGACATCACCGACGAGAAGGCGTTCGTCCGCCTCAGCGGCGCGGACGTGGGCGTGAAGGTCGGAGCCGGCCAGAGCCTGGCCGGGTACTCCGTACCGGACACCGCCGACGTCGCGGTGATGCTGGCGCAATTGTTCGCAGAACGGCGCGACGGGCTGTCCGCGTCCTCGCCGGCCTGACCTGTCCTGTCCTGACCTGACCTACACGTCGAGCCACTCCGCCGCCGGGCCCACGGCCGCCGCCAGCACAGCGCTGTTCGGCACCAACACCGGCCCGGCGACGGTCGACACCGTCACGTACGTCAGCGTCATCCCCGACACCCGCCCGACGATCGGGCCGCCGAGGGCGCCGGAGCGGATCCGCAGGTCGTCGCCTACGGAGAACGGCCTGGCGAACAGGATCATGATCCCCGCGAAGACGTTCGCGAGGACCTGCTGCGCCGCGATACCCAGGATGACCCCGGTCAGGACTCCGCCCAGCAGCAGATGCCCGACCGGCACCTGCAACAGGCTCAGGCTGCCCAGCACCACGAGGATGTAGCCGCACAACAGGCACAGGATGCGAAACGTGCTCGCCCGGGCGTCGCTGAGCCGGCCCGGTACGTGCACCAGCCCCAGGATGTCGTTCGTCGCGCAGCGTACGGCGATCACCGCGCTCACCAGGAACACCAGCGCGCCGCCGACCGCGAGCAGGTGGTACAGGACATGGTGCTGCTCCCCGGTGCCGAGCACGCCGCCGTAGCGGTAGGACACGACCAGCGCCGCGACGGCGATCACCGTCGCGAAGGCCCCGCGCCTCAGGAGCACCTGCCGCAGGTTCCGGCCCGCCCGCGTGGCCAAGTCCGGTACCTCGGCGGTGCGGGGAACGATCAGGAGTGGCTCCCGTTCCGCACCGGTCTCCGAACTCACGCTCCTGCCCTGCATTCCGGCCTCCCTGTCCATCGAATCGTCGGCGGTCCCGGCCGTGAAGCCGGCCGATCGCCGGTCAAACGGGCCGAATATCCGCGATCGTGGCCGCCAAACACGCCGTGGGGCAGGAGTGATCAGCGTCGCTTCGACCCGTTTGCCGCCCCGGATCGAGGTCACCAGGGGCGAGATCAGGGCCGGGCGACCGGGCGACCATGGGAGGTCCGCACCATGCCGGGCAGGCAGAAGGTCATCCCGCCTCCGGTGGAATTTCCGTTGCAGGTGCTCCGGGAGTACTCGCTGCTCGCGGACGGCGAGCGCGGGGTCCTGGTGGGTTCCCGGGGTGATTTCGCCTGGATGTGCGCGCCCTCGTGGCACAGCGACGCCGTGTTCTCCTCTCTGCTCGACGGGGTCGGGATGTACGCGCTGACGCCGGTGGACCAGCCGTTCGTCTGGGGTGGGTTCTACGAGCCGGGCAGCCTGATCTGGCACAGCCGCTGGGTCACGGCCACCCAGTCCCTGGAGTCCCGCGAGGCGCTGGCCTTTCCGGGCGATCCGCACACCGCCGTGGTGCTGCGCAGGGTCATGGCTGTGGACGGCGCGACGCGGGTGCGCGTGGTGCTCGATCCGCGCGCCGGTTTCGGCAAGCACCAGATGAGGAGCGTCAAGTGCGACGACGGCGTGTGGACCGCGCGCTCCGGACCGCTGTTCCTGCGCTGGTCCGGGGCCGCGCAGGCGACCCTCCGTCCGGACGGCGCCCTGGAGACCACCGTCAGCGTCGAGGCCGGCCGTGCGCACGACCTGGTGTTGGAGCTGTCCGACCGGCCGCTGTCCGATGAGCCGGTGAACGCGGAGCGGGCCTGGGCCGGCACCGCCGAGGCGTGGCGGCACGCCGTCCGGCCGATCGCGGGCACGATCGCCGACAACGACGCCCGCCAGGCGTACGCGGTGCTCCAGGGCTTGACCAGTTCCGGCGGCGGCATGGTGGCGGCGGCCACGATGGGCCTGCCGGAGCGGGCCGAGGAGGACCGCAACTACGACTACCGCTACGCCTGGATCCGCGACCAGTGCTACGCCGGGCGGGCCGTCGCGACGTGCGGGGCCGATCCGCTGCTCGACGACGCGGTGCGGTTCGTCGCCGATCGCATCCTGGCCGACGGCCCGGATCTCAAGCCCGCCTACACGGTCGACGGCGGCAGGGTGCCCGACGAGCACCGCCTGAAGCTGGCCGGCTACCCCGGAGGGTCGGCCAGGTCCGGCAACCGGGTCAACCGGCAGTTCCAGCTCGACGCGTTCGGCGAGGCGCTGATGCTGTTCGCCTCCGCCGCGGGGTGCGATCATCTGGAGCCCGAACACTGGCGCGCCGCGGAGACCGCCGTCGCCGTGATCGCCGACCGGTGGCGGGAGCGGGACGCCGGGATCTGGGAGCTGGACGACCGGCGCTGGGCGCATTCCCGGCTGACCTGCGTGGCAGGCCTGCGGGCGATCGCCGGGCACGCTCCCTCCGGGCCCGGGGCCCGGTGGAACGCGCTGGCCGACGCGATCCTCACCGACGCCGCCGCCGATTGCCTGCACCCGACCGGACGCTGGCAGCGGGCCCCGGACGACGAGCGGATCGACGCCTCGCTGCTGATCCCGGCGGTCCGCGGCGCGGTGCCCGCCGAGGACCCGCGGACGTTGGCGACGCTCGCCGCCGCCCTGGACGAGCTCGCGGACGACAACTTCATGTACCGCTACCGTCCCGACCAGCGGCCGCTGGGCGAGGCGGAGGGCGCGTTCGTGCTCTGCGGACTGCTGACCAGCCTCGCGCTGCACCAGCAGGGCCGAGAGGTGGAGGCGCACCGGTGGTTCGAGCGCAATCGTGCCGCCTGCGGTCCCCCGGGACTGTTCGCCGAGGAGTACGACGTGTCGCAGCGGCAGATGCGGGGCAACCTGCCTCAGGCCTTCGTGCACGCCTTGTTGCTGGAGTCTGCCTGGCGCCTGGCTGAGCCGTGGTCTTCGCGGTGACCCGCCGGGCGGCGGGCCACCGCGTGTCCGGTCTCAGCAGCTCTCCCACTTCCCGGTCCGGACCCAGACGTCGTAGAACGTCAGCAGGTCGGAGGTCCATCCGTACGGCACCGCGAGGTTCTGGCTGAACCCGCAGTTCTGCATGGTGATCTGCTCCTGGGAACCGCTGTAGCCGCCCGGGACCCAGTCGCTGTAGCTGCTGTCCATGTACTGCACCTGCGAGAAGGTCATGGTGCCGAAGTCGGTCAGGGCCGTGTACTGGCCGCTGATCGAGGGCCGTTCGGCGATCCACTCGACCTGCGACTGGTCGACCTTGTCGCCGAGGCCGGAGACGCTCTGGGTGATGGACAGGCCCTTCTGCGTGGTGGCGTTGACGAAGAAGAACAGGACCGAGTGGTTGCTTGGGTCGTAGATCACCGAGGTCTGGACCTTGTCCCCGGCGTGGACGGACAGGCCCGAGACCACCTTGGAGGACTCGGCGGGATAGACCTCGTACCAGAAGTCGTAGTCCCGGGTGCAGCCGGCGGTGTTGCAGAAGGCGTTCTGGTCGGTGCCGTCCTGGATCAGGGCGCTGCTGGAACTGTCGCCGGAGCCGATGCCGGGCCAGATCGAGGAGTGCAGTTCGGCCGGGCCGGGGGAGTTGGCGGTGGGTACGGTCCAGGCCATGGTCGCCTCGGTGTAGTTGACGCCGTCGTGGTTCTCGAAGCCGGACCAGTTCGCCGAGTAGCTCGTGCTGGCGGTGTCCGGCGAGGCGACGGCCCCCGGTTCGGCCGTTCCCGGCTTGGCCGCCACCGGCGTGCGGGGCGGCGCGGGGTGCCCCTGGCGGCCGTCCCGGCAGGACGCCGAGGTCTGCATCCGGACGCCGCTCTTCTTGATCTGGGCGAGCAGGCTGCGCCGGGCCGGGGACAGCGCGGGATCGGCGGGGTTCGCGCTCGTGGTCGGGGCGAGGACCTGAGCGGTCGCGCCGCAGCCCGGCGCGTCGGCGGCGGTCCACGCCGGGGCGGCGGCGGTGCCGCCGGTCGCGGCGGACGCCGGCGACACGGCGACCGCCGGACCGCCGGCGGACAGCGCCAGAGCTGCGGCTATGAGCAGACGACGGAGGGACGAAGCGCGGGCCACCTGGCCTCCTGGGTATCAGGGGTCGAATTGAACACCGACCAATTGAACGGTGTTCAGGGTGACGCGTGGGGTCTAAGGTGTCAAGGGTGCGAACGACCCTGGACCGCAAGACGGTGATCGCGGCGGCGATGAAGCTGCTGGACGACACCGGCCTGGACGGACTGTCGCTGCGCAATGTCGCCGCGGAGCTCGGTGTCCGCCCCGGAGCGCTGTACTGGCACTTCGCCAACAAACAGGAACTGCTGGACCAGATGGCCACGCTCCTGGTCGCCGAACCCCTGGCCGCCCTGGGCCGCCCGCTGCCGGGCCAGAGCTGGGACGCCTGGCTCGCCGCCCGCGCCCGCGCCTTCCGCCAGGCGCTGCTCTCCATCCGGGACGGCGCGCGCCTGGTCGCCGCCTCCCGGCCCACCACCGACCGGCGCCCCGCTGCCGAAGCGATGGTCGGGGCGCTGATCGAGGCCGGTTTCGCGCCGCCCGACGCCCTGCGGGCGCTGCAGGCGGTGCGGCACTACGTGGTCGGTGCGCTGCTGGAGGAGCAGGACTTCGCCACGGGGCGCGCCGTGTGGCCGCGGGACGCCGACCCCGACCGGTACGCGGAGTACCCGAGCCTGCGGGAGGCGATGGAGCCGCAGAGCCCTGAGTCGCTGGAGGCGCAGTTCGAATACGGGCTGCGGGCTCTGTTGGCCGGACTGGCTTCGACGCTGACCGGGTGAGCCGGGCCTGAAACGCCGCGACCAGGGCGCGCCGGTGCGCGACCTGGTCGGGGGATGCGGGGAAGTGACTCTTGCCCAGCGGGGTCAGAACGTGGTCATGCGGCGGCGCCGGCCCTTCCGCCGTCGCTGTGCGCCGGCAGCATCGTGGTGATGACGTCGCGGTAGTCGAGCAGGGCCAGCCGCATCTTCTCGGTGTCCGAGGAGTCGCCGGACCACGCGGAGGAGATCTGCTCACGGCGTTGCTCGACGGCCTGTTGGTAGGCGGTCAGGACTTCGGTGAGCAGGGCGTCGGCTTCCGTGACGGACCGCTGCGGGTCCTCGATGAAGGTGCTCTGGACGTCGGACCAGCGGTCGAGGAACGCCTCGGACGAGGTGGAGGTCAGGAGCGGTTCCGAGGCGGCCGGGTCGGAGTCGGCGGGCTCGGCGAGCGGGGGCTCGTGCTCGTCCGGCTCGGCGTCCCAGGGCTCGGGCTCGGCGGACTCTGTGGTCAGGGCTTCGTGCTCGGCCGGGGCTGTGCCTGTGCCTTCGTGCTCGATCTCGTGCTTCGCCGGCTCCGTGACCGCGTCTTCGCGGTCTTCGTGCTCGTCTTCGTGCCTGTACAGCCCTGAGCTCTCGGCCGGCTCCGTGACCGCCTCATCGCCTTCGTCCGCTTCCAGGCGCTCGTCGGCGTGTTCGTCAGTGGCCGTGTGTTCGTCAGAGTGCTTGAAGCCGTACCCCGGCTTGTCCGCGTACTCTTCGTCGCCGTCGTAGCTCATCGACCTACCTCCAGGGTGGACGTCGTGCGGGAATCCGAGCTCTGCGTGGCTCGCGGGCCGTCGCCCGTACCGGCGTCGGCGAGCATGGCGTCGAACAGCTCGGCGTACTTCTTGAAGGCCTGGCGCATGTCCTCGGTGGCCGGGTGTTCCGGATCCTGCTCCGCCGCCTGCCGGACCCGGGTCGCCTCGCGGTAGCCGGTGACGGACGACGTGTGCGGGATGGACAGCAGATTCAGCAGCGACTCGCCGTCGTCGCCGGGGTAGCCGCGCAAGCGCGCCAGCTGGACGATCAGCGCCTCGGCGTCGCTCAGCGCGGCGACGGGGTCGTCGACGAACGACTCCTGCACCCCGCGCCAGTCCTCGGCGTAGCGCTCGCGCTCCTCGTCGCCGAGCGGCCTGAGGTCCAGCAGCGAGTACGCGCGGCGTCGCCGGGCCAGCTCCCGGTCGGCGGCCCGCGGGCTGCCCTCCTGCTCGACCAGGGCGTCGAACTCCGAGCCGTATGCGGCGCGTTTCCGGCGCCGGTCGTATTCCATCGCCAGGGCGATGACGCCCACGATGACGACGATCGCCACGATCACACCGATGATCATGATGCCTCCCTGAGTCGCGCCCCGCGCGGGTCAGAGCTCGCAATCCCTCTGCCGCGCACGGGGCGCCCGCTGTTGTTCCGGATTGTTCGTGCTACCGCCGCCGGGCGTACCAGCCGGTGCCGACGCCGAGAAGGTGCAGAGCCAAGGCGACCAGGCCGAGGAGCATCAGGCTCGTGGGGTCGAACCAGATGTTGGTCGACGTGCCGCTGCCGTGGATGAAGTAGGCGATGCCGAACAAGACCGCCGCGATCAAGCCCATGGGACGTGCCGCCTTTCGGTAGACGGAATTCAGGAGGGCCCCGGGTACCCAAGCAATCCGGCTTCAACCGCTCGGATGTTCGCATGCTTGCGCGGCGCGACCGCAGCGGGTCCGCGGCGGGTTCGGAGCGCGACCGCGGTGGACCTGGCCGATGCCGCTCCGCGCTCCGCCGTTGCCGGTCCGGTCCTGTCTTCGAACTCGTTTGCGTTCGCCGCGCATGGGCACCCGGAGCCGACGCCGGCGACCCGCACCCCTGATTCGAGCCGGCCACCGCGTCACCGTGAGGAAGGAACCGGTATGAATACACGTGCCGCGTCACACAACCCTCGACCGGGTTCGCGGTCCCTGCGCCGCGGCGCAGGGACCGCGGTGTCGCACGAGAAGGCCGTCGAGACCCTCGGCCGGATCGGCTTCGCCGCTCGGGGCGTGGTCTACCTGCTCATCGGCTGGATCACACTGCTGATCGCGCTCGCCCACCGGGCCGGCGAGGCCGACCGCACCGGAGCCCTGGAGCTCGTCGCCGGCAAGCCGTTCGGCTTCGTCGTGCTCTGGTTCCTGGCCGCCGGCTTCGCCGGGATGGCGGCGTGGCGCCTGATGCTCGCGGTGCGGCCGCACCAGCCCGACAAGGACGGAGCCGGCTCCCGGCTCGCCTCGGCGGGCAAAGCCGTGCTCTACATCGTCGCCTGCTACACCACGGCCCGCTTCGCGGCGACAGGCCACGCCGGCGCCTCCTCGAACCAGCAGTCGCAGGACTTCACCACCGGCCTGATGCGGCACGGCGGGGGCCGCTGGCTCGTCGGGGCGGTCGGGGTCACCCTGGTCGTCGTCGGCGGCGTCATGATCAAGAAGGCGCTGGAGAAGAAGTTCGCGAAGGAGCTGCAGACCGGCTCGCTGTCCGCCTCCGCGCGACGCGCTGTGCTGCTGCTGGGTACCGTCGGCAAGACCGCCCGCGGGGCGGTCGTCGTGGGCGCGGGCTGTTTCCTGATCGACGCGGCCGTCAAGTTCGACCCCTCGCAGGCGCGTGGCGTGGACGGCACTCTGCGAGCCCTCGCTGGGGCCCCGCTCGGCAGAGCCGTCCTGATCCTGATGGCTCTGGGCCTGGCCGCGTTCGGTGCCTACTCCTTCTGTGAGGCGCGGTGGCGCCGTCTGTAGGGGCGGGGCGGGCCCGTCCCGACTCGGCTAGCGGGCCCGCTGACGGTGAGCGAAGCTGTTCGGCAGCACCCCGTTTTCTTCTATGCCGAGCAGTCCTTGTGAGCCGAGTAGTCCCGATATGCCAAGCAGGCGGCGTCCGCCGGGAGGTGTGTGGTGAGCGTTGACCGCCGGTACCGCACGCTTGCCCAGATCGCGGTGCTCTGCCTGCTGGCCGCCCTGGCCGCGCTGGTGGTCACGGTCATCTTCTTCCACGGTCTGCTGATGCTGGTGGCGGTGCTTTCGACGGTGTTCTTGACCGCGATCGGAGGGTGGTGGTTCCTCGCCCGCCGCGGCGTCCTGAGGTGGATCGGCGCCGGTCTGGCGGCCGCGGCGCCGGTCGTGCTGATCGTGGTGTCCACGGTGGCCGGGTTCTGGCTCGACGGCGTCGTGGTCGCGCTGCTCGGCGGGGCTGGGGTGCTCTGCGCGCGGGCCGCCGTGCGCGGCCTGGACCAGCCGCCGGAGTTCGTGCGGCCGCGCCACCGGCGTACCGCTCGTCCCCGGCGGCCGGTGCTGATCATGAATCCGGCGTCCGGGGGCGGCAAGGTCGAGAAGTTCGGCCTGGTCGAGAAGGCCGAAGCCCTCGGCGCACAGGTGATCCTGCTCGATCCCGAGGCCGGCCAAGACCACCAGGACGTCGCGGAGATGGCGCGCGAGGCGGTCTCCGGCGGCGCGGACCTGCTCGGGGTGGCCGGCGGCGACGGCACGCAGGCCCTGGTGGCGGCGGTGGCCGCCGAACGCGGCCTGCCTTTCATGGTCCTGTCCGCCGGGACCCGCAACCACTTCGCGATGGACTTGGGCCTGGACCGCGGCGATCCGGCCGCGGGCCTGGACGCGCTACGCGACGGGGTGGAGGTGACCGTGGACCTCGGGACGGTGGCGGGCCGGCCGTTCGTCAACACGGCGTCGTTCGGGGCCTACGCCGAGATCGTGCAGGACCCGCAGTACCGCGACTCCAAGGCCGGGACGGCGCTGGACAGCCTGCCCGACCTGCTTCCCGCCGACCAGGTGGCGCTCACCGTGGACGCCGACGGCGAGCGCCTCGCCTCGCCGCAGGTGCTGTTGGTGAGCAACAACCCGTACCTGGAATCCGGCACGCTCGGCGGCGGCCGCCGTCCGCGCCTGGACCGCGGGCTGCTGGGCGTGGTGGCAGTCCGGGTGGACAGTGCGTTCAGCGCGGCGCAGATGGCGCTGCTCGGTGCCGCCTCCGGCGCGGTGACCGTGCGCGATGTCCGGCAGGTGCGGGTCGACGCGGCCGACGCGAAGATCCCGGTGGCGGTGGACGGCGAGGCTCTGAGCCTGCCGACCCCGGTGATCTGCACGATCCGCCCCGGCGCGCTGCGCGTCCGGGTGCCGCGCCGCCGGCCCCAGAGCTCTCCGCACCGGCCGATGAGAACCGAGTGGCGTACCGTCCTGGGCTTGGCGCTCGGCCGCTTCGGCACGCACCTGCCCGCCGGAGGCGGCCAGTGAGCCGGCGGAGCGGGCGGCCGGTGAGCGGCCGACCCGTGAGTGGCCGACCCCTGACCGGCCGGTCGCTGATGCGCCGGCTCGGGGATGCCGACGCGCAGGCGTACGCCCTCGTCGCTCGCACGCCCACCCCCGCTCCCGTCGACACGCTGCTGCGCAAGCTCTCGCACACCGCGAACCATTCGAAGATCTCGTTCACGGTGGCCGCGGTGCTCGCCGCCCGGCCCGGACGGCCGCGTCTGGCCGCCGCGACCGGGGCCGGCGCCGTCGGCGTCGCCTCGGTGACCGCCAACCTGCTCGCGAAG
>Ga0207647_10003859_pt1 | contig 11213 bp, 10 predicted proteins | sample KBSCornC2_FD_184295 | JGI IMG/M metagenome (GOLD analysis project Ga0207647, IMG submission 184295) | Corn rhizosphere microbial communities from Kellogg Biological Station, Michigan, USA - C2 (SPAdes) (version 2) | ecosystem: Host-associated > Plants > Roots > Rhizosphere ...
TTGGTTATGGCTTGCTGCTGCTGCGGCACACCTCGCAGCCGGCGCATGCGAGCGACGCAATGATGGCCGCCGCGGCACGGGACACGGTCCCGAATGTGACGTTGTTGTTCTGGACCTTCCGCGGCATGGCATTGCTCGGCATATACGACATCGTGCTGTTTGGTTGCGCGTTCTGGCTGGCCTCCAACCGCAAATTGGACCGGCGTTGGTTCCTGCATCTGGCGACATGGAGTTTGCCGGTGCCCTGGATTGCAGGCGCGCTGGGTTGGGTCGTGAGCGAAGCGGGGCGTGGTCCGTGGGTCGTCGACGGCGTGTTGCCCGTGACGGAGATGCACGCCAGCCGCCCGGACGTGGTCATCGGCGCCATCGCATGCACAGGTATTGCTGCTCTATTTGTTGCAGGCGCCGCCTTGCTGACCCGACTTGTCCGTCTCGGCCCAGAAGGCTTGAAGTTCTGGCCGGTGGATTCGGGAAAGGCGGGGAAATATTGAACGATCCGATTGGGTCGGGAGGTTTCAACATGTGGTACTTCGCGTGGCTGCTCGGTGTCGGTCTCGCATGCAGTTTCAGCATCCTCAACGCCATGTGGCTCGAGGTGCATGCGGACGACGAACGTGACTGGGCGGCAGTCGCCAACGACTACTGATGGCACGTCTGGAAGAGGCGTGTTTTCTGCAATCTTGTTGATTTCCATCAATACCATGCCCGCGCCGTCGCGCAGACTGGCGGCATGGACACGATCCCGCAGTCGCTCGAGTTCGACCCGTTGCTGATGGCGCGTTATGACGTGCCTGCGCCACGCTACACCAGCTATCCCACGGCACCACAGTTCCACGCCGGTTTCGGTGAGACGCAATTGTGCGAGGCGATCATTGCTTCGAACGAGGCAACGCCGCAGCGGCCACTGTCGCTTTACGTACACGTGCCGTTTTGCTGGAGCCCCTGTTTCTATTGCGGCTGCACGCGCGTGATCACGCGCGACTCGCGCAACGCCGACAAGTATCTCGAATACCTGCACCGCGAGACTGCAGTGATTGCGCGGATGTTCGACGCCCGACGGCCGGTACGGCAACTGCACTTCGGCGGCGGCACGCCCAATTTTCTGGACATTCCACGCCTCAAGACGCTGATGTGCGACCTTGCTGCGCATTTCCATTTCGCGAAGGACGGTGACGAGGTCGAGGCAGGCATCGAAGTGGACCCGCGCTTCGCCGATTTCAATTACGTCTGCGAGCTCGGCACGCTCGGCTTCAATCGCATCTCGATCGGCGTGCAGGATTTCGATCCGGCGGTGCAGGCGGCGGTCAACCGGATCCAGACGCTGGAGCAAACGGCAGCGGTGGTGGAGGGCGCGCGCGCCGCGGATTTCCGCTCGGTGAACATCGACCTGATCTACGGCCTGCCGAAGCAGACGCGGGACGGCTTCGCGCAGACACTTGACCAGACCATCGGCCTCGCTCCGGATCGAGTGGCCGTGTACGGCTACGCACACCTGCCGCGCCTGTTCAAGGCGCAAAACCAGATAGCGTCCGCCGACCTGCCCGATCCCGCGACTCGGTTGAAGTTGCTCGGGCTTGCGCTGGCGAAATTGCTGGATGCGGGCTACGTGTACATCGGCATGGACCACTTCGCGCGCCCCGATGACGAACTGGTTCGCGCCCAAAGGCGGGGCACGCTGCAGCGCAACTTCCAGGGCTATTCGACCGGCAGTGACTGCGACATCGTGGGGCTGGGCATGAGCGCGATCGGCCGCATCGGTGGTTGCTACAGCCAGAACGCACGCGATCTTCCCGGCTATTACATGGCGCTGGACAACGGCCGGCTGCCCGTGGTGCGCGGCATAGTGCTTGATGACGACGACGTGATCCGTCGGGCGGCGATCAGCGAACTCATGTGCCACGGCATGTTGGACATGCACTCGTTCGGTGCGCGCCACGGCATCGTGTTCGCCGACTATTTCGTCGCCGAATTGGACCGGATGCGGCAATTCGTGGCGGACGCCCTGGTGGAGCTGGATTCTCGCATGTTGCGGGTCACGGCCCGCGGACGCTTTCTCATGCGTAACGTGGCGATGTGCTTCGACGCCTACCTCCCCGGGGAGGCGCAGGCTCCGCAGCCCCGCTACGCGCGAAGCATCTGAGCGCGCATCTGCTTTCGGCCGACAACGCGAAAGGCCTGTAGAACGAATTCCTGAGGTGATCCCGTGATCCCGTGGCTGGTTGTGAAGGCAGTCATCGTGTGGCTGATCATCCTGGGGCTGGCGTTCGCCAATGCAGCGCTGCGCGAAGCGGTGCTGGTGCCATGGATCGGCAAGGTGCGGGGGCTGACCTTGAGCGGCGTCATCCTGTCGGCGCTGGTGCTGGGGGTCGCCTATTTGACCCTGCCGTGGATCGGTGCTTCGCGTGCCATCGAGTTGCTCGCCATCGGGATGGGGTGGCTCGTATTCACCTTGTCATTCGACTTGTTGATGGGCGCGATTCAGGGCGAACGAATCCGGCAGCAGTTTGACGCCTACCTGTTCAAGCGAGGCAATCTGTGGCCCGTTGTCCTGCTGGTTACCGCCAGTGCACCCTGGCTTGCGGCGAAACTCAGGGGCTGGATGTGACGGGCTCACCGCAGGCGTGGCAACGTCCATTTCAGTTGACGCCAATCAAGTTGCCGGCTCGTCTTCTGCGGTGCAGTGGTGGTGCGGGCGGCTGTCACCTTGCAGCTCAACGTGCGGAGTTGTGCGGGACGCATCGGATGCCGTGCAGGGCCGCGACACCAGCATGACCAAGGTTTTCTTCGCCCACCGATGAAAATCATGAAACTGAAGGTTGCAAATGATCGCTACAACGCACTGTCCATAGGCGCCCACTGGTTGACGCTGGCGCTGCTCATCGCGGTGTATACGCTTATCGAACTGCGCGGCATCTTTCCCAAGGGCAGTGACCCGCGCGAGGCAATGAAGGCCTGGCACTTCATGCTGGGCCTGACGGTATTCGGCCTGGTCGGAGTCCGGCTGGTGCTGCGCCTGCTGTTCCGCGCACCGCCTGTCGTGCCGACACCACCGGTTTGGCAGCAATGGCTGGCATCGGCGATGTACCTTGCGTTGTATGTGTTCCTGATGGCGATGCCGCTGCTCGGCTGGCTCACCTTGAGCGCCGAAGGCAAGCCGATCCCCTTCTTCGGGGCCCAGTTGCCGGCCTTGATCGGGCCGGACAAGGTGCTGGGCCACAGTCTCGAGGAAATCCACGAGACCATCGGCACCGTCGGCTATTACCTCGTCGGCCTGCACGCCGCCGCGGCGCTGTTCCACCACTACTTCATGCGCGACGACACGTTGCAGCGCATGTTGCCGTGGCGCAGCCGGCGAATGCGCACGGAGCGTGTGCAAACCTCTACGCGTTGACCGAGGTAACGACATGAACATCGGTCGCATTGATGATGCGCTTTGCCGGCGGCATGGCGATCGTCAGCCGGCATTGGCGTACGGGTATTCGCGCTCGCGGAATGTCGGGGCCGCATTTCTTGATGGTGGTCAAATGTTTTCGTGCTGCAAGCCGGAGAATATTTGTACGCGTTCGACTTGGTGAGCATGCATGGAATTCCACATCAAGACTCTCGGGACGAAACCGGACCTCGATGCGATCAACTACGCGCTCGTCGGGATCGACCCGATGGCGGTGGCTGACCTCGATCCAGTCGGTGGGAGCCTGCGCGTCTCGGTGGCATTGAGTTCGCCCGAATTGCTGGCGTTGCTGGTGCGCGTCGGGTACCCGGTCGACTGGAAGCGGTTCGAGCAGGTGCCTTCCGTGTGCTGCGGTGCGTGCGGCGGGTAAGGGAAAACGAACCGGAGCACGCGCGAAGACCAGCGTGTCGAAGTGAGTCTGCGCCAAGCTGCCGACTGGCATGCCTAGCGATGCGTCCGCGTGGGCATCGATCAACCTGATCGGGCCGACCCCGGCTAACGGGGCCCGCCACCTGCAGCCAACGGCTGTATGCCATGAAGCCCATTCACTTTGACAAGTCGAATGTCTGACAGCTTCGGCTTCGGCGGCACCATCTTTATTGGTGCTCTCGCGAATCCGATGGCCGGGCTCCCGTGCATGCCGTTTGCTTGATGCATGTCAATTGCATTGGAGCAAGCGGCCCGATGATGGGATCGTCACAAGGAGACGCCACCATGAAAAGCGAAACCGCCGCTGCAACGGGCAACGAAGAGTCATTGAAGCGCAGCGTCGAGCATGTCAAGGAGGCCGCGGAAACGCTGCTCCGGACCACGGTCGACGAAACCGGTGAGGAGTGGAGCAAGGCGCGCCATGCGCTCGGCGGGAAGGCGCGGGCGCTCAGAAGCAGCCTTTCGGAGCATGCGCACGACTTTGCCAAGGACGCACGCGAAATGGGAGGCGAGGGGCAGCGCCTTGTTCGGCAGCATCCCTGGACGTCGATAGGCATTGGTGCTGCCCTTGGCCTGCTGGCCGGGCTGCTTGTCCGCCGACGCTGACGTTTGTCGACAACCGGCACCCGTGCAAGTGAAGGCGACGATGCCAGGTCGCGGGACAAGCGCATCCACCGAATCGCCGTCGTCGACGGAACAACCCCACGGTTCTGATGCGTGGCGTCTGGGTCTCAGCCAGGCGGAAGCGCAGCGTCGACTGACCGAGTTCGGTCCGAACGCCCTGCCGGGTGGCGAACGCAAGCCGCTGCATCGGATCGTGCTCAAGGTGCTCGCCGAGCCGATGTTTCTGATGCTGCTGGTGGCCGGCGCGCTGTACCTGGCGTTGGGCGATCACGCCGAGGCGGCCTTCCTGCTCGGTTCGATTTTCGTTGTCATCGGTATCACGCTTTTCCAGGAACGCAGAACCCAGCGCGCGCTCGAAGCCTTGCGCGACCTGTCGGCGCCGCGCGCGCTGGTCATACGCGGTGGGCAGAAATTGCGCGTGCCCGGGCGCGAGGTCGTTCCCGGCGATCTGCTCGCGTTGCACGAGGGTGACAGGATCGCGGCGGACGCCGTCCTGCTGGAGGGCGAGCTCGAGGTCGACGAGTCGTTGCTGACCGGCGAGGCGATTGCCGTGGCGCGTACCGCCGGTTCCGGCCACGACCACGTGTATGCCAGCACGGTGGTGACGCGTGGCGTCGGGCTTGCGCGTGTGTCGTCCACCGGAACGGCAACAAAGGTCGGGGAAATCGGGGCGATGCTGGCCTCCGCGCGTGAGCCGGTTTCCGGTCTGCAGCGCTCCTCCCGCAAACTCGTTCGTGGTTTGACGGCCGCCGCGCTGGTGCTGGCCACCGGCTATTGCCTGCTCAACTGGCTGTGGAATGCCCGAACGTTCCTCGACAGCGTACTCGCCAGCGTCGCGCTGAGCATGGCGATCCTGCCGGAAGAGATACCGGTGATCCTGACCGTGTTCCTCGCGATGGGCGCCTGGCGGCTGTCACGGCACCGCGTCCTGACGCGAAGCGTTCCCGCGGTCGAGGCGCTCGGTGCGATCACCGTGCTGGCCGTCGACAAGACCGGCACCCTGACCCAGAATCGCATGCGCATCACCGCGCTGGTGACCGCCGATGGCACGCATACGCCGGCGGACACGACCGGTCCCTTGCCGCCAGGCACGGGCGGTATCGTCGAGTGCGCGCTGCTCGCGACGCCGGCCGATCCGTTCGATCCGATGGAAACGGCCATCGTTGCACTCGGGACCCGTCTCGATGAAGCGCGGTGCACGCACCCTGGTTGGACATTGGTGCGCGCATACGCGCTTTCCTCGGAGACGTTGGCGACCACCCGCGCCTACGCCGTGCGCGGAGAAACTGGCCATCGTCTCGCGACGAAGGGCGCTCCGGAAACCATCGTGGCGCTGTGCCGGCTGCCGGACGCATCGGCGGCTGAGATCCTGAAGCAGGCCGCCGGGTTGGCAGCCCGTGGCCTGCGCGTGCTGGGCGTCGCGCGCGGAGAGTGGGATGGGTCCACGTTGCCGGAGCGGCAACAGGATTTCGCTTTCGAATTCGTCGGTCTGCTGGGATTCGGTGATCCGCCGCGGCCGGAAGTGCCGGCCGCGATCGCCGAATGCAGGAGCGCCGGCGTGCGCGTACTGATGCTGACCGGTGATCATCCCGTCACGGCACAGGGGATCGCCCGCGAAATCGGATTGTCGGCGCGCGCGGGTGTGCTGACCGGTGCGGAGATCGCGCGGCTGGACGACGCGTCGTTGACCCAACAACTTCGTCACGTGGACATCTGCGCGCGACTGCGCCCCGAACAGAAACTGCGGCTGGTGCGGCTGCTGCAGCAATCCGGCGAAGTGGTGGCGATGACCGGCGACGGGGTCAACGACGCGCCGGCCCTCAAGGCCGCGGACGTCGGAGTGGCGATGGGCGAGCGTGGCACCGACGTGGCGCGCGAGGCCGCCGCGCTGGTGTTGCTCGACGACAGTTTCGCCAGCATCGTGCGCGCCATCCGCCAGGGCCGGCGCATCTACGACAACATCGGGAAGGCAACCGGATTCGTGTTCGCGGTGCACGTCCCGATCATCGTGCTCGCGCTGTTGCCGTCGCTGCTGCACTGGCCGGTGATTCTGGCGCCCGTCCACATCGTGCTGCTGGAACTGCTGATCGACCCCGCCTCCTCGATGGTGTTCGAGGCCGAACCGGAAAGTCCGGACTTGATGCGGCGGCCGCCGCGGCCACGCGCGCACACGCCATTCGCACCGGGCCGGCTGGCGTACGCCGTGTTGCAAGGCGCCGGACTCGCGGGGTTGCTCACTGCAGGATGCGCCGTGTTGCTGATGCTCGGCGGCGGCGTGACGCAGGTTCGCGCGGCCGGGTTTGCGGGACTGCTGGTCGGCTTGTTTTTGCTTGCCTTGGCCGAAAGCAGCGTCAGCTTCCGGCGCCGTGAGCGCCACAATCCGTGGCTCAAATGGATGCTGCTGGGTGTCGCCGCCTGCCTTGTGGCCGTGCTGGGGGTTCCGCCGCTGCGTGCCTTGATGGGGTTGGCGCCGCCGGACCAGCAGACAGTGATGGCCGTTGGCGCCATGGTGCTGGCGTCGAGTGCATGGCTCGCCGCGCTGCACGCGGGCGCGCGCGGACTGCAACCGCGCGGCGTCGCCTCGCCGGCATCGTGATTGCCAGTGAACCCTCTGTGGGCGCACCCCCGATATTTTGCTGTCACCCGTTTGCGACTACGCGACGCTTGAACAGCGTGTGCGGCAACGCCTCACGAATCTCGTTCGCTGGACTGCGCGTCAGGTTTCTTGAAACCCGCGACAGTACCGTCTCACCAAGGCGGGCGCCGAGCGCCGCATTGAGCGCCCCGAGAAATCCTGGAGGCGCGATCAACACGAGATCACGGTAGCGTTGCTCGTTGTGTGCTCGCTTCAAGTGCGACCCCAGCATCGCCGCAAATTGCAACGCAGCCTTTTCCCTCGGCGAGGTGTGCGCCTCGATCGCATGCCGGCCCTCGCCAAACCGGTCGTGCACTCGCGGCGGAGGCGCGTGCTCCCGCTCGTGGTCGGGAATACGCGCCTCCGGATTGACGAAGTCCTCGATTTCGATCATGCGCGACGCGCCTTTGGCCAGTGAGAATAGGCGCGCCCGCGCGCGATCGGCGACGAGAATCCAGACATCCGCCATAGGCACTCTCAGCCGAACGTCAGACAATCGTCGATGCGTTGAACGCCGGGAGCCGACCAGACCGCGTGTTCGACAGCCTGCATTTCGCTCCAGTTGTCGACCCGGCCCTCGATGCGCACCGTGCCATCACTTCGTACGTCCACACGAACCGCGTCGGCCTCGACCTCGGCGTGCCGCTTCAAGGCATCGTGGATGCGGCGTTCCAGGTCGCGGGCTTGCACAACCGAAGTCAGCGCAATGCTGTTGGTGACGCCCTTGACGCCGTTCAATTTCCGGACTTCATTCTCTGCCGTCTGGCGCTGATAATTCCATTTCATGCTGCCGGACAGTGTGATCCAGCCGTCGGACACCCTTACACGGGCACAATCCTTCGGAACCAAGGTATTCCACGCGAGAATGTTGACGGCGCGTTGCGCAATCTCATCATCGTTCCATTTCTTGTCGCCGGGAAACCGTACCTCGATTTCCTGGGCGATGCCCTTGACGCCCTTGACACGCCACGCGGCGCGCTCGGCCGCCATCTTCTGGACGTAGTCCGCTACGTGGCCGCTGAGGGTGATCACGCCGTTCTCGGCCGCCACGCCGATGTCCGCGGCATCGATGCTCGGTTCGTATTCCAGCTCGTCAATGACCAGTTGGCGCAATTCTTTATCGTTCATCGTTGCACTCCTTCGGGGAACAGGGATTTCATTTCACAGGTTGCGACGGTCGCCTTGTTGATCCGCATCAACGATGCGTGGCTTGAATGTCGGTGACAGCATGCGCACGTTGCGGAACCTGACTCGCGGTGCACGCGCACTTTGTTCGGCACGGCGCATGCGCGGCAACGCCACGAACAGGACCCAGCCCAGCAAGAGACCGGTGAGGAACGCGCAGACAAGTATTGGCCAAATGATCGGGATGACTTGCATTTGCGAAACCTCCGACGCGGCGTTCGATGCCGCGTGTCAAGCGTAGGAAGCCCAATCCATGGCGACTTGACCTCGATCACCAGAATGCGCGGTAACTCAGGCCGCGGATGCCGTGCCTTGAATGCTTCCTGGAACCGTAACGCCGACACCCATGAAGCGACGCTTCACCCCTTCCACCAACAGCAGGTAGGTCGCGGTGGCGACCGCGAGGAAGGCGAAGAAAACCGGGGGCAGGGGAATGAACCCGAGGTCTGCGCCGATGGGCGTAAACGGCAACACCGTTCCGACGACGACTGCGGCAAGCACGGTCGCGATCAATGGCTTGCCAGGACGGCTGCGCAGCGTGTTGCCCCCGGTGCGAATCACAAAGAGCACCAGGGTCTGCGTGGCGAGCGATTCCACGAACCAGCCGGTATGGAATTCAACCTGCGAGGCATGCAACCACACGAGCAGTACGTAAAAGGTGAGAAAGTCGTACAGGGAGCTGATCGGACCGACGCCCAGCATGAATCGCCGGATCGAATGCACACTCCAGCGACGCGGGGATTTCAATTGCGAAGCATCCACGTTGTCGCCAGGAATGGTGATCTGCGCGATGTCGTAGAGGAAATTGTTGAGCAGGATCTGGGTGGGCAACATCGGCAGGAATGGCAGGACGAGCGATGCCGCGGCCATGCTGAGGACATTGCCGAAGTTCGAGCTGGTGCCCATCAGCAGGTACTTCATGATGTTGGCGAACGCCTTGCGGCCCTCGATGACGCCGGCGTGCAGCGCTCCCAGGTCCCGCTCGCCCAACACGATGTCCGCCGCATCGCGTGCCACGTCCACGGCATTGACGACGGAAATACCGACGTCGGCCGCATGGAGCGATGGCGCATCATTGATGCCGTCGCCAAGAAACCCCACCACGGCACGGCGGGCTTTCAGCGCCAGCACAATGCGGTGTTTCTGCGCCGGGCTGACACGCGCGAATACGCTGACGCGTTCGGCGAGGACACCCAACGCGTCCTGGTCGAGCTTGTCCACTTGGGTGCCGGTGACGACTTCACGTGCGTCCAGCCCGACCTGCTCGCAGACATGGCGCGCGACCAACTCGTTGTCACCGGACAGGATCTTCACCTTTACACCGTCTCGCGCAAGCGCGCGCAGGGACTCGGCCACATCAGGCAATACCGGATCGGCGAACGACACGAAACCGGCCAGGATCAGGCCGGTTTCGTCGGCCGGTGCGTAGCGAGGCTTTCGTTCGATCTCGCGATAGGCGATGGCCAGGACACGCAGACCCTGTTTTGCATAGGCATCGCAGACGCGCTGGATCCTGCTTCGCGCGTCGATGTCCAGCGCACAAGCCGCGCCGCCCACCAGGCATTGCGTGCATTGGCTGATTACGGACTCCGGCGCACCCTTGGCAACCAGAAGCGTTGCGTTGCCGCGCTTCGCCACGACGCTCAAGCAGCGGCGTTCGAAATCGAACGGGATTTCATCGAGCTTCTCTGCCGAGTCCTGTGGAGGACCGCACCCGCGCAGGATCGCGTCGTCCAGCGGGCTGCGGATGCCGGTCTGGAGCGCGCTGTTCAGGCGTGCCAATTCCGCGGTACGCGTGGACGGATTACCGAACGGATCGACCGTCGCGAACACCTCGGTTTCGTTGCGCGTCAAGGTGCCGGTCTTGTCGCTCAGCAGCACGGTCATGCTGCCGAAGTCCTCGATCGCGGCCAGGTGTTTCACCACCACGCGATGGCGCGCCATCCGCGTCGCACCGCGCGCCAGCGTCACGGTCGTGATCATCGGCATGAATTCGGGTGTCAATCCCACCGCGAGCGCCAGCGCGAACAGCAGGGTCTCGAGCAATGGGCGGTGGAATGCGATGCCGGCCAGTACCACCAGCAGGACCAGCCCGATCACGGTGCGCATGATCAGCCGTGTGAAGCCGGCCAAGCCGCGTTCGAACTCGGTTGGCGGTGGGCGTTCCGAAAGACGCGCAGCAACATCCCCGAATGCGGTGTCGTTGCCGGTCGCGATCACGATCGCGGTGGCGGTGCCGGCGATCACCGAGGTGCCGAGGAACACCAGGTGCTTCGCGTCCGCGCCGGCCGGGCCTTGCGGCTGTTCGCACGCGTCCTTTTCCGCGGACGCGGATTCGCCAGTCAACGAAGATTGCTGCACATGCAGTTCGCGCGCTTCCAGCAAGCGTGCGTCCGCGGGCACGCGGTCGCCCGCCGCTAGGCGGATCACGTCGCCGGGCACTAGCGTGCGGCGCGGCACCTCGCGCCACGCGCCGTCCCGGAGCACGCTGGCGGTGGGTGCAATTTCCTCGCGCAGCCGTTCGGCCGCACGCCGCGAGCGGTAGCTCAACACGTAATTGAGTGTCACGCTCAGCAACACCATCGCCACGATGATGCCGGCGCCTACGTGGTCGCCGAGGAATCCCGATACCACCGCCGCGACCAGCAGCATCAGCACCAGCGGATTGCCGAATAGTTCGACGAGGGTTTGCAGGTAACCCGTGCGCGCGCCGGCCCCTGCCTCGTTCGGTCCGTGGCTGGCCAAGCGGCGCGCGGCTTCTGCCCCGGTCAATCCGGCGGCGCCACTGTCGAGCAGGGCGAACAGGTACGCCTGCGGTGCTTGCGCAGGGTCGGCGGTGGGGGAGGGATGCGGGGCGTCGTTCATCATCGAACGCAACTTTGCCGCGAC
>Ga0207647_10003860_pt1 | contig 11213 bp, 6 predicted proteins | sample KBSCornC2_FD_184295 | JGI IMG/M metagenome (GOLD analysis project Ga0207647, IMG submission 184295) | Corn rhizosphere microbial communities from Kellogg Biological Station, Michigan, USA - C2 (SPAdes) (version 2) | ecosystem: Host-associated > Plants > Roots > Rhizosphere ...
GAGCCTATTGGCCGGCAAGAACTTCGCCGGCGGGCGCGGCAACATCGCGGTCGATCTTGAATATGCGCATCAGGGCGCTTTCTACGCTAGCGACCGTAATAACTATAGCATTTCCAGCGGCTTCGTTACCGTCGATAACGTCGTCAACGACGGAAAAGCCAATCGCATCTTCTACAACAACATTCGTAGCGCGACCTATTCAAATGGCGGTCTATTTCTCGGGAACAATTGCGGTGGCTATTATTGCTCGTACGGCTTCCAACCCGATGGCTCGCTGAGCCCGGTCACCGGTCAACGTGTCGGAATCGCGCCGTACGGCAGCTTCATCGGCGGTAACGGCGACAATTTCCGCGACGGAACACAGCTCGGCCTGATGCCGAACCAGGATCGCTACAGCGCCAATCTGATCGGCCATTTCGAAATCTCGCCGGCGTTCGTGCCGTTCATCGAAGCCAAATATGTCCGGACCGACGTTCTCGGCAGCGCCAGCGGTCCGTTCTTCTTCAACGGCGGCGTGACAGGCTCCCCGCGCGAGGTTTTCTACACCGACAATCCCTACCTCAGTTCGCAGGCTCGCGGCTTCCTGACGAACTACTATGGCGTGGCCAACGACGCTCACCAGCCCTTCTATTTCGACGAGAATGCCACCAGCCTGACCAACCGCCAGGAAAGGCTGCGGCGCGAAACCTATCGCATCGTCGCAGGTATCCGCGGCGAACTGGGTGACGGCTGGTCCTACGAGCTCTCGGGCAATTACGGCCAGTTCGACGAGAAGAACGAGATACTCGGCAACGTCAATCTGCAGCGCTTCCTGCTGGCGATCGATCCCGTCGACCAGGGCAAGTACACGACCGGTGTCGCGAACGGCAATATCGTCTGCCGCGCGACGGTCGATCCGGCGGCGCGCATCGCTTATGAAAATGCCGCCAATCCGGGCTTTGCCGCCAGCCAGCTGGCCGCCGATGTCGCGGCGTGCCAGCCGGTCAATCTGTTCGGCGTCGGCAATGTCAGCGACGCGGCACGCAACTATCTGTTGCAAAACTCGGTCGCCAACGGCCGCATCACCCAGTTCGTCGCCAATGCCTTCCTGAGCGGCGACACCCGCAATTTCCTCAACCTGCCGGGCGGCCCAATCGGGATCGCGATCGGTGCGGAATATCGGCGGGAAACCGCGTCATACCATGAGGATGATTTCACCAAGGCTGGCCTGACCTTCTATAACGCGATCCCGGATTTCAGCGCGCCGGCGTTCGAGGTGAAGGAAATATTCGGCGAGCTCCGCCTGCCGATCATCAAGGACAAGCCGTTCTTCCACGAACTGACGCTGAGCGGCGCGGTCCGGTTCGCCGATTACAAGGGCGATGCCGGTTCGGTCTGGGCCTATAACGGCAATCTCGAATGGGCGCCGACCCGCGACATCCGTCTGCGCGCCAATTACTCGCGCGCGGTGCGGGCGCCGACTCTGGTCGATCTCTACACACCGTTCGGTCAGAACTATGAACTGGTCACCGATCCGTGCGCCAATTATGCGGCTAATCCGGGTACGCAGATCGCAACCAACTGCGCCGCGGCAGGGATTCCCGCGACGTTCAACCACCAGTATATCAACTCGCTGGGCTATCAGTCTGGCGGTAACGTCAACCTGAAGGTCGAGACCTCCGACTCGTACACGATCGGTACCGTCATCACCCCGCATTGGGTGCCTGGCTTGTCGTTGACGGTCGACTGGTTCGACATCAACGTCAACAATTCGATCGCCACCCTGGACGCCCAGGCCGTGCTCGACGCTTGCTATTCGCAGTCGAGCATCAACAACCAATATTGCGGTCTGTTCCAGCGCTACAACGGCGCGCCGGGTACTACTGGACCGGCCGGCGAAGAGCCTGGTCAGATCCTGGAGAACAGCCTCCACGTCATACCGCTGAACTACGCGAAGCTGCGTGTGCGTGGCATCGACGTCGAGCTGAACTACCAGCATCAGTTCGCCAATATCGCAGGTGTGTCGACCCGGTTGATCTATACCCACAATTTCCGGAACGACACTTATCTGGACGCGACTGATCCCACGTTCAGAACGCAGCAATTGGGTACGTTGGGCTTCCCGTTCGACGAGTTCAGCTGGAATCTGGACGTCAACAAGGGGCCGGTCACGCTGGGCTACAAGCTGCGCTATGTCGGCAAGATGACGGTCGCGCCCTGGGATGCCCTGCACAGCGTCAATGGGCAAGCGCCGCAAGAGACGGATTATTCGAATATCACATACTACCCGGCTCAATACTATCATAACGTGCGCCTTCAGGTAGACGTCACCAAGAAATACAATTTCTATATCGGCGTCGATAACCTGTTGAATACGCAGCCGCCGCTCGGAACGACGGGCGCCGGTTTCGGCAGCGCGATTTATGACAATGTCGGTCGCTTCTTCTACGCCGGCGTCATCGCCAAGTTCTGATCATCGCTTCTATCGAATAGTGGAGGGGCCGGGACTTTCCCGGCCCCTTTTTTGTAGCGGATTGCGGACTTTGCTGGCATCGCTCGGCCATGCCTGAGGATATCGGCTCTCTTCGGGCCGCGCTCGAAAACGGGATGCGGCTGCTTGATCGCAATCCCGTCGGCGCCGCCGAACAGGCGACAGCAATCCTTGAAGTCACCCCGGGCCAGCCCGACGCGCTGCGCTTGCTCGGGCAAGCGTTGCGAAAGCTTGGTCAAAGAGAGAGGGCCGCCAAGGCCGATCTGGCGGCGATCAACGCGACGCTGCGATTGCCCGACATCCGTTCTGCCCGCATCGCGATCGCCGGGAACGACCTCGCTTCCGCGGAGCGTCTGTTGCGAGCGCAATTGTCGCGGTCGCCCGACGACGTCGTCGCCACGATGATGCTGGCCGAGATCGCGTCCGCCCTGGGTATCTTTCCGGAAGCGGAGCGACTGTTGACGCACGCTGCGTCGGTGGCACCGGACTATCCCGACGCGCGCGTCAGCCTGGCGCTGGTCTTCTTCTCCCAGGGCCGCTTGGACGAAGCGCTGGCATCGCTCGACCACGTCATCGCCGACAATCCCGGGCATGTCGGCGCGGCGGCATCCAAGGCCGATATCCTGGCCCAAACCGGAAGCTATGACGAGGCGGCACAGACCTATGCCGGTCTCCTCGACACGGTCGGCGACCATCCGGAAGTCTGGCTACGGTACGGCCACCTCCTGAAGACGATCGGCCGGCAATCCGACTCGGTCGCTGCCTATCGTCGTGCCACGACGCTCGAGCCCGAGCTCGCCGAGGCCTGGTGGTCGCTGGCCGAATTGAAGGCCAACAAGGTCGAGGCGGATGACCTTTCGAAGATGGAGGCCGCGCTGCGGCGTGCCACCGCGCCGACCAAGCAACTCTATCTGCATTTCGCCCTGGGCAAGGCGTTCGAGGACCGCAAGGAATGGGAAGCCTCGTTCCGCCATTATACCGACGGCAACCGGCTTCGGCTCGAGCAGGAGCCGCATGATCGCGCTGCGATTTCCGATGAGGTCGACGCCTCGATTGCCTTGTTCGATCGCGCATTCTTCGCCGAACATGGCGGAATGGGCTGCCCCCTACCCGACCCGATCTTCGTCATCGGCATGCCCCGCGCCGGCTCCACGCTCGTCGAACAGATTCTGGCGAGCCATTCGCAGATCGAGGGCACGTCGGAACTGCCCGATATCCCGCTCATCGTTCAATCGTTGGTCGCCAAGGACTGGCAGAACCGTGCGGCAGCCTACCCGGCCGTCATAAAGCGCCTCACTCCAACCAACCTACGCGAGCTCGGCGAGCGCTACATCGCGAATTCGGCTTCCAAACGAAAGACTTCCCGGCCGTTCTTCGTCGACAAGCTGCCCAATAACTGGCGCTACCTCGGCCTGATCCATCTGATCCTGCCCAACGCGAAAATCATCGACGCGCGGCGCGATGCGATGGCTTGCTGCTTCTCGAACTTCCGTCAGCATTTCTCGCGCGGGCAAACCTTCGCTTATTCGATGCAGGATCTCGGAAGCTATTATCGCGATTACATCCGGGCGATGGACCATTTCGACAGGATCCTGCCCGGCCTGGTACATCGCGTTCAGCACGAATCGCTGGCGGCCGATCCCGAGCGGGAAATCCGTGCCCTGCTCAACTATCTCGACTTGCCGTTCGAGGAAGCGTGTTTGCGCCCCCATGAAAATGCGCGGCCAGTCCGTACGGCAAGCTCGGAACAGGTCCGCAAGCCAATCAGCCGCGACGCGTTCGATCTCTGGCGCCACTATGAGCCGTGGCTCGACGATCTGAAGGCTGCGCTGGCCGGCTGAAGCGCGAACGAAAAAGGGCCGACAAAGCCAGCCCTGTCCGTCGATCCTGCCAGGCGGGATCAATACCGATAATGATCCAGCTCGTTCGGCCCCTCGACCGACACGCCAATATATCGACGTGCTTCGGGCCGAGCTTGATCGGTTTCCAAGCTCCTCTCCCACTTTCCTGGGACGCTGTTGCTTGCGGGCAACGCTTGACTGCACCGGCGTGACAATTTTTGTCGATTTCGGGCTTTAGCACCTGAATTCGGCTAATATTTTCTGAATGAACCATGTATTCATGTAGCGTTAATTTAGGGACTTGATCGCCGCAGCGCAGCAATGCAGTCTCACTCGCATAAATAGGTCAAAAAAAGGGGGCCTCGATGCGAAAAACGTCTCTGCGCGCGTCCAGCGCGCTGTGTTCTGTCGCGTTCATAGCGTTGTTCCAAGCGTCGGCTGCTTGGGGTCAAACAACCCCGCCCGACGATCAGTCGATCAGTGCAACGGCTCCGGATACCTTAAAGGACCCACTCGCCGACGCGCAGAAGGATAAAGACGGCACCAACGAAATTATCGTCACGGGATCGCGCATCAAGACGGTCACCCCTTTCAACAGCCCTGACCCGGTCACGGTGATCAGCCCGCAGGTCGCCATGCGCGAGGGCAAATTTGATGTCGCCAATATGCTGCAGAGTTCGCCGATCGCGGCCGGCTCGACGCAGATTACGTCGGCCTTGTCCTCCAATTTCGTTACCGCGGGCGGCCCGGGTGCGCAGACCATCGACTTGCGCGGGCTCGGTGCCAATCGCACTCTCGTGTTGCTGAACGGACGGCGCGCCGGTCCGGCGGGTACACGCGGAGCGGTATCGGCGTTCGACCTGAACGTTCTACCGCAATCGATCGTCTCCAGTATCGAAGTGCTCAAGACGGGCGCGTCGTCGGTTTACGGCTCGGACGCCGTCGCGGGCGTGGTCAATATCATCACCAAGACCGATACCAACGGCCTCCAGCTCGACGGTAATGTCTCGAAGCCGTTCGACGGCGGTGGCGAGGAATATCGCATCAATGCGATCTGGGGAAAAAGTTGGGGCAACAAGGCCCATTTCATGATCGCGGCCGACTATCAGCACACCAACGAACTCAGGCGCGGCGACCGCAGTTACCTCGCCTGCCCCGAAGCGTACACATTCAAGCCCAATGGCGGCGGCCGCGCCGATCTGATCGATCCGCGCACCGGCAAGTACAAGTGCGAGGACCTGCGCTGGGGCCATGTTTGGACGTACAACCTGATCGGCAATATGCAGCTCGACGGGCCGGGCGGTCCGAACACCGGCCTCGATACCTCGCCCAACGGCGAAACGGTACTGCTGCAATATCAATATCCCGGCGAGAATCTCGGCATCCCAGCCTATGGTGCCCCGGCATATTCTGGCGACCTTGGTACGCCCCCCGGCTGGTACCCGACGGGCTACAACACCGCCTCGCTGGCGCCGCAGAACGCCTATCACCCGTTCGTCGAGGAACAGACGATCATCCCGAAGACCGATCTCTACACGGTCTATGCGGAGGGCGCGTACAAATTCTCGGACTCGGTCGAGTTGTTCGGCGAATTCCTTGCCAACCGGCGCAAAACCTACCAGAACGGCTGGCGTCAGTTCTGGAGTTTCGGCTTGACCGGCGACCTTTACGGGACTGGCACCACCTACAATTTCTGGGCTCCCGGCTGGACCGGCGTCAACCTGCTGAGCCCGACCGGCATCACCAACCAGGCCGACAGCAGCCAGAAGGTCGATTATTGGCGTGCCGTCGGCGGCTTGCGCGGCGATTTCGGTGCCGGCGGCAAGTGGCATTACGAAGCTTACGGTCAGTATAGCAAGAGCGTCGGGCGCTACCGCACACAGCAGATCCTGCAAGATGTCTACGACATCAGCACGCAGCAGGGCTTCGGTTCGCTGGGCTCGTGCGTCGGCATGATCACGCCGATCTCGAAGAAGCAATGCATCGACTTACCGTGGACCGATCCCAACTTCCTCGCCGGGCAGATGACGCAACAGCAGATCGACTTCCTGTTCTCCTGGGAGGAGGGCAAGACGACCTATACCCAGTTGAGTGGCGAAGCGTCGGTGTCGGGCGAATTGTTCAAGCTGCCGGGCGGCCCACTCGGCATCGCGTTCGGCGTCACCGGACGCCAGGACAAGATCAACGACGTACCGGGCGCGATCACCCTCGCGGGTAATGCATGGGGGGCGTCTACTTCGGGCATCACCAAGGGCCGCCAGGAAACTTACGAGGCGTTCGGCGAACTCAACGTGCCGCTGCTGAAGGACGTCACGCTCATCAAGGAGCTGACTTTTTCGCTCGCAGGGCGCGTCACCAATGTCAAATCTGTGCGAGCATCCGATGGCAAATCGTTTAGCGACAATGGTAATTTCACCTACAAGCTGGGCGCCAACTGGGCATTGACCGACTGGCTCCGTTTCCGCGGCAGCTATGGCACCTCGTTCCGTGCGCCGGCGCTGTTCGAGCAGTTCCTCGCGAATGAAACCAGCTTCCCAAGCCAGCGTGCCATCGATCCCTGCATCCAGATCGCCGCCAATCTGGCGGCGGGTCTCATCAACCAGCGTACTTACAACAATTGCGTGGCCGATGGCATCCCGACCAACTATCCGGGCGGCAGTATCACGGCGACCGCGATCGCACAGGGCGGTATTGGCGACCTCGTCTCCGAAACCTCCAAGGCAATGGTCTTCGGCGGGATTTTGACACCCAAATTCTCGTTCTTCGGGGAAAGCACGCGATTGAGCCTCGCGGTCGACTATTTCGACATCAAGGTGAAGGGCGAGATCTCCCAACTCGGGGCGTCGACCATCGTCCGGGGCTGCTACAATTCGCTAACCTTCCCCACCGACCCACTGTGCAGCCTCTTCCAACGCGGCGGCATTCCCAGCGCGCCGCTGACCATCTCGACGGTCGAGGACAAATTCATCAACGTGGCCAGCCAGCACAATAGCGGCCTCGACGTCACCTTCAACGCGCGTCAGGATCTGGGCAAGCTGGGCACGTTCAACTTCACCGCCGACATGACGTGGCAGTTCATTGACAACAAACAGTTATTGTCAAGTTCTCCGATTGAATCAGACAATGGCGAGGCGGGGTCGCCACGGTGGGTGGGCGATTTCCGCTTCAATTGGCAACCCAATAAGAGCCTCAGCCTGTTCTACGGAATCAACGTGATCGGTGGCACGTCCAATTTGAAGGACTTCCTGCGGGACAATGGCGGCCAGCGGTGCATCAATTCATCGATACGGGGCACCTATTGCCCAGTGCTCACTACCTCGGCGGTGTTCTACCACAACATGTCGATCACGCAGGATATCGCCGATGGCAAGTTCTCGATCACGCTCGGTCTCAGCAACATCTTCGACAAGCGTCCACCGCGCGTGTCAGTGCTGAACGGCGGCGAGATTTCGATGCTCGGTCCGGTAGTGGCTGCGTCGCAATACAGCTTCGTCGGTCGTAAGGGCTTCGTGAACGTTTCGACGAAGTTCTGATCCGACACCGGAAACTGGCTGGGCGGCGTGGCGACATGCCGCCCGGTTTGTCTCTGCCCGCCGTCGCTTCTAGGATAGCGTGATGCCCAATGTGTTCGTCCTGGCTGACACGCTCGACGCTGAGAATGGCCGTTTCGCGCAGGCTCGCTTGCGCAGTCCGGTGTTCCTCAACAGCATACCCAAGAGCGGCAGTCACCTGCTGCGCAATATCTTGCGCATGTTCGTCCCTGTCGACCAGCAATGGAATCGCGACTTCGTCCAATGGCCGACCCTGCAGCAGCATCGGGCCGCTTTCGACCCCGCCAACCCGATGCTGAGCTGGGGACATCTGTTCCTCGCCGACGCCTCGCTGATAGAAACCGCGGCAGCACGCCGCATCCTGCTCTACCGCGATCCCTATGACTGGGTGATCGCCCGGGCGCGATTCTTCTTGTCCGAGCAATTCGTCGGCAATGTCGACCATTTGAAGTCGGAGTCACTCAGCCTCGACGAGCTGCTGACGATGATGATCTTCGGCCTGCCGGGCCGCGAGCCCTCGCTCAACGATACCTACGAGCTCAATGCCGCTGCTTGGCTCGGCGCGCGCGTCTGGCCGGTCAGGCTGGAGGATTTGTCTGCGGCCCTCACCGACCTCGATTCAGCGGCATCGGAGACGTTCTTCGCCGATCTGCTCGCTGCGTGCGCGATCGACCGGCCAGACGACTGGCGCGAGCGCGTACGGGTTGGTGCCGACCGCCGCCAGAGCGGAACCGCGCGCGAGAACCTGACAGGCATTGCGCGCGAACTGCCTGACACGCTTGGACCGCGCCATCGCGCGCTGGTCGATTATCACGCGCCCGGTCTGCGTGCGCTGCTGGGCTATGCGTGACATGACCGGGCTTCGCTCCACGATTTCCGGCTTCCCGCAGCTGGCGCAGGCCCGCAGGCTGATGAGCGGTGCTCGGTTCGACCAGGCCGCGGAATGCGTGATGACGCATCTGCGGCAGCATCCGGGCGAACCGCGCGGTCTGACGATGCTGGGCGAGATCGCCAACGCGCTGGGCGCGCTCGGTCAGGCCGAGCACTTCCTGCGCCAGGCAATCGCGCGCGGCGGCGACGATTTCGGCACGCGTCGTCTCCTCGCGCTGGTCGTCAATCAGCAGGAGCGCATCGCCGAATCCGATGCAATGTTCGCCCAGCTCGAGCGCGAAACGACCGATCCCGAAATCCGCGCGCTGCGAGCGGCGATACTCGACAAGCTCGGTCGTAACGCCGAATCGATCACGATCTACGAGCAGCTGACGCGCGACTATCCCGACAAGACTCGTTTCTGGATCCAGTACGGCCACGCGCTGCGCGCCGCCGGCCGCGTTCCCGAAGCGATCACGGCTTATCGAACGCCGCTGGCCGACGACTATGAGTGCGGTGAAGCCTGGTGGGCGCTGGCCAGCATCAAGAGCCGAGTGCTTACCGACGACGACGTCGCGACGATGCAGCGTGGCGCCGCGGACGCGGTCGATGTTCGGAACAGCGCTCCGCTGCATTTCGCACTCGGCCGCGCGCTTCATGATCGGGGCCTCTACGCCGAGGCGTTCCGCCATTATGCGCAGGGCAACGCCGAACGCGCCGAATGGATCGGCTATGACGCCAGCGAACTGACCGCCGAAATCGACGAAATCGCCCAACTGGTCGATACGCACTTCGTCGCAAAACTCGGTGAGGCACCCGATGCCGATATCGTGCCGGTATTCATCGTCAGCCTGCCGCGGTCGGGTTCGACCCTGCTCGAACAGATGATGGGCAGCCATGCGGAGATCGAGCCGGTCGGAGAGCTGCCCTATGTCCCTGCCCTGCTACGGACTGCGATGGAGCTGGCGACGCGGCGTGGGCGCGTCACCGTACCGCAACTCATCGCGCAACTCGATGGCGCGACAGCGGCGGCAATGGGCCGAGACTATCTCGCGCGCGCGGCGCTGCATCGGCGCGCGGGCACGCGATTCTTCCTCGACAAACTGCCGCACAATTGGAGCAACATCCTGTTCGTTAAGCGAATTCTTCCTCAGGCGCGCTTTCTCGATATCCGACGGCCCGCCATGGATTGTTGCTTTTCCAACTTCACCCAATCCTTCTCGAACGCGCATGCCTCGTCGTTCGCGCTCACCGATATCGGGCGCTGCTATATCGACTATATCCGAATGATGCGGCACCTCGACGCGGTGGCGCCGGACCTAGTGCACCACGTCGATTACGAGCGGCTGATCGCCGATCCCGAGCCCGAATTGCGCGCGGCACTCGACTCTCTCGGTCTGCCCTGGGACCCGACGATTCTCGACTTTCACAGGAACGAACGAGTTGTACGTACGCCGTCGAGCGAGCAGGTTCGTCGCCCGCTCAACCGCGACGGTCTGGGTGTGTGGGAGCCTTATGCCGAATGGCTCGGCCCACTGCGCGATACGCTGGGCGACCTCGCCGCTTGATACGAAAAGGGCCGCCGCCTATGGCGGCGTCCATGCGGGTTGGAACGCCGGTTTGTCCGGCAATGTCTATGCCGGGATGGCATGGAACCTCAATGCGGACAATTCCAATTATTCGAAAGGATTTACAGGCGCCGCGCTGTCCGGCCCACTGATCGGTGGCTCGATCGCGTCAGGCAATAGTGGCACGGGCGGCGGTCGCGAACTTAGCGGACTTGTGCCCGACCGCAACGGCGTTACTGTTGCGAACGTGACACTAGGTGCCAACATTGGCCAGTTGGTCGGAATTGGAGCGGTGACGGGCAACGTCAACACGACCTATTATTCGCAACCACTCCAATTAGGTAGGGCGCCCGCGGCCTCGGCTATGGACGATGTGATGATGAGCCTGAGGGCGCCATGCCGCTAACTCTGCAGCTTTCCGCCACCGGTGTCCTCCTCGCCGTCGCCGCAGGTTGCATGATTGCGGCGAACTATCATTTCTATTCTATGGTAAAGGCCCTGCAGAAGATCAGTATCCTCGGAAAAATCGTGCCGCCTTTCAGCGGTTTCTATGTAATGGCGAAATACAAGGAGCACTACCCAGGCGGGGTGGCATTAAAATACTACCGCCGCTTTGGCATTGCTTTCGTTATTTTTTTTGTTTTTGGGGCGTTCCTACTAATTTTTGGAAGGAGTACCTAGGCGCAGGACCTATCAATTGCTTGTACGAGACGCGATTGATTGATTCAATGGCAGGGCCAAGGAGGCACTGTCGATGGGATTATGGAATTCCGGTGCCACGTGTAACAATCCCTAAATAGCCCAGAGGTTCGGGGCTACCCACTTGCATCCCCCCCAAATCCGGTTGGCGCAGCTTCCTCGCCGACCGGGAGCCCGGCTGGTTCTTCGACGTACGAATGGTCAGCGAGGTCTT
>Ga0207647_10003864_pt1 | contig 11205 bp, 6 predicted proteins | sample KBSCornC2_FD_184295 | JGI IMG/M metagenome (GOLD analysis project Ga0207647, IMG submission 184295) | Corn rhizosphere microbial communities from Kellogg Biological Station, Michigan, USA - C2 (SPAdes) (version 2) | ecosystem: Host-associated > Plants > Roots > Rhizosphere ...
TCTGATTATATACTTACTTCTATACTTCTTTACGACTATTTCATACTCTTACTTTACTCACTCTTCTTAAAAGTCCTTTCTTACTTACTTAACTCACTCTCTTTAGAGAGTGATCTATAGTCACTTAATTAATCCATGCTAAGATAATAGCAGGTACTGTAAGAATAAAAGCAATAGTTAAAGGTAATAAACTAGTCCAACAGATAGAGATAAGTTGATCAAATCTTAATCTAGGGAAAGTAGCTCTTACCCAAATAAAAAGAAATAAGATAGATGAGACTTTAAAACCAAATATAAATGAAGATATTCCCCATGAATCAAATTTTGTTAAAGGTATTAATATCCATCCTCCTAAGAATAATATTACTGTTAATGATGCTATTAATATTATACTTGAATATTCTCCTAAAAAAAATAATACAAATGGTACTGCTGAATGTTCTGTAAAATATCCTGCTACTAATTCTGATTCTGCTTCTGGTAAGTCAAATGGTGCTCTATTAGTTTCAGCTAAAGCTGATATAAAAAACATTATACCTAAAGGTAATAAAGGTACAATATACCATATACCTTGTTGAGAATAGATTATTTTTATTAGATTAGGATAATCATTAAGACAAAATACAACTGTTAATATTATTAATCCTAAGACTACTTCATAAGATATCATTTGAGCTGTTGATCTTAATGATCCTATAAATGCATATTTTGAATTTGCTGCCCATCCTGAAAATATTACTCCATATACTCCTAATGATGATATTCCTAATATAAATAATATTCCTAATGACATATCATAAAGTACTGTTGTACTATTAAAAGGTATCACTAACCATCCTATTAAACTAAATAAGAAAGTTATTACAGGAGTTATTATAAATAATATTACATTTGAATGTGCTGGCATTATTGTTTCTTTTAAAAATAATTTTACTCCATCTGCTATTGGTTGTAATATTCCATAGATACCTACTTTATTTGGACCTACTCTTCTTTGCATACTACCCATTACTTTTCTTTCTGCTAAAGTTAAAAAAGCTACTCCTAACAATAAAATTATAACAGTTATGAATGTCTCTATTAATGGGATTAAGTATATAGTTATATCTAAAATAGTACTCTTTATCATTTATTCTTAATTTTTATACACCTCTTTTTTACTTTCTTTTATTTTCTTTTACTTACTTGAGTCTTTCATACTCATTCTATTAGATCTTTTTAAATCTTCTATTCTATCTAGATAAGATCTAATAGATCTTTTTAAATCTTCTATTCTATCTAGATAAGATCTAATAGATCTTTTTAAATCTTCTATTCTATCTAGATAAGATCTAATAGATCTTATCTAGATTTTTTTCTTATCTAGAATCTAGAATCTATATATATTCTTTATATATATCTTATTATACCTAGATTTTTCTTCCTACCTTTAGGTTCTTCTATTCTTAAATTATATTTTATACCATTCCGGATCACGTTCCCGTAACCCGACCTTGCTACGACTTCTAAGAAATTAGAAATCTATAATAATAATATAAAAATATAGAATTTTTTAAAGGGATAAGATGAGCCCTTTGGGCTTCTCTAAAAAAAATAAAAGATAAGAATATTATTTCAAACGAGATTTCTTTTTTCCCAGTGACGGACGGTTAGTTCATCTCTTAGTTCTTATTCACCGTGACATAGCTGATTCACGATTACTAGCAATTCCTACTTCACGAATTCGAATTACAGAATTCGATCTGAACCTAATAATTTTTCAGGTTTTACTCTAGCTTTCACTTTTGTTACCCTTTGTATTTATTTTTGTGGCACGAATTTAGCCCTATCTATTTAGGTCATAATGATTTGACGTAATCCAAAAAGAGAGTAAAATAAATTTTCTTCTAATGGGTTTTGTTCGTAAAACATTTCACAACACGAACTGACGACAATCATGCAACGCCTGAATTATACAAGATCTAAAAGATCTTAAGATAAAGAGAGAGATTTTTCTCTCTTTCTCTTTATATTTTTCAAAGATAGGTAAGGTTCTTTGCGTATCATCAAATTAAACTTCATGCTTCACTGCTGGTATAAAAGACCGACTAATCTTTTGAGTTTCAATCTTGCGATCTTACTCCTCAGGTGGAATGTTTTCCCGTTAGGTTAAATAAAAATAATTTTATACTTTTATTAAACATTCATAGTTTAGGGTGTGGACTACAAGGGTCTCTAATTAGGATAGGTAGATTTTTACAAATTTTCCCCCCTTCAGAACCGTACATGCGACTTTCATCGCATACGGCTCAAGCAAATTAGTACTAATAAGGATGATGATCAAAGATCATCCTTTGATAGGTATAGATTCTTCTTTAGTCATTCAAGATCTGAAAGATCTTACTTACTTCTTTTTCTAACTCTCATATTCTTTTAGGTTCAATTTGAAACTTTTCTTTAATTTGACAAATTTTCTTAAGAGTCCTTCTATCCTATCTTCAATTACTTTCCTAGTTCACCCATATGTAAGTTAGCATTCTTTCGAATTAGTCATTTGACCTATCTCCTTCATTACAAAGGAACCTTTGCTTTTTACACTGTCTTTTCTCCTCTAATCATTCAATAAATCTTTCTTTTAGATAAGAAAGAAATAAATAAAAAAGTAATTTTCTTTAAGCTTTCCATCTTATCAGATTATAGGAGTTTCTTTGTTCTATAAGAAGTATGATACTTTTCCTTAGGTTCCAACTTTACTATCTAACCTATTGATCTCTTTATATAGAATCTAGGATTCATTCTACACTCAGATTAGATAATTTTATATTAACATTGATTCACTTTCATTAACCATAGAAAAGAGTTCTACTGAGAGCTTTATACAAAACCATTACTACTTATGCATATCTCATTGAACTTATCTCAAAGAGAAAAGATAGAGTCTTTTTTTACTCACTACTTCTTTTAGCTTTTCAAATCGCACATCCTATTTGCTCCCCACACTTTCGCTATTCAGCGTCAGTATTTAATCAGAAATTTGCCTTCGCCTTTGATCTTCCTTCAAATCTTTTAAGATTCCATCCTTACACTTGAAATTCCAATTTCCTCTATTATACTCTAGTCTCATTCTTTCAACCGCCTCTTTGCTCTTTACACCTATTTCTTATGAATAACGCTTGCCCCTTTCGTCTTACCGCGACTGCTGGCACGAAATTTGTCGGGACTATTCAGGAAAATAATGTCATTCTCTTCTTTTCCATAGGATTTTAAAAGGAATCCTTCTATTTAAGAGAGATAGATAATAATCTTAATTTACTCATCTTTCTTCTCTCTTCTTCATCCATGCTACTTAACTGGATCAAACTTTCGTTCATTGTCCAATATTCCCCACTGCTGCCAATACTCTGATTGTGTGATCCTTTTTTCAATTCCACTGTGACTGACCATCCTTTCAGATCAGTTAAAAATCATCGGATCAATCTTTCTTCTTGATTGCTATCCTAATCTTTTTTAGGCACATCCTATGGCGAATCTTTTGATTCTTTCTTTTTATAAATTCTTTCTATTTTCCATAGGGTAGATTTCCTAAATTTACTCACCTTTTCACGATAATCTTTTGATTGATTTTTCATTAACATGTGTTAAGTTAGTAGCTAGCGTTCATTCCGAGCCAAGATCAAACTCAAATTCTTTAAATATAAATCAAAAAATCATAGATATGATTTTTTTCTTTATTCTTTTTTATCTCTTCTTTATCTAATTATAAGTAAATAATAATCTTTTAATGAAAATCTATTTATGATAGATTTCACTATGAATGTAGTCATCTTTTAATAAACACTATGAATGTAGTCATCTTTTAATGAAAATCTATTTATGATAGATTTCACTATGAATGTAGTCATCTTTTAATAAACACTATGAATGTAGTCATCTTTTAATGAAAAGATATCATAGATAGATTTCACTATGAATGTAGTCATCTTTCAATAAACACTATGAATGTAGTCATCTTTTAATAAACACTATGAATGTAGTCATTTTTGAATGAAAAGATATGATAGATATCTTTTCATTCTCTCCAATCATTCTTTTCTCTTCCCTTCCTTTAAGTATTCTTTTCTTTTTAGGACTAAGTAGATTCGAACTACTGACTTCATCATTATCAATGATGCACTCTAACCTCTGAGTTATAATCCTTTCTATTTTTTTTCTTCCTTCTTTAAATAAGAAATAAATAAATAAATATTCTTTCTTCTTACCTTTTTATTAAAGACTTATTTTTTAATAGGTGAATAACTTATCCATACTTTTATTCCTGTTATACCTTTTTTATTTAATGATTTTGCAAAACCATATTCAATAATAGAGTTACTTGAATTAAATTGATGACTTCCTATACTTTTAATTAATTTTTTACTCATTGCCATTTTACCACTTAATCCTTTTATTTCTACTCTTATACCATTTATCTTATTTATATTATTCTCTTTTCTACTATTTTTTAGTACTAATTTTTGTAATGGATTTAGAATTTTAGTAATTGAGCTAATTCTTTGACTTCTATTTAATTTCATAAGAATATATTGAGATAATATTTGAGGATCTAAATAAGGATAAGAAAGATTAATAAAGTATAATTCAATTTTTTTATTAAATAATTTTTCTAAATAATGAGTTATGATAGGAATTAAATTAATAGAGATACTACTTTTAATTGATTTTTTAATACCATAAATAATAAAGATAATAGATGATGATAGATGATGATATTCTAATTTTGAAATTAAGATAGAATCTTTTTCTAAAAAGCTTATTAATTTTTTTACTATCTTTTCTTTCTTTTCTATTCTTTTTATTTGATTTGGATTTGATCTACTAATAAATTTTCTTGATCTCCAATGTCCTTTTAATATCGATTCTAGATTCTTTCTACCCATTCTTTCTTCCTTCCTTTTATCCTTATAACTACTCTTCTTACCCTTTTTAAAGATCGATCTAATTAAATTTATATCGATCTTGGTAAGTACTTTTCTCTTGTCTGGTAATGGAGTTGAACCATTCTCTTTGGATTTTCAGTCCAACGCTTGTAACCACTCAAGCTTACCAAACATATAGATAAGAAGTATCTTGACTACTTTTAGTAATTATCAATGATATCTTTCAAGAGTATCCTGTTCAAGATACTTTTATCAAGATACTCAGAAAAGAAGAACTCTTAATAAGATACTCTTATCAAAAATAAAGGAAGAATTCTTAATAAGAGTTCTCATTTCAAAGATCAAAGATCATTTCTTATCTTTTTTATGGATTTGGATTGAAAGGATTCGAACCTCTGATCTTTGAACTCAAATTTCAATGCCTTACCAACTTGGCTACAATCCATTCCATTCTAGAATAAAACTTAATTCTTCTTTCTTTTCTTTTTATGGGATAGGGATTTGAACCCTAATCTTCAATTTATGAGACTGATATTCTAACCTAATTTGAACTACCCCATATCTAATTATAAATTTTCAATAAATATTCTTCTAATTTTATTCTGACCTATGATCATCATTTGATATTGAAGTTGAAGTTATAGCTCCTGATATGTATTCATATATAAATCCAATAGTTAATACTACTAAGAATATAATTGATACCCAAAATCCTAGAAAGCTAACTTCTTGTAAAACTGTAGCAAAAGGTAATATAAATACAACTTCTAAATCAAATATTATAAATAAGATACCTATTAAATAAAAAGTAATATTAAATTTTTGTCTAGTATCTCCTAATGGTTCAAACCCACATTCATATGGAGATACTTTTTCACTATCTCCATTAATTAAATTAGTTGCACTTAGAAAATAATTTACTACTAATAGTGCTATTATTAGCACCAAAGTAAAAGTAATATATACTAAATATGTCATTCTTCTCTTTCTTTTCTTTCCTTTTTTACACTTGACATTTTCTTATGTCATGTGCCGAATAAGAGACTTGAACTCCTAACCTATCGATTACAAAACGATTGCTCTACCAATTAAGCTAATTCGGCTTCTTTTAATAATAATCTCTTTTAATAATCTCTTTTAATAATAGGATCAGGTGAGAATTGAACTCACATTAAAATGATCTGCAATCATACACATTACCATTATGTTACTAATCCTAATATGATAAATATCTAAGTAAGCTACTCTCTATTTTCTTTCCTTTCTTATCTTTTAGATATTCTTACTGATCCTCTTAATTTATGAAATAGTACTAATATTGCTAATCCTATTGCTGCTTCTGATCCTGCTATAGCTAAAAGGTATAAAGAAAAATTAATACCAATTAAATCATCTAATAAGATAGAACTTAAGATAAGAATAAAAGAGATAGCTAATAAAATCATTTCTATAGAAATGATTAATAATATAATATTTTTTCTATTTAAAATAAATCCTAATATACCTATTAAAAATAAAATACTACCTATTTTATATGCTGTCATTATCTCTAATACCATCTTTTCTATTTCTTTAATTAATTAATTAATATATTTATATAGATTAGTGAGATCTCTTTAATCTCTTCTATCTTAAAATACTTCTATATTTTCTATTTTAAGTAGTTCTAGATTTTAAGATATCTTTCTTTATGATCTAAATAAGATAGTAGATACTATCTTATATAGAATAGATTTTTCTTTACTAATCTTATACTACTTTTAGGAAAGGATACTCTCTTCTTCAAATCTCTATCGGATAAGACAAGATTTTTCTTTACTAATCTTATACTACTTTTAGTAAAGGATACTCTCTTCTTCAAATCTCTATCGGATAAGACGAGATTTGAACTCGCATCTCATTACACGACAAATAATTGCTTTACCTTTAAGCTACATATCCTTTCTTTGACTCTCTTTAGAGAGTGAGATCTTTCTGATCTTACTTTCTTCTATTTACTTTCTTTTATTAATACTATTACTCCTACCATTATCATTAATAATATTAAAGAGATTAAAATTAATAAACTTAATAAATCAGTATATAGAATATAACCTACTGAATGTATTAGATCAATAGAGATTAATAAAGAATCCCAAATATTTCTTTGAGCTATTTCCCAAATAGAAAAATAATCTTGATAGAAAATATTTGATCCTAGAAAATATTCTTGTAAAGATCTCATATAAATTAAGAAAGATATAAATATAGATAAAATTATTATTGTTAAAGGATAATGAGATCTTTCTAATCTTTTTTTCTCCTCTACTCCTATACTTTTTCTTTCACTCTCACTATCTATCTTTGATAGATCCATCATCATTATTACAAATATAAATAATATTCCTATTGCTCCTACATAGACTATGATATATATTAATCCTAATAAATTTATTTCAAATAGTAAGAATATACATGCACTACTAATAAATGTTCCTATTAAATATAATATTGAAGTAATAGGATTTTTAGAAGTAACTACTAATAATCCAAAAAAGATTGTAAAAAAACTTAATATATATAAAATTAAAGATGAAATACTCATTCTCTTCTTCTTTTGGTGGAAACAGTGAGACTCGAACTCACAACTCCATACTTGCAAAGCACGTACTCTAACCAATTGAGTTATGTCCCCTAATACTTTCTTTTCTCTTTTAACCTCAGGTCAGACTTGAACTGACGACCGCATGGTTAACAGCCATGTGCTCTACCTACTAAGCTACTAAGGTCTCTTTAAAGAGTGAATGAGTTATCTATCCTTTAGTCAGGCAGAGCGGGATTTGAACCCGCGGAGAATTTTACTTCTCTTTGCTTTTCAAGAGCAATGCTTTAAACCAAACTCAGCCATCTACCTTTTTAAAGATCTTTTCTTTTCTTCTATCTTATCTATCTTTGATAGATGTATATCATACTCATCTAATTATATATCTCTAAAGATACTCTTTTATAATTCACTATAAATAATCATGAGTAAAAGATATCAATAATAGATTTCAAGATAGTCATGAGTAAAAGATATCAATGATAGATTTCAAGATAATCAGGAGTGAAATCTTCTAAGAGATTTCTGTTTATTCTCTTTAATTATTATCTCTTTAAAGATATCTATATATCAAGGAGACTTAAAACAATTAGTATCATTCAGCTAAAAGATTCACATCTCTTCTACTTATGACCTATTTTCGCAATAATCTTTTACGAGTTTTTAAAAGTATCAGAAAAAAGTTCGAACTTAAAATGCTTTCAGTTCTTCTTTTTAATGAACGTGGCTACCCTGCTATGAAAATTTTAAATAGAATCCTTTCTTTTCAACAGGTACACTAGAGGTTCACACAATCCATTCCTCTCGTACTAAGATTCTATTCCCTTTACTTTTTTCCTTCCATTGGTAGATAGGGTCCGAACTGATTCACATCGTTCTAAACCCAGCTCACGTACCACTTTATTAGACGAACAGTCTAACCCTTGGGACCTTCTACAGCCCCAGGATGTGATGAGCCGACATCGAGGTGCCAAACCATTCCGTCGATAGGAACTCTAAAGAATGATCAGCCTGTTATCCCTAGAGTATCTTTTATCCGTTGAGCCCTAACTTTTCCATTAAATTTTAGGGGATCATTATGACCTACTTTCGTACCTGTTCGATTTGTCTATCTTACAGTCAAGCATATTTACGCCATTCCACTTGTTTAACCAAATCAGTTACCAACTGATTTCAATAAATAATAATATACCTTTTGTACTCCTTCGTTACTTTTTAGCAGGAGACCTCCCCAGTCAAACTGTCTCTTAAACATTAAGGTGAATAATATCTGTAATATCTCACTCTCTCTTTTTAGAGAGTTATCTTACTCTTTTTTCTTTCCCATCTTAATAATTATAAAAGAGGAGTTTAACCCCTTCTTTAGATTATCATTAAGAATATTTAATAACAGTAAAGATTCATAGGGTCTTCCCGTCTAGCCAATGGTAATCCGCATCTGCACGGATAGTTCAATTTCACTGGGTCCATCTTAGAGATAGTAAAGGAATTATTACGTCATTCATGCGGGACTACAATTATTAGCCTAGTAATTTCGCTACCTTAGGACCCTTATGGTTAAGGCCGTCGTTTACAAGAGATTATAGTAAAAATAAAAGAAGAATTCTTCTCTTCTCTTTATCATTTAACTTACTTGCACCGGACAGACGTCAGGACCAATACTATGAGTTTCCTCTATGCTGATCCCTATGTTTTTAGTAAACAGTTCTTCCTTTCTTTTTTGTGCCAGAGTAATAATAAAAAACTTTTAATTAAGGATTCTTCTTTCTTACTCTCCTCCTTCTCCCTAAGTTACAGAGTTAATTTGCCTAGTTCCTTTAAGATGGTTCTCCCAATCCCCTTCACTATTTACTAGCTCACTCTCCTGCGTTGGTGGGTACGGTTTGAGTATCTTTAGATACTCATTACTCAAGATCTGAAAGATCTTACTTTTCATCAATTTACCCTTTGGGGTAGAATCTTAGATACCGTTTAATTTCTTTTTAAAACCCTTGAGTTTTAGGGGAAGGAATTTCTTCCTTTTTAGTTACTCATGTCAGCATTCTCTATTCAAATATGTCCAAAAAGATTCTCATCTTCTCTTCTTACCATTTATTGAATGTACGACTACCCAGAATTTTTTTTAGAAGAAATAAATAAATAAATATTCTTCTCTCTCTTTCTGCCATTGTTTCGGTTTCTTACTTTTTTAGACCCTTTTCATTTTCCCTTCAAACTTAATCACTTATAAGATATAAAATCTCAGATCATTGAGCTATAACGCTTTCTTTAATTAATTTCTGCTTCTAAGCATATAACATGATTGTTTTGATCAACCAATCATCTTTTGGCCTTGAAAGAAAAAGACTCTTTCATCTTGAAGGTTTCTTTCACTTAGTAATTTTTTTAGGACCTTATCTATTGGTCTGGGCTTTTTCCCTCTCGATTAACTACCTTATCACAGATAATCTTTCTCTTTAAAAATGATTTTCCAAAATAACTCTCTTTCAATCTATCTTAGTTAGATTTCAGTGAGTTCTTTTTTTAATGATATTTCCAGTTTAGAAATTTCATTCCAGTGCTGTACCCTCATTAAATCTTTTAAATGCTCTACTTAAATAGTTTTCGCCGTATACCAGCTATCTCCTAGTTCGATTAGTTTTTCGCTCCTAATCACAATTCTTCAGATACTATTGCTACAGTAATCTGTTCGGTCTTTCTTCACCTGATCATGATTAGATCACTAGGTTTCGGGTCTAATTAATAAAACTTTTTTCGCCCTTTTCAGACTCGTTTTCACTTAGATTCTTTCCTTTTCTATTCTTGCTTTCTTAATTAACTTGCTGACCCATTATGCAAAAGGTACGTTCTCACCTCTTCTTAGGCTCAAACTGCTTTTGAACTTAACTGATTCAGGATCTTTTCACCCCATAATTTTTCTCTCTTGGTACTTTTCAACTTTCCCTCACGGTACTCTACACTATCGCTTATTCTACTCTTCTTAGCCTTAGAGGATGGTTCCCCTTTCTTCTAAACAAGTTCTTCTCGTTTTACTCTTTCTTAAGAAAAGATTTTTTTTTGATAATCTTATCTTTTACAGGACTTTCACCTTCTATGGTTGACTTTTCCAAATTCATTCATTCTAATTCTATCTCTCTTCTCTTTTTAGGCTTTTTTACTTTCGCTCACCACTACTTATAAATTCTCGGTTGATTTCTTTTCCTCTTCTTACTAAGATGTTTCAGTTCAGAAGGTTTTATTCTTTTTTTTAGTTTTCACTTTAGAAATTATATGATTCATTAATACTCTTTCCTCATCTTTTCGATCTTACGTTCTAATATAGAATAGCTAGTCATCCTCAATTAGTTCTTTACTCCTTGATATATTATTAGATATCATTCTTCTTTCTTTCTTATTATAAGAAGAAAAAAATAAAAGAAAGAAAGAAGAAAGAAATAAAGAAATAAATAAAGAAATAAATAAAGAAATAAAGATAGAATAGTCTCAATCTCTTATCTTATAATCTCTTATGTAAGATCTGAAATATCTCACTAAGTAAGTAAGTAAATAAGATCTGAAAGATCTCACTAATTAAGTAAGATAGAATAGTCTCAATCTCTTCTTTTATAATCTCTTAAGTAAGATCTGAAATATCTCACTAAGTAAGTAAATAAGATCTGAAAGATCTCATCTTCTTCTTCTTTTGACTATATAAAAGAAGAAGAGAGA
>Ga0207647_10003865_pt1 | contig 11205 bp, 6 predicted proteins | sample KBSCornC2_FD_184295 | JGI IMG/M metagenome (GOLD analysis project Ga0207647, IMG submission 184295) | Corn rhizosphere microbial communities from Kellogg Biological Station, Michigan, USA - C2 (SPAdes) (version 2) | ecosystem: Host-associated > Plants > Roots > Rhizosphere ...
AACGTGGTGGCCGTGTCGCCAAAGTTTGGCGCGTGATAGTAAAGAAACGAGCCGCCAAACTGCCGCGCCGCACCGCGCGTGAAAGCGATGCGCATTCCCCACATGGGCATGACCGCGGCAGTCTCCATGCCCTGTAGATTCACGCCCCACTGGCTCAACGCATGCGCAAACGAAGTGCTTGAGGTCGACTGTCCGGGAATCAGCTTGTCCCACATCGGGCCCGTTTCAATATGAAACGTGTCGCGCCACTTGCGTGCGATCGCATTCGAGTAAAACTGCCGGTGCGCTTCCAGCAATTCACGTCGCGTCATCGACGATGAAATCTTCAACTCCGCCGGAGCCGACTCCCACACGTAACCAACACTCTCGCCTGAGATCCAACCGAGAAACTGATCTTTTAACTCACCGTTGAGGAGTTGCCATGCAGCCTGACCATCGGCCGCATTGAATGTCGCACCGCCGTAATTGATGAGTATCGCGAATGGAACTTTAGTCTCGCGGATGTAGCGAAGAAACGGACTTCCCTCCTTCAAATACTCCGGCACGTTGTTGATGTAAACGACCGGAACCACCAGCTTCGACTGGAACAAAGGCACATTGCGCTCTCCCTTGTACTTCGCGACAAACTCTTCAATCGGTTCCGCATTGAAAGGAAAGAGCGGACGTTCAGACGCAGGCTTGTCCAGCAGCGGCCAGAACTCCTTCGCAATATTCCACGGCATCAAAAAATCGCGCCCCGCTACTTTCGGTCGCATCCACGCGTCGGGAATTCGGGACGCGTCTTCACTACTCAGCAACGAGGTGAACGGCTTGCGTGTGGTCGCCCAACTACGCAAATAACGGTTAGCCGCGAATTCAGGCTTTTGTCTGCCAGATGGTTTGAAACCAGGATCGCTGGTGAGCAGAAAGCAGTCGATATGCCGGCGAGCCTCGGCAGTCTTCTCGATCATAATCGACACGCGCGCCGGACCTTTTTTCAACGTTGCGTTAGCACTGTCCCACGCAAAGGCCCAACTCCAGTACAGGCTGACTTCGTCGTGAGGATCGATCACATCATTCGCGCCAAACTCATGTCGAAAAACTTCGGCGCCATTCTGAGCGATCGTGACTGTGAAGTTTTCAGTCTTCTTCGCCCAATCAGCGTAGCGCACCCAAAATGTGTATTGGCCCTCGCGCGGAATCTCGAGATCCTGATACAACGTCGCGCGATTCTCATCCGCGCTCGCAGCCGCGGAGTTCCATTCACTCTCGCCGCCCTGTGTCCACTCGGCTGATACACCCGGCCCGTTTATTCCCCAACCAGGAGACTTCTCCCGCGGCAAATTCAGATACGATGGATTGAGTATAGGTTCGCCCAGTTTACCCGTCGTAAACCCACGCATATTTTCCGCTTCGTACCAGAGGTACTCACCGGGCGGTCTGGTTTGGGAATAGATGGCGAGAGGTAAGAACAGAAGAATCCACAGATTACGCAGATTCTTTCTAATCTGTGTCATCTGTGTAATCTGTGGACTAACCGAGAGCCTCGAGACACTCGCCGATCGTGCGCTGCCTGCACGTGAACATCGGCGTGTCGCGCAGCGTGTAGGAACTGGCTTTGGTTTCGCGAAGCTCCTGGACCAGATCGAGAAAGTCGGACGGATAGTCAGTCTCGAAAGCGACGACAAACTCCTGATCGTCGAGACCGAAGGAATACGTAGTGTGCAGTTTCACAGAGCGATACTTCATGCCGATGCGGATATGTTCATCCATCATCTCCTGTCGCTGCTCTGCGGGTCGTGAATACCATTCACGAGTTTTTACAAACGGGTAAACGAACAGATACTGCGACTTGCCGGGAATGATGTGCAGGCGATCTTCGTCGTGTTCCGGATTGTCCTTATCGATGTACATCGAGCGTTTCGTCATCGAGAGAAACGATACGGAAGGTTCGATGTACTTCGCCATCTCGGTCTTGTTGAGACGAGCTGTCATCTCCTGGATCGGATCGAGCTCGTAACCGATGCGCCAGATCATGAAATCTACATTAGTACGAAGTCCAATAGTCGAATAGGAATGAATCAGCAATGACGGGCGAAATTCATCGACAGTCTTTACAAATTCGTCGCGGCAGCGCTGCTTGTCCGCGGCCGCGAGCAGGCGCCATTCGGGACGCGCATGATAAAACGTGAAATTGACGAACTGTCGGGGGAGCTTCGCCTTCTCTATTTCCACATCCGCAGCCGTAGGTGCAAGCCGAAGAGAACCGCGGGTGGAATTGGCTGGATCCTTATCGCTACTCATTATTTTAACCTCTGACCGGATAAGATGACTGACCCTGGAGATTCAGCGATGGCGCAAGTTATTCTGCCCAGTCTCCAGTCTGAATGCAACCCGTGGCAGATTGGCAGCAGAATCTTGTAAATCCTGCCAATCCTGTTAATCCTGTCACAATACGGAATAAAATCTCGCGCCTGTGCGTCAAACTATAATGATGAATGAAACGACATCTATAGACCACGAACCGTCTCGTCGCTCTTTTCTTAAGCTCATACCGCTCGGCCTTTTGGCAGGTGCCTTTGCATCAATCGGCGGCGCGGCGTTTCGCTTCCTGCGTCCAAAACTATCCGCAGCGACCGAGAGTTGGCTCGACGTGGCGTCTGTTGCCGAGCTGACTGGGCCGCAACCTCTCGCGCGCAAGATCGTCGCCGAACAAATCACGGGTTGGGCCATCACGACGGAAGAACACAACGTATTTGTCTTGCCGGCAAAGAACAACCAGGTTCTGTCGGCTGTCTGCCCGCACGAGGGTTGCGAGGTCGCGTGGGATCAAAACACGAGTCGTTTTTCGTGTCCGTGTCATGAGAGTTACTTCGCGGCCGATGGGGCGCGGATTAGTGGTCCCGCTCCACGCGGGCTCGATCCACTGCCAATGCGTGTTCAGGACGGAAAACTGCAAGTGCAATACGTCGCGAAGGAGCAAGCGACGCGCGCATGACTCTTCCGGTTGAAAAGACGCGCGTATGGGTTGAGACGACGGGCGGGATTGTCTTCGTTTTACTCCTCGTTCAGTTTGTTACCGGAGTGTTGCTGGCGTTCTATTACGTGCCGTCAGTCGACCACGCATACACGACCGTCTCTTACGTCGAGAAGGTTGTCTCTTCAGGCGCGTGGGTGCGTTCCTTACATCATTACGGATCGCAGTGGCTTAGCGTCTTTGTTTTCCTTCACGTGATCCGGCTCTTTCTCAGCAGAGCTTATGTCGCGAACAGGATTCAGTGGATCGTTGGGATCCTGTTGCTCGGTTTCGTGATGGCGGCCGGAGGCACTGGTTATTCACTGCCGTGGGACGCGCGCGCATTCTTCAGCACACGCATCGCTGAAGGATTGATGGCGGGGCTTCCTCTGGCAGGCCGCATGGCGCGACTGTGGCTGCTCGGAGGAAGTGATATCTCGACGATAACGCTGTCGCGATTCTTTGCGCTTCACGTGCTCGTGATTCCTGCTTTCTTGATCGCAGTTGTGGTTTGGCGTGTGTTCCGTTCGAACATCGGTGACATCTTCGGCCCTCGTCATGCAATCGCGGGTGGTGTGGTGTTTCTGTTGCTCGCGTTATGGTGTTTGAAATACCGGGCTCCGCTTGGACCATCTGTTGTCGACGTGACTGCCGATTATTTGCCTCGACCCGGCGCACAGTTTCTCTGGCTTTATCAGTCGTTAAAGTATTTGCCCGGCGGACTCGGATCGCTTGCCGGTGTTGCACTGCCTGGCGTCGTTTTATCGATCCTCGTTTTACTGCCGTGGCTTAAACAGCAAAGATTGATTGGCGGGTCGATTCTCGGTGTGGGCCTTGTTCTCGTCGTCATGATGACAAGCGCTTCATACATCAGTGACCGGCTTGATCCGAAAACGTCGAGACAACTCTCAGTACAAGCTGCGCATGAAGATGTTTGGCGTCGTGAACCATTCAAACCGGCGCCGGTCACTCTCGCAGCATCAACGACAACTGCATCCGGTGGTGGTCCGCCGGTCATGTACACCAAGTTTTGCGCAAATTGTCATGGGCCAAACGGTGAAGGCGCTCGCCAGGGACGATTGAATTTTCCGCCATTGCTTGACGTTTCAACCAAGCCACACCGCACTGTGAACGACATAGTCGAAATACTCAAGGATCCGCCGGCATATGGTATCTCGCCACCCATGCGATCCTTTTCGGACAAATTGACTGACGAGCAGATGAAAGAAATTGGTGAATGGATTGTGAAGTTGAAGAGGTAAGTTGGACTTTGCTCTTGGACCTTTGTACTTTGTCGTAGCACTACAAAGACAAAGCTCAAAGAACAAAGCTCAAAATTGGAGAAACTGTCTGATGAAACTAATCGCGCTTGCCCTAACGTGTGTCGCCATCGCTTTAGTAGCTGTCGCCTGTACTGAAACCGCAACCCCGACCAGCACCAATACGTCGAGTGCGGCCGCCTCGCCCGCAGCCGCTTCGCCGGCGGCGTCAGTCGATGAATTTGCAACGGCAAAAGCCAACTATCAAAAGCACTGCGAGGCCTGCCACGGTCCGGAAGCGACCGGCGGCCTCGTCAAAGTCGACAATAAACAGATCAAAGTGCCATCACTGAAAGCCGAACACGCTATCAAGCACACCGACGACCAGATCACAAAAATGATCACCAACGGCGAAGAAGAAATGCCGGCATTCAAAGACAAATTGTCGTCGCAGGAGATCGCGTTGATGGTCCGCTACGTCCGCAAGATCCAGGGCAAGTAACCACAGATCTGCACGGATTTAAAAAACCGATCCGCTTTTCAATCAGCGTAGATCTGTGGCACCATCTCACGCGTGCACCCGTAGCTCAGTTGGATAGAGCGTCTGACTTCGGATCAGAAGGTCGCAGGTTCGAGCCCTGCTGGGTGCACCACCGATTTTAGTGATCCTACGGTCTCAGAATATTCAGCGTTGCACTCACGCTGCTGCTGCCGAGTGTGGCAGTGATAGTCACCGGGTTGTTACCGCCGCCCAATCTGCCAGTAAGAGTATTGATCACAAAAGTTGCTGACGTTGCGCCTGCAGGCACGGTGACGACGTTTGGAACCGTGGCCTTCCCCGTGTCACTACTCCTGAGCGTTACCGAAACGCCGCCCGCAGGCGCCGCGCCGTTCAACGTAACTGTACCGGTTGAACTTGCAGGGGCAGTCACTGTCGTTGGACCCACGGTTAAGTTCGCCAAAGTCGATCCTTCGGGAATTGTGACCGTTGCCGTTGCGCTGTTCGAGAACGGCGACTGGTTACCTGCCGCATCAATAGCTGCCACCACATAGACGTGCGTTCCTAACTGATTAGGATCATTGAACGTCGTCCCAACGACAGTGCTGATCGGTGTTGCGCCATTGTCACGAAAGACCCTGTAGCCGGTAACACCAACATCATCAGTCGACGCGGTCCACGAAAGCTCGATTGTCCTCGTAGCCAGGTTAGCTGTTGCAGTAAGAGCAGCCGGCGTCGACGGAGGTGTGATGTCACCACCGACAGCCGTGGCACTGGCAATATTCGAGAGACTCGACTCATTGCCTGCCGCGTCTATCGCCGTCACTGCGTAACTGTGCGTTCCCGATTGTGCTGCATCGGAAAACGTGGTGCCGTTTACTGTAGTGATAGGAACTGGTCCACCATCACGAAACACACGGTAACCAGTGACAGCAACGTTGTCAGTTGCAGCAGTCCACGAGAGATCGATCGCACTGGTCGTCGTGTTGAAGGTTGCCGTAAGGCCCGTTGGCGCTGCCGGTGGTGTCGTGTCGGTCGGAGTGGGTGCAACTTCATTAGTATAACGCGCGAGGGTTAAATCAAAATTGTTGCGAAAAGATCTTCCCGCCGCTACGACTTTTCCGTCGGATTGAATGGCTATAGCCTGGGCGACGTCAGTGCCGCCTGCAACATCGGTTGTTATGGTACCGCCGCTGCCGAAACCTGTATCAAGACTGCCGTCAGAGTTGTAACGGACGAGAGCAAAGTCGGGTGGAGTAGCGAACGTCTTGAACGCCGCACCAGCCACAATGATCTTGCCGTCCGGTGAAACAGCTAAAGCGTTACCTTGCTCGGTGGCGCTATTTGAAAAAGGAATGGCGGTTTCACCACCGCTACCGAACGCTGAATCAAGACTGCCATCCGAGTTGTAACGGGCTACAGCAATGTCAGTGGCCACCGGGCGCGTCGCGCTGTCTGAAGCAGTTCCGGCGACGACGAACTTGCCGTCCGGTTGCAGCACGATACCATTCGCCTTTGCACCGGCGCCGAAGAAATCGGTGATTTGTTTGCCGCCAATGCCAAAACCAAAGTCAGTGCTGCCATCCGTGTTGAAGCGTGCCAGAGCGAATCCAATATCACGATTGGCACTGTCGTAGGACGCGCTGCCGACGACGATGATCTTGCCGTCGGGCTGAAGAACCGCGGCGTTCGCTTGATCGAAGCTGCCGAAGAAATCAAACACGACTTTTCCGCCCTTGCCAAAGCCTCCATCGAGCGTGCCGCTCGCGTTGTAACGCGCCAGAGCGAAGTCAAGGCCGCTGCCGGGAACGTCCGGATTGAAATCAACTGTACCGGCGACGACGATCTTGCCGTCCGGCTGGAGCATGACGGCACTGGCTGCAGCAAAGTTGCCACCAAAGCTTGTCGTGAGTGCGCCACCATTACCGAAACTCGTGTCAGGACTTCCGTCACTACGATAACGCGCCAATGCAAAGACGCGTGGATTGCCACCGCTGCCCGCGAGTTGTGCAAAACCGGCCACGATGATCCTGCCGTCCGGTTGGATAGCGATCGCACTGATTGAGTCGACGTTGCGAAAGAAATCAGTTGTGATCTTGCCGTTCTTACCAAAGCGTTTGTCGAGCGAGCCGTTCGCGTTGTAACGCGCCACGATAAAGTCTTCGACAGTCTTCGAATTGCTGAAGCTCGAGCCCGCGGCAATGATCTGGCCGTTCGGTTGAATGGCAACCGCATTGGCCTCGTCGATATTTCCGGCGAAGTCGGTTCTGACGGTGCCTCCGCTTCCGAACGTCGGGTCGAGACTGCCAGCCGTAGTCTGTGCGGAACTCACTACGCTGCATGCCATGGTTAAGATAGCGACCATCGCTGCGTGGAACGTGTCAATCGCCAGGCGTTGCGAAGCCGAGCGAACAGTTTTCACATTAACCCGTCTTTCCATTGGTATTTTCCCCTTTACTGATCCAATGTCGAAGAAGAGCAGGCGGACGGTCTGGCCCACCTGCTCTTCGGAGTTAGTCAAGCTATGGCCTGAGAACGTTGAGCACGGCAGTTCTTCCGGTTCCTGCCAGGGTTGCGGTGATGGTGACGGGGTTCTGACCACCACCCAATTGTCCTGTCAAGGTTGTGACCGTAAAGGTCGCGGTACTCTGCCCAGCCGCCACGGTTACCGTAGCAGGTACCCGAGCTTTTCGAGTGTCACTGCTGGTCAGTGTGATGGTCAGGCCACTTGCTGGTGCTGGACCACTCAACGTGACCGTGCCCGTTGATGGGTTCGGAGCCGTCACAGTGGTCGGGCTCAATGAGAGTGACACCAGCGCGCCCGCGAGTTGAGTTGTAGCCGAAGCTGAATTCGACTTCGCAGACTGGTTGCCCGCTGCATCGAATGCAACCACCTGATAACTATGCGTCGAGTTTACCGCCAGGCCTGCGTCAGAGAATGACGTGGTACTGACAGTCGCTACTTCCGTCAATCCGCCGTCGCGGAAGACTTTGTAGCCCGTAACAGCGAAGTTGTCGGTTGAAGCTGTCCAATTCAGATCGATAGTGGTGGTGCTTGAACCCGTCGCCGTTAGGCCTGTCGGCACAGTCGGCGGCGTTGTGTCGTTGCCCTGCGTCGAGGCCGTTACGGTGTTCGACGCTGTCGACTGATTGTTAGCAGCGTCGATAGCCTTCACTGTGTAGGTGTGAGTTGAGCCCACGCCCAGACCGGTATCGGAGAAGTTTGTTACCGAAACTGTGGCGATCGCAGTTGCGCCGCCGTCACGGAACACGCTGTAACCGACAACCCCGACATTATCGGTCGAGGCCGTCCACGACAGATTAATCGTCGTGGAGTTCGATCCAACCGCAGTTAGATTAGTTGGGGCACTTGGAGCTGATGTATCGGCGGGCGTCGTCGCGGTCGCCGTGTTCGAGAAGGCCGAAAGATTTCCGGCTCCATCGATCGCCATCACTCGATAACTGTGTGACTGCAGTGGCGTGAGTCCAGTGTCAGAAAACGCTGTTCCAACCACGGAAGCAATCGGCGATGGTAATGCGTCGCGGAAGACGAGGTAGTTAGTCACTGCGACGTTATCTGTAGAAGCCGACCAGGCAAGATTGATCGTGGTTGGACTGGCCGCGCCTGCGACGAGATTGGCCGGAGCCGATGGCGCCGCTATATCGCACACAAGGTTTGCAGGCTTAAAGATGTTAGTCGGAGTAATCGCTTCCAATGGTGGGTTGGCCGGTGGCCATGACAACACGGTAGCGTTGCCATTGAAATTGCCAAGTGTGCCGTCCACGTAAGAAAGAATTCGGTTAGAGGTGTTCGTAAGCGGGCTCGCCGAGAAGGTCGGGTCGTTGTACGGACCAGTCGGAAGGGGAGCCTGGGTGCGTGGATCGATGATTTCGAACGGGAATGGACTAAGTGGTTGCGCCGTTGTTTCACATGGTCCAACGCAGCCGCCGGGACTGAGCCGCCGGTCGAGATTCCACGGAAGACCGGAGAAGCTGAATGGCGTGTCGAGCGCATCGAGATCGATCTCGGTGAACTCTGGCCCGACAATGCCGCCAAGACCCAATCCCAATGGAAATAAATATTCACCGTTGGTCGCGGCGTTCCCAAGAATGTCGATGGTTTTGAGAGATCCTGTTGCATCAGCAAACTTGCGGCCCGTCCGCGTCATGATTTCATGCGGAACAGGGCTGAGCATGCCGAACTGTTCTTCGAAGGTGCCGCCGGCGGGACACGGATTCGAGGCAGCGAATCTCGGGTCGGCGCGCAGGTGAGCACACGGATCAAGTCTTGGCTTGGTTGCAGGGACGAGGAAGTCTACGTCGTGCCGGATTTTCCAGATGTTGCCGCCGACACCAGCCACGAGACCATTCTGTCCGCAGGTGCCTGCTCCTCCGGCATTGTCACAACCCACCACAGTCGCCAGGGGAAACTCATGAGCCTCATTGTTAACAGGATCGTAATGAAGCGACCAGATCATGACGTCTGTATTCAGACTTGCGAAACCGATGAAGAGTGTTCGCGCACGCTGGTTTTGAAAACCTGGTGCGTCAATGCCTACTTCGTCGAGTGTCAGGTAGTCGGGCTGACCGGCAGCATCCCTCGTGGCGAGCGCGCGATTCACCATCGTGGTATGCGCGGAGAGAAACTTCACGTCGTTGATCGTCTCGAAGTTTCCTTCAGCTTCGACGCTGTCTCCAATCTGAATCGGAGCGAAGCGCCTGGAGTCGGCAACTATCAAATCAGCCGTGCGGTTAGTGGACGGACAGAGCAGATCACCTGTACCCGTGGCCGTGCTCTGTGTCGTGAGACTCTCGGTTATGTTCGCGTCGCCGTCGATATCAAGAGTGTCGACAAACGTGCGCGAGACCGTGCTGGGGAGACAACTGGGTACGCCAGTCGAGAAGGTGTTCGTATAGTTGTCGCGATCAAGTGTGAAACGCGGATCGGGACTACAGTTAACTGAACCGGTCTGGCAGCCGAGTCCCTGCTGGACCGTGTGCCGGTTACCGGGATCGTTGAGACGAACCATCACGCCGGTGTTGGCGTCGTTCACAATGCCGTTCAGGCGAAAGTAACCGTCGGTGTAATTGATGTAAGTGACTTTACCTTTCACCGTCTCGACACCTTTTTGAATAAAGACGTCGCCGGCGATGACATTGCCGGCACTGGTACGGTTAGCGTGAATCGTGGCGATGGCACCGGTTTTGTTGGCGCTACAGAAATCTGCCTTCGCCAGGCCGCTTTCAGCGCGCTGCAAACATGCAGGAGGCGCCTGGGCAAATATCTGGTTCAGGGTTAGACGATTGGCCGGCAAATCGATCAGCAGGTTGCGGGGCAGGATGATGTTCTGTCCGCCAACGACGAGGACGCCGCCGGACCATGGATCCGTCTGGCTGTTGAGTGTGAGACGCTCGATCTCACCTGTGATTGGGGCTGCTGACGCGGTTTGAGCTTGAGCTTTGCCGGCGGGCAAAAGCAAAAACACAAACAACACCAGTAGCATGACGCTAAGTTTTGTGGGGAAAGTATTCTTAAACCTGGTGGGGTTCACCTTCATGTGGGGTTCTCCTTCTTTCTTTCTTTTTTAGAGTCTTATGAATGCCGTGTATCAGAGAGCGGCCGTGTCTACGTTTTGAGCTATCCACAGATTGTTCATGACCTCTGTGTATCTGTATCTGTGGACACACTCCGCCTTGCTGGAATGCATCACTGGGGGGTTGTGTCGTTGTTGAAGTAAAGGATCTATCCTGGTGAAGACAGACCTCTAGCTATAGCCGGAATAGAAGCGGCTACTTCCTCGACAAAAGGATTTCTGAGTTTCGGATTATTGAGTAATGGCTCGGGAGCTAATCCGTTTACGAAAACCTGGTCGACAAAAAACCTTCAAGCATGTGGTCGGAGAACGTGAGTAAAACCTTTTCGTTCTTCTCGTTGCGACGGTGGGATTGGCAATGTTCGTACCCAAGGGCAAATTGGGTTATTTGTTAAAAATTTTAGTCTTTCATCTTCTGAGGGACAAAAATATGTCTCATCCTGAAACATCAGTTGCGCGCATTGTTTCACTTTGAATCTGTGGGCACGATAAGGGCGCGTGTTGCCTGTCGCTCGTTTCGATAATTCCTATACAGTATAATCCGACCCATTCCCGGATTCCGGGAAGCCCAGATAAGGAAAGAAAATGCCTGAAACCTCAGTCGATGCTGGAGAACAGCGCCCTAAACTTGCCATCATAGGAATTCGTTACGACGAGAATTCGTCTTTTACAAAAGGCGCCGCCGATGCGCCCCCACAGATTCGTGCCGCACTGCGTTCCGACGCGTGGAATTTGACGAGTGAAAACGGCACCGATCTTTCCGGCGACTCGACCTTCTTCGACGCTGGGGATATCGAACCCGTAGCGGGTAGCGATATGTTGACGTTGATTGAGAACTCGATCTACACGTTGATCGGT
>Ga0207647_10003867_pt1 | contig 11203 bp, 10 predicted proteins | sample KBSCornC2_FD_184295 | JGI IMG/M metagenome (GOLD analysis project Ga0207647, IMG submission 184295) | Corn rhizosphere microbial communities from Kellogg Biological Station, Michigan, USA - C2 (SPAdes) (version 2) | ecosystem: Host-associated > Plants > Roots > Rhizosphere ...
GCGAGCGGCGGCGACAGCGTGGGCGTGTTCATGCAGCTTCTCCTTCGTAGACGAGCGTGCGCGACGGCGGCACGCGCAGGCTGATTCGCTCGCCCTCCTGGAATTCGCCGCCAACGCGCGCCCACAAATCGCCGAACGCGGTTTTCACGCGCAGCAGCGAATCGCGGCCGCCGTATTCGACGGTGGTCACGAGCGCATCGAAAGCGTTTTCCGCGCCGGGCGCCGCGCGCTCCATATCCTCGGGACGCAGCGCGACGCTCACGCGTTTGCTGTCGAAGCCGGCCATCGGCGTACCGATCAGACGCACACCGTTCGCGCTCACCGCGACGCCTTCGCCTTGCGTGCCTTCGAGCATGAAATCGGCCACGTTGCGATAGCCCATGAAACGCGCGACATGCAGATTCTGCGGGCGCGTATAGACCTCTTTTGGCGTGGCGATCTGCTGCACCACGCCCTCTTTCATCACGACGATGCGATCGGCCATGGAAAGCGCTTCGTCCTGATCGTGCGTCACGTAGAGCGTCGCGCGTTCGAGCTGACTGTGGATGCGGCGAATCTCGGCGCGCATTTCAATGCGCAGTTTGGTATCGAGATTCGACAGCGGTTCGTCCATCAGAATGAGCGGCGGCTCGATCACGATCGCGCGCGCAATCGCCACGCGCTGCTGCTGGCCGCCGGACAATTGACCGGGCAGCTTGCGTTCATGCCCGACCAGTTGCACGAGTTGCAACGCTTCGCGCGCGCGGCGCATGGTTTCGCTCCTGCCGACGCCGCGCATTTTCAAACCGAAGCCGACGTTATCGAGCACGCTCATATGCGGAAACAACGCGTAGTTCTGAAACACCATGCCGAAGCCGCGCTTTTCCGGCGGCAAGACGTCGATGCGTTTGTCGTCGAGCCAGATGCCGCCGCCGCTCAAGGGCTGCAAGCCGGCGATGCAGTTGAGCGCCGTCGACTTGCCGCAACCGGAGGGCCCCAGCAACGCGATGAATTCGCCACGCCGGATGTCGAGGTCGAGCCCTTGCAGCGCCGCGACGGCCTGGCCTTCCGCGTTCGTGAAACTGCGGCTCACGGCGTCGAGCCGCAACTGCTCAAAGTGATGCTTCATGGCGAATTTCCTGGCGGTTCCCTGGCGATGTCGTGATGCGCGTCATACGCGCGATACGCGCGCGCTGCGCGGATCGCATCGGCGTGAAGACATAGAAGCGCTGACTCCCGGCGCGAACTACTTGGTCTTCTGCGCGCCGACTTCGGTGTCCCACTTCCTGAATGCCGCGACCATCGCGCTCGCATTCAGCGGCAACACGTGCGGGCGTTCCGCCAGCAGCTTCGCGTACTCCGGCCGGCCGTACTTCTTCAGCACGTCCTGGCTGCGCGCGGGCGCCTGTTCGACCGTCACGCCCTTGATCGCGGGACCGGGATAGAAGTAACCATCGTCATAGGTCATGGCCTGCTGCGCGGGTTCGAGCATGAAGTTCATCAGCTTGTAGAGCACCTCGATCTTTTCCTTCGGCACGCCCTTCGGAATCACCATGAAGTGCGCGTCGTTCACCCACGTCATGTTGTCGAACGCCTGCACCCTGAATTCAGCCGGCACGATGCCGAGCGCGCGAGGATTGATGTCCCAGCCGGTTACCGTGACGGTCATGTCGCGCGTGCCCTCGCCGAGTTCCTTCATGACCGCCGAGGTGCCGCCCGGATAGTAGGGAATGCATTCGTTCAGTTGCTTGAGGAACGCCCACGTCTTGTCCCAGCCGTGAATCGGGTCTTGCGGATCCTTGTCGCCGAGCACGTAGGGCAGCCCCATCAGGAACGTGCGGCCGGGCCCGGAGTTGGCCGGCCGCGCATAGATGAGCTTGTCGGGATGCGCCTTGCACCATTGCAGCAGTTGCTCGGGCGTTTTCGGCGGATCGCTGACTTTCGCGGGGTTGTATTCGAGCAGCGGACCGGCCGGCATGTACGCGACCTCGAGCCCGTAGCCTTGCGCGAGATCCTGCATCTTGCGCGGACCCGGCGCGTATTTGTCGAGCACGCCGGGAAAGGCCGCCGCATTGTCCGGCAGCAGTTTCGTCCAGAGACCCTGTTCGATGCCGGCCGCCAGCGCGTCGGTGCCGGTGAGCACGAGATCGATATCGGAGCGGCCCGCGGCCTGCATCGCCTTGATCTTGCCGGGCAACTGCGGCGCGGGCGCATTCGTGAACGTGATGTTGGCGACGAGGTTCGGGTATTTCGCCTTGAAGGCCTCGAAACCCTTTTGCGTGAGTTGAAGATCGCCCGCCACGTCGACGATATTGAGCGTGACCGGATCGGCCGCGTGCGCGGCGGAGGCGAAAGCGGCGCTCGCCGCGAGACATACGGACACCAGCTTGAGCGACAACCTGCGTGAAACAGTCATTGCGTCTCCTCGCTTCTTGGTATGGAAGTCCGCCGGTCAGATGCGCTGCGGGCGGTGATCTACCAGAGGAACATAGCGAAGCGGGACTGCCGATGTCAAGCAAATACTCACGGCGGCGATTTGCTCACGAAATCGTGGGATTGTGGCTGGAATCCTTCTAGCTCAATGGTTTGCGCGCGTCATCCAAGGGCAAACCCGAAGCCCGCGGCCGGCGTTGACGAGCACTTGTCAGGCAAGTCGTCGATGCGCGCCGACGCGCGCCGAACTCAGCCGCCTTGCACGCCCTGCGTGTTGACGTAGAGCGAATAGAGCCCGTGGCTTGCCGCCATGAAGAGCCGGTTGCGATGGCGGCCGCCGAAGCACACATTCGCGCAGCGTTCCGGCAACGCAATGTGGCCGATGGGCTCGCCTTGCGGCGTGAAAACGCGCACGCCGTCGAGTTCGTCGGTGCCCATGCCCCAGCCGCACCACAGATTGCCGTGCACGTCGACGCGAAAGCCGTCGGGCGTGCCGGGGCCGGCGTCGATCAGCACGCGATTGTTCGACAGCGCCAGGCCGTTGCCGTCGACGTCGAACGCGCGAATCTTGCGCGGCTCGCCGCGCGACTCGACGATGTACAGCACGGACTCGTCCGGCGAAAACGCGAGGCCGTTGGGTCCGAGCACGCCGTCGGCGACCACGCTGACTTCGCCGGATTGGCCGTCGATGCGATACACGCATGCCGGCAGTTCCGACTCCTGCCGCTCGCCCTCGTAAAAGCTGTCGATGCCGAAGGTCGGATCGGTGAACCAGATCGAGCCGTCCGACTTCACGATGACGTCGTTCGGCGAATTGAAGCGCTTGCCGCGATAACGGTCGGCGAGCACGGTGATCGAGCCGTCGTATTCGGTGCGCGTGACGCGGCGCGTCAGATGCTCACAGCTCACGAGCCGGCCTTGGCGGTCGCGCGTATGGCCGTTCGCATTATTCGACGACTGACGGAACGTGCTGACCGCGCCGCTCGTTTCGTCCCAGCGCAAGATGCGGTCGTTCGGGATGTCACTCCACAGCAGATAGCGGCCGTCGCCGAACCAGACCGGTCCCTCGGACCAGCGCGCGCCCTGATACAGGCACTCGACCGACGCCGACGCCAGGATCAGCGACTTGAAGCGCGGATCGAACACGCGCACGGAAGGATCGGGATAGCGTCGGCTGTTGTCGGTCATGCTGTCTCTACGTGGGTGGATTGAGCGTGGATTGAGCGGTCACGTCGCGCGCTCGTATTCTCTTTCGAGCGCGAACAGCGTGCGCGCGGCATCGGCGATCTTCGCATGATGTTCGGGCGGCGTCGAACTGAGCAGCGGCAGCAGCGGCCCCATGTCGGCGATCTGCGCGAACGTGACCGCGTCATGCAGCACGCGGATCAGCGAGATGTCGTCGCGCAAGGTTTCGAGCGGAAGGAACGCGTCGTACAGGCGCTGCGCGGTGTCATGGTCGCCGCGCTTCGCCGCGTGCAACAACGCGGTCACCATGCGCGGCGCGATGCAGCCGGAGCCCGTCGTCCATGCGGCGAGGCCGAACTCGCGCAGATGCACGAGCGCCGGGCGCTCGCCCATGCCCGATACGATCTTGCCCGCCGGCACATGTTGAAGCAGCCGGCGCAGGTACGGATCGTCAGCGGGATTCTTGCGGACGATCGCATACTTGACCGCCAGCAACGTGCCGCGCTCGACAAGCCGCGCGAGCGTCTCCACTTCCACATAGTCTTCGCTCTTGATGTACAGCGTGAGCGGAATGCCGGCTGCATCGACGATGCGCGTCAGCCCCGCCTCGACGCCCTCCGAAGTCGTGAAGCCCGCGAGCGGCAGCACCATCGCCGTGCGGTAGTGGGTCTGCGCGAGAATCTGCGCCTGATCAAGCATTTTTCCGTAGTCCGGGCCGATTGCCGGAATGACGCGCGTGTCGTCGCTCGTGCTTTCGGACAGCATATCCAGCAAGTCGCGATATTCGCTCACGGCCACGTGATACAGATTGGCGTTGCCGCCATAGAGCAGCGTGCGCACGCCGCCCGCCTCGATGTGGCGGATCAGCGCGGCGTTCTGAGCGGCGTCGAGTGCATGGTCCGCGCGGCGCGCCAAAGGCGGCACAGCCATGACCGACGCAGCGAGTTCGCTGTCTTCGAGTGGGGATTCGTTCATGAGACGGGATGGGGGTCGAGTGGAGTGGAAACAGGCTCCCAAGGTAGCATCGGCTGCGAGAAGTTGTCAAACAACTTTGCGAGCGATAGCGCGGGCGCGAAGGGTTCGCGTTCGCGGCGAAATGCCCAAACGCAACGCATCGCCTTTTATATGACAATGCGTGCGAGGACCGTGAATAGCGTGAGGAAGCGAAACTGCATCGCAAAGTGGTGATTGCGGTAATAGCCGCGATTTGGCAAATGAGGTCGTTTTGCCCGTTTGATTGGCAGCCGTCGCAGCGCGGGGATGAGGCCGCGAACCGGCGGCGCAGCGCTAAACCGTTGCTGCGTGCGGCTCGCGGCGGCATAGGGGCTAGAGGACGTATAACCTGCAATCCGCGACGAGCGGATTTACTGCGGGCAGCAATTATGCAGAGGTAAAGCCCGGATTAATGCCGGCAGTCTCGTGCGGGGCTCTTTCTGTGCAACAGGCTTTTAGTGATAGATTGCGATTAAAGCAGCCGTAAATAAAAACCTGCGCAAATGACCTACCGGATATTTGCGAGTCTGAGAGAGTCGAAATTGTCGCTACATTTTATCGAGCAGATGGCGCCGCTACTGGACGCCGCCGACGAGGCGGCGTGGTTCGGCGCCGTCGCGGATCTCGCCGAGACGTGGGGATTCGACCGGCTTCTGATCGCCATGCTGCCGCGCCCGACCATTCGGCTGGAAGACGCGTACGTGCGCAGCACCTATGCGCCCGCGTGGCGCCGCACTTACGACGAGCAGGGTCTCGTGCACATCGACCCGACCGTCGCACATTGTGCGACGCGCTCCACGCCGCTTGTCTGGTCGCCGGAAATCTTCATCACGGCGCCGCAGCAGTCCATGTACGAGGAAGCCCGCGCGCACGGTCTGCGCGCCGGCGTGACATTGCCGATTCACGGCCCGAATCAGGAAGCCGGCATGATGTGCTTCGTGAACGACGCAAATCCCACCGACACCTTCTGGCGTCATATCGACGTCGTGCTGCCCAACCTTGTGCTACTGCGCGACCTGGTGATCGACACCAGCCAGCGCCATCTGCATACGCACACGCAGACGCTGTTGCCAAAGCTGACGCCGCGCGAACGCGAGTGTCTTCAATGGACCGCGCGCGGCAAATCCACGTGGGAAATTTCGCATATCCTGAACTGCTCGGAAGCCGTGGTGAACTTCCACATGAAAAACATCAGGACGAAACTCGGCGTGAATTCGCGGCGCGCGGCAGCCGTGATTGCGACACAACTCGGGCTTATTGACCCGGGTTAAGCAAGGCCGCGGCGTCGCGGCTATGCAGCACGCGCTCGGCGCGGCCGAGGTCCGCATCCGAAACGGTCTTGGTGAAGTACAGGCCCAGCAGGATCGAGACCGGTGCCGGAATTTCGGCGCCGGATTCAAAGCGGCTGCCGCGCGACTGGGTGACACCGAAACGCGCCCAGAAACGGCGCTGGCTCTCTTTTTTCTTTTTGCGGTAAGCAATGATCAGAACCCGGTCCACCGCCGTGGAAGGCTCCGCCGAACGCGTTTGGAGGCCGGTTTGCGGTTGCCAGTGATTGTCGAGAAGTTCCATTTTCGTGTCCCGTCGGTTGAGTGCTGTTGCTATCTCAAATTCTGCGTTATCCGATAAGCATGCACACCTATCCAGGTAGATAGGTGGCGGAACGATTCAGAATGCATAAGTTTTCCTGCGTATTGGTTTTCCCCAACACGTTCAGGAGAACGTCATGCAAACAGCAATCCGGATTGGAATGCGTCAAGAGTTCGACAACGAGGACATCAACGAGATGTACCGCCTGCGGGCGCGGGTTTTTCACGGCCGGCTGGGGTGGGATATTCCGACCATAGCGGGCATGGAGATCGACGGCTACGATGCGCTGGGACCGCATTACATGCTGATTCAGGGCGACGACCGGCGCGTGCGCGGCTGCTGGCGCCTCATGCCGACCGAGGGGCCGAACATGCTGAAAGACACCTTCCCGCAACTGCTGCACGGCGCGGCGGCGCCGGTTGGGCGGCACATCTGGGAACTGAGCCGCTTCGCGATCGACACCAGCGGCGAGGAGAAGTCGTTCGGTTTCGCCGATGTGACGATGCAGGCGATCCACGAGCTGGTCACGTTCGCGGACCGCATGGGCATCACGCGCTATGTGACGGTGACCACGACGCCAATTGAACGGCTGTTGCGCAAGACCGGCATTGAGATCAGCCGGCTCGGCTCACCGCTGCAGATCGGCGTGGAACGTGCGGTGGCGCTCGACATTGCCGTGAGTCCGAAAACGCGCGCGGCTCTGTTCGGGCCGATGGCCGCGGCCGCTTAGCTCCTCCACTGCTTCGCTGCTCCGCCGCCTGGCTGCCGGCCGCCGGCCATCGCAACTGTCCACGCGCTGCTAACCCTGCTCGATCCGCGCGCGGCGGATCACGCGAAGCTCCCTACGAACCAAACATCCGTTCGAGCGCATTTTCCAGGTGCGCTCGCATCGCCTGCCCTGCCGCCTGCGGGTCTTTACGGCGGATCGCGTCGAGCACCGCTCTGTGCTCAGCCTGCACCAGGCGCTGCCGCTCCACGGTTTTCACGAGCGAGAGATTGCGCGACAGGTTCATGCTGAAAACAATCTGTTCCTCGATGAACGACATCACCGTAATGAAAAACGGGTTCCGCGACGCGCGCGCCACCGCGAGGTGGAACAGGAAGTCGTCGTGTGCGCCGATGCCGCGCGTCTCGATGATGCGTTCCAGTTGCTGCCACGCTTCTTCGATTGCGGCGATGTCGTCGGCGTCGGCTTTGAGTGCCGCATGCTCCGCCGCGCCCGTCTCCGTGACGATGCGAAATTCATAGCAACGGCGGATGTCGGACAGTGTTTCGAGCGGCGCAAAACGCCGCACGTCCGGATCGGGCCGTCGCGCGACCGTCGTACCCGAACCGTGGCGCGTCACGATGATGCCGTCCGCCCGCAGCCGCGCCAATGCCTCGCGCACCGTGGGCCGCGAGGTCGAAAAACGCTCGGCCAGCGCGTGCTCGGTGGGCAGCCGCTGACCTTCCTTGTACTCGCCTTCGAGAATGCGATTCAGGATGTCGCCGTAGATCTTGTCGGGCAAGCCCGTCGTTTTGCGCTCGTTCATCGGCCGGGCGGATGCAGCTTGTCAGAGTAGGCTCCAATTGTAAGGCAAACCCTGGCGGCATTCGCCGCGTTTCGCGCTCTTGCAATCGAGTCAAAGGCCGCCGCGCCTGATCGCAAACGCGGGCCGGCCCGCGCGGCTCCGCGTCAAAATTTGTGAACCGGTTGATTTACATCCTGTCCGAACGCAAGTCGGTGGATCATGATTGAAGTTTCGCAACCTGACGTGGAGTGGATATGTACACACGCATTCTTGTAGCGGTCGACGGCAGCCAGACTTCGCGCCACGCCTTCGAGGCGGCGCTCGCGCTCGCCAGATCGACGGGCGCTGTCTTGCAGCCGCTCTATGTCGTCGAAAATACGCCGATGTATTTCGAGGCGCCCGGCTACGATCCTTCGGTGCTTCGCAACCGGCTGATCGAACAGGGCAAGGAACTCGGCGTGGAGTTGGCGCGCGAAATGGACGCGCAAGGTGTGAAGGGCGAGATTGTCGTCAGCGAAGCCGCGTCGCTCGATGATGTATCAACCGCCGTGCTGAAAGCCGCTGCCGACTTCAACGCCGATCTGCTCGTCATGGGCACGCACGGCCGGCGCGGATTTCAACGGCTGATTCTCGGCAGCGTCGCCGAGCGCTGCGTGCGCCAGGCGCGCTTGCCGGTGCTGCTGATTCCATCGGCGGCAACCAAGCAGGCCGACGATCCGCACGCGGATATCTGAAGTCGCCGCAACGGCGTGCGGCGTGCATCAAGGCTGCCCGCCGCGTTGCAATGCGCGATGAGTCACGTGATCGTCCAGCAAGCGCCGCATCGTCGCGAGCAGGATCGCGCCGTCCACGGGCTTGCGCAGGAATCCGTCGAAGCTCACGAAGGCGGGCGGGCTCGGTTCTCCCGAGACAAGGATGAACGCGACGTCGGCGAGACCCGGCAGCGTGCGCAACCGGTGGCATAGCTCGCTGCCCGACATGACCGGCATGCGCCAGTCGGCAACCACCACGTCGACCGGCGCGGCCATGAACTGCGCGAGCGCCGACTTGCCGTCGAGCGCCGTCTTTACTTCGTAACCCCCCGCGGCGCAGACGGCGCTCCATGCATCGAGCGCCTCGGCGTCGTCATCGACCAGCAGTACGGTTGCCATGTGCAATTGTCCTATCGCTTCGACGACCTGCTTCGCAACCCGCATGCCAACGCGCGCTGCGCGCTGCCCGCTTGCGCGAGCCGGCGTGCCCGTAGGCAAGCCGCGAAATCAGGCTGTGAAACGAAGCCGGAAAGCGCGAGGCTGCCGCCATGCGGCATGGTTAATTGCCGCTCGCGAGAGCCTCGCGTGTTGCTGCCTGTTGTTGTTAACAATAGCAACTCAATCGCACCTCGGCAGGCAAACCGCTTGACGTTGCAACGTCAGCCGCGCGCGAGAGCAGCCGCGACGAGGCGCTGCTGTTCGTCGCGATGCGCGCGTATCGACGAGTGCGCGCCCGACGGACTTTCGCGCCGGCACACGTCGACAATGCGGCAGTTCGCCGGCACCGCCTGCTCGATTTCGTCGCGTACGAAATGCCATGCACCGTGCTTCTTTTCCTCTTCCTGCGCCCACACCACTTCCTCGAGTTGCGGGAAGGCGGCGAGCGCAACGGCAAGCTCGCTCGTCGGAAACGGATACAACTGCTCGACGCGGATGAGCGCGGTTCGCGTGTCGCCGCCAGCATCGCGCGCTGCCTGCAAGTCATAGAAGAACTTGCCGCTCGACAGCACGACGCGCGTCACGTCTTGCGGCGAAGCGACGCCGCTATCGTGCAGCACGGGAAGAAACGCGCCGCCGATCAACTCGCCGAGCGGCGAATGCGAGCGCGCATTGCCATAGAGCTGTCCTTTCGGCGACATCACGACGAGCGGCTTCGGCTCCGCGCTCAACGCCTGCTCGCGCAGCATATGGAACCATTGCGATGACGTCGACGGCATCACGACCTTCATGTTGCCGCCCGCGCATAGTTGCAGAAAGCGGCTGACATACCCGGTCGAATGCTCGGGGCCGACGCCTTCGTGGCCATGCGGCAGCAGCATCGTCAAACCGGAGCGCTGGTCCCACTTGTACTCGCCCGCGGCAATGTATTGATCGATGATGACTTGCGCGCCGTTCACGAAGTCGCCGAACTGCGCTTCCCAGATCGCGAGGTGCGAGCCGGTCTGCACGCTGTAGCCGTATTCGAAACCCAGCACCGCCTCTTCGGTCAGCGGCGAGTTGACGATGTCGAACTCGCCTTGATGCACACCGAGGTTTTGCAGCGGCACATAAGGCTCGGTCGCGTTTGCGGTGTCGCTTGCCGCATTGCCTTGCGAATGCCACACCGCATGCCGATGCATGAATGTGCCGCGACCGACGTCCATGCCGGAGATGCGCACACTATGGCCGTCGTCAAGCAACGTCGCATAAGCCAGGTTTTCCGCGAAGCACCAATCGACGGCCGCGGTTTCATCGGCGACGCTCTTTTGCCACTGCGCGGTGATGTTGCGCAGCAACTCGTGCAGCCGGAACGCGGGCGGCGTGCGAGTCAACGCCGCGGTCAACGACTGCATGCGCGCGAGCGACAACGGCCGCGTGCGCTTTATCCGGTTGCCGTGAGACCGTGACGAAGTTAGCGCGGACGGCGGCGTCGTCTGAAGCTCCTTCAACGCTTCCGCGCGCAGCACGTCGAGCGGCGTGTCTTCGCCGATGGCCGCGTGATACAACTCGGTGACGGTCTGATGCGTCGCGATCGCCGCTTGCTGCAACGGCTGCGTGAGCGCGGGAATGTCATGCTCCGAGTGACCCAGACGCCGATAGCCGATCAGGTCGATGATCACATCGGCCTCGTGCTCTATCCGGTATTGCAATGCGAGCTTCGCGGCGCGCATCACTTCGTCGGGACGATCGGCGTTCACGCGGATCACGGGCGCGTCGATCATCCGCGCAATGTCCGTGCAATACGAATAGGCTTCGGCGTCCATCCGGTTCGGCGTCGTGAAGCCGATCTGATTGTTCACGATCACATGGATCGTGCCGCCCAATGCATAGCCGTCCTTGCGTGTCATGTTGAGCGTTTCCATCACGATGCCCTGGCCCGCGAAGGCGGCGTCGCCGTGCATGACGAGCGGCAGGCAGCCGAAGCCGCGATGCTCGTCCTGGTACGCGCGCGCCATGCCGCTCACCACCGGATAGACGCTTTGCAAATGCGACGGATTGGGCGCAAGGAAGATCGCGACATCGCCGTCTTGCGTCTTTCTTACCGTACTGGCGCCGAGGTGATACGGCAGATCGCGCTGCACGGCCGCGGCCTCCGAATCCGGATCGAGGCAATCGATCAGCTTCGCCGGATCGAAGTCCATCACGTTGGCAAGCACATTCAGGCGCCCGCGATGCGGCATGCCCGCGAACACCTGCCGAACGCCATGAGCGGCAGCCTGATCGACGATTGCTTCGATGAGCGGCACGAGGCTCTCGCAACCTTCGAGCGAGAACGTTCCC
>Ga0207647_10003868_pt1 | contig 11202 bp, 10 predicted proteins | sample KBSCornC2_FD_184295 | JGI IMG/M metagenome (GOLD analysis project Ga0207647, IMG submission 184295) | Corn rhizosphere microbial communities from Kellogg Biological Station, Michigan, USA - C2 (SPAdes) (version 2) | ecosystem: Host-associated > Plants > Roots > Rhizosphere ...
TGAACATAGCCGCGCGGGTGCAATCATTCGCGGATGAGGGGAAATCTGTCTGACGGAGGCACACTCTATACAGCGCCCGGCGTTCGTGAGCTGTTGATGGCCCGGGACGTCGAGGGCTTCGAGGCCCCGCTGCGCGGTGTCGAGGGGAGCGCAGGAGTCTATCGCGTTACAGATCGATCATAGGGCGCGTTCAAAATCCTGCCGCGCTGCTACCTTGCTACGAGTTTTGCCTTGCTTACCGGGTGGCAGCGAGCTCATCGTAGGATGTCGAGGTGTGCGCGACCTGAGACATACCGCAGGATCGCGCCGTCATCGCTTCGTGCAGGTACCGCGATTCCAGTATGTTGGATGATATTCGGGGCATTTGCCTGATCGTCTTTGGGCGGGGCTGATGGGTGGAAGATCAACCGAAAGCGACACCTTTCAAGGCGTTCTCAAGCCGATTCCGCCGCGGGATTGGGCAGCCTTTGCCGGTTGAGGCATCTCAGCTCGTGCATCAGTCCAGTTCCGGCTGGAAGCGTTGGCCTCGGTCCTTACGTAGGTTTCGCCAAGCTTCGGCGATCCGGCGTATCTGAAGCCGTCCGCCCGTGCCGGTGAATGCAGGATCATCATTGCTGACGCAGCAACTAGAAGAAGCGTAAATGTTCTCATCGATCTCTCCAAAGGTTGTGTTGTTCTGCCATCGGGCAGAGCTCAATCCTGGAGGAACGCACGTGAATCCGGAAATGCCGTCTATCTCTGATCGTAATGCCTCGCGGCTATGGTGCAGAGCATTTCAAGAGGACGATGGCCGACCTATTTCGAAGTCAGCGTCGTGAGGGGACGCCAGCCATCTGAGCCGACACGCGCTAACTCAATACATCGAAGACGCATGACCTCGGCAGGACCGTCATGAGGGCGATGTTGAAGGACCTCCTCGAAACCGAAACAGGCGGCGTTGAAGTCACCGCCACGATATCTCTCGAGCGCCTCTTCGTAACGCGCTATCCAGGAATGTGTCTCTTCTTCCGTAAGCCTGTCGCGCGCCTGAACGAGCTCGTATACAGTCAAGCCCTCTTCACGGCCGTAGACCGCGATCGTGTCGACCTCGCGCGTTAGCATCGTGCGCTCCACAAGCGAATAGGTCGCTTGGCCGATGAGAATCCGAGTGCCATAGCTCTTGTTTGCTCCTTCTAAACGACTTGCGACATTTACCGCGTCTCCGATCACCGTGTAGTTCAGCCGCAATTCGGAGCCGACATTGCCAACTACCATTCGTCCGGAATTGATGCCGATGCGGATTTGCAGCAGATGGCCTTGGTCATCGACCAGTTCGCCAACTTCGATGGCCTTGCAGCAAGCGAGCGCGGCGCGGCAGCACCGCTCTGCATGATCGGCTTGGGGAGTTGGAGCTCCCCAAAATGCCATCACGGCATCACCGATGTATTTGTCGATAGTGCCGCCCTCGGCTGTGATCGTCTCCGATACAACGTCGAGATATCTGGATAAAACCGGAATGACACGATCGCCCATGCGCTCGGAAAGCGCGGTAAATCCAGCGATGTCGATAAACATCACGCTCAGTTCTTGGATCGAGCCGCCCGGCTTTGCTTCGACGCCCTGCCGGAGTAGCAGCCGCACGAGATCGGCGGGGATGAATTTTCGAAAGGCGGACAACCCGCCGGCCATCTCGGCGATCGCACCGGAGAGGCTTGCGATCTCCTTCAGCCGGGAGGGATGACGGCGGACCTGATCGAGGGCGAAGCTTTCAACGTGCCGTAGCTCATTTGCGACACGGGCGAGCGGAGCAGCAATGACGCTCCGCGCCAGCAGCGCTGAAAGCAGGGCGGCAATCAATGCACCCACGGCCAAACCGACGATCGATCGGCGCAGCGCCGCGTCGACCGGCCCGAGAAATTCGGCTTCCGGAATCACGGTTACCAGGGACCATCCTGGAAAAGGCAACGGCGTGAGTGCAGCTTCATAGATTGCACCGTCTGCCACGATCCGGCTGCGCCGGGCTTCTTTCTGCCCTTGATCGGCGGCGCTTGTGAATGCCTTCCTGGCGACGGGCAACAGCGGTTGCTCGCGCTGCACTGGATGCAGCTCGTCGGCTTCCTGGTCCGGAGAGGCCACGAGCTCGCCCTCGTTATTGAAGATGAATGCCGCCCCCGTCCGACCCACCTCAAGCTGGGAAAGAAACCGGGCGAGCCTGGTGTATTCGATGACAATCGCAAGAACGCCCTGGCGTTCCTGGTAAACGTCAATGGGCCCGGCAAAGACGATCGAAGGTCGAGGTCCGGTCGGATAATCGACTGCCTTGAACCATCCGGGTTCCTCCGCCTTCATTCCGGTCTTGAACCACGGTTGGTCCGCGACTCGAAAACGGGTTGGCTCAAATCGGCGGCTCGCGAATTCAATATCGCCGGGGACCACATCGTATTCATCGATCCGTCGTTGACCTGGATGATCGGTCAGCGAGATCTCCATCATCTGCAAGCGACGGTCTCCGAGCTTATGCGCGGCGAAAAACGAGCCGTCTGGCCAGCCGAAGGCCGCCCACGAAATCGTTGCCTGGGATTGCAATTGCGAGAGGAAGACGAACTCCCGTTTGTCTGCCTCGCGGGTATCCAGGACGTTTTGCAGGAAGAGCGTCCGAATGGCGGTGTGCGCAGCCCGCGCCTCATCAATAAGGCCTGACACTTCCTTCCTGACGGCGGCGACGATCTGCGCATTGATGGTGCTCGCGAGCTGATGGCTGACAGCCTCGGCAGTTCGCCACCAGAGGAGACCCGATCCCGCTGCGGTCAATAGGATGGCGGCCAGCACGAGGCCGGAGACGGCGACCCGAATGCTGATGGTGAGGCGTTGCAGCCTTCTGATCGCCGCGGCCGGCTTCGGACGACCTATGGTTGGAACGCCGGCCATGCTGCTCTCCGCTGCCCGGCAACTTGAAGTGCGACGGGGCCCTTAACGGCTATACGCGCGCGCCGTTCATTCGTTACGTCTGGCAAAACGCAAGTGTCGACACCAATGCCTGGCGGCTAACGAACCCATAGAGCTAAGGCATTGGATGCGGCGCTGGCTTCCGTTCTATCCCGTCCCTGCCCACAAGCTTCATCGTGTGGGTCAACCAGACGCTCTCACGGATATGTGAGCGGCCGACCCGTAACGAAGGCCGCCCACAGCCCGATGAGACAAAATCCGCTCGTCGGGCGGTCCAATCACGGAGAAGATTTCATGTCGACCAAACACGTTGTCAGTTCACTTGTCCTCGCGGGCGCCCTTTCAACCGCGCTCGCCACGCTTGCCGCGGCTGCGCCCCTCACCAAGGCAGAAGCGGACGCTGCGATCGCGGCCAAGAAGGAAAAGTGCTTCGGAGTTGCACTCAAGGGCCAGAACGATTGCGCAGCGGGTCCAGGCACTACCTGCCAGGGTACATCGACCATCGATTTCCAGGGCAATGCCTGGAAGTTCGTCCAGGGTGGCACCTGCGCGAACATTGAGCTTCCCAATGGCAAGCATGGTTCGCTGAAGCCGGTCTAACGAAGCCTGATGAGAGAAGGAGGGGGAGCGCATGCAACAGGCCAGCATACCAACTACCTCGCGCGCGGCGCCCCTTCGCTTCTCTTTTCCCAACGGCGGCCGGAGCGGGACCAGCTTCAAACCGGAGCATCTTCCCTCCATCCTCGCGGAAGGCAGCCGAACCGGATTTTTTGAGGTTCACGCCGAAAATTATATGGGCGCCGGCGGTCCCCCGCATCGCGCCCTCGAAAGGCTACGGCGGGATCACACCCTTTCCATTCATGGCGTCTGCATGTCGATCGGTGGCGCGCAGCCGCTGGACCGGACGCATTTGGCGCGCTTTCGCGACCTCGTCGCCCGATATCAACCGGCACTCGTCTCAGAGCATCTGGCCTGGTCAACGCACGGCGATACCTTCTTCAACGACCTGCTTCCGCTTCCCTACACCGAGGGCACGCTCAGATCCGTCTGTGACCATATCGACCAGGTACAGGAAGCAATCTGCCGACCGATCCTGCTTGAAAATCCGTCGACCTATCTCGTCTTCGCCGAATCCACGATGACAGAAACGGATTTTATTCGTGAAGTGGCGAGGCGCACCGGCTGCGGCTTACTACTCGACATCAACAACGTCTTTGTCTCGGCAACCAATCTGGGCTTTTCCGCAAGCCAATATCTTTCGGAATTTCCACTTCTGAAGGTGGGCGAGATCCACCTTGCTGGTCATGCCAGTCAGAACGACGGCGCTGGCGCACCGCTCATGATCGACAGTCACGATAGGCCGGTCTCCAATGAGGTCTGGGCTCTGTTTGAGGCCGTCATTTCCGAGTTTGGGCCAGTACCCACCCTGATTGAATGGGATAGCCAAGTCCCGGTGTGGTCGGTTCTGAAGGCGGAAGCCGCCGCGGCGCATGCCATCCTTGATCGCTACCAGCGCATGTTCTCTCACGGTGAACGTCATGTCGCCTGAAGCGCGTCTTTCTCTTGCGTCAGCATTCGCGGCGGGGCTGCTTGATCCGTCCTGTCCGCCACCGGTGCTGGCGAGTGGACCGCGCGGCCAGGAGCTCGCCAATCGCTACGACGTTTATCGAAACAATGTCACGGTGAGCCTCATAGATGCGCTCGCGGCGGTTTTCCCTGCCGTGCAGCGGATCACGGGAGCGGAGTTCTTCCGCGCCATGGCGAGGTTTCACGTCCGCGAAAATCCACCGCGTTCGCCGCTGCTGTTCGCGTATGGCGATGATTTTCCGGGCTTCATCCAGCGATATGAGTACGCGCGTTCCATGCCCTGGCTTGCCGACGTCGCGCGGATCGAGCGAGCCTGGCTCGACGCCTATCACGCTGCAGACATTCGACCGCTCGCCGCAGAGGCGCTGGCGCGAGTGCCGCATGACAGGATCAGTACGTTAAGGTTCGAGGCACATCCGGCGTCACGCATCGTGCGTTCGGAGTTTTCTGCTGTATCGATCTTTGCCGCCAACCGCGATCAAGCACAACAGGACCGCCTCGACGCCTCGCTGCCCGAGGATGGATTGATCACGCGTCCTGATTTTGAAGTCGTGGTACGGCACCTCCCGCCAGGAGGCGCACAGTTTCTCCTGTCGTTGATGTCTGGAAAGACATTGGGGGAAGCTGCCACGGATGCCCAAAATGACACCACATCCTTCGATCTCGTCGCAAACCTCGCCGGGATGTTCGAGGCCGGCGTCTTCGCCTCTATGAAGTTGGGAGAACAATAATGATTACCGAGCAACGACTGACGCCTATTGCAGGCTTTGAACCACTGGCCAGGCTTTTGGATCGCGCCACCGGGCTGGTGCAGTTGATTGCTTCCCCGTCAATCGTGCAACTGGTGGTTCGAGTTGCGCTCGCCGTACCGTTTTGGCGATCGGGCATCCTGAAATGGGGCGGCTTCCTGAAGCTTAATGATACCGCCGTCACATTGTTCAGCGACGAGTTCATGCTGCACCTTCCCGGAGGGCCTTATCATTTCCCGGTGCCGGCGGTGATGGCCTTTCTCTCTGGATTGGGCGAGGTCTGCTTTCCCGTCCTGCTGATTCTCGGCTTTGGCACCCGTTTCGCGGCTCTCGGCCTCTTGTTCATGACCTTGATCGTGGAACTGACGGTGCCGGACGGCTGGCCGATCCACCTGACCTGGGCGGCCATGGCGTTGACGATCATGTGCTGGGGACCAGGGCGTGTTTCCATTGACCAGGTGATCGCTGGAGCGCTGCACAGTCCGCGGAAATAAGTGGCTTCTGCACGCTACGGCTCGGCAGCACTCAGTTTGATGGAGAATAAAGAATGTCGATGCTTCAGGGTCGGCCTCGGGTCGTCATCGTCGGCGCCGGCTTCGGAGGACTGAGTGCGGCGAAAGCCCTCGCCGATTCTCCCTTTGACGTCGTGTTGATCGATCGCCAGAACTATCATCTCTTTCAACCCTTGCTTTATCAGGTCGCGACGGCGGGGCTCTCTCCGGCCGACATCGCCGCTCCAATCCGCGCAATATTTGCGGGACAGAAAAACACGACGGTTCTACTCGGTTCGGTGCAGGAGGTCTGCCCTTCGCGCCGAGAAATCATCGCTGGCGATCGTCGCATTTCATATGATTACTTGGTCATCGCCACGGGAGCGCAGCATACTTATTTCGGCCACGACCATTGGGCGTCATTTGCGCCTGGCCTCAAAACGGTCGATGACGCAACACGATTGCGAGCCAAGATACTGCTGGCATTTGAACGCGCCGAATCCGAACAAGACGAATTGAAACGACGGCGTTGGCTGAACTTCGTCGTTATCGGCGGCGGTCCCACCGGCGTTGAACTGGCCGGTGCAATCGCCGAGCTCGCCAATCGAGCGCTGGCCAAGGATTTCCGCACAATAGATCCACGCTGCGCACGAATTGTCCTCGTTGAAGCTGGGCCTCGTATCCTTCCGACGTTCGACGCATCATTGTCGCTTGAAGCCCAAAAGGGCCTGGAGGGGTTGGGTGTGGAGATCCGTTTGGGGCAGCCCGTCACCCAATGTGATAATGCCGGCGTTCAGATTGAGCAGGAATTTATTCCTGCAGCGACCATCATCTGGGCCGCCGGTGTAAAAGCATCGCCCGCCGGCGATTGGCTTGGCGTACCTACCGATCGTGCCGGCCGCGTGGTTGTAGGACCCGATTTCAGCGTGCCGGGTTATCCGGAGGTGTTCGTGATTGGAGACACCGCCTCGGCGAAGGACCTGAGCGGAAAGCCGCTGCCGGGAGTCGCGCCCGTGGCGAAACAACAGGGACGACATGTCGCTGGTTTGCTCATGGCTCGCCTTTGCGGAGCATCCGAGCCGCGGTTTCGCTATCGGGATTTCGGCTCGCTCGCAACAATCGGTCGCAAGCTTGCTGTGGCGGAAATCGGCAGCGTTCGCCTGTCGGGCTTCGCGGCATGGCTGCTCTGGAGCGTGGCCCATGTCTATTTCCTAATCGGTTTCCGCAACCGAACGGTGGTCGCCATGACGTGGTTGTGGAGTTATTTGACCTTCGAACGGGGCACACGACTGATCACGGGCATGCCGGAGGAGGGCCGGGTATCCCCGCCAGGCAGTATAGCTGCCAGCCGAAATCCGCTGCCAAGCTTGATAGCTCAACAACGCCAGTAGCGGAGCACAATGGCCTTCGCTCCACCGCCGCTTAGCTTAAAATTGTCTTTGACGCATCGAGCCCTACCGTGGCCATATCCCGGCCTTGTGGGTCTCAGTCCATCGCTGACGAATCGCTTCTAAGCATTTCCATCGCGATGAAACCGCGCGGCTGAGATTGTCGCGTAAGCAACTTGGCTCCGACAGACGAATAACTCCTATGGCTCTTCCCGCGTGAGCAGCATGGAGAGCGATCGTATCCTCGGCGCGGCAGCCAGAACCAAGGGCGCCATCAGCGTCCAAGAGACAAGCCAGGATGCAAGCCAACTCCACAAGAAGTGGTCAGTCGCGATCGTCGGGATGCTTCCGACGCCTGCAGCGACGAGAGAGGTCATTCCCGACTGAATGACGCCGAATACGTAGTGACTGTGGCGGCGCGGAATCGCGAACATAGGTTTCCCAAATCCAGTCGGATGTTGGCTATGCTACCGACGCATTCGGACGTTTCAATACGCTCAACTGCTTAAAAAGAATGCCGAAGGTGCTCATTCGGCCGCCAGGGGCATGATCTCCTGCTGCTCGTGAAGGACCACACCCGTAAGGGGGTCGAACTCACCTTTCCAGGGGGCGCGTTCCAGAGCGGCCTTGGTGTGGGCCAAGCCAGCCTCCCACCGCTGCATAATTCCCTTGGAACTGAAATCGATGTCCTTGGTGTGGGTTTCACGATCAAGCTGAGGTGCAAGAAGGCGGACGATGTGCATGCGCGTGCGACAGCCATAGCTTGTCAGTTCCCGGACGGCCGGGTCGGCTCGCTCGCTCTCCGGCAATCGGGCAGCGAGCTTATTGATGACATGGCGCAGCCGGTGCGCCTGCTGCTGTCTTGCGATCTGGCTGGCAATCCGGCTCGAATACTGCACGTCCTTATGCCGGTTGAAGACCTCGGCCATCGTCGATGGCTCTTGCCCCATCGGATTCCAAAGATGCACGGCAAAGATCAGGGAGTCCTTGCGCGGGTTGTCCTCGAACACCGCTTCCGTCGGCGTGTTGGAGAGGATGCCCCCGTCCCAATATAACTCCCCGTCGATCCGGACCGCCGGGAATGCCGGCGGAAGCGCGCCCGAAGCCATGATGTGTTTTGCCGTCAGCTCGCCGTCGCGGCTATCGAAGTAGCGCATCTGACTGGTTCGAACGTGAGCCGCACCAACCGTAAGGCGCGGCTTGCAGCGGTTGAGCAGGTTGAAGTCCACGAGCTCGCCCAACGTTTTCTCGAGTGGCGCGGTTGAATAGAAGCCGGCGTGGTCGGCCCCCAGCGGATAGGCGTCTCCCGCATGTGCCAGGGGATTAGGGCGAAAGAACCCTGGAATTCCGTTGGTGACCGTTGCCCAATAGGAGAGCTTGTCGTTGAAGTCCGGGAAGGCCGTCCTCAGGCTCCAGATCGGATTCTGCTCCATCCGCTTCCAAAAGGCTTTGAGCCGCGGCAGCCTGTTCTGCGGCTCGTTACCCGCAATCAGGCTGGCGTTAATGGCCCCGATAGAGGTCCCGATGATCCAATCCGGATCGATGCCTGCCTCGTGAAGGGCTTGGTAGACGCCGGCCTGATAGGAGCCGAGGGCTCCGCCGCCTTGCAGCACCAGTACCACTTGGCCCGGCAGATCTTTGACCTTCCCGGCCGCGGTCGAATTGTTCTGGGTCGTATCCATCTTTCGCTCCTGTAAGCGCCTGCTGTTAGCGCCTTCGCAGTGATCGGGGGGTTTGTTACGTGGCCAGTCTCAATGAGCGGTCCAGCCGCCGTCCACCGGAAGCGCAATGCCCGTGATCGAGGCGGCGGCATCGGTCGCCAGAAAGACCGCGAGCGCACCTATTTCATCGACGGTGGCAAAGCGCTTGTTGGGTTGCTGCGCGAGCAGGACGTCGCGAACGACCTGGTCCCGGGAAACTCCGTGAGCCTTGGCTTGGCCGTCGATCTGGGCCTCTACCAGCGGTGTGTACACATAACCGGGGCAGATGGCGTTGCAGGTGATGCTTTCTTCCGCCGTCTCGAGTGCGGTTACCTTGGTCAGTCCCACCACGCCATGCTTGGCCGCGACATAGGCCGACTTGAAGGGGGATGCGACCAATGCATGAGCTGAAGCGATATTGATGATCCGGCCGAACCCGTTCCGCCGCATGGCGGGAAGGGCAAGGCGGGTGGTATGAAAAGCCGAAGAAAGGTTGATCGCGAGGATCTGGTCCCATTTTTCCACCGGAAACGTTTCGAGCGGCGCGACATGCTGGATACCGGCATTGTTGACGAGAATATCCAGGCGGCCTGATTGGGCGACAGTGGTCGTGATCATTTCATCGATCGATTCCGGGCTCGTCATGTCGGCTGGCGAATAGCTCGCTTTGACGCCGAATTCCGTGACGATCTGTTCGCGCGTTAGCCCGATCGCCTGGGCATCACCGAGTCCGTTGAGCACGATATCGGCGCCGGCTGCCGCCAACGCCCGTGCAATGCCAAGCCCGATGCCGCTCGTCGAGCCGGTGACCAGCGCGACCTTGCCGACCAGGGTCTGCGCAGCAGCCGAAGGCTGCGATTTGACAGAAATGTTCATGATCCGACCCTCTTGTTGAAGCGTTGCCTGGCGCGGTAGCCAGACCGTTGACCTCAGGCGAAGTTGATGGATCGGCCGAATTTTCGGAAATGCCCGTTGGCTTCCGAAACGATGCACGGGCTCTATCGCGGTTTCGATGTCATTTAGGCGGGGGATCGGCTAGATTTCCGGTCGATCTAGCCAAAGGGGGCCGATCCATGGAAATGCACCAGGTTCGCTACTTTCTCGCCGTGGCGCAGCAGCTTAATTTCACCCGCGCCGCCGAAGAATGTAACGTGACGCAGCCCTCCTTGACGCGCGCGATCAAACAGCTCGAAGCCGAACTCGGTGGTGATCTCTTCAGGCGCGAACGGCCTGCGGCACAACTGACCGAACTGGGTCAGCGCATGCACCCGCTTCTCAAGCAGTGCTATGAGGCTGCGGCCGGCGCTCGCTCGCTCGCCTCCTCGTTCAAGAGCGGAAAAATTGGTGCTCTACGCATAGCACTGACCCATTCGATCGATCTTGCACTCCTCATTCCTCACCTTGATCAGATCAAGCGGCAGTTCAATCGCCTTGAATTCCGCTTTATGCGCGGAAACAGCCGCGAAATCGGAGAAATGCTGAAGCAGGGCGAAGCAGAACTCGCCATCGCCGCCGAGATCGACGAGGCCTGGGATCGTCTCGATGTCTGGCCGCTGTTCACCGAAGGCTTCGAACTGGTAGTCAGCGAGAACCATCGTCTTGCGCAACGCGATGATATCGAGTTCGATGATCTGCGTTCAGAGCAGCTTTTGAGGCGTGGATATTGCGAGCACTCCGAGCGCATTGCGGCGTCTCTCCGCGAACACGGTATTGACGTCGACCATACGCATGAAATTTCCAGCGAGCGCGATCTGATCGAGCTCATCGAGGCTGATATTGGCGTTGGAATGGTGCCGCGCACCTCGCCCTTGCCGCCTACGCTCAAGCGGGCGACCGTTGCGGGCCTGGACGCTCGCCGCACAGTCAATCTCTACGGCGTGGCTGGCCGGCAGCGGACCGCCGTCGCCTCCGCTGTCGTGCGGATGCTGCGAGGTGCGGATTGGCGAGAGATTGCGGGATAGCCAGCCCCTGAACAGCACCGCCCGTCCCGCGGACTGACGGTCAACGCTCCCGGCTTGCGCTTTCCAGCGCGTTGAGCAAGTCCTCTATTTCCATACGCTTGCGGAAGTCGGGATCCACAAAACGCGCCTTCACAAGACCGTCGTGCCCGACAACGAAGACCGCGGGAATTGGCAGCATCCAGCCGTCGTTGCCGTGAAACCGCGCCATATCCTGATAGGACAGTAGTCCCTGGATCTCAGCACCCAACCAGATCGCCAGGTTGAGCGATAGCGCATAGCCATTGTCGAGGTCGGTCACGACCGGGAAGGGCGCTCCAGAGTCGGCCTTGAACTGCCGAGTGAATTGCTGCGTCTCCGGCATGATGGCCACAATGTTTGCGCCCATTCTTTCGATACGGTCT
>Ga0207647_10003872_pt1 | contig 11190 bp, 5 predicted proteins | sample KBSCornC2_FD_184295 | JGI IMG/M metagenome (GOLD analysis project Ga0207647, IMG submission 184295) | Corn rhizosphere microbial communities from Kellogg Biological Station, Michigan, USA - C2 (SPAdes) (version 2) | ecosystem: Host-associated > Plants > Roots > Rhizosphere ...
CCCCGCCGCCAATGCCGTCTTCCCGCCCGTCCCATCGCTGGGTCGATGTCGGCGGCGGCGGGCGCGCCCATCACCGTGCGGCCCGCGCATCCCACCGGGCGGCGCACGCGCGGCGGCCGGCGCACGGGCATGGCCGGCCCGCGCACGTCAAGCGCCGGACTGCGCACGCGTCGGGACGCGCAGTGCATGGCTGCAAGGTCGCCCGTCGCGGCGACAGGCGGCATGGCCGCTGTACCGTGCTGCTGCGGCACCATCATGCACGAGCGCACCGGCACGGCCACGCGACCCTTCGCAAGCACCAAGTGCAGCGGCGGTCGACGGCGCATCACCAGCGGGTCAGGCATCATCGCTCGAGGCACCACTAGCGGAACGCAGCGCCATCACTGCGCCGTTGGAGGGGTGACGCGTCGGCGGCGCTGCTCCGGCGCGCGCGCCTAGAATTTCAGCGCGGCGCTGAGCAGGGCGCGGTGATCGGTCCAGCCGTTGCTGAAGCGGCCGCGGTAGCTGCCCGACAGGGTCATCGGCCCGGCGCTGAGGTCGACGCCGGCATCGAGCGCGGCGCTGCGGCTGCCGAAGCCCGACGCGATGCTGTCGAAGTCCTCGGTGCCGCCGGCGAAGCGCGCGACCCGCGCCCCGTCGAGATCGCCCCAGGCGCGCTCGACCGATAGATCGGCGTGCGGCGCGATCCTCATGCCGCCGAGCGGGAACGAGCCGCCCATGCGGATGCCGAGGCGTGCCTCGTCGATGGTGCGGGAGTCGCGGCCGAGCGACAGCGCCGAGAAGCCGCCGGTCTCCTGGAAGGAATGGGAGGTCATCACGACGCGCGACACGCCGGCGTAGGGGGCGATGGCGAGCTTGCCGCGGACGAGCGCGTAGGAGCCTTCGAGATCGACCCGGTGGGTCTCGGCGGTGTAGCGCGAGGCCGCGGCGTCGCTGAAGCCGGGGAAGGCGATGGCGCGGGTGACCGCGACGTCGTGCCACGCGGTGGTGACGCTGGCGAGGCCCTGGAAGCGGCCGGCACGCCACGCGGCGGCGCTGGCGAGGAAGCGCGTGTCGATGTCGCCGGTGATGCCGAGCGACGAGAGATGGCTGGAGTAGCGGCCGCCGACCATCATCATCGACAGCCGGCCGCGGCGCAGCGACGAAGCGCCGTTGACGCCCTCAGCGGAGATCGAGTGGACCCCGCCCCATTCGAGCCCGGCGGTGTCGCCGGACGACTCGTCGAGGCCGAGCCGGATGCTGCCGACGTCCGCCGCCATGAGCGCGTCGAGGCGGCCGTAGACCGAGCCGGACAAGGCATCGAACGCCTGCCGCGCGCCGCTGAGCGACTGACCGAGCACCGCCAGATAGATCGGGTTGCTCTCGTTGAACGAGGAGATGGCGGTGGCGGTGCCGAGCGTGTTGACGGTGGCCGCGGATTTGATCGGCTTGCCGTTCTGGGTGAGCGTCAGGACCAGCGAACCCGACTTGGTCGCGACGTTCGGCTTGAGGAAGGCAAGGTCGCTGGTGATCGTGCCGAACTTGCCGGTGATGGCGCCGGTCGCGGTCAGGATCGTGTAGCTGCTGAGCGGGCCATAAGTGCCCGAGCCGGCGAGCACCTGGAGCGTCGCGGCGCTGTTGATCGTCACCGAGCCGTTGACGGTGAGGCGGTCGGCGAGGCCGCCGGGCGTCGTCTGGACGCTGAAGATCGAGCCCGCACCGAAGCCGACATTGCCGGTGACGGCGAGCGTGCCGACGCCGCCCGCGCCGGGGCCGAGGATGCCGCTGCTGCCAATCGTGACGTTGCCGGTGATCGCACCGGTGCCGGCGAGCGTCGCGCCGGGGCTGACGCTGATCGGCGAGGCGATGGAGCCGTTGACTGCGAAGGTGCCGCCGCTGACCGTCGTCGAGCTGAAGCTGCCGGTGGTGGCCGGCGCGGTCCAGTAGCCGCCGAGCACGTTCAAGGTCTCGAAATTGAGGAAGCGGCCGACACTCTGCGATGCGGTCGGAGTCGCGATCGTGCCGGAGAGGGTGAGGCTGTCGCTGCCGGTGCCGCCATCGACCGCCCCGGTGATCGACGAGCCGGTGAGCAGGGTCACGCTGTCGGCGGTGTTTGTTCCGATGAGCGAGATCGCGGTCGCGCCCGTGGTCGAGATCGAGCCCGAGTTGACCAGCGTCGTCGGCGTGATGCTCCACACCGCGAGGCCGGAGCCGCGCGCGGCGATCGAGCCGCTGTTGTTGAGCGACGCATTCTGGTTGCTGCCGAACTGGACCGAGCCGCTGATCGCGCCGCTGTTGATGACGCTGGCGGGGGCGCTTGCGCCCATGGAGTTGAAGGCGATTGCCGCATCGCCGGTCGAGACGCCGATGCTGCCGGCATTGCTGACGCTGCCGGCGCCATTGATGAAATAGATCCCGATCGTGGTGCCGCCGATCGTTCCCCCGGCGGCGTTGGTGACCGATCCGCCGGTCATGATGACGCCTTCGCGACCGCCGCTGATGTGCCCGCTGTTGCCGAGCGACCCCGTCATTTGCACGCCCGTGTTGGTGGCGCTGGCGATCGTCCCTGAATTGCTGACGGTCGAGTCCGAGCCGAACGCCACTATTGCCGGCGCGTAGGTCGAGATCGTGCCGCTATTGTCCAGCCCTAGGTTGCCGATGGTCAGGATGCCGAAGCCGCCGAGCGTAGGATTGCCGGGGATGGTCGAAGGAACGGAGATCGAGCCGCTGTTGTCGACCGACAGGTCGCCGTCCGAGAAAATCGCCCATTGGTTCGACACTTGCGAGATCGTGCCGCTGTTGGTCAGCGACGCGCTGGCGACGGCATCGAACTCGGTTGAGCCATTGATTGCGCCGCTGTTCGCAAGGTCCGCGCTGGCGAGCTCGTTGAACGTGATCCGTCCGTTGATCGTCCCGCTGTTGCCGATGGTGCCGGTCTTGCCGTCGACAAAGCCCGTCTGGATCAGGATCGCGCCGCTGGTGCCGCCGTTGATCGTCCCGGCATTGTTGACGGTGCCGCCGCCGGACAGAATGATGCCGAGGCGGTTGCCCTCGATGATTCCGCCGGCAAGGTTGTCGACCGTGCCGATCTGCGCCGTCGTCGGCTGGTCCGCGAAGGCGAACATCGAGACGCCGTCGGCACCGGCGCCGATGCGGCCGGCGATATAGCCGCTGTTGGTGACGCTGCCGCCGCCGATGAGGCGGATGCCGTCATTGTTGTCGCCGATGATCCAACCGCTGTTCGAGACGGTCGAACCGACGGCGCGGCTGCTCGCCGCATTGGTCTCGGGGTCCGAGTAGGTGCCGGTGGTGATGCCGAAGCCGGCGCCCGAGATGCTGCCGCTGTTGGTGATTGCAGCAGGTCCACCGGTGATCAGCACGCCGGCGTCGGCCACTCTCAAGGTTACCGACGTGCCGTTGCCGCGGATGGTGCCGGCATTGTCGAGCGAGAGGCCGGAATCGGCGCTGGAGATGCCGCTGGTTGCGCCGGTGATCGATCCCGTTGCTGCGTTGGCGACCGCCATCGGCCCGTTGCCGCCGTTGGCCTGGATTGCCGCCTGGCTGGTGCTGGTGATCGAGCCGCTGTTGCGGATGTCGATGCTGACGAGGTCGTTGAAGCTGACCTGGCCGTTGATCGCGCCGCTGTTGACGATGTTCGCGGTCTTGCCGCCGATGAAGCCGGTCTGGACCAGGATGCCGGCGTCGCTGGCGCTGTTGATGGTGCCCGCGTTGTTGATCGTGCCGCCGCCGGAAAGGATGATGCCGAAGCGGTGGCCCTCGATGATCCCGCCAGAGAGGTTGTTGACGGTGCCGATCTGCGGCTGGCCGGTCGTGTCCTGGTCGCTGTTGGCGAACATCGAGACGCCGTCCGCGCCGGCGCCGACCCGGCCGGCGATATAGCCGCTGTTGGTGACGGTGCCGCCGCCGATCAGCCGCACGCCGTCGTCGCTGTCGCCGATGATCGTGCCGCTGTTGCCGACGATGGTGTTGGATACCCGGGTTTCGAACTGGTTGGTGCCGGACGCGAGCTGGAAAGCGAAAGTGCTGATGCCGAACCGCGCGCCGGTGATCGTGCCGCTGTTGGTGACCGTAGCGGGGCCGCCGGTGATCAGCACGCCGCCCTGCGGCGCATTGAAATCGGAAGCGTTGCCGTTGCCGCGGATCGTCCCGGCATTGTCGAGCGTCAGCGACGATCCTGAGCTGAATACGCCGCTGGCCGCGCCGGTGATCGATCCCGTTGCGGTGTTGGTGAGCGTCATCGGCCCATCAGTCAGCAGCGCCGAGCCCGCGCCGCCGCCGGTGATCGTCCCGCTGTTGGTGACGGTCGAGTTGCTGAGGCCGATCAGGCGGACATTGCCGTTGAGCAAGCCGCTATTGACGATCGTGCCGGTCCTACCGGCGTCGGACGCCTGGATCTGGACCGACCCGCTGGAGCCGCCGTTGATCGTGCCGGCGTTGTCGACTTCACCGCCGCCGCTGACGATGACGCCGAACCGCGCGCCTTCGATGATGCCGCCGGCAAGATTGTCGACCGTGCCGATACTGGCGAAGCTTGCCGGTGGCTGATCCGCATAAGGGAAGATCGAGACTCCGTCGGCGCCGCCGCCGACGCGTCCCGCGATATAGCCGCTGTTGGTGAGGGTGCCGCCGCCGATGAGCCGGACTCCGTCGTCGCCTTCACCGATGATCGAGCCGCTGTTGGTGACGGCGGAGCCGATCGCGCGGCCTTCCATCTGCCCGCTGTTTGGATCGAGCAGGAAGCCGAAGGTGGTGACACCGAAGCGGCTGCCCGAGATGGCGCCGCTGTTGGTGAGGTCGAGCGGGCCGCCGGTGACGAGGATGCCGCCGTTGGGCGAATTGAAATTGTTGCTGGTGCCGTTGCCGCGGATCGTGCCGGCATTGTCGATGGTCGCCGAAGCGCCGTCGGAGCGGATGCCGTTGACGAAGCCGTCGATGGTGCCGGTGTCGGTGTTGGTCAGCGTCAGCGCGGCGTCGCTGTAGACCGCGTCCTGGGTCGTGCCGACGACGTCGGGCGTGTTCGTGGCGGTGATCGAGCCGCTGTTGGTGACGTTGGCGGTGGTCGTCTTGTTGAAGATCAGCCCTTCGCCGATCGATCCGCTGTTGTCGACGTTCGCCGTTCCGACGGTGCTGAACGAGGTGAAATAAGTGACGGTGCCGCTGTTGGTGACGGCTGCGTTGGCGACGCCGGCGAAGCCGATCGTGCCGGTGGTGCCGCTGTTGTCGACGGTGCCGCTGTCCAGCGCCGCAAGGACGATCCCGCCGTTATTGATCGTACCGCTGTTGGTGATGGTGCCTGCCTGCCCGCTTCCGAACAGGGGCGAGCCCTGAACGGTCACCGAGCGATTGATCGTCCCGGCATTGTCGATGCTGCCCGGGCCGAAGATGATGACGCCCCACCGATTGGCATCGATGACTCCGCCGGCGAGGTTGGTGACCCAGCCGAGGCTGGTCATGCCGGTGGTGTCCTGGCCGTTGTAGGCGAACATCGAGATGCCGTCGGCGCCGGCGCCGACGAGGCCGGCGATGGTGCCGCTGTTGGTGACCGTGCCGCCGCCGATCAGGCGGATGCCGTCGTCGCTTTCGCCGACGATCGACCCGCCGTTGGTGATGCTGGAGCCGATCGCGAGGCCGACGGTCGAGCTGTCGGGATTGGTGAAGTAGATCGTCGAGATGCCGAAGCGCGCGCCGGAAATATCGCCGCTGTTGGTGATCGTCGCGGGGCCGCCGCTGACGATCACGCCGCCGTTGGCGTTGAACACGCTGCCGCTGAGGCCGTTGCCGCGGATGGTGCCGTCATTGTCGAGGATCAGCTCGGGCCCGAACGCGTAAATGCCCGTCCGGTCGCCCTCGATGGTCGATCCTGCGGGGTTCGCGACCGGCGTCGAATCGCCGCTCTCGAGCCCGTAGTCCTGCGCTGCGGCCGGGACCGAAAGAGTCAGATAAATTGCGGTTGCAGCAAGCAGCCGCGCGGTCGTCGCCATCGCGCGCATCGTTCCCCCCTGTGCCGTTTTGGAACGCAACTCACTCGCCACAGGTCCGGCAGCGGTGCTCTTTCGCCGACTCGGACAGGCAAGCAAGTTCTTGCGCCAAGTGGCTAATCCCTGTCATGAAGGCGTTCTTAAGGATTTCTGAAGGGCTGGGGGCATGCCCGAATCCACATCGAACAATCAGCGCCGCCGGCGGCGATGGTCGTTTGCCGACTGCCTGTTCGACGAGGGCAATTGGACGTTGATCGTCGGCGGGCGCCGCGTCCCGATTGAAACCAAGCCGCTCGAATTGCTCCGCGCCTTGCTCCTGCGCGCCGGCAATTTGGTGACCAAGGACGAGCTGCTCGACAGCATCTGGCCCGACGTGACGGTGGTCGAAGCATCGCTCCCGACGGCAGTGCACAAGCTTCGCCTCGCGCTTGGCGACGACAGGCGCGAGACGCACATCATCGATACGATCCCGCGGATCGGATATCGGCTGGCCGTCCGGGTCGAACTGGAGGACCTGTCCGGCGATCGGCGGGCGCCCGCGCCGCTGGTTGCCGCGCGCAATGCCAATTCGCCCGCGACGCACAATGGCGGCAGGCGGCGGGTGCCGGGACTTTCAACCGTGCTTTCGATCAGCGGCGGCCTCGCGATTGCGGCGGCGATCAGCGCCTACGCGCTGGCGCCCTCCGAGCATGTCGCGGCGACGCAGGCGGCAGCGAGCTTCAGCCAGCGCGACGCGGCCAATGCGTTGCGCAGGCTCGATGTCGGCAAGGTCGAGCAGCTGCTCGCCGCCGGCTGGGACCCCAACATGCCGTTCGACAACCAGGGCAATGGTGCGTTGAACATGCTGCTCAACAAGTGCGAATGGGACCGCGGCCACGATCCCGAGCAGATGGTGCTGATGGCGAGGACGCTGATCGACGGCGGAGCCCGGCTCGACCACCGCAACGTCTGGGGCGATACGCCCTACAGCATCGCCAAGGCGGTGCGGTACTGCGGGCCCAACCACCCGGTGACGCAGAGCATCCGGGCGATGTGCTACGCGGGCTACAAGCCCCTCGGCGACCGCTGCCTCGCCTCTTACGAGATCGCACGCCGAGGGAGGGCGCGGACATGACCGAACGATTCGAGCGGCACCGCCAGCCGTGGCGCCAGGACGAGATCCAGAAGCTGCACACGCTGGCGAGCAAGGGCATGTCGGTGAGGGCAATCGCCAAGGCGCTGACCCGAAGCGAGGAATCGGTCAAGGACCGGGCCAAGGCCGACCGGCTGAAAATCGCCAAGCTGCGCTAGCTTCCGAAGAGCGATCGCTTCTAAGTTGTCGTTGCCGGAAGTTTGTTGGGGGAGGGTGTTTGTTCGTTGCGGCCGTGACGCTTGCAATGGTTGCCGCCGCTGCGGCCGCCCAGCCGGTATCGGCCGGCTCAAACGAGGCGCCGGCGATCGTCGTCACCGGTGAGCGGGTCAAGCGCTCGCTCAAGGATACCGCGTCGAGCGTCGTAGTGGTCACGAAAAGCGACATCGAGGCGGCATCCGCGGACCGGGTCGAGCAGGTTCTCGACCTGATTCCCAACGTGCAGATCAGCTCAGGCGGCGAGGGGCCGACGATCCGCGGACAGGACACCACCGGGCCGACACGCGACCTTCCGGCGTTCCTCGGCGGCACGCGCCCGCGCACGACTTTGATCGTCGACGGCCGGGCCGTCAGCTTCAACGAGTTCGTGTTCGGCACCAGCCCGCTGTGGGACGTCGAGCGGATCGAGGTGTTCCGCACCCCGCAGACCACGACGCAGGGCCGCAACTCGATCGCCGGCGCAATCTTCGTGACAACCGTGGAACCGTCGTTCGTCCCGGAATATCGCGCGCGCGCAATCGTCGGTGACGCGCACACGCGGCAGCTGTCGGCGGTGGCGAGCGGACCCTTAGCGGGCGGGCATGTCGCATGGCGGCTGGCCGGCGATTATCGCTTCAGCCATCCATCGAGCCGGATCGCCGATACGGTCGCCGGCGCCGACCCGAACCGCGATCTTTACGGCCTCGTCCGGTTCAAGCTGCTGGCAATGCCCGCCGCACTTCCCGGAGCGCGGATCGAGCTCGATTATTCGCACACACAATCCAAATCGCCGCAGATCGAGGGCATTCGCCCACCTTTTCGCGAGCGCCGCGATCCGCTCGACGGGTACGGCACGTTCCACACCAACGTCGATGCCGTGACCGCGCGTTTCGGTTACGCGCCGGACAAGACGCTCGACCTCAGCGCCGTGCTCACCGCCGGCGACAATGATGCGCACCGTTTCGCTCCGCCGGGCCTCGGCGACAGCGTCATCCGCTCGCGCGACTGGTCTGGCGAAGCGGTCGCCACCTGGTCGCCGGCCGATCCGCTGCGCGTGACTGGAGGATTGTCGCATTACCGCTCGATGCTGCGCCAATCGATCGACCTGTCGCAATTGTCGGGCGAGGGGCGGTTCCGCGACCGGCAGGATTCCACCGGGCTGTTCGGCGAAGCGAGCTGGACAATGGCGCCGAAAGCCGTGCTGACGGCGGGGCTGCGCTACCAGCGTGACAAGCAGGTCCGGGTCGGAGCGCTCGACCGGTCCGTCGGCAGCATAAGGCTCGATTACGATCGCACGTTCGAGGCGCTGCTACCCAAGTTTTCATTCGCCTATGACTTCAATCCGCGGCTGAGCGCGGGCGTGCTGGTCCAGCGCGCCTACAATCCTGGCGGCACGACCTTGCGGTTCGATACCGGCGCTCCCGACAATTTCGGGGCGGAGAAGCTGTGGGACTACGAACTGTTCGCGCGCGCGAGCCTGCTCGGCGACACGCTCAATCTGTCGGCCAATTTGTTCTATTACGACCAGCACGATGCGCAGCGGGCGCAGCCGATTACGATCGTCGCTCCGACTGGCGCCCTCGTGACGTTCGCCGACCTGTTCAACGTTCCGCGGGCACGCAGCTACGGGCTCGAGACGAGCGCCGACTGGCACCTGGGCAGGCGGTTGTCGGCGCGGGCGGGGCTCGGCTTGCTGCGGACGAAGATCGTCGATGCCGGGGCCGCCGCGGCGTTCGACGGCAAGCAGTTCCAGCGCTCGCCGCGGTTCAGCGCTTCGGCCGCCGTCGACTGGCGGCCGCTCGATCGGCTGCGGCTCAGCGCACAGCTCCGGCACAACAGCGGCTATTTCAGCGACGACCTCCAAACCGCGTCACGACGCATCGATGGATGGACCAAGCTCGACGCGCGTGCCGAATGGCAGGCGGGCAAGTTCCGGCTGTTCGGCTATGCCCGCAACATCCTCGACAAATTCTATCTGACCTATGTGTTCAGCCCGACGCTCGCCACTGCCGGTGATCCGCGTGAACTGGGCGTGGGGCTGGAAGCCAGTTTTTAGGCGTGCATCAGGAAAGCATCGGGCCCGATGCCGCTCTTGCGCCAATATTCGGTTAGCCCGACGCCGTCGCACAAGCGGCCGAACCGGGCATCGAGCCGCATCGCCTTGGCCGGCGGCGTGAACAGCCCGTAGGTGTTGCGCCAGTCGGCTGCGTTGATCTGCGGCACTTTCGCGTCGGAGCGCGGACGAACGATGACCGAGCCGCGGCCGAGCAGGAATCCATTCGCAACCTCGAACGCGCCATCAAGCTCGCCGAGCGTCGACAGCACCAGGATCGCCCATGCGGCAATTGCGTTGGTCGTCTTCGAACCCTCGATATTGGCTTCCCGCGCCGCCGCGACCGCTGACGCTGTCGGGTTTTCGATAGCAAGCAGCGAGGTTCGCCAATAGCGCGCTGCTCCCGGCGAAAGCAGGATCGGCCTGGATTCTTCTTTCTCGACCATCGCGAGCGCTGCCTGGGGCCGCCCGGTGAAGGCATAGATCATCAGCCGGCCTAATCGCACTAGGCGATGCGTGGGCCACAGCTCCAGCGCCCGATCGATGACGCGGTCGGCATCGGCGATCCGTCCGAAGACCCACAGCCGCATCGCCTTGCGCATCTGGTGATCGGGCGTCAGCGGCTCGATGGCGATCGCGCGCTCGACCATCGCCAGCGCATCGCGGCAGCGCCCCACTCCGTGAAGCAATTGCCCGAGGCTGCGCATGACCAGGGTGTTGCGCGGGTCGATCGCCAGGATTTGCCGGTAACGTTGTTCGCTGGCGAACCAGTCGAGCAGGTCGCTTTGGACCAGCGTCATGGTCAGCAGCGCATTGGGCTCGTTCCCATCGATCCGCAGGGCAGTCCGGGCGGCGCGCTCCGCGGCTACGGCAGAGCCGCCGGTCACGTCGACTGCGCCGCCACGATCACTCATCAGCGCATAGCCGAGCAGGCCCCAGGCGCCGGCATTGTGCGGATCGATCCTTGTCGCTTGCTCGAAATAGCGTTCGCTGCCCCGTTCATCGAGGCGGAGGGCCTCCTTGCCGCGGTCCATCAGGCGGGCGACGCGCGGATCGGGCTGGGGCCGGCTCCTCAACCAAAGGCCGCCGGCGACCGCAAGGCTCGCAGCCGCGGCAGCGCTCCCGATCACGACCCGCCGCGACACCGCTGACCGCGCAAGGCCGTCCGACTCTGCACCGGAGCGCACGTCGCCGAGCCGGCTCAGGATCTCTCCGCGCAGGCGATAGCCGGTGCGCGGGATCGTCTCGATCTCGAACAGCCCGGGCGCGGTCTCCGCGGCAATCTTGCGGACGCGCGCGACGGCCCGGTTAAGGCTGTCGTCCCCGACGAACACGCCGCCCCACGCATTGGCGAACAATTCGTCGCGGGTGACGACATTCCCTGCTGCATCGAGCAACAGCAGGAACACCTTCATCACGATCGGCTCGACACTGGCCTTGCCCGCGGGGCCCTCGACCAGCCGGCGCGCCGGGCTGATGCGCAGCGGTCCAGCCGCAAAGTCCGGTTTCTCGGCAAGGTCCGACAACTTCAGCATCCGGGCGCCCACCCCTGTCGCGATCATGAGATGATCAGACGATCATCGGCACTCCATCATCGCACATCGGCAAGGTCAATTCTACGCGTGGCGCCGTTCGATAGGCGGAGGGCGGGCCATGAGAGTTTCGCGAATTTCCAAGCAGTTGCTGGCGGGGGCTGGCGCGCTGGCGCTGAGCGCATGCGGGGGCGGCGGTGGCGGCGGGATGAGCTTCATCCCGTCGCCACCTGTCACACCGACGCCGACGCCGACACCGAGACCGACGCCGACACCGACACCGCTGCCGCCCGCGCAACA
>Ga0207647_10003875_pt1 | contig 11185 bp, 16 predicted proteins | sample KBSCornC2_FD_184295 | JGI IMG/M metagenome (GOLD analysis project Ga0207647, IMG submission 184295) | Corn rhizosphere microbial communities from Kellogg Biological Station, Michigan, USA - C2 (SPAdes) (version 2) | ecosystem: Host-associated > Plants > Roots > Rhizosphere ...
CACTCTTGATGAATTGCAACAAGCAGGAAATGTAATTGAAGGATATTGGCATGCTCAAGCTGAGTCCGTTGACGGTGCTAAAATTCTCCAGGACAACCCGTATCTTGATCTTCTAACGACAGAATTCAGAATAGTATCTCAAAGAGTGGATAGCTATCACGAATACCACGATGTACTTAATCCGAAGAATCACGACGTTGTAGTTATTCAAAGTGGTGATACGATTAGTGGGATAGCGTCAAGGATTGATGGCCTGGCCGGAGGGTACCTGGCATCTGTAAACGGTCTGTCCGATCCAAATCGAATCTTCGCCGGGGATCCGTTGGTCGTCCCCAACAAAGCATTCCTTGCGGACGTGGCGGCACATCAGACCCGTCTCTCCATTCGAGCTGCAGCGGCGAATCGTTCCACAGCGATGGGCTTCTATATATCCGAGGGATTTAGTGAGGATCTGGCGCTTCAGCATATCACCGGCATTGATCTTACTCAGCCGGTCGACATCGTTACTCTTGATGCGGGAACTACATTGCAACAATATGTTCGCCCTGGGGGGAGCGTCGGGAACTATTTCGCGCCAGTGGGTTCGACCGCGCTTGAGTCTGGTCTGAAGGTCACCGATCAAACGTTGGTCACTTTTCGGAGTGACAGCGCCGTAACTGCGCTCCGGTCGACCACAAGACCGGATTATCTCTTCCCGCCGGGCGACATCGTGAAAGGATCGGGGGCAGGCGGAGGCACGCAGTACTTTATTCCTGACCCCTCACCCTTTAAGCGTATCCACTGAAGTGGAGTAAATCCAATGCAGGGTCCATACGAAGCGGGTTCGGCTGCTAGCCCTTTTGCTCCAACGGCGGAGAGTTGGGAAAGTAGGCATGGGTTAGTACGCGGTACCCGGTATTCCGTTGCGAAAGCGTTTTCCGACGCGGATGGCGATGTTCATCACATCGGTGATAAGTGGAAGTTCCTGGGTGCGACGTTTTCTAAGTTCGATGATGAAGTTGTGATCAGCATTTCGCGCGAAGACGGAAAGGACTGGAAAATTCCGCTCATTTGGAAATCACAAAAGCAAGCAGAAATAATCGAGCAGATATTGACATACATAACACCTGAACAAGTTAACTTGCGGCGATAGCCAATTACCAGCTACGGTGACAGTGCATTAATTTTCATCGAGCTTGCGCCTGTTCCTCCGCCGCGCCGCGCCGCGCTTGACGCGCCGGCATCTCCGTCACATCATCGCTCCCGCCGGATCGCTTCAAGCAAGCGAGTGGCTATGGCGCGCCTGGCCCGAGCGGTGTTTCCCGGCATCCCGACCTTCGAAACGCGCCCGCCGATGTCGTTCCATCGACTCTGTGTCATTTCCGCCACGTTTAGCGCGAAAATGAATCTGATCGATCGAGGTAACGCGCGTTAACAACGCAAACCCGCTGGATTCCCACGGATTGTTCCGGTTCCGACAATTTTCGTTAACCATATTGCGAATCATCGCGCCCCCGTTCACCAATGCCGTGCCGAATCACTGGGGGTGAAATGGCCGACTTCATCGAGTCGGCGCGGGGAATCTTAAGTCAATCGCAGAGTCGAATGGAAGCGACGGCTAATAACGTCGCCAACATGACCACGCCTGGCTTTAAAACGCAGCATCTGTACTCGACTGTGAGTGCAGAAACGGATCTTCACGCGCCTGAAACATTGCTGAAGCAGCGCCTTGACTTGGATCAGGGCCGCTTGACCAAGACAAACAATCCGCTCGATCTCGCGGTCAGCGGGGCCGGAATGTTCCGTCTTCGGGGCGCCGACGGGGCCATCGCTTTCACCCGTTCGGGCCACTTCCAGCTCGCCGAAAACGGCCGCGTGGTGACCGCTCAGGGCTTCGCGCTTCAGACCTCGGACGGCGGCGACCTCGTCGTTCCGAACGCCAAGGTCCGCATCAATTCCGACGGCACGGTAATGGACGGCGATCGGCCGATCGCGCGCCTCGCGCTCTATCAGCCGATCGCCGGCGCCGACGTCCGGCCGCTCGGCGGATCGATGTTCGCGGTGCCTGACGGCCTCACTGAGGAAGTTGCGCAGCCCGAGCTTCGCCAGGGCATGGTCGAAGCGTCCAACGTCAGTCTCGCCGATGAGATGGTGAGCATGATGGACGCGCTTCGCCAGGCCGAGGGCGGGGCGCGGCTGGTCCAGACCTACGACGACCTGATGGGCAAGGTCATCCAGACATTGGGGGGCAAATGAACGGCGCATTTTCGATCGGAGCGGTGGGGCTCGACGCGCAGCAGAAGGCGCTCGACACGATCGCCAACAACATTTCGAACATCTCGACCAGCGGCTTCAAGCGGACCGAGGTACGCTTCACCGAGGTCCTCGCGAGCCAGCCGGACGACGGGGTGGCGCGGGCAAGCCTCGGCGCCCCCGGGATTACCAGTTCGGGCGTCCGCTCCGACCTGCTCCAGCTCATCAACGAGCAGGGGAAGGTGGAATCGACCGGCCACCCGCTCGACCTCGCGATCAACGGCACCGGCTTCATCGAGCTGATGGGGCCGGGCGGCGAGACTTTGCTGTGGCGCGGCGGGCCGCTGAAAACCGACGAGGAGGGGCGGCTGATGACCGCCTCGGGGCTCGAGCTCAAGGCCAACATCACAGTCCCGGCGGACACGACCAATCTCGAGATCGGTTCGGACGGCGTGGTCCGCGCGAAGGCGGGTTCGTCCGAAGAGCTGGTCGAGATCGGCCAGATCATGCTGGTCAAGGTCGAGGACCCGGCGACGGTCGAGCCGGTCGACGGCGGTTTTTACAAGGTCCGCGACGGCGCGACGCTCGCCGATGCCAAGCCCGGCGAGGATTGGGCTGGGCAGATCGTCCAAGGCTCGCTCGAGCGCTCGACGGTCGAGCTTAACCAGGAAATGGTCAACTTGCTGATGGTCCAGCGCGCCTATGCGGCGAACGCCCAGGTCGTGCAGGCGGCCGACCAGTTCATGAGCCTGGCGAACCAGCTGCGGCGGTAAAGGTGGGCTCGGCGATCCTCTTGGCGACGGCGGCCATCATGGTCAGGCTGACGAGCGCGAATGACGTCGCGGTCAGCGACCGGACCGTTCGCCTGTCGGACGTCGCCGAGCTTGCCGGGACCGACGCCCCGGCACTCCACGACATTGTTATTGCGGCGCTTAAGGATTCGGGCGCGCCGCAGGAGGTTCGCCGGATCGATGTTGCACATCTGATCCGGCGAGCACTTCCGGCCGCAAAGGTCGTCGGCACCCTCTCGGGGTCGATCCGAATTCATAGTCCGGCCATCGCGGTCCCGCTTCCGGCGCCGGCCTATAGCGACGAGCCTGAGGTCCGCCGCGGCGACAAGGTGACCGTGACTTCGACGGTCGGGCCGGTCGCAATCCGACGCCAGGTGGTCGCGCTTCAGGAAGCGACGGCCAGGCAGAAGCGCGTCTTCGTCCGCTCGTCGGACGGGGAGATATTCTCGGCACCGCTTCAGGCCGGAGAGGCAAGATGAAGCGGGCTGCGATCGCCATGACCGCGCTGCTCGCCGGCCTTCCGGCCTCGGCCTACGCGGACAATCTCTACCGTGGCTCGAACTGGTCGTCGATGAGCACGGACCGCCGCGCGACCGAAGTCGGGGACGTCCTCACCGTCGTCATCTTCCAGGCCGCGCAGTCCACGACCGAGGCCCAGAACAGCTCGCGCAAGGCGACCGACCTCAGCGGGCATATCAGCGGCGGTCATCTCTCCGAAAGCGGCGAGCTCGGGTTCGGCGGCGGATATACCGGCCACGGCGCGGTTACGCGGAGCGAGAAGCTGATTGCTCAGATCACTTTGAACGTACTTCAGGTCCTGCCCAACGGCGACTTGGTCATCGGCGGGGAACAGTGGCTCAAGGTCAATGGCGAGCGGACCCGGATCGGAGTTCGCGGCCGGATCCGCACTGCCGACATCGGCCCCGACAACAGCGTGGCGTCAAACCGGATCGCCGATGCGCAAATCGATTATGACGGCCGCGGCTTCGTCTCGCGCAGCGCCAAGCCGGGGCTGATCAACCGCATCTTCAGCTTCCTGGGGCTCGGCTGATGCGGCCGACACTCTTGATCCTTCTTGCGCTGCTGGGCCTTGGCGTTCCGAGCGGCGTCGCTGCGCAGATCGTCCCGCTCTCGACGCTCGGCCGCTTCGACGGTTGGCGGGAAAATTCGCTGATCGGCTACGGCCTAGTGACGGGCCTCGCGGGGTCCGGCGACACGCGCCAGAACGAAGTTACTCGCCAGGCGCTCCGCAACGTCCTGAGCCGGCTCGGCACCTCGGTCAGCGACGACCAGATCAGCAGCCGCAACGTCGCTGTGGTGATCGTCACCGCCAAGCTTCCGGCGTCCGCCAATGTCGGCGACAAGATCGACGCATCCGTCTCCTCGATCGGCGATGCGCGGAGCCTTGCCGGCGGGACCTTGCTGATGACTCCTTTGCTCGGTCCCAACGGACAACCCTATGCGCTGGCGCAGGGCGCGCTGGTGACCGGCGGCCACAGCTTCGAAAACGACCTCAACAGCCAGCAGCGCAATTATCCGACCAGCGCCACGCTCGAGGGCGGAGCCTCGATCGAGCGGGCAGTCGATGCGTCGATCATCGGGCAGGACGGTGCTGTGCGGTTCCTGCTGAACGATCCCAACTTTTCGACGGCGCGCCGCGTGGCCGACGCGATCAACATGCGCTTCGGGGCGGGTATCGCCGAAGCCCGCAACGCCGACGAAGTGCGGATCACGTTCGGCGGTGCTCGTAGCGACCTCACCTCTTTTGCGGCCGAGGTCCAGTCGGTGATGGTCGAACCGGACCGTGCCGCGCGGGTCGTGATCAATGAGCGGACCGGGACGATCGTCGCCGGCGGCGACGTCACGATCTCAAGCGTCGTCATCAGCCAGGGCGACATCCGCGTAACGGTGAGCGGGCAGCGCGACGCTTCGCAGCCCTCGTTCATCGACGGCTTCGCGCGGGACATCCGGAGCCTGGTCGTCACCAACACGCAAATGGACGTCGACCAGGGCGCCAACGACGCCGTCGTCAGCTTCCCCAACACGACCGTCGCGGATCTCGTCCAGGGCTTGTCGCGGGTCCACGTCAACACGCGCCGGACGATTGCCATTCTTCAGGCGATCAAAGCGGCCGGCGCGCTCCATGCCGATCTCATTGTGGAGTAGGTTCGATGAACACGCTCATTTCGGCGATCATCAACAAAGCGCTCGACGGACTGAGCCTTCGCTCCGCCGCGACCGCACAGAACATCGCGAACGTCAATTCGTCCGGATACCGCCCGGTTCGCGTCTCCTTTGAAGCGGAACTCGCAGCCGCTGCGGCAAAGGACGACGAAAGCGTTCGGGCCGTGCCGCTCGAGATCGAGCCTGTCGATCCGCGTGGCGGGCAGCCGGTCCGAATGGACCTCGAGCTCGAGACTCAGTCCGAAACAGCGATGCGGTACGGAGCGCTCGTCGACCTCCTTGCTCGCGAGCTTCAGCTTCAGCGCACGATCATCCGGGGAGGGCAATAATGGAGGCGAGCGCGATTAGCCGCTCGGCGCTCGACGTCGAATGGCAGCGACTCCAGGTGATCGCGAACAATCTCGCGAACGCCAATACGACGCGGACTGCGGACGGCGGCATATTTCGGCCGATGCGGCTGGTTTCGGGGCCGCGCACCAGTTTTTCGGCGCTTCTTCAGTCCACAGTGCACTCGCCGGTGAGTCAGGGTGCCGCGGGCGTTGAGGTCTACGGCATCGAGCCCGTCGCCGGGAACGTCAGGCGCGTCTACGACCCGAAGCATCCGCACGCGGACGCGAACGGCTTCGTCACTTATCCTGAAATCGACCGCGCAAGCGAAATGACATCGATGATCCAGACATCCCGGGCGTATGAGGCAAACCTCGTCGCGCTTAACCTCGCTCATCAGATGTACGCCAAGGCTCTCGAGCTTGGACGGCAGTCATGAGCGTGGTTCCGCCAATCTCCGCCGCTCAGCCGCTGGCGCAGCTGATCCAGCAGCTGCCAATCGTGCCTCAATCCGCGGAGAGTGGAAGCTTCGCGTCGCTGCTTTCGCAGGGCATCAAATCGCTCGAGACCAAGGTCGCGCACGCCGATGAGATGGTGAAGGCATTCGCGCTCGACGACAGCATTCCGGTCCATCAGGTCACCTACGCGCTGGAAGAGGCGAGGCTCGCTGTCGAACTGGCCATGCAAGTCCGTACCCGGCTGCTCGAGGGTTACCGTGAACTCATGAACATGCAGCTTTGAGCAGTCCCATGCGCGACGCCGTTCCCGCCACCTCAGTTCGGCAGTTGCGTATCGCTGCGATCGTGCTCGTCGCGGTCGTCGGCCTTCTCGGTGCGGCGTATTATTGGTTTCTAACCGGCGACTATGCCGTGCTCGCCCGCGGCGTTCGGCCTGAGCAGGCGGCGGCGATGGTCGACGAACTCAAGAAGGACAACGTCGCCTATGAACTTCGCGACGGTGGCACCACCATTCTCGTTCCGACCGGCAAGTTCGACGCCGCGCGTCTGGATGTTTCGAGCGGCGACTTGCCCGCGAAGGGAACGGTCGGCTTCGAGCTCTTCAATCAGTCGGACATGGGACTGACCGATTTTGCGCAGAAGGTGAACTACCAGCGGGCGCTTCAGGGTGAAATCGCCCGCACCATCATGGCGATGGATGGAATCGCTTATGCGCGCGTGCACCTTGCCCTGCCTGAGCGAAGCTTGTTCCGAACCACGGCGAGTGAACCGCGGGCGGCCGTCACCTTGACCCCTCAGCCTGGTGTCGAAATCGATTCCGACCGCATCGCGGGCATCCAGCGACTTGTGGCCGCAGCTGTGCCCGACCTTGCCATCGACCAGGTCGCGATCCTCAACGAACGTGGACAGTTACTCACCCCGGAGTTCAGCGATGTTCCAGCCGCGGCGAGCTCGCAGAGTGCAGTCGAAAACAATTATGGCGAGAGGGTTGCCAGAGCCGTAGCGAGCGTAGCTCCGCGAGCGCACGTTCAGGTCAAAGTGACCGTAATGGCCCGGACCGCCGGTGCGAGTGCCGACGCTTCTGTCGAGCGCGACCATTCGATCCGCGTGGTGCTGTTCGAGCGCTCGCCACTGGCCTTGCCTGAGGAACGACTGGTCCGCAGCGCCGTGACGAGCGAACTCCAGCTCCAGACTGCCATGGGGGACCAGCTCCTGTTTTCGCCGGCTCCCGAGGTCGCCGCTCAAGGTGGAACAGGCATTGCGCTCGCCCAAGCACCGGTTTCCGATCCGTCCGTGCGCGTGAACGCCGAAGAACAGCTCATGGCCAAAATCAACCGCAGCTGGACGATCGTTCTCTCACTGCTGGCGACGGCGGCGTTTCTTGCAGTCGCGTTCCGACTGGATCGCAGCCGCCGGCAGCGGCGCCAGCAGCTTGTAAATCGCATTCGCGAGCAATTGTTGCTGGGCGAGGGAGCTGCAAATGCGGCCTGAAGCGCGTCACACTTTGGTCGCGGAGCTCAAGCGGCTCAGCAATCGTGAGCTGAAGCGCACTTTGAGCCAGCTTGACCCAGATGAATGCGCACACGTGCTTGCGCTTATTGAGAAGGCAGACACACCAGCGCGGAGTCCGACGTTCGAAACGCTCGTGGGGCTTTCTCCCTGGCTCCTCAAGGCAATCGACGAGGCGAAAGCGACACCAGGTCACCCGGGTCAGGGACTGACACCGGCGACTCGCGAGGCATTACTCCTGGCCCTGGATCGTCTTTCAGACCCGGACAAAAATTCCGTTCGCATCGAGAGCAGGAGCAACGGAACCTTCATCGGGCGGATGATCGCGCGTCGAAAAGCACGGGCGGCGGCCGCGTGACCAGCCTCATCAAATTCTCTGCGATCGACGCGGTATCAGGCGGAGTTCGCTCATTTGCGACAGCAAACGTTCGTTCGCAGTCCGACACGCCGTCGAATGAGCAATTGCTCGAAGCACGCATCGCCGAGCTTGAGGCCGAAATCCTTCGACTGGATGAGGCAAGGCTCGAAGATTTGAAGGAGGCCCGCGAAGCGGGGGCAAGCGAGGCACTTCAAGAACGCAGCGATGCTGAAGAGCAGGCACTTAAGGAACTCGAGCGCGCCTTGAAGGAGGCGCAGGCGAGCTGGTGTCGGGAACTTGAAACTTTGGAATCGCTCTCGATTGGACTTGCTCGCGCTGTCCTCGAGCGGGTCTTTTTCGACGCTTCCGACCGGTCGTCTCAGATCACGAGCATGATCCAGCATCAGCTTCAGCGGCTCGATGCACATTCGATCCTGCGAATTCGGATCAGTGCCGAGGATTTTTCCGACGCCGACCGGGTCAATGCCGTTGCCAAGGCGATTGGCAATCAGGTCGAGCTGACATCCGATCCGTCGCTTGAAAGCGGCGGGTGCGTCGTCGACCTGAAGCTTGGGCATGTCGCGCTTGGCCCCCAGGCTCAGTGGACGAGGGTCGCTGAACTCCTCGATCGCCTTGAGCTGCAGGCACTCAAATCATGAGGGCTGCGCTTCAGCAAATCGACGCGGCGGATTTCGCGCCGCGCTTCGGCAGAGTGCGCAGCGTTTCCGCGGGAATCATCGAGGCCAGCGGTCCGCAGGGGGTGCTCGGCGAGCTATGCGTAATCGAGGGCGAGGCCGCACCGGTGCTCAGCGAGATTGTCGCCATCGACGAATCCAGGGTACTCTTGAGCCCGCTCGATCCCGTGGGTGCGATTGCGCTCGGCGCTCGGGTAGAAACGCTCGGCAACGGCAGCACGGTCGCCGTCGGTGACGGATTTGCCGGCAGGGCCGTCAATGCTCTGGGTGAGCCGATCGACGGCGGATCTCCTGTTCATTCGACTATTCGCCGGCCGATTCACGGCAGTGTTCCATCGCCGCTCGAGCGCGCAGCGCCTGGAACGGCGGCGGTGACGGGCATCAAGACGATCGATGCGCTGCTCACCTTGGGGAAGGGTCAGCGGATCGGGATCCTAGCTGCAAGCGGAGTCGGCAAGACCAGCCTGATCGAGCAACTCGCCGTCCAGACCGACGCAGACCACGTAATCCTGTGCCTGATCGGGGAACGGGGGCGCGAGGTCCAATCCCTGTGGCGAATGATCGAGGGTCGCGAGGATTCCGCCCGCTTCACGGTCGTGGCCGCAACGTCGGATGAAAGCGCCGCCCATCGCTCAAGAGCTCCATCACTAGCACTCGCGCTTGCCGAGGAATGGCGCGCTAACGGACGGCATGTGCTCTTGCTGATCGATTCAATCACGCGCCTGGCAATGGCTCTGCGAGAAATCGGCCTCGCGGCAGGCAGTCCACCGACCGTGCGCGCTTACACGCCGAATGTCTTCTCGACGCTTCCGCGGATCGTGGAGCGTTGCGGCGCTGTCGTGACCGGCGGCGCAATCACGGCGGTGATGTCGGTGCTCAGCGAAACCGACGAGGTCGATGATCCAATCGTCGAGCTTATGAAATCGCTGCTCGACGGCCATATCGTTCTATCGCGGGCAATCGCCGAGCAGGGGCAGTTCCCCGCCATCGATGTCATCCGAAGCGTTAGCCGCGGGATCGAAAAGCGGGTCGAGCCCAATCATCGGCAGGCACAGCGCGAGATCGTCGCTTTGCTTGCGACCTATGAAGAGAGCCGGGTCATGGTTGAGACCGGCGCCTATCGGTCCGGGACGAACGCGATGCTCGACCGGGCGATCGCCAAGCGCGAGGCGATCCAACGCTTTCTTGCCCAAGACATGGGTGAAACCGTCGCATTTGAAGAATCGCGTTCCGAACTCTGTTCCATCGCCGGAGTGGGCGAATGAGATGGTCGCCGCCAAAGCAGCGCATTGCCGCGAAGCTCCAGGCGATCGAGCGCGCGCAAAGGAGCGCGGCCGAGGCGCGCATGAGCACCGCCCGAAGCGAAGCGGATGAAGCGAGCGAACGATCGAGCAGCGCCCGCAATAAGCTCGATGAAGCGGCACGAAGCTGGACCGATTGCGTTGCCGGCGGCCGGTTCAATCTTGAGCTGCAGCTTTGCTTGGCGGAGGAATTGCTTCGCAAAGAGCAGGAATCCGAAGCCTGCGACCGGGATCAAAGCGATGCCGAAACTAGGTTCGATCAGCGCAAGCACGACTGGCGGCAGCTCGAGACCGGGGTGCGGGCGGGCGACCATCTCCTGAAGAAGGGGCGCCGATACCTGCTGAGGCGAGCAGAAGCCGCTCGCGACCACAGCCTCTCCGACCAAACGACATGGAAGTGGTTCAAACGATGACAAACATTATGCCACCGATCAATTTTTCCATCGCGCCGGGATTGTCGCGAGATCCCCGCGCTTCGGCACCGACATCCAAGAATGGGGACCCGTTTGCGCCCCCAGGATTGCCTGCCCAGAGCGATCCGGCGTCGGCCAGTTCGATGCGGGCCGAAGAGGCATCATTGCGCTCGGCCCTTGCGCATGTGTTCAACGCCTACGGCTTTTTCTCGACCGACCAGGACGATTCGACGGGGCCGTCCCAACCTCAGCCGGCAAGCGCGACAACGAGCGCCGCTGACGAGCTCGAAGACGATCAGCCGCCGGCGGATCTTCCCCCCGCGGAGACGCCCCATCAACACACGCGCGGCCCCGAAGCCCTGCCGGCGCAGGCGTCGGATAGGGCAAAGGCCGTGCTCGCTGAACATGCAGCTTCATCGCCCGGCCCAATCGGCGGCGCTGATGAGCCAACGGAGCATTCTCGGCCCGTCGATCCGCACCTGCGCGCCATCGAAAATCGGTTCGCGAACGAACCCCAGCTTCCCGAAGCAGCGAGCCCATCCGCAACTGCAAAGCGCGAAACGCATTCGGAGCAGCGGGACAAGGTCACCTTCAAGATCGCCGAGCACAGCGTCGAGCTGATCGCTCGGCTTTCGAACCTCAGCGACGATGAGAAGCAGCGCCTCTACGACGAGATCGAGAGCCTGCTCGCGGCACACGGAATGTCGCTCGCCAATGCAACAGTCAACGGCGAGCCCTTCAGCCACGCATTGAGGACAAACCCCTGATGGCACTGGCCCCCGTTTCAGCGACGCCCTCGACGACTGCGCAGCCAGGCTCGACCCAGAGCACGGCGACCGACGCGTTCAACTTGAGCTTCGAATCCCTGCTGAAGATCATCCTGACCCAACTGACCTACCAAGATCCGCTGAAGCCAA